>Ga0310697_10000754_pt1 | contig 41498 bp, 23 predicted proteins | sample 172DNAGHGlowgp2_FD_203883 | JGI IMG/M metagenome (GOLD analysis project Ga0310697, IMG submission 203883) | Sheep rumen microbial communities from Palmerston North, Manawatu-Wanganui, New Zealand - 1728 DNA GHGlow gp2 (v2) (version 2) | ecosystem: Host-associated > Mammals > Digestive system >...
AAGCGGGGCGTTGGCCGTCATTACTGCAGCCTCAAGAAACGGGGAGCTGGACTCATATGTTGCAAACGGTACAATCTCGTTCAAGCTGGTGGCCTGAATGATAGAGGTCAACCGTACAGGTCGAAATCCTTTGTTTCAAAGATTGAAAGTGGCAAAGGCATTGCATACAGCACCATTATGCGTGCGTTCAAGGCTCTCGGAGCGGAGAGCGCAACACTCGACATAGGCAATCTTGGACGTGTAGCGCTTTGGTAAACGAACTCCTCAGTCAACATTTGAGAACGCCTTACAAAACCGTTTAGCTTTGCGGAAGTTATACGCGCAGATACGTGTGATACTTCTTACCGTATCAAAGAAACGAATAAATTTTAGAACAGCAATACGAACGTAATAATGAACCCCATAACTTAAAATATGGATTATGAAAAAACTTGTACTATTTCTTTTTTCTTTGATTTTGATATTTCCATTAGTCGTATTCGGTCAGAGTAGAAACAACGACGAGGAGGTGGTCAAGATTGAACGCTACGCTATGCGTGCAAGTGTGCCGAATCAACTTATCGTCAAGTTCCACGACTACAGCGATATCAGGGTGGATGCCACGCGAGGAGCGAAACGATTCGTTTCGGCCAGCAAGTCCACCCTTCGGGTCAACCAGGTATTGGAGGAATATGAGATTTCCAAAATCGAGCAGATAGTCCCCAACTTCGTGATGCCCGGCACGTCCCGCAGCAGCAAGAGCTATGGTGGTGAGGATGTAGTGGAACACGATCTCAGCCAAATCCATCTCATCGTCCTTTCGAGCAATAGCGCGAAAAACAACTTCGAACTTATTGAGGCATTGAACACATTAGAGGAAGTGGAATTCGCGGAGCCCAACTATATCTGCTACACATTAGGCGCACCTGCCGATTATGTCGCGGCATGCGACGCCACCGCAGTGGATAATACTCGCAGGGCACCAACGGATCCTGTCAGAAACGTGCTTGCCCCCAACGACCCGATGTATGGTTTGCAGTGGGGCTTCATGGCCACTGGGCTGGACAGCCTGCTGATGCAGCCGAAGCTGGACAGCACGGCTTCCAGAAAGGTTATCGCCATCATCGACACGGGGGTGGATCCGGATCACCCCGACCTGTCGGGCAATCTATGGACCAACCCGGCTGAGCTGAATGACGCGGCAGGTCAGGACGATGACAACAACGGCTTCGCAGACGACATACACGGCTGGGATTTCGTGAACCAGACAGGCCAGATACGCGACAACAACAGCCACGGCACGCACTGTGCGGGCATTGCCGCCGCCGTGGGCAACAACGGCATTGGCATCACAGGCGCAAACCCGGATGCCTTGATTATGCCAGTGACGGTGTTACAAAGCGATGGAAGCGGATCAATCGCCACAATCATTCAAGGTGTCAACTATGCTGTGCAGAACGGAGCCGATGTCATTTCCATGTCTTTGGGATTATATACCCACTCTGCAGCACTTGAGCAGTGTCTGGCCAACGCTTACCAGTCGTGTCTTATAGTCGCCGCGGCCGGCAACGATGGAATGAGAATTGACTCTCGGTGTGGCGATATTAATGACAAACCTATGTTTCCAGCAGCCTACTCCTTTGTTATTGGCGTGCAGGCAACGTCTTCAAACAACGGTTTAGCTTCGTTTTCCAACTGGGACTGTGATGGACCTTCCTATTCCCAATTTGGAGAAGACAAACTATACAACTATGAAATATCGGCCCCAGGAGTTTCCATTACGAGCACGGTCCCTAACGGACAATACAGAAGTTACAACGGAACCTCTATGGCTTGCCCATTGGTGGCTGGAGGTTTGTCCGCATTGATGGAAAGACGGCATTATGCCAACAAGGAGGTGCTCTTCGGGGACATGATCAACACCAACGAGGAGTTCCGGCATATTAACTTCTTCAATATATATCAATTGGGAGAAAATCCACCCGCGCGTTTCCAGTGTGTGGACATTGAGATAAACGATACCGTGTATGGTGATGGGAGCATGACGGCAGACGTGGGCGAACGCATTCAGATATATCCTACCATCCGATCCGTATGGGGTCAGGCAGACAGCATCAGCGTTTGGATGGAATTCAGAGAGTTTGAGGACACCACCGTGATGCAATTCGTTTCCAACCATGTCGATTTTGGACATCCTTTGTCATCCTACGGGAAAAACAGATCGGCAAACCCAATTGAGGCGATAGTGGCCAACGGACTCGCTGACGGCAGACATATTTCCCTTAATCTTTGTGTGGCTTCTCCGAATTGCGCGGACACTCTGATATTTCCTTATGTCATTTCAGTGACAAACGGTGTGAAGTTGGGCGGTATGATCATAGGGAACGACACCTTGTGGCCAAATGTTCACTATATTGTTACCAGAGATATTGCGATTGCTCCGAATGCATCCTTGACCATTATGCCAGGAACGACACTAAAATTCCAAGACGGCACATCGCTTGGCTGCTCGGGAAAACTGAAGGCCATAGGTACTCCTGACAGTATGATTACCTTTACCATTGCGGATTATGGATCGCAATGGAAGGGCTTAACACTGAATCATCACGATACGCTTTCGTATTGTATCATTGAACAAATTGTTTGTGGTGTGGGAGTGAAAAGTTTTATCAGTAGTAGTTCAGAACAATTATTTAGATGGGAACACTGGTTTGAGAATGAATATGAGGCTTATTTCAACAGAGCTGTTTTGGATAACTGTATGGTACGATACAATGATGGAACATTTGACGGCCTCATTGATGCACCATGCTATTCTAATTCCACGTTGATGGACAATGTTTTTTTCGGTGATGTTTCACCCTTCACCCATACGTTCACATCATTACAATCCAATAAGAAGCTTGGAGAATCTACCATAACCAACAATAATATTGTCAATAACGATGCTGGCATCAGCAGCGTTCCCTTGAGTATGCATTATGGCACTTTTTCGATACGACCCACAAAAAACAATATTTTTAATAACTATACAACATATAATTTTTCAATAATACTCGATGAATTTCATGTTTCCAATCTGGGCATTGGCGACGAGGGCCAGGTTTGGAATGACACCATTAGCGGTCAGTTGTATTTCGGTAGCGCAAGAGAAGACCTCGTAAGACCGTCTATTTTTGACTTTGAGAACGAACTGTCGGGTTCTATGGGAAGACTTGACCTAAGCAATATGTCCACTCGGCCCGTTCAGGAAGCTCACGGGGTGGTTTGGAAAGTGGAAGTACAAGGCTTCGATTGCCAAGACCAATTCGATTCCATAATGCCTTTGGGTCCTGGAACCCATGAATTCAAAGTCTATTTCAACCGAGCCATGGACACGAGTGTAACTCCTATGCTGGCTATGGGTGTGCGCTCGCCCTACACCCAGACGGCTATTGCCGAGAATAGCTATTGGAGTGCCGACAGCACGATATGGTCAGCCTCTATCACCCTGACAGGAAGAGAATCCATCGACGGCATCAACCGAATCTATGTGTGGAAAGCCAAAGACAACGAACATTTCGATATCCCATTGGAGAATTTGCGCTTCCATGTTCCGGTGTCTTCTTCGGGGGCTTTATCGATGGGATTCCAAGCCACGCCACAAATAGGCAGAATCGAATTGGAATGGAACGACCAAGAGGTGAATTACGATGATTTCTTAGGCTTTAATATGTACCGGTTCAGATACGACAGTGTGGAGACAAATCTTCATTACAACTACGACACTGACGAATGGGTGTATGACACTATTTGGACAGAAGTGGATACGGTATTGCTGAATACATCCTTAATTCAGGATACTACTTTTGTTGATTATGCGGTGGAACCGGGGGTACGTTACTACTATTACTACAAGATATTGAGCACATCGCTGACGGAAAATGACCCGTCAAAAGTTGTTAGTGCCGTTCCGTTTTTTGCTATCCGTGGCGATGCCAATGGCAGTGCCGTGGTGGATATTGCCGACGTGATTTGCGTGATCAACTATATTACCTTCCAAAATCCGCTGCCCTTTATGTTTGAATCGGCCGATGTGAACGGCGACGGAGTGGTTGACTTGTTAGATGTGGTGGGCATCATTAACATCATTCTTTACGGAGACCAAGGCCGGTCGTACGCCGATCCACAGACAGCAAGATATACCATCGAGAACGAAATTCTCTATGTGGAAAGCCCTGTGGCGTTGGGAGGTATACAAGTGACCTTGGAGGACTGCACCATTAGTGACATTGAGGTGCTCGAAGCCCTTCATGGATTTGAACTTGTCAATGCTCCTGTGGGGGGCAATGATTTGCTGCTGATGGCCTACTCCATGAGCGGCATGCAAATACCCGCCGGCAAACATGCCCTCTTGAGAATTGGCGACAAGCAATTGGACAATATAGTACTGTCTGATCCCGAAGGTCACAATGTAATGGCCGTTCATGGAGGTGAGGTTGGAGTCCCCGAAAATGGACCCGTTTCGGCCCAGATTATGAGGGTGTATCCCAACCCGTTTGAACGGGAGGTGAATATCGTTCTCGACCTTGGAGAAACCCCGAACCACTCTGCCCAACTGATTATTACCGACATATTGGGTCGTCAGGTATGTGTCAAGGAGATCGGTGGCACCAACATCGGCCAGTACAGTTACAGATGGAATGCTACAGGCATGGGCAAGGGCGTCTATTTCGTGACCTTGAGCATCAACGGGGTTAGGTCTCAAACCAAAAAAATCATCTTGAAATAAGAAGGGTGGAAATACGATGAAAAGAAAAGAGATTAAAATGAATACAATAAAGACAATAGGTTTTATCGTATTGCTCTTGGCCATGCCAGCATTGCTTTGGGCTCAGAGCTGGAATAACGACGAGGAGGTGGTCAAGATTGACCGCTACGCCATGCACGCCAGCGTACCGAACCAGCTTATAGTCAAGTTCCATGACTATAGTGACATCAGAGTGGATGCCACAAGGGGAGAGAAACGATTTGTCTCGGCAACCAAGGCGGCCCTCCCCATCAATCAAGTTTTAGAGGAGTACGAAGTGTCCGACATCCAACAATTGGTGCCCAACTTCGTGATGTCCGAAACACCTCGCCGAAGCATGAACTATAGCGGCGAGGAGGTGTTGGAGCACGATCTCAGCCAAATCCATCTCATTGTGCTTTCGGATAATAGCCAAAGAAGTGAGTACGAACTCATCGAGGCTCTGAATGCGCTGGAGGAGGTGGAATTCGCCGAGCCCAATTATATTTGCTATGCGCTGGGTGCCCCTGCCAAGAATGTGGAGGTGTGCGATGCCACCGCAGTAAATGATCCTCGTGACCCTCGGACTCCAAGGCCTTCAACTCGCCAGTCATTTGTCACAAACGACCCGATGTACAGCCTGCAATGGGGATTTACGGCCACAAGTTTGGACAGCCTGCTGATGCAGCCAAAGCTCGATAGCACGGCACCGCGGAAAATCATCGCCTTTTTGGACACGGGCGTGGATGTGGATCATCCCGATTTGGCGGGTAATATATGGACCAACTCGGGAGAGCAGAATGGAACGGCTGGACAGGACGATGACAACAACGGCTTTGCCGACGACATCCACGGCTGGGATTTTGTGAACCAAAGCGGCCTCATGCGCGACAACAACAGCCACGGGACCCATTGTGCGGGCATTGCCGCTGCGGTGGGCAACAACGGAATAGGGATAACAGGTGCCAACCCCGATGCCTTGATCATGCCGGTGACGGTGATGCAAAGCGACGGCCGTGGATCAGTTTCTACGATTGTCCAAGGTGTCAACTATGCGGCACAGAATGGTGCTGATGTGATTTCGATGTCTATAGGAGCTTATACCAGCTCGTTGACCTTGGAACAAGCATTGGGAACCGCTTATCAGAGCTGCCTTATAGTGGCTGCAGCAGGGAATGATGCACTGGGAATAGATCCAAGATGCACAAAAAAAGCCCAACCTTGTTTTCCTGCTGCATACTCTTTCGTCATAGGAGTGCAAGCCACAGCACCGTACAATGGTTTGGCTTCTTTTTCCAATTGGGATTGCGACGGACCGAACTTCTCCCAGTACAACGAAGTGCAGCAATACAACTATGAGATTTCTGCGCCAGGTGTCAGCATTTTGAGTACGGTGCCGAATGGACAATATCGATATTACAATGGTACATCCATGGCTTGTCCTATGGTGGCAGGAGGACTTTCGGCCCTCATAGAAAGAAGAGAGTATCCCTCAAAAGAGGTGCTGTTAGGAGAAATCATCAATAGAAATGAGATGTTTCAGCACATCAACTTTATGAACTTGTACAATGCCGACAGTACGGCCCCCATGTTATTACGATGTGTGGCCATCGAGATAAACGACACCTTGTACGGCGACGGCTCTTGGTATGCCGATGCTGGAGAACATATCCAGCTTTATCCCACCTTGAAGAACTTTTGGGGGAGTGCGGATAGCATTAAGCTCTGGGTAGAGTGTCAGGAATTTGAGGACACCTCCGTCGTCGATATATTATCGGGAGTTGTGGAATTTGGATGGCCTTTGTCATCCTACGCCCAAAGCAAGTCGGCCAATCCTCTTGATTTGGCTATAAGCGCCAATCTCGTGGATGGAAGAGTCATCTCACTCAATCTTTGCGCTGTCACGCCCAGCTCCATGGACACCATGAGGCATCCTTTCACGATAAAAATCACCAACGGCGAGAAAATCGGGGGGCTGATCACAGCGAATGACACCCTCTGGCCCCATAAACAGTATATTGTGACCAATAACATCGCCATCGCCCCCGAAGTCACGTTGGTTATCAAGCCAGGAACTGTCCTTAAATTCCAAGATGGTGTATCGTTCGGTTCATCTGGAAAGGTAATCGCTGTAGGCACTCCCGACAGTATGATTACATTCACATCTGCAAATCAATCCGAAAATTGGGGAGGGCTGTCATTAAGTTTACAAGATTCTCTTTCCTATTGTATTTTTGAAAATATTTTTAGGGAAAATAATGTGTTGTTTGTTTATCCACATGTAGGCTCCATAACTGACATTTATGTGGACAGCTATGGAAGAACAAGATATGGTTATACTGCCAACCATATCAGTCACTCTATTATTCGAAACAATTATGGAAGTTACATAACAAATGGTTCTCTAACCTTTTCTAATTGTAATTTCCAAAGCAACATTGTTGTCAACATGAAGATATTACCAATTACTCATTACGATAATTCAGATGCACTTCATGGTAGCATAAATCGACTGACAGAAACAAATAATAACTTTTGCAAAAATACATGTTTTACCCCTGGAGCATTAATATATCAAGGTGATTTGTCAGAGGTAATTCCAGGGAACAATATCTTTAATAATGTTTATAATGAAACGAATGCTCCTGCGGCGTTTCAAACAGTTTCGACAACCGTATGGAATGAACCTCTTACTGGGAACATCTATTTGGGCAGCACGGTTGAAAGTATTGTTAAAAAAGGCATATACGATTTCGACTATCCTAATAATCCTTATGGAACAACATACGGAAGGGTTGATGTTTCGAATATGGCCATGCAGCCTTTCGCTGAGGCCCATGGAATTGTTTGGAAAATAGAAGTGCAGGGATTTGATGCCCAGGACGAATACGACTCGATTATTCCCCTGGGTCCCGGGACACACGAATTCAAAGTTTATTTCAATCGAGCCATGGATATCAGTGTGGAACCCACCATGGCCATGGGTGTGCGTCCACCCTACACACAGATCCCCATTCAGGAGAACTCTTTCTGGAATAGCGATAGCACGATATGGACAACGCATGTGACGTTGTCTGGCCATGAGTCGATTGACGGCATCAACAGACTGTTTGTGGCGGGAGCCAAGGATATCGATCATTTCGAAATTCCCGTTGAGGATCTCCGATTTAATGTGGAAGTGGCCTCATCTGGAGCCTTGTCAGCAGGATTCCAAGCTACGGCAGGCGCCGCCCGAATCGAATTGGAATGGAACGACCAAGAGGTGAATTATGACGACTTCTTGGGATTCAATCTCTATCGGTTCCGATATGACAGCATTGAAACAAATTATCACTACGACTGGGATAGGGATATCTGGTGTTATGATACTATTTGGACCCCTGTGGACACCATCGTTCTTAACGATGGATTGCTAATGGATACCACTTATGTGGACTATGATGTGGAGGTGGGGGTGAGATACTATTATTTCTACAGGGTGCTGAGCACATCGTTGACCGAAAGCAGTCAATCCAAGACTGTTAGCTGTGTCCCTCTGAGTGCCGTACGAGGCGATGCTAACGGAAACATAGTGGTCGATATAGCCGACGTGATTTGCGTGATCAATTTCATCTCAGGCCACAGCCCTTATCCCTTCTTGTTCGAATCGGCTGACGTAAATGGCGATGGAACTATCGATGTTTTGGATGTGATAGGCATCATCAACATCATCCTTTATGGAGACCAGAATCGCTCTTACTCCGAGTCTCAGACTGCTATCTATACTATCGAGGATGGAATCCTCTATGTGGAAAGCCCGGTGGCATTGGGAGGCGTACAGTTGACTTTGGAAGATTGCACCATGAGTGACATCGAGGTGCTCGAGACCCTTCAAGGATTCGAGCTTGTTCATGCTTCTGTGGGGGACAATAGTCTGATGCTGATGGCCTACTCCATGAGCGGCCGACAAGTATCTGCCGGCAAGCATGCCCTTTTGAGAATTGGCGACAAAGAGCTGGGCAATATAGTGCTGTCTGATCCCGCAGGCCACAATGTTATGGCCGTTCAAGGTGGTGTGGTGGGTGTTCCCGATATTGAACCCATTTCGGCCCAGATTATCAAGGTGTATCCCAACCCCTTCGAGCGGGAGGTGAACATTGTTCTTGACCTTGGGGAGACTCCGAATCACTCTGCCCAACTGATCATTACCGACATGTTGGGCCGTCAGGTATGTTATAAGGACATCGGTGACGCTAATACCGGCCCGTACATTTACAGATGGAATGCAACAGGCATGGGCAAGGGTGTCTATTTCGTGACCTTGACTATCAACGGGGTTAGGTCTCAAACCAAGAAAGTCATATTAAAATAAGGAGGGAGGAAACAGTATGAGAAAAAAAGAAATCAAAATGAGTACCATAAAGACAATCAGTGTCATTATATTGCTTTTGGCTATGCCGGCACTGCTTCCGGCCCAGAGCCGAAACAACGAGGACGAGGTGGTCAAAATCGAGCGCTACGCCATGCGCGCCAGCGTTCCGAACCAACTTCTGGTCAAGTTCCACGACTACAGTGACATCAGAGTGGATGCCACTAGGGGTGGGAAACGATTCGTTTCGGCTACAAAGGCTGTCCTCCCCATCAACCAAGTTTTAGAGGAGTACGAAGTGGACGATATCCAACAGTTAGTACCCAATTTCGTGATGTCCGCAACGCCACGCAGGAGCAGGAGCTATGGGGGCGCGGATGTGGTGGAGCACGATTTAAGCCAGATTCATCTCATCGTGCTTTCGGATAATAGCCAAAGAAGTGAACACGAACTCATAGAGGCTTTGAATGCATTGGATGAGGTGGAATTCGCGGAGCCCAACTATATCTGCTATGCGCTGGGTACCCCTGCCGAAAATGTGGAGGTGTGCGATGCCACCGCAGTAAATGGTCCTCGTGACCCTCGGACTCCAAGGCCTTCAACTCGCCAGTCATTTGTCACAAACGATCCGATGTACAGCCTGCAATGGGGATTTACTGCCACAAAGTTGGATAGCCTGCTGATGCAGCCTAAACTCGACAGCACAGCACCCCGGAAGATTATCGCTTTCTTGGACACGGGTGTGGATGTGGACCATCCCGATTTGGCGGGTAATATATGGACCAACCCGGAAGAGCAGAATGGCACTGCTGGCCAGGACGATGACCAGAACGGCTTTGCCGACGACATCCACGGTTGGGATTTTGTGAACCAAAGCGGCCTCATGCGCGACAACAACAGCCATGGCACCCATTGCGCAGGTATTGCTGCCGCTGTGGGCAACAACGGAGTAGGAATCACAGGGGCCAACCCGAATGCCTTGATTATGCCCGTAACGGTATTGCAAAGCGACGGAACAGGGTCTGCCTCGTTAATGTTGCAGGGAGTGAACTATGCTGCACAGAATGGGGCTGACGTGATTTCCATGTCCATAGGGATGTACACCCGTTCGTTGGCTTTGGAACAAGCATTGGGGGTGGCCTATCAGAACAGTCTCATTGTCGCTGCTGCCGGAAACGATGGCGCGGCTATAGACATTAGATGTGCAGATCCACCAGTAGGGCAATGTTTCCCGGCGGCTCTTACCTTTGTGATTGGAGTACAGGCCACAACACCAGTCAACTACAAAGCTTCCTTTTCCAATTGGGATTGTGACGGTCCCATCTTTTCTCAATTTAATGAGGAACAACTCTATAATTATGAAATCTCCGCACCGGGCGTCAGCATTCTGAGTACGGTACCGAATGGACAGTACAGATATTACAACGGCACCTCCATGGCCTGCCCGTTGGTGGCAGGCGGTCTCTCGGCCCTTATGGAAAGAAGAGAGTATGTCACCAAAGAAGTGTTGTTTGCCGAGATGATTCAAAATAACGAGGTATTCCGACATATCAACTTCATGAATATGTACGAAGCGGACAGTATGGGTCCCGCAAGGTTCCAGTGCGTAGCTATTGAAGTGAACGATACACTATATGGAGACGGCAGCATGTATGCCGATGCCGGGGAACATATCCAACTCTATCCCACGTTGCGCAATGTATGGGGGAATGCAGACAGTATTCGGGTATGGGTGGAATTTCAGGAGTTTGAAGACACCTCTGTGCTAACATCCATGTCGGGCATAGTTGATTTTGGCCTACCGCTATCCACATACGCCAAAGCGAAATCGGTCAACCCCATTGATATGACCATCCGTTCCGGATTGGCCAATGGAAGGCACATCTCCTTAACGTTATGCGCCACCTCTCCGACTGCTGATGACACTTTGCGACATGACTTTGTTTTGAAGGTGACCAATGGAGTCAAAATCGGGGGAATGATTACCGGCCACGACACCCTATGGCCCAATGTGGAATATATTGTGACACGCCCCATTGTTGTAGCTCCGAATGCGACATTGTTTATTAAACCAGGAACCACGCTTAAATTTAACGAATTGACATATCTTGGTTCATCAGGAAAAATCACTGCTATTGGTACTCCTGACAGCATGATTACTTTTACCAAAACAGATGCCTGCACATACTGGGGAGGACTACGACTGTCTCCAAATGACACTCTTTCTTATTGCATATTGGAATATTTACTAGATATTCGTGGAAACAGATTGTATTTGAGCGAAAATTGGAGCTCGTCTGAAATAAATCATACATACTACAAAGTCCCTGTCATTGACAATGCTATAATTCGTAACAACTCGATAAGCTATCTTTCAGATAAGGTAATTACCTCTAACAGTACCATACATAATAATTTTTTGGGAGATAGTAATCCGTCCAGTTATATTGATTTTGGTCCTTATGATCTATCATTATTCCATGTTGAATGTTTTCATAATGGACCATATACGTGGATTACTCATTATGGAGATTCCATCACAAACAATAATTTTTGTCATAATAGCATGCTTTCTTATGGGGTGAATATTTCCCAAAACACCTTGAGAATCAATCCCGTAAACTGTAATATCTTTGACAATGTAAATATAGAATCCACTCAAGAAGTGGCACATCTACATACCAATTCGACGGAGGTGTGGAACACTCCTATAGAGGGTCAGCTCTATTTAGGTAGTGGCAGAGAAGATATAGTAAGAAAATATGTATATGATTTGGAACACCCGGGAACCAACACATTTGGCCGAATCGATTTGACGAACATGGCCACACAGCCTGTGGAAGAGGCTCATGGTGTGGTGTGGAAAGTGGAAGTACAGGGGCATGATTTACAGGATGAGTTTGATTCCATTATGCCACTCGGGGTAGGAACCCATGAGTTCAAGGTATATTTCAACAGAGCCATGGATACCAGCGTAACCCCCATGTTGGCAATGGGAATCCGTCCACCCTATACCCAGACTGCGATTATGGAAAACAACTATTGGAGCAGCGACCGTAAGATCTGGACCTCTCATCTGACCTTGACGGGAAGGGAAGCCATTGACGGACTGAACCGCATCTATGTTTCAGACGCCAAGGACGATGAGCACTTTGAGATTCCAACGGAAGATCTTCGTTTCAATGTGCAGGTTGCTTCGTCAGGTGCTATGTCACTCGGGTTCCAGGCCACTCCGGGCATCGGAAAAGTGGATTTGGAATGGAATAACCAGGAAACGAGTTACGAGGACTTTCTGGGTTTCAACCTTTATCGGTACCAATATGAGTATGAGTTGGGTGAAGAATACTATGATTCAGAGTTAGGATGGGTGTCTGACACTATTTGGACACCCACAGACACGTTGCGTATTAACCCATCCCTGCTGCAGGACACTACCTATACAGACTATAATGTGATTCCTGGAGTTCGATATTACTATTATTACAGGATACTCAACACCTCGTTGACAGAGAATTCCCCGTCGAAGACAGTGAGTTGCATACCTCTCAGTACGGTCAGAGGTGATGCGAATGGCAGTTATGTTGTGGATATCGCCGATGTGATTACGGTCATAAATTATATGTCCAACCAGAACCCCAAGCCATTCCTTTTTGGAGCTGCTGATGTCAATGAGGATGGAGTAATAGATGTGTTGGATGTGGTAGGCATCATCAATATCATCCTTTACGGAAATCAGCGCGGCTCATTTTACGAGCAACATACGGCCATCTACACTATTGAGGATGAGGTCCTTTATGTGGAAAGTCCTGTTGCATTGGCAGGATTCCAGTTCACTTTAGAGAACTGCACCATGGAAGATATCGAGGTTCTCGACGCCCTTAATGGGTTCGAACTTGTGAATGCTCCTATAGGAGACAACGATTTGATGCTGATGGCTTTCTCCATGAGTGGTATGCAGGTGCCTGCCGGCAAGCATGCCCTTTTGAGAATTGGCGACAAAGCGATTGACAACATCGTGCTATCGGATCCCGAAGGCAACAATGTGATGGCCGTTCAAGGTGACGGGGTGGGGATTACCGATGTTGAGCCTGTCCCGGCCCAGATCATGAAGGTGTATCCCAACCCGTTCGAACGGGAGGTGAATATCATGCTCGACCTTGGAGAAATCCCGAACCATTATGCCCAACTGATCTTTATGGACATGATCGGACGTCAGGTATGTGTAAAGAATATCAATGATGCCAATACCGGCCAGTACAGCTACACGTGGAATGCCGCTGGAATGAGCAAGGGTGTATATTTCGTTGTTTTAAACATCGATGGAATCAAAACCGACATTGTCAAATTAATTCTTAAATAACTTTCGAAAACTCCATTGAAATGAAAAATACAATCATTATATTTTTGATAGTACTCTCAGGCTTGAGCACGATGGCTCAGAACAACCTGTCGCTCAACAGTGTGTCTGGGCATCCGGGTGATACTGTTACGATGACACTGTCAATGACCAATTCTGATTCCCCTGTTGCAGTACAGGCGATGATTCCTTTGGGCGACCAGCTCAACTATGTCAATGGTTCCTGTATGCTGAATCCAGCTCGTAGCAATGGGCATCAGCTCACCGCCGTAGTGGTAAACGACACGTTGCGAATCTATTCGTATTCGTTCTCCTTGCAACCCTATCAAGGCACTGATGGCGCCCTGTTATCGTTTAAAGTGGTTTTGGGACAGGAGCCTGCCACTTACGAGATGTCATTGTCAAATATCAGACTTTCGTCAACTGCTGGAGTCGCATTTCAGGTTACCTCTACATCGGGATCAGTAACCATCTTGGCACCCAAGATATCGGTGAATCCTAACACTATCGATTTTGGTCATTGTCCTATTCGTAACACGTACTCATCTGGTGTGACAATCTCCAATATCGGAAACGAACCTTTGATTGTGGGCGGCATGACATTCGACGATTCCACACTGTCGGTTTCCCCGGCCTCCGCTACCATTTCTGCTGGAGCCAGCAGTTATTTCACCATTCAATATTCTCCAATGGTGGCTGGAAATGTCACAATGCATGCCGTTGTCAATAGTAATGCTTGCGTTGGAGACAGTGTCGCTCTTGTAAGTGCAGATCCCTATTCTGTCAACGAATTGTGGACCCAATCCGCAGAAGGAAACTCAGACAGTGTCGTCAGAATATACATGAGCGTCAACAACATGGACAGTATTGTTGGACTTCAGGCAAAGCTAAAGCTTCCAGAAGGGTTCTCCTATATTCCCAATAGTTTTCGTGTAGAACAAGCCCGTTGCCAGGGACATCAAGCAAATGCTGGCATAAGCGGGGACACGCTGAGTCTTGTTATTTTCAACTCCTCCAATCTCCCCTTTATCGGCACAGATGGTGAGGTATGCAGTTTTGAAGTACGTCTCAGTGGATATGGTTGGTATTCTCTATGTCCTTTTGATGTGGTTTTGGCAGACGCTTCGGCACACAACGTGCTCTCTAACGCTTGGTGCGGCTCTGTTCACGTTTTTGGTCCTGTTCTCTCTGCATCCCCCACTTTGGATATGGGCATTACGTCCGTGGAGGATACAGCCATGACAGAATACCCGATATTTAATGAGGGGAATGCGCCCCTGACTATCAACAACATAGTTTTTACCCAAAGTGGTTACTCAGTGATAGAAGAATTACCTCTCACTATCGGGAACTATGGTAACGCAACATTGCATGTGGTCTATACTGGCACCAACGAAGGAAATTATTCTGCTTTGATGAAAATCTATAGCAATGATCCAGCTCATCCTCTTTACGATGTCACCGTACAGGGACGCAAGTACGAGCCAAACGCATTCGCTTTGGTGTCAAATAGCGAGTTGGATGATAGCCTCATCGTGATAGACGTGGAAATGGACAATTATTCGGAAATCACTGCAATCCAATTTGACATCCAGTATCCGCACCATTTCTTCTCGCTCAACAGCACTGATTTTCAGACCACTTCGCGTAGTGCAAACCATGTGGTAAGTGCTGCTCGTCAGAGCGACTCTGTTTTCCGTGTGATTATGTTCTCTTTGAATAATAGTCCGATTCAGGGCCATTCAGGCAGTGCTTTATCGTTGAACATGCATCCCCTTGGAACCGTGCCACAGACAGTTTATCACGTGGTGGCCAGTAAGATAGTTCTCGGTGACCTGCAGGGCAACAACAAACTGTCACATGCCGATAGCATCTGTATTATTGGGGGGCTTCCCGTGGTGGTCAATGTGCATTCACAGAACGACACCATGGGTTCGGTCTCTATATCAGGGCACCAGTTTATTGATCATACAATCCAGATTTCAGCCAATGCCAACTATGGCTATCATTTCATTCAATGGAATGATGGGGATACCGCCAACCCTCGCATCGTTCTCCTGACAATCGACACCTCATTCACCGCCTATTTTGCCGCCAACCAATATCTGGTTGATGCTGTTTCCCAGGACACGACGAAAGGAACGGTCCTTGGCGGAGGAATGTATGACTACCTCTCTACAGCGCAAATCACGGCAGTCCCGTCCTACGGATATATGTTCAGCCAGTGGAGCGACAGTTCCACCGAGAATCCTAAAACCATTGTGGTCACAGGAGACACCAATTTCACCGCAGAGTTCACGGAGGTCTCCTTCACCATAACAGCGATGTCTTCAAACGACGCTATGGGAATTGTGACGTTGCAGGGTTCTTACCTCTATGGAACTGCTCACACCCTTACCGTCACCGCCAACTACGGCTATCATTTTGTCCAATGGAATGACGGTGACACTGCCAACCCTCGCGCATTTATCCTGACTGGCGACACCTCATTCACCGCCTATTTTGCCGCCAACCAATATCTGGTTGATGCTGTCTCCCAGGACACGACGAAAGGGACGGTCCTTGGCGGAAGAATGTATGACTACCTCTCTACAGCGCAAATCACGGCAGTCCCGTCCTACGGATATATGTTCAGCCAATGGAGCGACGGTTCCATCGAAAATCCTAAGACCATTGTGGTTACAGGAGACACCAACATCTCGGCACAGTTTACAGAAGCCTCCATCTCCATAACAGCGATGTCTTCAGATAACGCTATGGGAATCGTGACGGTGCAGGGTTCGTACCTCTATGGAACAACGCACACCCTTACCGCCACCGCCAACTACGGCTATCATTTTGTCCAATGGAATGACGGTGACACTGCCAATCCACGTGTATTTGTCCTGACAGGCGACACCTCATTCACCGCCTATTTTGCCGCCAACCAATATCTGGTTGATGCTGTTTCCCAGGACACGACGAAAGGAACTGTCCTTGGAGGAGGAATGCATGACTATCTCTCTACAGCGCAAATTACGGCAGTCCCGTCCTACGGATATATGTTCAGCCAGTGGAGTGACGGTTCCACCGAGAATCCTCGGACTTTTGTAGTTACAGGAGATACCAGCTTTACGGCAGAGTTCTCGGAGACCTCCTTCTCCATAACAGCGATGTCTTCAAACGACACTATGGGAACCGTGACGGTGCAGGGCTCTTACCTTTATGGAACTGTTCACTCCCTTACCGCTACCGCCAACTACGGCTATCATTTTGTCCAGTGGGATGACGGTGACACTGTTAACCCTCGCGTGTTTGTCCTGACAGGCGACACCTCTTTCACCGCCTATTTTGCCGCCAACCAATATCTGGTTGATGCTGTCTCTCAAGACACGACCAAAGGAACGGTCCTTGGCGGAGGAATGTATGACTACCTCTCTACAGCGCAAATTACGGCAGTCCCGTCCTACGGATATATGTTCAGCCAGTGGAGCGACGGTTCCACCGAGAATCCTCGGACCATTGTGGTCACAGGAGACACCAGCTTCACAGCACAGTTCACAGAGGCCTCTTTCTCCATAACAGCGATGTCTTCAGATGACGTTATGGGAACCGTGACGGTGCAGGGCTCTTACCTCTATGGAACGGCTCACACCCTTACCGCCACCGCCAACTACGGCTATCATTTTGTCCAGTGGAATGACGGCGACACTACCAACCCACGCGTGTTTATCCTGACAGGCGACACCTCTTTCTCCGCCTATTTTGCCGCCAACCAATACACCATCAATGTTGCCTCAAGTGATTCTACGATGGGAACAGTATCGGGTTCTGGATCATATCCGTATAATAGCGTAGTTGAGATTGTCGCAACAGCTAATGCGCATTGTCATTTCTTAAACTGGAGCGATGGCATCACAGATAATCCACGTTCAATCGTTGTTGGTTCCGACAGTGCTTTTGTAGCAGTCTTTTCCGTTGACACTTATACAGTTACACTCAGCGTCAATGATATGACGATGGGTAGCGTGACGGGTGCAGGAGAATATGCCTACGGTGAAGAGGCGACTATTGAGGCTAATGCCAATGAAGGATATAATTTTGTAAGATGGAGCAACGGGGACACCAATGCCGTTATGACATTCGTGGTGATTGAGGACGTTTTCTTGGAAGCTATTTTTGAAATTGAGACAGGTATTGACGAAGTTGAGTTCGGCGGCATCAAGGTGCGCACCGGCCAAATGAATATATATGTGAGTGGAGGTGACGGACAGGAGCTTCGCATCTTTGACTTAAATGGCCGAATGCTGGTCGAAGAGAAACAAGTCAGTAACAAACCGCACACGATGCCTACGGCCGGCGTTTACTTCGTGAAAGTAGGCAAGTATCCTGTACAGAAGGTGGTGGTGACGCGGTAGCCACGCAAATTTTCGCAGACCGTCACACCGAATAATCAGGAACGGGGGATTTGGGAGGCGGTTCACCTGTAGCCTTGCATCAAAAAAAGGCACCCCGAACGGAGTGCCTTTTTCTCTAAGCAAACAAACTTACGATTAGTAAGCGATGCCTTGGGCAATCATGGCGTCAGCAACTTTGATGAAGCCGGCGATGTTGGCGCCCTTCACATAGTTGATGTAACCATTGGCCTCGGTACCATACTTCACGCAGTTGTCGTGAATGCTGTTCATGATGCCGTGCAGTTTCGCATCGACTTCAGCGGCGGTCCAGCCCAGGTGAGCGGCGTTCTGGGTCATTTCGAGACCAGAAGTAGCAACACCACCGGCGTTGGCGGCTTTACCAGGAGCGAAAGAGATACCAGCCTTTTGCAGTTCAGCGACAGCGTCAGCCGTGCAGCCCATGTTGGAGACCTCGACGACGTATTTCACGTTGTTGGCGATCAGCTTCTTGGCATCGTCGCCGTTGAGCTCGTTCTGGATAGCGCAGGTCATAGCGATTTCGCAAGGAACTTCCCAAACTTTCTTGCCAGGGAAGAACTTGGCGGAAGCGAATTTCTCTGCGAACGGAGCGACCACGTTGTTACGGGTAGCGTTCAGCTCGTTCATGTATTCGATCTTCTCAGGAGTGCTGATGCCTTCCTCGTCGAGGATGTAGCCATCAGGACCGGAGATAGCGACCAGGTTAGCGCCCAGCTCAGCGAGTTTGAGAGCGGTACCCCAAGCCACGTTACCGAAACCGGAGATGATGCAGCGTTTGCCCTTCAGGGTGTCCTTCTTGGCATCCAACATGCCTTCCAAGAAATAGACAGCACCGTAACCGGTAGCCTCAGGACGGATCAAAGAACCACCCCACTCAAGACCCTTGCCGGTGAGCACGCCGACGTGTTCGCCACGGAGTCTCTTGTATTGGCCATACATGAAGCCGATCTCACGACCGCCAACGCCGATGTCACCAGCGGGAACGTCGGTGTCGGGTCCGATGTATTTCTGCAGCTCAGTCATGAAAGACTGGCAGAAACGCATCACTTCACCCTCGGATTTGCCCTTAGGATCGAAGTCAGAACCGCCCTTACCGCCGCCCATAGGCAGAGTGGTCAGGGAGTTTTTGAAGGTCTGCTCGAAAGCAAGGAACTTCATGGTGTCTTCCGTCACGGTCGGATGGAAACGCAAACCGCCCTTGTACGGACCGATAGCCATGTTGTGCTGCACACGGTAGCCTCTGTTCACCTGGATTTCGCCCTTATCATCAACCCAAGTCACTTTGAACTTGATGATTCTTTCGGGTTCCAACAAACGCTCAACGATCTTGTATTGATCGTATTTGGGGTGTTCGTTCACGAAGTCGCAGATGGTTTCGAGGACTTCTCTAACAGCCTGGTTGTACAAAGGTTGGCCAGGATTTCTTTCTTCAGTTTGTTTGATTAATTTTTGAAGATCCATACTATTTTATTAATTTAAGTTGGTGTTTTTTTGAATTGGAAATTCGGGTGCAAAAGTATAAAATTTATGTGACATTCTTCACCGAAAAAAAAATATATTTTTCGGTCGGTATTTCGCTTCGAGACAAATCACGCAAGCTTCCCCTATTTCTGCAACTTCAGCATCTCTTCACAAATCACAAGTCAATAGTCACAAATCACTGCTCCACCAGCTGTTTCACCGCCCTTTCCAAGTCGGCGCCGCGCAGGTTGCGTTGTACAATGCGCCCCTCCTTGTCAAGCAGGAACGTGGACGGGATGGAACTGACCCCGTACATGGCGGCGGCCTTCGACTGCCACTTCTTGAGGTCGCTGACATGGTTGGGCCACACCAGTTTGTCGGCCTCGATGGCGCGTTTCCAAGAGGCGGCGTCGCTGTCCAATGAAACGCTGAACACCTCAAAGCCCTTGTCGTGGTATTTGCTGTAGATGTTCGTCACGTTGGGGTTCTCACGGCGACAGGGACCACACCAGGAAGCCCAGAAATCGACCAGCACCACCTTGCCGCGAAGGTCGGAGAGCTTGCGCATCTTGCCTTCAGGATCGGGGAATTCCAGTTCCGGGGCGATGGCGCCGATGGCTACTTTGGAAGCCGGCGAGTTCATGTAGTTCCAGCGGTCCTTCACGATGGCATGGTCGGGATATTTGTTGTGCAAGGCGGTAATCACCTCGCTGTGCAGGGCGGCATTCTGGTCGCGGGAGAAGATGTCAAGGAACATCAACACGCAAATATCCTCTTTGTTGGCCTTGATTTCGTCTTTCAAGCGGGCCGTCATGTAGGCGTCCATCTCGTTGTATGCCTGCTGGTATTTCGACACCACACGACTCACATTGTCCTGCGACTGTGCCACGAGCGCGTCGGCGTTCGCCTTGTCGTTGACCATCAGGTTCTGATAGGCAGCCTTCTGTCCGGCCGCGTTCTTCAACGAAGGGGTCAGCGTCGCAGCCAAGCGGTTCACCCATTTGGTCTGGTTGCCTTTCTTGTCCCACAAGTTATTGTAAGCCAGACTGTCATGCTCGGCCAACAGTTCTTTCACCGCCGGCATCATCGCCCCGATAGCATTCTTGGCAATCTCGTGACGAGCATGCAAGTTCGACTGATATTGATCGAATGTCTGGTAGAACCGGTCAAAGCCCTCCATCCGCTTGCCTGAGAAATCGTAGTAACGGTCCACATTCTCCTGGTAGTTGGCGAACGGTGTATAGTGGATCTCGAGCTTCTTGAGCATCCTGTTGGAGAGGTCGGCGCAATCCCCCACTGCGGAGCCTTTCACCTTGCCGTTGACCACCGACTGGGACAATGTTTTATACAGCGAATCGACAATATCGAAAGCAGACAGCAGGTATCCGTCCACATCGTCGTTGGTCTGGCGATAGAGGTTGAACTTCTGCGCGAAATCGGTCCAGTAAATCTTGTCCTTATCCTTGTCGAGTTCCGCGTTGATGCTGTCCACAACTTCTTTGCGGTGCATGGCGAGATAGGCCATCTCTTTCACATGGCTCATCGTCGGGGAGCCCGTCACGGAGACGATTTGCTGGAGGTTTTCGGCATCGAGGGTCATATCGACCGTCTCGCCCGGGGTGACGACCAGCAGCATCGAGGAGCCGTTGCCGAAGTCGAGCTTGTAGATGTCGTTCGGCAGGGTGACGTTCATGTTGAACTGGTCGTTTTTGATTTCCGCCGACGCGAGCGTCTGCATCGAGCTGCCGTAGGCGGTGGTCAGGTTCACATGCTGGAAATGGTTGTTGAGCAACTTCACGTTCAACTTGGTGGGTGCCTGGGCCATCAGCACGAAGGCCGACAAGCACAATGTCAATACTAACAAACTGAATTTCTTCATAATTTCTTCATACCTTAAAAAATAAGGCCGCGAAGATACATTTTTTTTGGGTACGGTGAATTGGGAATCCTCGTATTTGAAATTTATGTACCTTTGCGCCTTCATCTCAAAAACCCCAACAATATGATAAAGAGAACCTTATCGATCCTCGCCGCCGCCATATTGGCCGTCTTCGCCGCCGATGCCCAGCGCTGGCTGGTTTACGAGACCTTCTCCGACGGAAGCACTGACACGTCCCACACGCTCGTGGCAACCTCCCCGAACCAGAACGCCGCGCTCATCAGCTCCGCAGACCCGGAGGAAGCCAACCCCATCCCCGGCATCGCCAAGCACTTCACCTACATCGACTACAACCGCGACACGGTCCTCTACCAGCTCTATTATTCGAAGAACGAACAGTATTTCACGGGCTACAGCCTCAACAACGGCAACGACTACACGCTTGAGAAAACCGAGAAGCTCAATGGCTATAACTGCAAGAAATACACCACTTCACTCTTTTCCAACAAAATGGAAATCTGGGTCACGGAAGATTTGAAGAACCATCGCGGCACGCCTTCCGCCTCTTTCGGCAACCTGCCCGGCGTGGTCGTGCAGATTGTCCGCAACGGCAACACCACCACCCGGCTGGCTTCCGTGGAGAAATACAAGGATGTCGAACCGATTATCCCCGACAACCTCGGACAATACACTGACCGCCGCGCCATCAACAATCTCGAAAAGGAGAAGCTCGTCATCACCATCCCTGTTTTCCGCGACGCGCAGATCTGTTTCAACCCGAAACTGGAAAAGGCGAGGACGATTCCATACGACACCACCCTCCCCTACTCCAACGGCACCATCATCCTGAAACGACTGAACCTCAAACAGCTGCCTCCGCACTACCAGATTTTCGCGGAGCTGACCGAACAATCCAACGGCGACGCCTACGACCGCACGGGCTCCATCTTCGTGATTCCCGCCTCGCAGAAGGTCAACTTCCTCAACGCGCTGATTGACAGCGTGGGTGTGCTGCCCGTCTTCACCGACCGGAACGGCGCGCAATACCAGGGTGTCAAACTCGAAAACGACTACACCCCGTTAGTCGAGATGGTCCGCTTCTTCACCCCGTTCGGCGTGCACCACTTCAACCAGTACCGCTCGCTCAACGACAAGGAATGGGAGGATGCCGCCTACTACAAGCAGGATGTCAGCGACTTGCGGCAATATCTGCAGGGTGACGTCTATATCGGTGCGTTCATCGGCAACTACGACGCCGGCGGCCACAAGATCTCACTCGACCTCAAGGCCTATCCCGAGAGCTACGAATGGACGGGAAGCGCTGACGACCACTGCTGGACCCTTCCCCTCTTCAACACCTGCAACGTGATGGAGATGTCGGGGCAGAACTATGGCACACTTTTCGGCACAGACAGCCTGACGGTGACATTTACCGTGCCGGAAGGGCTGAAATCCCTGCGTTTGCGTTACATCAGCACAGGGCATGGCGGCTGGGACACGGGTGACGAGTTCGTGCCGAAGGAGAACGTGATCCTCATCGACGGGGAGCCGCGCTTCCGTCACACGCCTTGGCGCAGTGACTGCGGCACTTTCCGGGTCTTCAACCCCGCATCGGGTAATTTCTGGAACGGCCTCTCCTCTTCCGACTACTCCCGTTCGGGCTGGTGTCCCGGCACCGCCACGCAGCCCGTCTATTTCGACCTCACGGGGCTCACCCCCGGCGAACACACCCTCACCGTCGCCATCCCGCAGGGCCAACGCGAAGGCACCTATTTCAGCGCCTGGAACGTCTCCGGCATCCTCCTCGGCACCCGATAGCATCATAACAAAAAAGATATTCCTTAAACAGCCTCGGAGAGGCAACACGCGCGATAGCGCAATTAACCCCACACAAGCCGAAGGCGCAGTGTGGGGACCTTAAACAGCCTCGGAGAGGCAACACGCGCGATAGCGCAATCAACCCCACACAGGCCGAAGGCGCAGTGTGGGGCCAGTAAGAACGAAAAAACAGACCCAGAATGAACATCGCCCTATTCGCAGCCGTTGAGGAGGAAGTCCTCAACATCAAAGAAAAAGTGCATCTGTGCGGCATCGGCCGCGAGAACGCCACGAACGCCATGCTCCGGTTCATGGAGCAGCATCAAAACGAGGATTTCACCATCATGAACATCGGCACCGCCGGTGCGCACACCGCACCTGTCGGCAGTCTGATCCGTGTCACGGAGATTGTCTCCGGCGGCACAGCCTTCCTTGACCATCACCTGCTCCTCGACCGCCTGCCCGTCAAGACGCCCGAGGCCGCCGACGGCAAGCTCTTCTCCTCCGACTGCTTCGTCTCCCCGCACGTCTATTCCGCCGAGTTCCTGCAAGATCTGCGGGAGAAGGCCGACTGCTTCGACATGGAGTCCTCGGCTCTCTACACCGTCGCCAAGCATTTCGAGAAACCCTACGTCTCCTTCAAGATTATCTCCGACCACCTCGACGTCGATCTCGCCACCTGGCAGCAGCGCGTCCACGACTATTCCCCCACCCTCTGCGAATTCGCGATGAAGACGATCGGGGAGATTGAGAAGATCGAGCCGGTGACGATCATTTAGTTAGCAGTTAGTAGTTAGCAGTTAGTAGTTAGACGGCAGGGAGAGGGGTTTGGTGATGTTTGTTATGGGGGACGACAACTGGGACAACTTTTTATTCATCAAACACAACATCAGGGAACTTTTGTTTCAAAAAATCCTTGTTATGTTGAGAAAAAGCCGCAGTATACTGGTATTCATCAGTCTCGCCAGTAAAAACGTCAACTTTGCGCACGTTTGGTCTGTACGCTTCTTCAGGACAATCGAAACACCTTTCCCATCCTACCAAAACCACGGTGCTGTCAGAGAGCCAACAGCCATCGTCTATGCTTGATGAAGGCCCGAGAAAGAAAACAGGGCGTCTTTGATGATGAGAGATGTCTATTAGGTAGATTTGGATGTCCGCATCTAATTCCGCATGTATTATAGCACCTTTCTTGTTTAAGATGAGATTATACGAATACAAGTCCACGGCGTAAGAGCCGTTTGGTGAGTAGTAAATCTTGTCCCGATAATCAGAGAAATATTTTTCCGAAATATCAAATTTTTCCCAATCGGTGGACAGGGATGATGTATAACTACGAACAAGTGCAAAACTGTCAGTTTTCAGTCCTCTTTCCCATGAATTGAGCCATAAACTGCAATTCTGCAGCAACTTTTCGGACAAAGCACCGTCAATCATCACCCGACTCGTGTCTTCTGTCAACGTTTTCTCACTGTCGGAAAACGATTTGGTGGAGGAACATGTCGTACAACGGTACTGCGTCAACAACAGCACAACAACAAGAATGATAAATTGATATACAACAGCGGGGTTCATGCCGCGAAGATAGGATTTTTCATTCACACTCATCATCTTGAATTAAAAATTAATGGCTACAATCAAAACAATCCATAGAATAATGACAAAAACAGAGCCTATGATGTCTATTCGTTGTCGTAAAAAAAGGCTTTTGCATTCGGATGAGAGTTTTTCACGATCTTTTTTACTAAACCAGATAGAATTCAGCACAAGACGTTTTTTCTTGAGCAAGCTATATGGACCTTTATAGTGCTTATATAAATCTGCATTTTCCTTTTGCATCAAATCCGTCACTTTGTAACACACCAACAGCCTGTCTAATTGCAAAATAACGACAACCAAGATGACGGAGACATTTATTATAGCATTCATTTTTAGAAGATTTTGAGAATTTCACGCCGCGAAGATAGGATTTTTTCGGTATTGCAACCAAAAAAATCCTATCTTCGCGCCACGAAACCTTGAACCTTGAACCTACCATCTCTACCAAGCTCTTGCCCCTTGACGGGGCTGCTTAAGGAAAGCTCTAAACCTTTAACCCTTAACCCTTAACCTTTATGATCAAGACCATGCCCTACTTTCTCGATATGGACGATGAACGTCTGTATGAGCTGAACAACGCCCGATATGTGATCATGGGCGTGCCCTACGACGGTACGAGCACCTTCGTGAAGGGTGCCGACAAAGGCCCGCAGGCCATCTTGGACGCTTCCGACAGTCTGGAGCTGTATGACGTCCAGTACCAACACGAGGCCTGGCTGGCCGGCATCCATACCGACCGCCACGACTACGACCTGCGCACGCCGGAGACGATGGTGAAATCCGTTCACGACAGGATGCGCCACTTCATGGACATGGGCAAACGCCCGGTCCTCCTGGGCGGGGAACACTCCGTCTCCGTGGGTGCGATCCAAGCGATGGCGGAGACCTATCCGGACCTCACGGTGCTGCAGATTGACGCTCACGCGGACCTCCGCGACAGCTACCACGACTCTCCCTACAACCACGCCTGCGTGATGCGCCGCGCCCAAGAATACGCCCGTGTAGTGCAAATCGGCATCCGGAACGTCTGCACCGACGAGATGCACAACATCGTGCCGGAGAACATCTTTTACGCGCACCTCATACACAATCAAGAAGATTGGATGAAACAGGCGGTCAACCGCCTCTCCGACAATGTCTATATCACAGTGGATTTGGACGGTTTCGACCCGTCGATACTGCCCGCCACCGGCACCCCGCTGCCCGGCGGTCTGCAATGGTACCCCACCCTGACGTTCCTGCGGAAAGTGTTCGAAAACCGCAACGTGGTCGGCTTCGACGTGGTGGAACTGTGCCCGCAGGCCGACAGCAAGGTTTCCGACGTGCTCGCCGCGACGCTGGTGTACAAGATGATTACGATGTGGGAGGTTTTTAACAGTTAAAGGTTGATAGCCATAGAGATGCACGGCCGTGCATCTCTACGGTCACCCTACGATGGATTTCTCCAGCGCGTCGGCGTGGGCGAGGAACTCGTCGGCGGTCATCTCCTTGAGGAAAACAAGCCCGTGGGTGGCGCGCAGCACTGGGTTCGGGTTCTGGTAGAAGAACGGCTTGCCGAGAAGCAGTTGCACGGTCTTGAGTTGCTCCACCCAGATGCTCTGCGCCAGCGTGCTGAACTTGCCGTCCAACTTGTAACTCGGGAAGGAGGCATCGACCTGGCTGAGATAGCAGCTGGAAAAGGCTTCGTTGAAGACGTTGATGTCGTTGAGGGAGACCGGCACGATATGGGTGGCCTCCGACGGGTGATAGCGGTACCAGACATTGCGGTAGCCCCAGATTTTCAGTCCCGAAAGGTCACGCTCGCGTCCCCAAAGACGGACAGCGTCGGCGACAGCCTGCAGCACCTTGAAGTGCGTGTCGGGACCGCTGCCCTCGGGATCGAAGGCCAACGTCACAATGTCCGGTTGGATTGTGCGCAACTCTTCCAAAACCGGCAACACGTCGCGGCTCTGATCGGGATTCTCCGTGAAAAGCTCGCCGTTGTAGAAGCCGAGCCGCAGGTGGTGCACACGATTCTCCATGAAGCCGTAATGCGCCCACACCAACTCCTCCTCAAACTCGCGAATCATCCCCTTGAGCTTCTGGATGTCGGTCGGCATCTTCTGTCCGTCATAACACCCCCTGGCAAACTCAATGACCTCAACAATCTTGTCGTCAAGTTCTTGTACGGATTTAACCTGCCAAATCTCCACGATGTCGCGCACAAGCCGGTGGGCAAACCCGCGAAGAAACTCTGGCTTCTGCTGCGAGGCAAGTTTGATTAACGAATGGTAAACATCTTTCTCCCGCTTGATTTTGTAACCTTCTGTGAAGAAATTATCATAGAAGACCATCTGTATCTTCTTGTCACGCAACAAGTTCAACGTATTTGCAAGATGCTGGATGAGAAATCGGTTCGTCACGGCGTTGAAACCCGAGGTCATAATGGAGAAGTGCAACTCGTTGGAAGAATCGCTGGCGATATGGTTGATATACGGCAACATGCCAAGCATGATGTCGTCGTGGTGCGGTGCAGTGTTGTAGATGACCTTGCCGTGCACCGGCGCCATGCCCTTTTCGATTTTGGCCGTTATAGAATCGATGCTCCGCTGGACGGTTCGCTCGCCGAGGTCGGGAATCATCCTGCAGAACGTGTCCTCCCGCAGTTCGTCCATCGCCAGCTTGTCGCTGAACTTGTCGATGCGGCGACAAAGGTCGATGACGGCGCGGTCGGATTTCTCCTGATTCCACCCGCCGGTAGTGTAATACTGATGCACCGAGTCCTTCAACTTCGAGGCGGAACCCGTGGTAAGACAAAAACGGGCGTTGCGGAGTTTGGCGAGCACCGAGGCGGGATAGCGGTTGCAGGGCGCCTCCTCCAAAGCGAGCCTGACAACCTCTGCTTTATCCTCTCCTGCGGCATAGATAATCGCCACTGCATCAGGGTTATAGGTAATGGTACTTAAACCAATGGTTATGACGGGTCGGGTACGCGAGACCTCGATTCCGCCCAAGTCGCTGGCGGTGTCGGCGGCCGTCTCGAAGTTGGTGGCCGTGAGCCGCGTGGTCGAGTTGAAGTCGCTGCCGCGTACATTGAGGGCGATGCGTCCGTCAGGTCCGATACCGCCGAGGAAGAATCCGATGCCACCCAGGTCGCGGATGCGTTGCTCATACGCGCTACACCAGTCGTCGATTTTGAAAATCGACTGTTGCTGCAGCAGCTCCATCGGACTGCGGTCCTCGCGGAAACGCAGCGAGAGATCGACCTGATGGTTTGGGAACACCTCCGCATAACGCTTGCCGTCCACCAGCGGAATCTCATCGCAGTTGATGAACAGCCCCCGCGACGCGTCCAGCCCGAAGCCCTCCACAAAAAACTTCCGCACATAATTGTACGAACTGTTGTGTTGCGACGGATCAATGGGATAATATTCGTCGGTCTGCACAAAATGTAATCCCGAAAGCGACGGCTTCCGCGTGAGTAGCAGTCCGTGGTTTTCCCGGAAAGCCCGCCCCTCTGGCGTTTCCCATTCGGATAGCAACTTCTTGACCCACATCATGAAGCCCGCCGAAGACTTCCCGGTCGGCAAACTGATGACACCTTCGGGGTTTTCGCCCACCCATTCCAAAAAACGCAGAGCCTTGAACAGCCCCATCATTGGAGTGTTCGCCACAGTGATATACGGGACATTGGTGGGGAATTGCCGCAAGACACCCTGGTGAAAACATTGCTCTACAGATGTGTAATTAACCATATTTTAGACAGTTACGGATGATTTTCTATCGGTCGCAAAAGTATAAAAATTGTTGTTCAAAAAAAATCAAAAAAATTCTTCATCCGAATGCTTTTTTTTGAAAATATTTTATTACTTTTGCGGCTGTTTTTTTGATTATATACTATAAGGTGAGAAATAGGATATTTCTGCAATAGAAACCACAGTCTATGGAAGCTTCGATTGAGGCGCGACAGTCAAGTCAATAATTATAAAAGAGTTATTTTTAATAGAATTTTGTCAATAAAAAATAAGCATTATGAAACTGAAGAAAGAAAGAATCATGTTAGTGGACAGCAGCGACAACCTGCGCCACGTTATCAAAGATTATTTGGAAATGTCCGGTTACATCGTGACCGACTTCCGTGACGGCGCGGAAGCCGACGCACAGTTCAACAAGGGGCTTTTCGACATCTGCATCCTTGATGTCGCCCTGAAGCATTACGACGGTTTCCGTTTGCTGGGCAACATGCGCAAGGTCGACAAGAACATGCCCATTATCGTGCTCTCCTCGGCCGCCACGAAAGAAGACCGTATCAAAGGGTTCACGATGGGTTGCGACGACTATGTGACCAAGCCCTTCAGTATTGAGGAGTTGGTGCTGCGCGTCCAGGCCATCCTGCGCCGCTGCAAGGCCTCCATCCCGCGCGAATACGTCAGTGAGGACGAGACCATCAAGTTCGGCAATTTCCAGCTCAACTACACCGAAATGCAGCTTATCCACCCGAAGATGACCCGAACGCTCACCCGCAAGGAGTGCGAGTTGCTCAAGCTGATGCTCGACCACAAGAACAAGCTCGTGCCCCGCGAAATCATCCTCCGCGAGGTCTGGGGTGCCGACGACCACACCACTTCCCGCAGCATGGATGTCTTCATGACCAAGCTGCGCGGCTACCTCATCATCGACAGCGCGGACAAGGTGCTGCCCAAAGACCCCGGCCAACGCAAGACCAAATACGCCGACGGCTACCAACCCCTCGTCGAAATCTGCAACATCCACGGTACCGGCTTCATGCTCCGTGTCTTAGACAAATAAACCCAAACACTATTCCATAAGGGCTGTAAGCCCGACGTATGTCAACCCAGGGTGAGCGATAGCGAGCCCTGGGGTAATATAAAAAACATGAATATGACAAACATTGATAAACTCTATGCAAACGTGGCCCAAAACGGTCACGTTTGCGTCGGTTTGGATACCGACATCAGCTACCTGCCCGAGCCTTTCGCCTTGAAGTTCCCCAACATCGAAGACGGGCTCGTGGAATTCAACAAAGCCCTCATTGACAGTACGTTGGACGTGTGCGCCTGCTACAAGGTGCAAATCGCCTACTACGAGGCTTACGGGATGGCCGGCCTCCGCGCCTACGCGCGCACCCTCGCCTACCTGCGCGAGAAGAACGCCGTGGTCATTGCCGACATCAAACGCGGCGACATCGCCAAGACTGCCGAGATGTACGCCAAAGCGCACTTCACCGGCGAGTTCGAGGCCGACTTCATCACCCTCAGCCCGTACATGGGATTAGACAGTCTGTCGCCGTATCTGCCTTATATCAAGGAAAATGGCAAAGGCGTGTTCGTGCTCATCCGCACCTCCAACGAGGGTGCGAAGGACATCGAGTACCTGCCCACGGAGAACGGCAAGCGCGTATACCATGTGGTCGGCGAGAAGCTGCAGACGCTTGGCAAGGACTACATGGGCGAATGCGGTTACTCGGCCATCGGTGGCGTGATGGGCTGCACCCATCCCGACGAGGCGGCGGAAATCCGCGACATGCTGAGCACCACCTTCTTCCTCATCCCCGGTTACGGCGCCCAAGGCGGCAAGGCCGAGGACATCGCCAAGTACCTCCGCAACGGCAATGGCGGCGTGGTCAACTCTTCCCGCGGCATCCTCCTCGCCTGGCGCAAACAGGACGACGGCGCCTCCCAATTCGCCGACTACGCCCGCGCCGAGGCCATCCGCATGCGCGACGACATTTTAAAATGGTTATAGGTTATTGGTTACTGGTTATTGAAGCTGACAATCGAAGAAACAGAAATAATGTCCAGATTAATTGTCATTCTACATTCTTAATTCTACATTCTTAATTCTACATTCTTAATTCTTAATCGAAAATGGGTATCTCGATGCAAATCCTCGGCCTACTGGCCAGCCTGACGTTCCTGGTTGTAACACACGAACTCGGGCATTTCACCTTCGCGAAGATCTTCAAGACCCGCGTGGACCAGTTTTACGTCTTCTTCAACCCGGGATTTTCCTTAATCCGGATGAAACGTTTCGACGGGAAGATGCACTTCAGCTTCTTCTCCAGGAAAGCCCCCGAAGAGTGGGCCAACCATCCCGAATCCACCGAGTGGGGACTCGGCTGGTTGCCCCTCGGCGGCTACTGCTCCATCAACGGCATGGTGGACGAAACCACCAAGGCTTCCGACCTGAGCAATGAAGTGCATCCGTGGGAGTTCCGCGCGAAACCCGCGTGGCAACGCTTCCTCATCATCATCGGCGGCGTGCTCGTCAACTTCCTCACAGCCATCGTGATATACATCCTGATGTGCTTCACATGGGGCAACGACTACATCCCGCTCAGTAGCGTAAAATACGGACTCGAGTTCTCGCAGGAGATGCAGGACGCGGGCTTCCGCAATGGCGACAAGGTGCTGATGGTTGACACCATGCATCCGAAAACCCTCGGAGACTTCGCCAACAACGTTCTCCTCGACAATGTGAAAACTGTCACCGTGGAGCGTGACGGACAAGAGGTGGTCATTGACATCCCGAAAGACCTGCCTCGCAAGGTGGTGGGCGCAGGCAGCTCGTCGTTGTTCTGCAACTACCGTATCCCGTTCGTCATCGACAGCGTGCTGGCGGACACCCCGGCGGACCAAGCCGGCCTGATGAAGGGCGACTCGCTGGTCGGTGTCAACGATTCCGCCATGTTCTGCTTCTTCGATTTCAAGAAGGTGTTCAACGAGAATCAGGGCAATGAGCTCCAGATTGACTACATGCGCGGCGACAGCCTCTGCCACACCATGGTCACCCTCGACTCGCTCGGCAACATCGGCGTGGCTTACAAACAGCCCGCCGACTTCTTCGAAGTGGTGCACGTGGACTACACTTTCTGGCAGTCCATCCCGACCGGTGTGAAACAGGGATTCACCACATTGGGCAACTACGTGAAGCAGTTCAAGATCATCTTCACCAAGGAAGGCGCCACACAGTTGGGCAGTTTCCTGACCATCGGCAGCATCTTCCCGAAAGTGTGGGATTGGTACCGTTTCTGGAGCATGACTGCGCTGTTAGGCATCATCCTCGCCTTCATGAACATCATCCCGATCCCCGGTCTCGACGGCGGCTACATCCTCTTCATCCTCGTGGAAATGATTACCGGCAAGAAGCCCTCCGACAAGTTCCTGAGCGTCGCCAACACCATCGGCTTCGTACTGCTCATCGCCCTGATGGTCTATGCCTTAGGACTCGACTTCCGACGGTTCATCTTTAAGTAGTTAGTAGTTAGTAGTTAGCAGTTAGTAGTTAGCAGTTAGCAGTTACGAGCGACCCAAATATATCGAACTGCTTCCTTGAGCAGCCTCGGAGAGGCAACACGCACGCAGTGCAATTAACCCCACACAAGGCGTATCCGCAGTGCGGGGTCTACCATAAGGGCCGTAGGCCTGAAGTATGCCAACCCAGGGTGAAGCGTAGCGGAGCCCTGGGCACCAGCAGGGTGAAGCGTAGCGGAGCCCTGGGCATAAGCAGGGTGAAGCGTAGCGGAGCCCTGGGCGTCAGCAGGGTGAAGCGCAGCGGAGCCCTGGGCATAAGCAGGGTGAAGCGCAGCGGAGCCCTGGGCGCCAGCAGGGTGAAGCGCAGCGGAGCCCTGGGCGCCAGCAGGGTGAAGCGTAGCGGAGCCCTGGAACATCCAGAACGAATAACGTAAGCAATATGAATAACGAAGAACTCAAAACCGAAATCGCTCGCCTGAAGCGCGAGAAAAACGCCATCATCCTGGCGCACTACTACACCCTGCCGGAAGTGCAGGAAGTGGCCGACTTCGTGGGCGACAGCCTCGGTCTGGCCCGCAAGGCCGCCGAGACGCAGGCCGACATCATCCTCTTCGCCGGCGTGCACTTCATGGCGGAGACGGCCAAGATCCTCAACCCCACGCGCAAGGTGCTCGTGCCCGACATGAGCGCCGGCTGCTCCTTAGCGAACAGCTGCAAGGCTGAGAAACTCGCCGAATTCAAGGCAAAGCACCCCGACCACAAAGTGCTGGCGTACGTCAACTGCACGGCCGCCGTGAAGGCCCAGTGCGACCTGATCGTCACCTCTGGCAACGCACTGAAGCTCGTCAACCAACTGCCCAAAGACGAGAAGATCATCTTCGTGCCCGACGGCAACCTCGGCGACTACATCAACCGGATGACGGGCCGCGAGATGCTCCTGTGGGACGGCGCCTGCTGCGTGCACGACCATTACGAGGTGGAGGATTTGGAGAAGGCCAAGGCCAAGCATCCCGATGCCATCGTGGTGGCGCACCCCGAATGCCGCCGCGAGTTGCTGGAGAAAGTCGATTTCATCGGCTCCACCGCCGCCATGCTCAACTACATTGGCGAAAGCGACGCCAAGGAGTTTATCGTGGTCACCGAAAGCGGCATCATCTACGAGATGCAGAAGCGCAACCCCGACAAAAAACTCCACACGCTCTACAACAGCGCGGTCAAGCACGACTGCGTGAACATGAAGAAGAACAACCTCCTGAACATCTACGCCGCCCTCCTCGAAGAGCAGCCCGAGCTCCTTATGGACGAGGAACTGCGGAAGAAAGCCCTGGTGCCGATACAAAGGATGCTGGAAATGAGTTAGCAGTTAGCAGTTAGTAGTTAGCAGTTACGAGCGACCCAAATATATTGAACTGCTTCCTTGAGCAGCCTCGGAGAGGCAACACGCGCGATAGCGCAATTAACCCCACACAAGCCGAAGGCGCAGTGTGGGGAACATCACACAAGCGTAGCGCAGTGTGGGGAACATCACACAAGCGCAGCGCAGTGTGGGGAAAAAACAACAAAACCGCAAACCAATGGCAGAAAGCGAAGTCAAGAAACTGGCCGGACAGACGGCCATATACGGCGGCACCACCGTGCTCAGCAGGCTGCTCAACTACCTGCTCGTGCCGCTCCACACCTATCTTTTCAGCAACGCCGCCGACTACGGTGTCGTGGGCGAGCTCTACGCCTGGACCAGCCTCTTCATCGTGATTCTCACCTACGGCATGGAGACCGCCTTCTTCAAGTTCTCGCAGGACGACGAAATCAAGGACCGTGTCTATAGCACCGTGGTGGGGTCGCTGCTATTCACCTCAACCCTCTTCATCGTGCTCTGTTCGTGGTTCGCGCAGCCTATCGCCAACTGGCTGAAATACCCCAACCACCCCGAATACGTGCGGTGGTTCGCCGTCATCATCGGGGTGGATGCCCTCACTTCCATCTTTTTCGCGCACCTGCGGTTCCTGAACAAGCCCCTGCGCTTCGCTGCCGTCAAGCTCACCAACATCCTCGTCAACGTCCTCCTCAACCTCTTTTTCCTGCTGCTCTGTCCGTGGCTGCTCACCAAGAACCCTGACTCGGCCTTTGTCAACGCCATCTACAACCCTGAGATCGGGGTCGGATACATCTTCATCGCCAACCTCGTGGCCAGCGTCGTCACCCTGCTGATGCTCTTCCCGGGCATCTTCAAGCAGAAGTTCGTCTTCGACTGGCAGCTCTGGAAGAAGATGTTCCGCTACGCCTTCCCGCTGCTGATTTTGGGTCTGGCCGGCATCGTCAACGAGACCATGGACCGCGTGCTCATCAAGCGGCTGTCGCTCGCCGCCGAGCCGCAGGCCTCCGTGGGCATCTACAGCGCCTGCTACAAGATTTCCATCCTGATGACCATCTTCATCCAGGCCTTCAAATACGCCGCCGAGCCCTTCTTCTTCCGCAAGGCGAAAGACAAGGACGCGAAGGAGACCTACGCCGAGGTGATGACCGCCTTCGTGCTTGTATGCTCCGTCATATACGTCGGCATCATGCTCTACATGGATCTCGTGCAGTATTTCGTGGGCGCGACCTACCGTGTGGGCCTGTCCATCGTACCCATCCTGCTGATGGCCAATCTCTTCCTCGGCATCTTCTACAACCTTTCGATCTGGTACAAGCTCACCGGCCAGACCAAGTTCGGGGCCTACATCTCCCTCTTCGGCGCGGCCATCACGCTGGTGCTCAACTGGTTGCTTATTCCGCGCTTTGACTATATGGGTGCCGCCTGGACCACCTTCGCCTGCTACCTCTCCATGATGGTCGTCTCCTACCTCCTCGGACAGAAGTACTACCACGTGGATTACGACCTCAAGCGAATCCTCTTCTACCTCTTCTTCGCAGTGGCGGTGTATGGCTTGAGCGTCGGTGTCAACCGTCTCTTCGGCATCGAAAGCATGGGTGTCCGCCTGGCGGTCAACACGGTGATTTTGGTCGGGTATTTGGCGGTGTTGGCGTGGATGAACCGGGAAGAAATCAGGAAATTCAGAATGTAGAATGATGAATATGTAACTATGAAGAGCCCCAATCCGAAAAACAGAACTGCGAAAGTGCTATCGTTTGTCTCTGCTTCTTTGTGGGCGGTTTTCATTCTGGTGCGCTTATTGCTTCCGAAAGGGACGTTCCTAATTGGACAAGCAGACGGATGGCTATTTGCTGCGGCTATGCTTCTGACTTGGGTGTCGTTTGGTTTTTGGTTAGCAGTACTTATCCGCCGGTGGCATTGGGGCCTCAAAATGGTCTCTTGGGTTGGTTACTGTTTTGCTACAGCAGGCTGGATATTCCTTTTTTATGCTGTCGGCTATGCCTATACAGGTGTACTTCCCGACTGGTATGTCAAAGCTCAAAACAACAAACAGTATGTCATTCGAGGCCACTTTGACTGTTTGTTCTATACGATGTCTCTCTACCATAGGGATGGTCTTTTGGAACGCCCTATCTGCTTTCTTGACAACTATTACGATGTGGAGAAACTAACCTTATTCGTGTATGAAGAGCAGGATTCTGTCGTGGTAAAATACAAAGACCTTTCGGATCGGAAAAAACGAACGGACATCTACCATTTCGACGGCACGCTATACGAACGGTAGTCTGCCAGCATTCCTACCGAGCCTTTCAGCCCTACTACGGACTGATTCCTAGAAGAAATGATTTCCCTTTTTCGTTGCGAACACAAAGGCAGGCCGTTAGGCCTGCGGGCAGAAAGCGAGTGCTATACCTCCTCGTTTTCGTCCTCCTCTTTGCCGAGATACTGCGCCGTCAGGAATGACGTGACCGGCACGAGACCGCCGAGGGTCAGAATCAACATGATGTTGCCGCCCGGCCAATGCATCATCTTGAACAACAAGGCCAAACTCAACAGACTGATGGAGAGTGCGCCCAACTTGAAAATACTCTTTTTCATATCGTAAAATCTTAATCGTTAACAATTTTCTTTTTCCATCTTTCTCCAGCAACATATTTGAAAACGCTTATATCCGCCATTCTCAGTTGCTGTTCGATCAAATCCAGCTGGTTGACCACCTCCACCGACATAGCATTCGCGAAATGGTAGTCTTCCCAGCTTGTTTTGTCTCCATATAGATTTTGATCCTGGAGTCGAAAATCCACCACATAAGCGGTATCTTCACCGACAAAGCTGTTCAGATGGTCTTGATACTGTTGCAACCGCGCCCGTAATTCACGTGCATTTCCCTGATCCATCATGAAATAGGTAGATTCCGACACGGCATCCAATCTATGTAGCTGCTCGTTAGGCTCACCGTCCACATAAAGGATGAAGGCAGCCCGAAGGGAATCCAAATAGTGGTAAATGACACTTGCATCAGACAGATCTGACACTTCACAAAACAACAACGAATCTTTTTTCTCAAGCGCAATGTTGCATAAACGAGTCCACTCGGCGTCCTCCATATCCGACAACATCTCGTTGTTTTGCGCAAGGGTTGTCATGGACGAGCGGTAAGATGCCAGCACGTCGTGCGAATTGAGGTTCAGCGACACCCCCAGCAAGATGCCGAACAACGAGCAACCCAGCGCCACAGCAACACATAGGACGCTGTGTTTGGATGATTTACCTGATTTTGACATAGTACGATAGAATTAATCCGCGAAAATACAATTTTTCATGCAAAAAATATTTTTGGTGTTAAAAAAAACGTATTTTTGTCCCGAATTCAAAACCTGAAAAATATGACAATATACGTAAGGACTCTGATGGCGATATGTTTGTGCGTGATGTCGAGTGCGTTGTGCATGGGACAAAACGTGACAATTTACGACACCTCCAATTCTGGACTGATTGACAATGACCTTTGGGCCGTGGTAGTGGATCACGACGGCAACAAATGGTTGGGTACCGTCAAATTCGGGTTGGTCAAATTCGACGGCGACACGTTCACCGTTTTCAACAAGGAGAACTCCGCTATCAAAGGCGATTGCGTGACGATGCTGTTCGTGGATTCCAAAGGGAACCTTTGGGCCGAATATTCACGTCCGGAGGAGGGCATCGTCATGTACGATGGTAAAGTGTGGACGACATTCACAGCCGCCAGCATGGGGGTTGAAAGCATTGATGTGCGAGACATTCGCGAGACCCCCGACGAAGCAATATGGTTCGCCCTTGCTAACAAAGTGGTAATATACAAAGACGGGACTTGGTCTACGATGAAAATCCCCTACGATAATATTCTCTGCATGGATGTTCGGGAAGACGGTACCATCGCCGTGGGTTGCGATGTGCAGTTGCTCATTTACTCGAACGAGAAATGGAAAAAATACACGGAGAAGAATTCCGAACTGCAATTGGGCACCATCCGCGGGCTGAAGTTCCGTCCCGACGGCGCTTTGATGATCGGTTATGGCGGCGGTTTCGGCGGCGGCGGACTCTCTGTGCTGAGCAGCAACCTCAAAGTGTGGACTCACTACAACAAGTCCAACTCACGAATTCCCGACCATCATATCCGCGACATTGAATACGACGGCAAAAACTACTGGATGGCATCAAACAACGGATTGGTGAAAAAGGACGGGGTTGACATCTCTGCGGTTTTCTTCAGAGAAGGGATGTTCAAAAATGTGATCTCTGACATCGCCCTCGAGGGCAAAACAATCTGGATCGCCACCAATTTCGGTCTAATTAAATATGAACAATGATGTGCTATATAACAACTTTAGGACAAGTACCCCTCAAGCCCCCTACAAGTACCCTACAAGCTCAAGATGGTATCCAAGCCATGTCCATAAAACCACATCTCATCGCCCTATTGCTGATTGTCAGCACGTTGTCGACTTTCGCACAAAAGGAAAAGGATTTCAACGAACGCGTCTCCCGATGGTTTTGGGGAGTGACGGTGTCGCCCGACGGCGGACTCTGGTGTGCGAATGAACACCAAGGACGTTTGTATCACGCCAAAGACATCCATTCCCTTTGGCATGGTGTGAAAACCATCGGCAAAGGGGATCCTGACAGTGAAAACTATGACGGCGGCGGGGAGATGTCACGCATCGTCTGCCCCGACAGCAACACCGTATTGATCTTCGGGGAAATTCATAACCCTTTCAAGCACAAACAAATCCGTAACGTATATTGGTATTCCGATGACAAAGGCAAAACGTGGGAGCCGAGGGTTTTCGCTGCCAACAAGTGTGTTATCAATACTTCATTTTGCGCTCCGTCGGGCGAGGTGTGGATTGCGGGCGACTCCCTCTTCTATTCCGCCGACAAAGGACTTAGTTTTTTGAAAATCAATAATTTCCCAAAAACTCTTTCCTCAATTTCCATGAACAAAGACCTGCGTACGGGCATCGCGGGTTGTTATGACAACGCCATTTTCTATACCGAAGACAATTGGACCACCTACCGAACCCTCCCCACCCCCTACAGCCAGCATCTGCTCAAGGCGAACACTCCGCGCACCAGGATGGATTCATGGTATACAAAATGCATGGTCACAGGGATTTTCAAGGATTGGCTGATGGTTCACCAAGGTGACGAATGGTTTTACACATCACGCCAGAAAATCCAATGGGAGCGCTTTCCTGGCGGTTTTACCGTGCAGACGAAAGATATGGAAAACGAGGTGTTGCTGGTCACAACGGAAGCCGGTGACATCTTAAAGACTACTGATTTACAACACTTTGACACGGTTTTTCATACCATGGGAGTAGTTCCGAGAGGACTCCGTCTCTGCAATGGGAAGCTGTATGGCTATATCACGACGGGTACTGACACCTACTTCTGCCTCTTCACTGGCGACAGTTGCATCCGCATGGGCTTTTTCAGCGACGACCACCCGATTGCTGCCCCCTGGGAGCGGGCAACCATCGAGGACAATTGGTACTTACAATTTGCGGACGAGGATCTGGATGAGGACGAGGAAGACGATCATGCGGAAGCCTACCCTTGGGGATGGAATGAGAAGGACATCCTGCATTATGATCCAGTCAGGAAGCAATGGCACCGGGTGACCACTACGCCGTTCCTCATAAAGTTTATGTATCCTTACAGTGATCAACAACATCCTGGTCAACAGCAAGTTGCCGTAAGCGACGGAAAGAAGCTGTATGCCGTAAGTGAAAACGAGTCGCAGTTAAGGCCAGTCCATATTGAGCGGCCGTTAGAACAATTCCTCCAATATCCCGTTGTTCAAGTCGTCCTCTCCCCCTACTCTCAGGGTTGTTTTCATCATTGGGGGGATGTCATCAACTATAACCGCAAAAACGATCTCTTTGTAGCGCAAAACCTTCGTTTGCATGACTCCATCATGTCGGTGAACCTCGCTTTTCGCGCGGAAACGTTGGATTCTCTGCTGCGCGATCTCAACCTGCACTACGACACCGCCATCACCCAAGGGATGTTCGCGTTCACGCAGGCCGATTACGACACGGTGAAAAGCTATTACGAAAGAAACGATGACTATATCTTTAGATATGCCTCGAAGCAGGACATCCTGCATCTGAAGGATTCCGTTGCCACCCTTAGCGATTCGCTCTTACACTATATTCTGACCAGCGGTTTCCACGACGGCTGCACCACGACATGTTATTTCGAGGCCAAGATTGTGAACAGCAACGGCGACAAGCTGTATGTTCGCGGACATGACGGTTCGTGCAGTATTGGGGGCGAGCACCCCTACATGCTGCCGGTGGAAGCGCGTGTCGGCGAATACATCTTGCCGTGTACAAATATTTCCTTTATGAGATTCCTCGGCGACGCCATGCCGCAAGGTATGCTACTTCGCCACAATTTTTCCAATGTCGATGTACTGTTGAAGTGTTTGCGCTACCTCACGCACCCTCGGGAAGAGTGGTGGGAGTGGTAAGAATTTTCACCGTCACCCCTTCGTCGGCCAATGTGACGTCAGGGAAATAGCGGGTGGCGCACTCCAGGAAGCAATCCTCCGTTTTGTATCGCGACGAAAAATGTCCCAGCAGCAGCTTGTCGGCGTTGCACGCTTTGGCGAACTCGGCCGCCTGGCTCGCGGTGGAATGGTCGTATTTGTCGGCTAATTCCTCATCCCCTTCACAGTAGGTGGCGTCGTGGTAGAGCAAGTCCACGCCCTGTAGCAGCTCGGCATACTGCATCACCGGCCGGGTGTCGGAGAGGTATGCATAACTGCGCACCGGGTCCGGCGGGGTGGTCAGCACCTCGTTGGGAATCACCCGGCCGTCGGCGGTGATGAAGTCTCCCCCACCCCGAATCCGCTCGATTTCCGGATGCGGGATGCCGTATTGCCGGATGCATTCGGGAATGATGTGCCGGTTGCCCGGCTTCTCGCGGAACAGGAACCCGTAGCACGGCACGCGGTGCTCTAACGGGAAGGCCGTCACGTCGAAGTGCAGGTCCGAATGTATCTCGGTAGGTTCCTGACAGTCAATCGGGTGGATGTGGATGTCGAATTCGGCGCGGGTGACGAAGAAGTCGATCTGCGCCTGGAGGATGTCCACGAAATCGGCGGGTACATGGAGGTGGATATCGGTGGTGCGTTTGTCGAGCGACAGCGACGAAAGCAGCCCGACCAGTCCGAGGCAGTGGTCGCCGTGGCTGTGGCTGATGAAGATGTGCTCCAGCTGTCCGGGGTGGAACCCGTAGCGCAGGAACTGCGTCTGTGTGCCCTCGCCGCAGTCGATCATGTAGAGTTTGCCGAAGCGGCTGACAATCTGCGAGGAGGTGTGGTGCCGGAGGGTCGGTTTCGCGCTCCCGCAGCCGAGAATCGTGACGGTGAATTCTGTCATAACGAGATGGTTTTTGTCGGGTGCAAAGGTACAAAAAATTATTTGAGAGAGTTGTGATAAACCACGAATTTGATTTTAACAATGAACAAGACGAACATACCGATTCGTGGTCTGTCCACGTCCGAATGCGGGTTGCGGTCTCCGCGGCATCCCGAGTCACTGACAAATCGTGTCAGCGAAAGGGGGCTTTGTGCAAAAAATATTCGGTTTTCGGCCATTTCAGACGACTATACCGTCTTGGTTAACAGCAACTTTGCGGAAGACGTGAATTCTGTTTTTGCTTTGTCCCAATTCGTAGGCAACCCAATAAAACTACCATATAATGAATCGTTTTACCCTAACAAGGATTGCCTCGCAGCTCATCGCGCACGTCACGGATTCCAATAGCCGAGTCCTTATCCACTCCCCCCATCTACGAATCGTTTCCCAACGACCGAACATCAAGCCTAAAATCACATCTGGTGAGATAATTTTCGAGTGTGTCAGAGGAGCGTTGGTGAAAGGGAGACTCATCCCCGTCAGGGGATGCATCTCTGTAGAAAAAACGGATGCACATGTGCGGTTTCAAATCTCCGTAGGAGATTCATTTTCAACGGATTGTCAGAATATCATTGTGCCCAGTATGCAACCCCTAATGGGGTTGTGGGGAATGCCGCATCGCCAACGGCTACAGACAGGGAACCCCTAATGGGTAGGCTGCTCAAAATATGGTTTTAAAAACCAGCAGCTGGTGATAGGGTGTTGATTCGTTTGGAGACAAGATTCTCTGGCAGATTCGTCCTTTTCCAAAGTTTGATGTCGTGCATCTTGACATTT
>Ga0310697_10000756_pt1 | contig 41346 bp, 41 predicted proteins | sample 172DNAGHGlowgp2_FD_203883 | JGI IMG/M metagenome (GOLD analysis project Ga0310697, IMG submission 203883) | Sheep rumen microbial communities from Palmerston North, Manawatu-Wanganui, New Zealand - 1728 DNA GHGlow gp2 (v2) (version 2) | ecosystem: Host-associated > Mammals > Digestive system >...
GTCGAAGAACGCCCCGGGGAGCGTGCGGTAGTCGTCGGGGACGCGGACGCCCGAGCCCTGCGGGTCGGCGCCCCCGGCGGGCTTGGGGCGGAGCCAGTTGACGGCGCCGCGGGCGAGCGGGGCCGTGTCCTGGGCCGGGAGCACCATGTCCTGCGCGGAGAGGAGGAGCTTCTCGCGCTGGACGAGGAGGCGCTCCATGGCGCGCTTCTTCTGGTAGGCGGGGTTGTTGTGGCGCGAGTAGGTCTCGACCTGCTGCGCCTGCCAGCCGATGGCGTAGTCCTCGCGGATCTCCTGGCAGGCGCCCTGGAGCTGGTCGGGCTGGACGGAGTTGCCGGGCGTGTGCTTCTGGCCGTCCTTGTAGCCTTTGACGGCGGAGTCCTTCGGAGTCTCGACGGGCCAGAAGAACGGGTTGGACGTGGCCTTGACCTCGGAGCCGAGGAGGGCCTGGAAGGCGAGCTTGTCGGAGCGGGCGAGAAGGACGGCGCGCTCGAAGTCCGGCACCTTGAGTTTGAGATCGGGATCGTAGAGTTCGGGCATGGTTGGGAAGGGGTTTGGGGTTGTGGGTGCTTGGGGGTTGGTGTGGTCTAGTCGGCGTCGAGCCAGGCCTTCGCCGCCGTGGCGGTGGAGAGGTCGGGCGCGGCATGGTTCGCCCCGCCGTCGGGCGGCGCGGGCGGTGTGCCGCCGGGCGCGGCGGCGGGGGTCGGCGCGGCGTGCGCCTGGGCGGCCTTGCGGGGCGCGGTCCTCGCGGCGGCGCCCTGGGCGAGGCGCGTGCGGCGGCCGGCCTCGGCGTCGGCGCGGAGCTGGGCGCGGGCGGCGGACGCGATGGCGTCGAGCCTCCCCTGCGCGGCCCCGGCCTGGCGCTCGGCGCGGCGCGCGAAGTCGCGGCACTCTGCCGCGGTGTACTCGCGTCCGCCGACCCTGCCGCCGTCGGCGGAGAGCCCGCCCCAGAAGGCGGCGCTTCTCTCGGCCTCGGCGAGCTCGGAGGCGGCCTTGTCGGCCTCGGCGCGCTCGTCCGGCCCGAGGTAGGCGGCGGGCACGCCCAGGGCGGCGTAGCGCTCGTCCTCGGCGGCGGCCGCCTTCTCGCGGAGCTCGGCGAGCTCGCGCTCGGCGGCCGCGGCGCGCTCCTCGGCGGCCTTGGCGCGGCCCGTGAGCCGGCCGATCCGCGCGTCGATGCGCTTCTGGGCGGCGGGGTCGAGGCCCTGGACGGGCTGCGAGTCCTCGTCGCCGTCGGTTCCCGCGGGAGTCTCTCCGGGCACTTGTCCGGGCGCGGCGGGGGGCGCCCCGGCGGCTTCCGTTCCCGCCGGGATCGTGGTCTCTGGTGCTGTGGCTGGCGTTTCCGCTGCGGCCGCTGCGGCCGCGATCTCCAGGTTTCCCATGGCTTTTCCCTTCCCGGCCCCTGCCAAGCGGGGGCCGCATGTTCCGCGGGCGAGAGGCGCCGCCCGCTGGGCGCGTACCGCGTTCCCCGCGATACGCCACAATCGTATCACCGGGAAACGTTTACCTCAAAGGGCGACAGGGGGCGACACACGGCGACACGGCGCGACAGCTTGAAAATAATTTTCCGCCCCTCCCCCTCCCCAGGCCCGCCGGAACGCGGTACAATGCGGGGCGGAGGACACCACCATGACACTCGACTGCACCATCGCATGAGAATTCAACAGATACTGCGCGCCGGACAGGAGAACCAGACATGCTAGAGAGCCAGCAACCATGCGTCGTGACGCCCGTGACGTTCCGGCCGTACCCCGAGACGGGCGAATTCGCCTGCTTCGGCGTGGTGCTCCGGTGCCGCCCGGCAGGGTACTTCGGCTTCCGCCTCGGCGACCGGAACCGCGCCGTCGCGCGGCGCGTCCACTCCTTCTTCAGGGAAATCCCCGCCAACGTGTTCCGCCTCGCCGCCGAGGCGGCCAAGGCGGACATCGCGCGCGTCGCGGAGTCGTTCCGGGCGCCGGGCCTCGGCGTCGACGCCGAGGCGATGCTCCGGAACCTCGTGCGGCCCCGCGAAAGCCTCGTGCGCTTCGGGGCGCCCATGGCGGTGATGAGCGACGACCCGGCCGCCGAGCTCGACCGCCAGTACCGGTCGATCGTCGAACGCGGCTTCGCGACGGAGCCATACGCCGCGGAGCTCGAGCGCAGGGTGCGCGGCTATCTTCGGGAGTCCGGCGTCCGCTACGGGACGCGCATGGTCCACGCGGCGCGCGGATACGACTTCCAGATGCCGTTCGTGTTCGGCCCGGAGGGGGCCGAGCGCGCCATCAAGCCGATCTCGCTGGAGGGGATGACGCCGACGGCGGTGACGGACGAGACGAACAAGTGGCTCTTCCGACTGGACGAGGCATGCAAGCTTGGCTTCGCCGGCGACAGGCTCCTCGTTCCCATCCGCATGCCGGCTGCGGGTTCGCCCGCCGCGGACGCCGCCGAATGGGCGGCGGAGTCGTTCGCGAAGCTGACCCGGACGCTTGTGGCGGACGGAACCGCCGCCGAGCGCGGCGCAATCCTCGCGTTCGCCTCGTAGCGCAGGGGGCGCGAGGCTATCTCCTCCGCCCCCTCCCCGATGCTACGCCCGTCCAGTGACGGCGGGGAGGGGGCGGCTTCGCCAGGTTCCGAGGATTTCGGCGTCCCCTGGCGGGACGCGGGCATGTGGAGGTTTCCGGAGAGCGCAGCGTCCCGCGCCTGACTCCGCGGTCGGCGTCAAGCCCGCGACTCTCCGCCGCGTCCGGGTCCGGCGCGTGATCGGCGCGCCTCGCCCTGCCCGTTGTTCCGCGTTGTCGCGCGGGCCGGGTCCGCCCTGTGGCAAAGCCAAACTCGTCACTCGTCACTCGTCACCCGTCACTCACCTTCTCCGCCCGACGCGGACCCTGGCGCGGGAGGGCATTGTGCATTGCGCATTCTGCATTGCGCATTGCGCCCCGGCGTCCCTGCGCGGCGCCCTGCGGCGCGGCGCGCCCTCGGCGCCGGCGGAGTCGTCGCAGCCCGACGTGAAGCCGTAGCGCACGCAGTCGATGGGGTCCTTGCACGCGGCGGCCTCGCCGTCCACGTTCTTCCACGTCTCGAAGGACCGGATCACGTTGGGGCACTCCTCCGAGACGAAGAGGCGCGGCCCGCCTGCGGCGTCCGCCGGATCGTGGTCGAGCGCCGACGACACGGCCTCGACGCCGGAGAGCACCGTGCCCGAGAACGCGGGCTCGACCCGCAGGCCCATCGCCTCGTAGTCGCCGATGAGCGTGGAGACGCCCTCGACCGCGACGCGCGGCGCCTCGCCGCCCCTGGGGTCGATGAGGCGCACGGCGACGGGCTCGGCCGTCTCGCCCGGCGCGGGCTCGCCCCAGGAGCGCACGAGCTCGGCCGGCGGCCAGAGCGCCTCGCCCGTCGCGGAGCGGGGCCATGAGACGCGGCCGCCGCCGAGGTCCTCCGCGCCGAGCGGAAGCGCCCAGTCCGCGAAGGCGCGCCAGCCCTCCAGCCACGCGATGAGCGCGACCATGCGGGCGTGGCCGAAGCCCCAGCTGCGGGCGCCCTCGCCGCGGGCGCCGTCGTTGACGCCGCCCTTCCTGCCGCTCGTGACGCTCCACGGGCCGGGGAAGCCGATGCCCGGCACCTCCCACGGGCCGGGGAGCTCGCGGTAGACGTAGCGCACGTCGCCGACGACGCGCATCCAGATGACGAAGGGGTTCCGCCCCGGCGCGGGGTCCATGACCATGTAGTTCGTGCCGCCCTGCGGGATGCGCTCCGGCGGCAGGACGTGCACGTCGCGCCGGAACGCGGCGAACACCGCGTCCCGCGACGGCGTGACGACGCCGTAGACGCGCGAGAGGATGCGCTCCCTCGCCGCCGCGCGCATTCCGGCGACGAGGTTGCGGGGGCGTCCGAAGGGGTTGTCGCTGCCGTGGAAGAACACGACGGCGTGGCCCGCCGCCTCGTCGATCCCGACGCGCGGCACGGCCTCGAAGACGCGGCCGCCGGACTCCGCCGCCGGCGCGTCGCGGAGCGCCCGGCGCGCCCTCGCCCAGGCGGGGCCGCCGTCGCCCTCGAGCCACGACCAGCAGTCCTCGGGGCGCGACTCCGGCACGGTGGGCGGGCGCGGGGGCCGCGCGTCGAGCGCGGCGCAGAGGCGCGCCATCTCCCCGGCGGTGAGCCCGCACGCCGCCGCCTCGTCGGGGTCGCGGCCGTCGCGGGGGAGGAGCGTGCCGGCGCACCAGCGCGTCACGAGGAGCCCCTCCATGAAGCCGTGCACGACCTCGGTGTAGCCCTGCTGGGGGGTGTTGAAGAAGCAGACGAAGCCGCCGCGGCGGGCGACGCGCGGCCAGAGGCGGCGCGCCCAGGGCGCGGGGATCGACTCGTCGGCGAGGCAGGCGTCGGCGTCGAAGCCCTCGCCCTCGACCTCGGGGTCCTGGGCGTAGAACTTCATCGCGAGGCGCGAGCCGTTGGGGAAGACGTAGGAGTTTCCGGCGAAGCCCGTCTGGCGCTTGTAGCTGACGTAGGCCGTCTCGCCCTTCACGTTGGCGCGCCAGGCGAGCGGGATGTAGCGGTGGAGCTTCTCCTGCACGCCGTTGAGGACGGAGCCGCCCTCGGTGGTGGAGAGCACGTAGACGCGCTGCTCGGGCGCGGCCGCCATCTGCGCGTTGGCCATGAACGCCATGAGCTCGGTCTTGCCGGAGCCGTTGGCGCCGGAGACCCAGACGCGCCGGATGGGCCTCGACGGGTCCCTCAGGCCGAGCGCGGCGCGCATCCGGCGCATGAACTCCCACTTGCCGAGGCCGAGGCGGCGCCGCGCGTCCTCCTCCAGGGAGCGCGGCCAGTGCGGCCAGTCGAGGAGCGACCAGACGACGGTCCAGACCGGCGGGGCGAAGCCGCAGCCGAACGGGTCGCGCTGCATCGCCTCGATCGCCTCGGCGCGGATGCGGCAGAGTTCGGACCACGCCGCGGCCTCGGGGCAATCCAGCCTCGCCGCCGCGCGCCGCACGGCCTCGGCCGTCGGCGCCGGGAAGAGCGGATGCGGATCGGGGCCGCGGGTCACGACTCGCCCCCTTCCGCCGCGAGGGCGGCGAGCCGCGCCTCGGCGGCGGCGGCGAGCGCGAGGTCGCGGGCGGCGGACCGCAGGCGCGCCCCGGCGAGGAGGCGGCAGCCCTGGGCGTCGATGTGGTGCATATCCATGCTAGGCCTCCTCCTCGTCATCCCCGAAGCGGATGAATTCGATTTCCTCCTCGCTCATCTCGACCTCGTGGATGTCGCCGTTTGCGAGCCACCAGAGGTGGTAGACGGTGCCGCCGAACGTGCAGCGGACTTCATCGACGCGCATCCGCACGCCGTCGATCTCGATCGCGTCGCCAAGGTCAAGGGGCTTTCTCACGGCGCGCCTCCCTCCACGATTTTGTCGGCGGTCCTGTAGCGCAGACGCCGCCACCTGATTTGCAGGAAGCCGACGCGGGCCTCGCCGAGGTGCCGCCAAAGCCGGAACTGCCAGTAGTCCACGACGGCGAACGCCACCTCGAAGCCGTATGTCTTCATGCGCTCGGTGCAAATCACATCGTCGCCATGCCTGTACCGCCGCGCCGTTTCGAGGGACACGTCGGTCAACGAAGATGCCTTCAGGTCCGGCGAGTAGATTCCGTAGCTCACGGCCTGGTCCCTTCCTTCTTCCCGATCCATTCCTCGCCGTCTCGCTCCGCGCGCCTCGCAAGCAGTTCGTCAATCGTCCCGAGGTCCGGGATGGCCTCGCCGGAGCCCGGCTTCATCGCGGAGAAGATGATCGTCAGGGCGTCGTCGTCGCATATCGGCAGCACCTCGTCGAAGCGGCGGGATACGCCGGGGCCGCCGGGAAACGCACGGAGGAAGAGACGGTCGTCGTCCTGCCGGAATTGCGACACCATCAGCGCGTGGCCGATGCCGAACCGCCGCGCGTGGTCGATGTCGATGGCGAATCTGCCGTTCTCAAAACTCGAATAGACATTCTTCATGGCCTTGTTTCCTCCTTCCCTTCCGCCTTGGAGTAGAGCCAGGCGATGATGTGCCGGAAGTCCCAGCCTCCTCTCGGTAGGACGTGAGAGTGCCTGTACTCGTCCCACGCCTCGTTCGCGGCCTCCTCGGAGAGTACGTCGCAGTTGCGCGGCGCTTCGGCGATCACGGTGTGCTGGTTGTTCAGCATTCTGACGATATCCTCGTTCCTGACGAGCGGGCTTCGCCGCTGCAGAAAGTGCCCGCATTTCGGGCAGTACCGCATTCGACATGCGTCGATATCGGCGGCGAACCTACGAAGATTGGCCCCGCACGCGGAGCAGCGCATGGCGAACGAGACGTGGCCGTCGCTGCGCCCGATGACTTCGGCGTACCTCATCGCCCGGCCCTCCCGCCGCGCTTGCGGCGCCAGTCGTAGACGAGGGTGCGCAGAAGTCCCGTCCAGGCGACGGCCGCGGCCGCGTGGCCCACGAAGAAGCGGGCGCCGGCGACGCAGCGGTCTGGCGCGCCGTCGCGCATCAGCGTCGCCTGGCCGAACCAGGTCGAGTCGGGATGCTCGCGGCTGAGCGTCGCGAAGAGGCGCGTGCCGTCGGCGCCGATCACGCCGGTGACGGTCTCGCCCACGACGGCGCCGTCGCGGTCGCGGTTGACCGAGCGGGCGAGCTCGATGCCGCAGGTGCGGATCACTCCATCCCCCTTCATCGCCTCGCCCCCTTCCCGTGCGCCGGCTCCGCGCCGCCCCTGAGCGACGAGAGCGCGTCCCAGAGGTCGGCCATGCCGCGCGCCTCGGCCACCATGTCGGAGCGGGCGTTGCCGCTCGTCGTCATCGCCCGGGCGAGCCTGCGGTGGATCGTCTCGGCCGCCGCGCCGGCGAGCGCGGCCCATGCCGCGTCCGTTATCTGCGCCACCTCCGCCGCGCCCGCCTCGAACGCCTCGCGGCTGATCGGGAAGGGGACGGCCCTGTACTCCCTGCGCGGCCGCGTATCCGACCGCCGAATCCAGTTTCCAATGTTCATCGTTTCGTGTCTCCTTGGTTTTGCCCGGCATCATGCCGGGGCACAGTCAAATCAGCCCGGTCCGCGTCGGCGTCGGCCATCGCGTCAAAGTCCCTCAAGTGGTTCTCCTCGCGGACGGCGGCGCGCTCGCGCTCCAGCGCCGCCATCGCCGCCGCGACGCCGACGGCGCGCCGCAGCTCGCGGTAGCCCTCCTGCCCGAGACGTGCCGCCGCCTCGTTCACGCGCTCGAACCACGGCGCCTCCAGCGCCTCCACGGCGCCCTTCGGGTGGCGGCACACGACGTACTCGCCGGCGCGGGTCTTGGGGTCCGGGTCCGCCGGCTGCCCCAGGTCCCAGCCGCCCACGAGGTTGTCGGGGCTGCTGGCCCGTTCGCCCGCCTTGAAGTCGATGCGCCGCGCAGGCTCGAACCGCATATAGCTTCCGGACTGCCGGAGGTAGACGCGCCCCGTGCGGCCCTGCTGGTTCTTCAGGAGGTCCCACACCACGGGCCGGATCGCCAGCTCCTTCCAGTCCGTCGCGCCCTGCGCATCGCACCACGCCTTGCCGACGCGGGGCTCCATGTACAGGAACGAGACCGTCGCCGCCTCCTGCTCCAGCGAGCCGGAGTCGCGCAGGTCCGAGAGCTGCGGGCGGCGGCCCTCCTTCTCCGTGTCGCGGCCCAGCTGCGAGAGCAGCAGCACGGGGACGCCCGTGCTGTTCGAGAAGAGCTTGAGGATGGAGACGGCGCGGCCGATGCGCTGGTTGTCGTTCTCGTAGCGCCGCCCCGTGTCGTCGACCGAGAGCAGCTGCGCGTAGTCCACGGTCAGGATGTCCAGCCCGCCGTTCGCCCAGAGGCCGCGGGCCCGGGCCACGACGCCCTCCGCCGTGCGGTCCTCGATCACGGTCTCGCGCCAGCCGCGGCACGCCTCCGCCACGAGCCGTAGCTTCGCCTCGTCGCTGCGCGTCATGTACCCCGAGTCCATCTTCGACACGCTCTCGCCCGCCGCCGCGCAGAGGTCGCGGGAGATGATTTTCTGGCGCGTCATGTCCAGGCAGACTCGCGCCACCTTCAGGCCCGCCATCAGGAATGTGCGGGACACGAGCCCCTCCATCATCGACTTGCCCACCGACGGCCTCGCCGCGACGATGTTCAGGCCGGGGAAGATGCCGCCGGAGAGGTCGTTCATCTCGCGGAACGGCCACGGGATCCCGAGCGAGCGGCCCTCGTCGCGGGCCTTCGCCCAGGCGTCGATCACCTGCGTCATCGTCTCGAACGCCGTCGGCTCGCTCCCCGCCCGCCCCGCCTCCACGAGTCGCACCATCCGGTCCACGTGCTGCGACAGCACCGTCGCCGTCTGCGTGTCGCCGCGGTCCAGGACGCGCACCGTCTCGGCGCAGGCGTCGCGGATCGCCCGCTCCGTCCAGCGCTCCGCCATCATCCCGACGTAGAACGGCCCGTGCCCGGCCGTCGGCGTGGCGTCCACGAGCTTCTCCAGCACCGCCGCCGCCTCCGGGTGGCCGCGCCGCTCGCACCAGTCCGTCGCCGTCACCAGGTCGATCGGCGAGCCCTCGTCCCGCAGCGCGAACAGCGCCTCGCAGAACAGCCGCCCCGACGGCATGCGGAACCACTCCGGCCGCACCCCCCACCGCGCCATCGTCGCCAGCGTCGAATCCGGCGACAGCAGCGCCGCCCCCACCACCGCGGCCTCCGCCGTGTCCAGGTCGTGGATGTCGCAGCGCCACGGGCGCTCCTCGGCGCCGCCGCGTTTTTTTTGGAAATCACCCATGAGCCGCCTCCTGCGGTTTCGGGTCCGCAGCCCTGATGGCCGAGCTGGGCTCGGCCTGCCCCGCCAGCGCCGCCGCCAGCCACTCCTCCCTCGCGTTCAGGCGGCACCACGCCTCCACGCGCTTCCGCCAGGCCGGCGAGCGCAGGAACAGCAGCCGCCGCTCCGGATCCTCCAGGTCCTCCGGCGTCGGCGGGCACGGCATCGCCGGGTCCTCCGGCTCGGCGGCCGCGTCTTTTTTTTGCTCCCCGCCGTCCGGCGGGTCGTTCCAGGAGCGCTGCTTGATCCAGTTCCCGGCGTGGGGGATGTACCGCGTCCCCTCCCGCCAGCGCTCCGAGCGCTTCCAGGCGTCCAGCGCCGCGAGGAGATCCGCGAGCGGCGGCAGCTCGCCGGCGTCGGCCGCGCGGTTCCACTCGTCGAGCGCCGCCGGCTTGTTCCCCTGGCGGGGGTAGGCCTCGTAGAATTCGCGGAACTCCGCCACCCTCTCGGAGTCGCTTTTGAAGCGGACATGTTTGTCACACACCCCTACAACCCCGTTAGGGGTGTTAATGTTAATGCCATTGCCATTGCTTAACGCGCGCGGAGGACATGTCCGTGGACTTGTCTCAACTTGTCCTTGGACATGTTCGGACTTGTCCGTGGACATGTTTTCCCGCCGTGCGCGACGGCGTTCACGCCTGTCCTCGGCGGCCTCGGCCATCAACCGTTGTTCGCTTCTGATTGTGTCGCATACGAATGCGGGTAGATTTCTCGTCGGCTTCAGAACGTCCTCCGGGCGCAGTATTCCAGCCCCTTCGGCGAGGATTGACACGATGAGAAGCCTGTCCGCCGTCGAAAGCGACTCGTTCGCGAGGAGGCTCTTCGCCATGCTCGGCACTCGGATGAAGGCCGAGCGGTCGTCGTTTTTGCTGCTCATGGCTCCCTCCAGGCTCCAGTAGTCGACTTTTTGACGACGATTTCGTCACCGACGGCCGTCTTTTTCCACGGCGCGAGCCTCAAGACGACGCACTCGCCCCGTCCGGCGAGGCGTCCGGCAGCCCCTCCGCCGGGCAGCACGGTGGTCACTTCCGCCCACTCCGCGCCGGCCGGCAGATCGCCCTTTCCGCACCCTTTTTCCAGAAGCGTCCGGCAGAGGCCGGGTTCGAGCCCGGCCGCAGCCGCGATTTTTTCCGCAGACGCCCAGAGACGCCCTCGGATGTCCCGACGGCCCTTCGTCCGCCCGACGAGCACGCGCTGGCGGATCCGCAGCACCCTGGAAGCCTCATGGACCTCAAATTCCCTGGGTGCCGAATTGATTGTTGATTGGGGGGTGGGGGCGTCGCCCCCTCCCCCCCCGCCCCCCATGGGCTCCTGGGCAGGGGAGGCGGGCGCCGCGGGCGGCTCCGGGGCAGGCGCTGCGGGCGCCGTCTCGGGCACGTTCTGGGCCGCGTCCGAGACGCCCTGGGAGGGCTCCGCTGCGGCACCGGATACCGGCTCCGTGGTATCCATGATGGTATCCGAAATCGTCTTTCGTTTCATTTTCAGTCCTTTACGATATGCCAAACAACTCACACGGACGGAGTTCCGCCACCGTCCGCCAGATTCTCGACGGGCTCGCCGGCGACCTCGCCCGCGTCCGTCCGTGAACCGCCGTTCCCATCCTCGCCCGCGCGCGCCCTCGATTCCGGCGCGCCCGTTTTTTCCCGACCCAAACCATTTGAACCCCCTTTTTCGACCTCCTCGAACTCGGCATCCTCGACGCCGTCTCCCATCCCGCGTAACAATGCGGCTATACGACCATCCACACCGACCGGCTGTATCACGCGCTGGATTGACTGCGGCTCTCCGGCCATGTCGCGCTCGATGCTGCTCAGACGGTCCATGGCCGCGATCAGGTCGCGCGTGGAAATCTCGGACCGCCGCTCCGGGTCCTCCAGGCGGGCGCGTAGCTCGTCGGCGGCCTGCATCAGGACGCCGCGCACTCTGCCGGCCATCAGGCACGAGTAGTCGCGCGTCGTCATACTTGCCGCCTCTCGGGCTCGGATCGCCTCGACGAGGTGGTGCGACAGGCCCATGACCCGCTCGATGGTCCGCACGGGCAGGCCCTCGGCCAGCAGCCTCACGACAATCTGGTAGCTTGCCGGGTTTTTTGAAAAAAAGCGCGCGCCGCTGTACTCCCCGAGCGTCGACTGCGTCTCGGCACGGTCGCGTCCTGTGGCCTCGATGGCCCGCTCCAGCTCCTCGGCCATGCCCGGCAGCATCGCGTCGGAGAGGCTGGGCGATTCCTTCAAAAAAGCGGCGGCCTCGGTCATGACGCAATCCCTCCAAGCGCGGCCTCGCAGATTGCCGCGGCCGTGCGGCACGGTACGCTGTTGCCGATTTGCCTCACCTGATCGGTGCGGTTGCCCGTGAGCTTGTAGTCCGCCGGGAACGAGTGCGCGGCGGCGAGTTCGGCGGGCTTGAGCATCCGCATCCGCACGTCGATCACGGTGCCGTCCTCGGTCATGAGGAAGACGCCCTGAAGATTGTCGAAGGTGGTGACGGTGCGGATGGGCCGGTCGGCGGGCGTGATGTGCCCGGAATCATGGCCGGCAGGCCTGGACATGTCCACGACGGCGACGGGGACGGGCGTGATGGCCCGGACGGCTCCGGCCGTGGCGATGGTCGGGCAGGGCTCGTCGGCCGGGCGGCACTCGGCGCCGCTTTGCTGGCCGATGACGAGCGGGCGCACGACGTAGTCCTTGCGGACGGCGGTCTGCGCGCGGATCGGGTCGTCTGCGGACCTGGGCGCGTTCCCGGCCTGCTCCGTAACGATGAACGCGGCGGCCGTGTTGTTGCGAGCGGTCGCGGTCTTGAGCGGCTTCGAGCACGGAGAGACGCGGCCCTCGTCGGCCTTGTCGCCGGGGTGCGACATGTCCACCGCAAACGCCTGCACGACCGAGTACCTCTCGTGCGTCGTCTGCGATCCGATCGGCTCCGTCGCCGGCCGCGCCTCGCCGTTCCGGAAATGGTCGACAACGACGGGCTGGCACACGGCGTGGTGCACGGTCGAGGCCTGTTGCGACGAAAGCGGCCTGTCGGCGTCCTCGGCGAAGCATCCCCTGTTCTGCCGCACGATGAACGAGCGCACGAGCGCGGTGCGGTTGCCGCCAGCCGGCTGCGTGGCGAGCGGCGCGTCCAGCGGGCGGAGCCGCGCCTCGTCGCCGCCGTCCGCTCCGAGGAAGTCCATCTGGAAATCCAGGCCGCAGAACTTGCGCAGCCCCACGAACACGCGCCGCAGGGTGTTCTCGGCGAGCGGCGTCCGCCGGTTGAAAATGCTCCTGCCCGTGTCCGACAGATCCAGGCACTCCCGTATTCCGCGCCATCGCTGCGGGGTGCGGCCCCACAGGTCGGTCTGCGGATCCTCGGCGTGTGTCGGCTCCGGCCAGACGATCCGCCCGCACCCTCTGCGGACGGCCTGCAAAAAGAACCTCCGGCGCGTCGTCGCGTCGCCGTAGTCGGCGCAGTTGAGGACCCTCCACTCCACCCGGTAGTTCCGCGCCTCGATGGCCGCGACCCACGCCCGGAAGCACGCGCCCTTCAGCCGCTCGATCGGCCGCCCCGACGCCGACAGCGGCCCCCACTCCACGAACTCCGGCACGTTCTCGATGCACAGGCGGCGCACGAAAAGCTGGTCCAGCCACGTCAGCACAAGCTCCGGCTGCGCGCGCAGCTGGTTGCTCCTCGGCTTCCCGCCCTTCGCCCTGCTGTGGTGCGTGCAGCTCGGCGACGCCCACAGGAAATCCACCACGCCGCCCGGCACCAGGTCCGCCGGCACGGCCTCCTCCACGCTCATCTGCCGCGTCTCCACGTCGGGATGGTTGGCGGCCATCGTGTCGACCGCCACCCTCCAGTGGTTGATCGCGATGCCCCGGTGCCGCAGGCCCATGCGCTCCAGCGCCATCTCCAGGCCCGTCGTAGCGCCGCCCGCGCCGCAAAAGAGATCCACGGTGTTGATGCACTTCACGGCTCGCCTCCCGCAGTCCTGACGGCCGGGCTGCGCCCGGACGCCTCCAGCGCCTTGTCGAGCTCCTCGGCCATGCCTGGCAGCATGGAGTCCGCCAGGCTCGCCGTCCCGTCAAAAAAAGAAGGTGCCGCCGCCTCGCTCATCTGCTCACGTCCCGAACATCGTCAGCTGCTCCGGTGCCGGCGCCGTGCCGGCCTCGTCGATCTCTCGCAGCGTCTTGTCCACTTCGCGCTCCAGGCGCCGCGAATCGCGCAGCGCCTCCTGCGAGCGCGTCGCGAAGAAGTCGCGCTGCGCATCGCGCATGTACCGCACCTGGAACGCCAGGCGCTCCAGCAGTTCTTCACGCGCCACGGCTGCTGCTCTCCAGGTAGTCGACGAGCGAGCTCGTCGCGATCCGCGGGAGCCGCCCGACGTAGTACACGGGCCCCAGCCCGAACCGGCCGTCCGAATCCTCGAACTTCCTGATCAGCCGCTGCACCGTCCGCTTGTTCACGCCGAGCTCGTGCGCGACCCTCTCCACCGAGAGCATCGCCGGCAGCTCGGCGAAAGCCGCCTGCACCGAAATCCCGCCGCCCGAATAGCCGTTGTACCGTCTCATGCCATGCCTTCCTGTTGGCAAGTTGTAAAAAAGCAAATCAGTCCCGCCGCAGCTCCGTCACCAGGAACACGCGCCGCCCGTCCGGCTCCGAGCACACGATCCGACCCTGCATCACCGCCGTCGCCAGCGCGAGCCTCGCGGCCCGCGCCTCCGCCCGCGCGATCGACTGCGCCGCCCACGCGACGCACACCAGGTACGCGAGCGCGGCGCCCAGCGCCACTCCCGCCGCCATGATGCCCAGGATCTCGACCGTGCCCGACATGCGTCACGCTCCCTGCACCACGGGGTTCGGGGCGTCGCCCCGTCCGTTTGCCATCCTGCGTGCCGCGCGCGCGATCCACGCCGCGGCCTCCACCGCCAGCGCCACCGGCGCCAGCAGCACGATGGCCGGCAGCGCCGCCACTCCCAGGGCGAACGCGCGGCACACGCCGCGGTCGCGCTCCGCCTGCCGCACGGCGTCCTCCAGCTCGAACCGCGGCTCCTGCCACAGGATCTCCGCCTGGGCCGCTTGCATCTCTTGAACTTGTTTCATCGTTTGCTCCTTTGATCTGTCTGGTTTGTTGTGCGCCCGCGCAGCCATGCGCGGGGAAGATGGTGCCCGGGACTCCGGCGCGGGGCGGGCTGCTCTGCCCGTTCACGGAATGCCCCGCGCCGCCGGGCGTCGTGTCGAATCGTCATCCGCCCTCCTCGGGGTTCGGGGCGTCGCCCCGCCCGTTGTCCGCCGTCCCCGTTGCCGCGACGGCGATGCCGCGCGCGGCGAGGGCGTCTCGCACCCTCGGGCTCGCGGGCCTTCCGTGGAGGACCTGGGAAAGGTACGCCGCGGAGCATCCGATGGCCCTAGCCATGGCGCGGACGCCGTGGAACCTCGCGCCCGTTGCGACGGTGGCGCAGACCTGCGGTGCGCGCGCGCCCTCGGGCTGGATCTGCATGGGTTCTGTTGAAGTTTCGGCCATGTTGCGGTAAGATGTGGTTACTGTTTCCCGTGGCGGGGAACAGGATAACCCAATCAGGCTAACGTGTCAACCCTAAAGGAGTAAATTTTATGGAAAATCTTCATAAAAGACTTAGAGAATTGCGCGGCAATGAATCACAAACAGAGTTTGCAAAGCGTGTTGGCACAAAGCAAACAACTTATAGCGCATGGGAGCGCGGGGAGAAGATTCCCCCTGCTAACTCAATCGCGCTAATATGTGAGGCGTGTGGCGTCTCTGCCGACTGGCTTCTGGGCCTCCCCGAGCACGGCGTGTCAATATCCAACAGCAGCAACAACGCCGTCAACAGCGACAACGCGAGCATACAGGTGGACTCCCCCAGTTGCCGCGACTGCCCACATTTGCTTCGCCTCATCGACATTCTTGAAAGACAGGGGGGCGCACTGTCAACGGCCAACGTTAGCCGTTGACACGGCGCGGCCGCCGGTGTACATTGACGAACGTTAACCAGGAGCCAAGCATGCCACGCCAAACAAGGAACGAAATCACGCTCTCCCTCTCCGACGCCCGGTTCCGGAAGACGATGTTCTTCGACGACTTCGCCCTCCGCAAGCGGGACGGCTGCCTCTTCGCGGGCTTCTGGCGCAAGAGCGAAAGCGGCGACATCGAGGACCGCTTCGCCGTGACGATCGCGCTCTGCGACCTCGGCCCCGAAGTCCTCCGCACGTTCAAGGGCTACATCGCCAAGGTCGGCGTCCCGCCGTCCCCGGAGCAGGCCGCGCCGCCGCTGGGCATCGACTTCCGCGACGCGCACCTCGTCCGCCTCGTCCGCGCCTCCCGCATGGACTCCGTCGGCGAGCTCGACATGTACTTCGTCCCCATGTCCGCCATCGCGAACGGCGGCGCGGCCGCCGCCCCGCTTCCCGCCGCTCCCGTCGCCGCCCTCTCGTCCACCATCCAGAAGCACGTGGACTTCCTCGAGCTCCTCATCCAGAACTCGGACGCCGAGCCATGACCGTACCGTACTACGCGCATCCGTCAGCCGCCGTGAAGGCGCCTCCGGCCATCCACCGCGCCGCCGTCGCCGCCGGCCTTGCGTCCGTAGGCTCCTCCGGCGCCGAAACCCCCGCCTCCGCGCTCCGCATCTACACGGCCGACTCCGCCGGCCGGCCGGTGCTGCCCGCCGTGCCTCCCTGGGACAAGGCCGCCGCGCGCCGCTTCGAGGCGCTGGCCGCCCGGTACGCCCTCGACGAACTTACTCCGGAAGAGCGCGGGGAACTGGCGCTTCTGAACCACTCCCGCGAACAGGCCGAGCCTGGCATGACCTACGAGGAGTTCAAGCGCCGCGTCGAGCGCGAGCGCAGCCGCGACAGACTCCTCAAGTGCCTGGAGGACTATGTCTTCGCCGCCGTCTGATCCGCGACGGGGGGCCCCGCGCGTCAAGCGCGGCAAGCCGCCCGTCATCCCCCTCCGCCGCAAGACGTACCGGAAGGCGCTGCCGGAGCTGCGGCGCGACTTCGGGGACCGGTGCGCGTACTGCATGCGCCGCATCCTCACCGAAAGCGACATGCAGGTGGACCACTTCGACCCGCGGCAGAAGAAGAACTCGCTCCAGGCGTACACGAACCTCTACCTCTCCGACGCGGGCTGCAACAACCGGAAGGGGGACCACTGGCCGAGGCGCGAGGACGAGCGCCGCGGCGTCCGGTTCCTGGACTGCTGCCGCGAGCAGGACTACGGGAGCGAGATATTCGAAGACCCCGCGACGCACTTCCTGGTAGGCACGACGCCGGCGGCCAAGTACCACATCCTCACGATCGGGCTGAACCGTCTGGAGCTTGTGGAGATTCGGCGCAAGTGCGCGGAGGCCCGGGAGCAGGTGGAGCGGCTAAGGAAACACAAAGGCGACAAGATCGTCGAGCGGGCGCTCTCGAAGATAGAGCAGCTGCTCGGGGACATCCCGTACATACCGCCTCCTCCTCCCGGCCATTTGCCGACCGTTCTGTAGCCCCCTTGACGCCGTTCCGCGAGGCGTGGTAAGGTATCCAGCACGGACGCAAAAGCCGCATTGAGTTGAAGTCCAACAACTGGCGGCTTGGCTTTTAATGCGTGGGTCGCGGGTTCGATCCCCGCGCGGCCCACCAGCCTGAAAGCCTTGCGTCCACAAGGGTTTGCGAGTGCAAATCCATGAATTTCCAAGGAATCGCGCATCCCGCAAGGGAGCGTACACGAGGAGAAGAGATGGACACAAAGCGACAGACAACGACACACGGCGACACCCCCAACGGTATCCAGAATGGTATCCCGAATGGTATCCGCCGAACCCCTCGCCCCGCTTCCGATTCGCGGGGCAATCCGATCCCCCAGGTCTACGTCCGCAACGGAGCCTTCTACGCCCGCATCACGGACCCCGCCACCGGCCGGCGCACGTTCCGCGCCAGCCCCGACGGAACCCTGGCCGGAGCACGCCGCCTCGTGGCGGAATCCAGACGCGCGCACACCGTCGCCGGCGCCCAGGCGTTCGCCCAGGCGCTTGAGGCCTCGCGGCAGCGCTCGCGCTGGTCGAGCGTCGAGGCGGTGCTGGACGCCTACGCCGCCGCCGCCGAACTGGAGCGCGCGTTCTCGGGCGGGCGCCCCTCGAAGGCGTCCACGGACGCGAACGCCCGCGACCTCAGGCGCGTCTACGCCGCCATGGGCAGGCCCCTGTCGGGCAGCTGCGAGAAGGCGCCGGAGGTCGTCGCGGACTGGGCCGCGGAGCGCCTCGCCGACGGCTCGATCACGCGCACGTCGGTCGCGGCGGTGTCGCGCCGCTGCCGCGAGGTGTTCTCGGGCTGGGCGCTGCGCCGGATGGCCGCGGCGGGCCTGCGGATCGACCCGGGCATCGCCGCGCGTTGGACGACGGTGCGATCGGAGCCCGCGCGCTACCAGCTGCCGCCCCAGGAGCTGCGGGAGCGCACGATCGCCGCCGGCGTCGACGAGATACGGCGCCGCACGGACATCGGCCTGGCGTTCCTCCTCTGCTACTACGGCGGCATGAGCCGCGCGGACGCGGCGGAGGCGACGTGGGACATCCTGCGCGACGACGACCACCTCCTCTACTACCGCCACAAGACGGGCCGCCGCGCCGATCCGCCGCTGCCCGCCGACGCGGCCGCCGCGCTGCGCTCGTGGCCCGGCCGCGGGGAGCGCGACACGATCCTCCCCGGATTCCCGACGGACCGCCTGGACCTCGTGGGCCGCGAGCTCGCGGCCTGGATGCGCGAGCTCGGCTGGACCACCGGCAAGTGCGCCCACGAGCTCCGCAAGCTCGCCTGCTCGACGTGGGCGACGCAGGCCGGCATCCAGTGGGCCGCGCGCTGGATCGGGGACAGCGAGGCGACGGCGAGCGCGTACTACCGGGACCTGCTGCCGGAGCGCGCGCCCGCCGTCACGATGCCGCCGATCGGCGGCTAGGGCGCGGCGCGCCAGCCGGCGCGCTCGTAGGCGTCGAGGAGCCGGAGCCGTCCGGCGATCGCGGAGTCGGGCTTGCCGACGCTGCGGCCGTAGGCGGCGCCGGCTTCCTCGTAGGTGGCGCCGGATTCGCGCAGCACGCGCAGCCAGTGCTCGATCTCCTCGGGCCTGGCGGACGGGTCGGTGAGCTCCTTGACGGCCTTCGCGAGCCCGGCGTCGCGGCACTGGGCCTCGGTGAGCGCCTCGGCCTCCTCCAGCCGGGCGTTGAGGAGCTTGCGCGTGGCGTTGCTCCGCGCGAGGCGCTCGGTCTTGGTGAGGTGGACGTCGCGCGATTCCGTGCGCATCCTCTTCGCGAGCTTGCGGACTCCGTCGTCGCCGTTGTCGATGCGCTTCAGGAGCTCGAGTTCGCCCACGTCCTCGGCCGTGACCTGGTACGCGGGCGCGACGCCGCTTTCGGCGGCCACGGAGCAGCTCTGCAAGGCGGCCTCGATGTTGGTGCGGCGCTCGCGGAAGTCGGCGAGCTGCCGACCGCCGCCGGGCTCCGTGAACATGCGCCCGATGACTGGCCACGCGCGGCGGTCGCCGTCGGCCGCGTCGGAGCTCGTCGAGCCGAGGTAGCTCGCGGCGACGTTGCAGGTGTACTGCTCCATGATGTACTGGAGCTTCATGGGGGAGATGCCGAGCCCGGGGCCGAGCTCGCGGCAGATGTCCCAGGTGGACTCGTCGAAGCGCTCCTCCAGCTTCAGGTGCCTGAAGTGCTCCGGCTCGATGGGCACGCCGTTCCACCGGCGGTTGAACCCGGCCTGGACGAGCGGCGCCCCGATCGTCGGCAGCAGCCCGGACACGACGCCCTCCAGTGCGGACTCGCCGAAGTTGCCGAGCAGCCCGCCCTCGGGCCGGACGCCGGTGACGGCCTCCGCGAAGGCGCGGATGGTCTTGCTCGCCTCCTCCTCGTCGCCCTCGTCCATGAGCCTGCGGTACTCGATGAGCGCGATGGGCAGGCCCCCCCAGAACCTCCCGGCGCTTTCGGTGTACGGGATGCGGAGGAACTGCGCGTCGTCGCCCTCGCCGACGGGGACGAGGAACCCCGTGAACCTGTCGCGGTCGCGCTGGCGGCGCCACCTCTTCAGCATCCCGCTGGCGCAGACGTGGAGGTAGACGGCGAGCGAGCCGAGCGACACGCCCACGGCGGCGCGGAACACGGTGCGGGCGAACCGCCGCCCCGGGCGCTGGAAGCGCTGCGTGGGCAGCGCGGCCTTGGCGCCGAGCGCGCGGAGCGTCTGGTCGAAGCCCTGCACGGCGGCGTTGCTGAAGAGGATGGCCCTGTTGACGGCGTGCATGTCGCTGCCGGAGCGCGCGAAGTCGATGGTGCAGAGGCGCGCGGCCGCGGCGGCGCGCAGGTGCGCCTGCGCGTCGGTCATGCCCTGCGCCTTCCAGTACTTGAGCGCCGCGCAGTACTCGGCGATGCGCGGGTTCGCCTCGACGGCCTCGCAGGCCTTCTCGAACACCCCGACCGATGCGGCGTGGAGCCCGTCCCAGAAGCGCCCCGCGGCGGTGCGGGCGCCGGCGATCCGGCGCCGGGCGCTCTCGCGGCCCCTCTCCGTGGCGTATGCGCGCATCCCGCCGCCGCCGGCGAGCCCGGCGCCGAAGTAGTTCTCCGAGGCGTCCCCGCCGCGGCCGAACTTGCGGCGCGCGGCGTGGGCGAACCCGGCGATCTGCGCCCAGAGGGGCACGGGGGGCTGGTACTCGCTGGTGATGGCGATGGTCTGGGCGTCGCGGGCGAGGTTGCGCACGATGAACGTCGCGTTGTAGGTCGTGGCGAGGGCGCGCGTCACGGTCGTGTCGGCCTTGAAGGCCTTCATGACCCAGTTCTCGTGATCGCGGTTGCGTCCGCCGAGCGCGTCGAGCGCGCGGCGCAGCGCCTCGCCGGGGCGCACCCAGCGCTCCGCGCCGTCGACGACGACTCGCTCGACGCCGGCCGGGGCGTCGCCCCTGCGCCACACGTCGAAGCCCGCCCCCGGGCCGTCGCCCGCGACCATCGCCTCCAGTTCGTCCAGCAGCTCGGCGGCGGTCGCCCCGCCGTCCGCGCCGGACTCCGCCGCGGCCTTGCGCAGCCCCTCGACGGCCTCGGCCGCGCCGACGCGGACGGGCCTCACGGGCGCCTCGACCTCGACGAGGAACTTCGCGAGCGGGCGCAGCGCTTCGGCGCCGGGCTTGACGCCCGCCCGGGAATCGTCCATAATCCCCGGCGAAAGGGAACTTGAAATGTCATTCTGGATAAACGAGCGCGCCGGAGTCGCGTACGAGTCCACCGACGGCGGCTTGGCCAAGTGGAACCCCGCGGACGACGATTTCACCGCGTCCTTCTCCTTCGACGAGATCAGGCCCGTCACAATCGGCAGCAAGTCCTGCACCTGCGACGCGGCCAAGGCCTTCATGCGCTCGAAGTCCGAGACAAGCGTCGCGGCCTCCGCTCCCCTCGCGTAGATCGCCTCGGAGAACTCTCGTAAAGTCGCAAGCGTTTCTTCGGCCTGCCGTCGGGCTTCCGGCGGCAGGTCTATTTCGCCCTTGTCGGCCCTGTCGATAATCCCGTCGAGGACGCGCTGCGCGTCGTAGACGGTGTGGCCGCCCCGCTTGGACTTGGCGTGGCCGAGGTAGTCCTCGACGAGGATGACCTCCCCGATTCCGCCGTTGGGGAAGCGGATCGACACCTTGATGTCCTGGTAGCCGACGTCCGTCGCCCCGAAGTGGAACGGCTTGACCTTCGCAATGCTCGCGCCCTCCGGGAGGTTCTCCCGCAGGGCCTTGATCGCGTCGGCGAAGTCGCCGGAGTCCGGCATGGCGATGGTGCCGCCGATGAGGTCCACGACGCGGGCGTAGTCCCCGCCATAGTCGTTTGCGGTCTTCTCGTCCACGCGGGCGCGCTTCTTCACGCGCTTGCCGACCTCGCGCGGATCGGCGCCGGGCGCGTCCTTGTTCTCGCCACGGAACGCCGCCCTGCCGCCGACCTTTGCGGCGGCCTTGCCGACGACATCGGCCAGAAGCGGCATGTTCGCCTCGGCCTGCTCGTACGCCCTTTCGCGGGCGGCCTCGCCGGAGAGCCCGTCGAGGCCGTGCGTGCGCAGCTCCCCGTCGGCGTCCGCGCCGTCGCTGCTCTTCCGGACCGCGTACGCCCCGCTGTTGCGGAGCCGCGTCCCCCGGTTCGGCCCGGCGACGACGACGCGCGCGGCCGCGCCGCCGGACCCGGCGATGGCGTGGGCGGTGGCGGTGCCGTCCACGACGGTGTAGGTGCCGTCGCCGTTGTCGGCGACGACGAGCGGCGCGCGCTTCGCGCCCCTCCCGGCGCGGGCCGCGTCCATGCGCCGGGATGCCTCGCGGACGCTCTCCTGGGGCTCGTCCTTGAGGGTGCGCAGCGCGGAGAGCGGCACCTCGCGCGCCCCGGCGGCGTCCGCGAACACCTCGGCCGGTAGGAACGGCGCGCCCCGGCGGGCGGCCTCCCCGGACGCGTCGGACTCCGCGCGCGCGGCCGCGGACCGCGCCTTCAGCCAGTCCGCGGCCTTCACGACCGTCTGCATCACGTCGAGCCGCAGCGCGCGGTTGATGATCCGGTTCGCCTCCACGAAGCTTGAGCCGATGATGTCGTGGATCCCCAGGTTCGACCCCTTGAACTTCCACACCGGGACGCTCTTCATCGAGTCGCGCCGTCCGCCCGCGTCCCCGTCCGGGAGGACGCGGTGGAACGGGACGTACGTCGGGTTCGCGTCGACGACCCTCCGGTACTCCGCCTCGGTCCACGCGCCGCAGTCAACGAGCAGGTGCAGCACGGCCTGGTGCCAGGCGGTGTAGTCCGCGAGCGCCTTCCGCATCATGGGCGAGTCCAGGCGCCGGATCGACTCGTCGCACTCGGCGTCGGTGAGGCCGCTCGGCGTCCCGTGCGCGTTGCGCATCTTCGCGACGGTGGCCACGGCGAACTCGCAGAAGTCGTCGAGCTTTCCGGCGTCCTTCACCGCCTTCAGCGCGTCGGCGAGCGACCCGTGGACGATCCGCTCGCCGATGAGCGACCCGAGGCCCCGGCCGTCGAACGCCTCGGCCGCCCGCGCGGCGGCGGTGTTCTGGTAGTCGGTGCACTTCGTCCACGGCTCCAGGTCGGGCGGCACGTCGTGGGGGTCCACGCCCGCCTCGCGCCACGCCCGGATGAATCCCTGGTACTCGTCGAAGACGTGCTCCTGCACCGCGTCGCCCACGTCGCGCGCCTTCGCCTTCGCGGCGGCGACCATCTCGCCCATGCCGGGCGCGCCGCCGGCGGCGGGCTTCCCGTCGGACATGAAGAGCCTCACCTTCTCCCCCGGCGTGGCGAGGGCCGCGCGGGTCATGGCCTCGCGGATCCGGACGAGCTTGCGCCCGAAGGCGGGCTCGGCCTCGGAGAGGCAGGCGTCGATGTAGAGGGCGGCGGCGGGGGAGGCGCGGCGGAGCGCCGCGGGGTCCTCCATCGCCTGGCGGAACGCCTCCGAGAACCCGGCGCGGCGGCAGTCGAGGCGCGAGGCCCTCTCCCCGAGCTCGGCGCGGCCCAGGGCGGCGATCTCCTCCTCGGCGCGGCGGATGGCCGCGCCGGCGAGGCGGCCGGCCTCGGTGCCCGATCCCTCGTGGAACTCGGCGCGGGCGAGCATGAGGCCGCTCGCGTTGCCGAGCCACCGGAGGTCGGCGTGGGCGCCGACGGCGCGGAGCACGGAGCCGGTGTCCGTCGGGTCCGCGAGGAGGGCGCGCTTGCCGTCGGGGTCGTAGGCCCAGCGGCGCTTCCCGTCCCTCGGCAGCGCGTCCCAGGTGATCTCGGGGAACGACTTCCTCGCGGCCTCGGCGGGGGCGCTCCGGGGGGCAGCCTTCGCGCCGGGCGCCGCGGCCATTGCGCGGCCGAGCTCGTCGAGCGCGGCGGACGAGCGGCGGGAGAGGCGGATGTCGGGATGGGCGGAGAAGGCGCCGCTGTTGTCGGTGGCGGACTTGACCTGCTCGGGGGAGAAGGCGACGAGTTCCTGCTGGTCACCGTAGTCGACGACGATCCCGTCGTATCCGGCGGCCTTCGCGTACGACGCGAAGCCCGGGAAGTGCGAGGGGACCGGCCACCCCTCCGCGGCCATGCGGAAGGCGTCCGGCTCGGCGTCGATGGCGGCGGCGATCTCGTCGGCGCTCCTGAAGTCGGAGAGGCGCAGGGGGTTGCGGATGTCGAGGAACAGGCTCGAGACGTTCCGGCCATAGCCTTCGGAAGTGCCCCTGCTCGTCGAGAAGTAGAAGCCGCGGCCGTAGATGCCGTCGTCCGTCGCGCCTATTCGCCCTGGGTCGAACACCGCCCTGCCCGGCTCCTCCGCGAGCGGGTTCCAGGCGCTCCCGTGGTAGACGACGAGCGGCTCGCCGTTGGAGTCAACGATCTTTGAGGATTCGGCGGCGGCGCCGTTGACACGGGCCAGGTAGTCCGCTAGAATGCGGTCAACCTTGGCGGCATTCTCCCTCTCGCCCACCGATGTAGTGGATCGCGACAAAGAACTGCCGCCCATTTCGTATACCTCCACGTCGCTCACGAAGGTGGAGTGCGCGACGAAGGGGTTGTAGTCCCTCTTCCGGGTCCTCTCCTCCTGCACGGTGAACCTGACGTAGTACGTCTTGGCCCCGTCCCGGAACTTCCCGACGTAGTTGTGGTATCCGACGAAGTTGGGGTGCTTCTTGTGCGCGGTGCCGTCCGGCCTGGCCGCCTGCTCCCGCTCCCCCTCGAAGGAGATGTGGATGGAGCCGCGGAAGATCTCGCCGAGCTGCGGGACGATGCGCGAGGTGTCGTAGCCCTGGTGCCGGAGTATCTTGCCGAGCGTGGCGTTCACGAATCGGACCTTCCGCCCGTCGCGCTCGTTCTCGGCCTCGCCGATGGCCTCGTAGGCGGCCCGCACGTCGGTTCCCGGCGCGGGCTCCCTCAGGGCGACCGGCTCGATCCCCCGGACGGCCTTCCCCGTGGCGGCGGTCTCCCAGTCGCCGAACCAGCGCTTGAAGTTCTCCGTCCTCGCCTGGACCCACTGGCGCTCGGAGAGCCTCGTGGGCTTCCCGTCGGGGGCCTTCATCCAGGAGGGCTTCCTCGTGCCGTCGGGGTTGGTGTGGGCCGCGACGACCCCGTCGTACTGGCGCCGCGCCTCCTCGGCCTCCTGCTCGGGGGCGGGGGCGCCGCGGGAGGCGCGGACGCCGGAATCCGGGGGGTTGACGGCGGGGGCGGGGGGTGGTACAGTAGCCGCGTAGCCCGCCGAGTTTCCCTCCGCGATATCCCCGGGTGAAGAGCCGTCCTCCAGCGGAGTTTGGGACTGGCTGACAACACCCTCGCCGCGAGTAGCGACGAGGGTGCTCCCATTAAGGAACGATCGCCCGACGACGCGGACGTGCATGGACTCAAGGCCGAGCGTGGCGCCGTCTTCGTTCAGAAGGAACACGGCGATGTCCGAGTTCCGGTTCCCGGTGTCGAACTTCTTGACGACGTAGAGCTTGTGCTTCCGGCGCAGCACCGCGTCCCAGTCCGTGAGGATGGACGCGACGAACGGGAGCGACCGAGCCCTGGAGGGAACATACCCTGCGATGTCTTCGGCGCCGGCGGCGCCGGACTCTACCATGGCGCGCGCCTCCTCCGGGGATGACGCGGCGCCGATCCACCCCTTGCGGACGCCCTCCTGCTTCGGCGTCTCGCAGACGAAGCGGAAGAAGTGGCCCTCCTTCGGGGTGAACGTCCGGTCGCCGATGCGGAACGTCTTCCCCAGGAGGTTCTCGCGGAACCACCGGTAGGCGGACTTCGGGGATCCATCGACGAGCATGGGGGGCGGTTTCGTGCCCGGATTCGAGTCAATCCAGGACACGAGCGCCTTCGCGTTCCCCTCGTCGGAGAGGTCCGCGCCTGGCTGCAGGGGCGCCTTGCGGGAGAGGCGGACGCCGGAGTCCGGCGGAGCGCCGTCGGGGGTTCCGGGATTCGCCTCGCCGCCATCGACGGCCTCGGCGATGTCGGCGTCGGAGACCCCGAGGCGCCGGGACACCTCGCCGAGCCTGTCCTCGGCGGCGAGCACGGCGTCCTCGGCCGCCTCGATGGCATTGTCGTCGTCGCCCCGGAGCGCCTCGTCGAGACGGCTGCGCGCCGCCTCGGCGTCCCTCGCGGCCGCGGCCAGCTCCGCGACGGCGGCGTCGGGAAGCGCGGAGACGCGCGCCTTGTAGGCCTCGCCGTGCGCCGCCGTCCACTCGCCGCCCTCGGCGTCGTCCGACGCCTTCGCGAGGTACGCGACATCGGCGTCCCGGGCGGCGCCCGCCCGTTCGTCGCTCGTCGCTCGTCCCCCGTCGTTCGCCGCAGGCGCCGCCTGCGCGCCGGCGAGCGTGCCCCTGCCGGCGTAGAAGCGGCCGATGGCGTCCATGAGGTCGGCGCCGTCGAGCTTCGCGAGGGAGGCCGCGTCCACGGCCTCGTTGCCGCCGGCGCGCCCGATGATCCGGAGGAACGCCTCCTTGAGGCGCGTCCACCACGTGCGCGAGGCCTCGTCGCGGAGCATCTCGTCGATGCGCCCGCGCTGCGTGAGCTCGAAGAGGAGCGCGCCGAACTCGTCCGCCTCCATCTCCCCGGACATGTTCATCCCGGCGTAGTCGCGAAGCACCATGTCCTTCACGTCCTGGGGCGCGTTGCGGCCGATGTCGAGGAGCGCCTTGTATAGCTCGGGGGAGTTTCGCCTGGCCCATTCGACGGTGCCGTGCCAGACCTCGTGCGCGGCGGTGGTCTCGGTGGCGGCCCCCTCGTGGAGCCAGAGGCGGCCCGTCTCCGGGTCGTAGCAGCCGCGGTCGGTCGCCTTCATGCGGCCGGCGGCGATCTCGTCCTTCACCCACTGGGGGGCGTGGTCGGCGTCGGAGACCTCGGCGTCGTGGCCGAGCCATCGCTTCACGGCCTTCGCCTGGCCCACGAGCTCGTCGTGCGTGAGAGCGCGCTCCGGGCGCGGCGCGGGGGCCTCTGGTGCGGCGGCCTCGCCGGCGGCCTCGGGCGCGGGGGCCTCGGACGGAGCCGCGGCCCCGGCCTGCGGCGCAAGCGCCCCGGACCGCTCGGCCTCCGCCATGCGGGCGATCTGCGCCGGGGAGAGGACGAGGCGCCTCAGGTTCTCGGCGTCGGAGGCGCCGGGGTCGATGTCCGGCACGAAGTCCGGCGCGGCCTTGCGGATCGCGACGAGCGCGGCGCGCAGCGACCGGCCCTCCGGCGTCGTCGCCTCGGTGGAGAGGAGCTTGTCGATGGCCTCGCCCCGGCGCTCCATGGCGCGGCGGGCCGCGGCGCCTGGCATGGCGTGCGCGCCGGCGCCCATGAGCATGCCGGCGAAGCCGCCCGCGACGCCCTCCTCGGCCGCGCCCTCGAAGAGCGCTCGGGCGTAGGCGTTGAACCCCGCGAGCGAGAGCGCGTACTTCTCGCCGTCCGGCCCCGCGAGGCGCCTGTAGATCAGGAGGTTCACGGCGTTGCCGCAGAGGCTCTGCACGTACTCCTGCCCGCCCTCGTTGACGGCGGCCTCCAGGAGGTGGCGGAAGAGGCCGGCGCCCGCCTTGTTCCTGATGGCGTCGAGCGGCAGGTGCTCGGTGAACGCCGCGACGCCGAACGACCAGAGGCCCGCCGCGTTGGCGGCGGAGTCCGGAGCGCCCGCCTCGACGGCCGCCATGTAGGCGTTCGCGTACTCCGGGAGCGACATGACGAGCGTGGAGCGGATGCCCTTCCCGGCGCAGGCGCGCGCCACCTTCGCGATGCCCTCGATGCCCTTGCGCATCATGGGGCGCGCGGCCACGGCTGCGGACGCCCGGGCCACGGCGGCGCCAGCCGCGCGCCCGGCCGCCGAATCGGCGAGCTTCCCGGCAGCGGCGGAGGCGGCGCCCCCGACGGCCTTGGACACGCCCGTCTTGGAGAGGACCCATCCGGCGCCCTCGGCGATGGCGCCGATGGCCTTGCCGGCGAAGTACGAGAGGGCCATGTCGTAGGAGTTGGAGAGGGCGCCGGCGATGTCCTCCACGGCGCGGCCGTGGGCCGCGTCGTCGATCTCGTCCGAGAGGCGCGACATCTCGCCGCCCCACCTGTCGAGGACGGCGGCGGCGTCGGACTCGGCCTCCAGCGCGCGGACGAAGCGGGCGCGCTCGCCCATGGAGAGCGACGCGACGCGGGAGCGGACGGCCTCCTCGGCCTCGGCGAGCCTGGCGCGGCCCTCGTCGTCGAGCCGCCCCTCGGCGTCGAGCGTCGCGAGGCGCCGGAGCTCGGCGCGCTCGGGCACGATCGCGTCGGCCTCGTCCACGGCGCGGCCGTATCCGCGGTACATGCCGAAGCCGAGCGCCCCGGCGGCGCCGCCGACCTTCCGGACCGTGCTTTCCACGATCCTGTCGCCGGCCCGCCGGACCCCGGCCCATGCGGCGGAGGGGTCGCCCGCCGCGGTGAGCAGGCCGCCGGCGATCCCGATGACGGAGGCCACGGCGTCGTTGGCGATCTTCAGCGGCCACGGCATTCCCTCAACCTCGGCAGCGTGGACCATCCCCTCGGCGGTGTCGGCCATGCTGGCGCCGAGGCGCGTCGCGCGGTTCGAGACGCGGACGCGGCGGCGCTTCGCCTCGTCGACCGCCTCCGCCGTCTCCCTGCGGGCGGCCTCGGCGTCGCGGGCCTCGTCCTCGTCGAGCGAAGCCCAGGAGCTGTAGGAGCCCTGGCCGAACTGCGCCTGCTTCTGCTCCTCGTCGAACGCCTCGCGGTCGGAGGCGGCGGTCCTGGCCCGCCTGTACGCGCGGGTGTCGCGCGACTTGCGCCAGGCCAGCCACTCGTCGTTCGTCATGCGCGGGTCCACGTCGTCGAACTTGACGCCGACCTCCTTCTCGAACTCCTCGCGGCGGCTCTTCGGGATGCGGTAGACGCCGCTTCCCGGGATGTCGACGCGCTCGTACTCCTCGGCTTCGAGGCCGGCCCCGCGCGCCTCGCCGAGGAACCAGTCCGCCTTGTCCTCCGGGACCTTGTACCTGTGTCCGTCGGACAGGTTGAACTCCCGCATCCGCTGCCGCTCTTCCGCCATGCCCGCGCCCCCTTCCCGCTAGTCTTCCCGGAAGCTCCCGAGGGACGCCGGCGCCGTCGGCCGCGGCGCGGCGGCGGCTCCGTCGCCGGCGGCGGGCCCGCCGATCTGGATCCAGTCGTTCCTCTCCTGGCTCCACCTCCAGTCCGTATTCGTCTTTGGGTCGTGGAACGTCCAGGGCATGCCGGCATGGGGCGGCTCCTTGGGCTTCGCCGCCTCCTCCATGGCCTTGCGCACGGCCTCGGCCTCGGCGTACCTGGCCTCGCGTTCCTTCGTCGCCTCGTCGTGGCGGTTTCCCTCTGCCGTCCTGTCGAGGTCGAGCCGCCCCTCCGCCTCGCCGTGGCGGTTCCGCTCGGCCGTCCTGTCGAGGTCGAGCCGGTCGCCCGCCTCGAAGTGGCGGTTCCGCTCCGCCTCGCGGAAGCGCTCCTCGCCGGAGTCGAAGCGGCGGGCGTCCTCGTTCGCGGCGGCGCGCCGCAGGTAGAAGTCGCGCTCCTGCGGGGAGACGGAGAGCGGGTTCGCGGCGATGAAGCCGGCGCGCGTGTCCTGGAAGCGCTCGTGCGCGGCCCGGACGCGGTCCGCCTCGGCCTCGCGCCTGGCCTCCTCGCGTTCGCGGAGGAGGTCCGGCACGCGGTCGGAGTCCTCCAGGCGCCGCCGGACGTCCTCCGCCCGCTGGAACCTGCGCTCGCCTTCGGCCCTGGAGCGGGCCCCGAGGCTTGCGGCGTCCATGCCGATGCGCTCGGTGTCCTCGTCGAAGCGCCGCCGCGCGGTGCCGCGGATCTGCTGCTGCCTCTTCCGGCGCTCCTCCGCTTCGTCGTATGCCCGCGTTCCGGGTTCGTATGCGTCGTACCGTGCCATTTCGTTCGTCCTTTCGTCTGGGTGGTTGGCGGTTGAAGGGTTGGGTGGTTTGAAAGTCGGTCGGTCAGTCAGTCGGTCAGTGGGGGCAGAGCGGATGGTGCGGGAGGCGTTCGAGGACGATGCGGCACGAGCACTCGCACTCGAAGTCGTCCGTCCGGGCGAAGTAGGATCCATCCCTGTACGCGCCGTCCGCCCAGTAGTAGACGAGGGCGCGGGAGCCTTCGTCCGTGAAGTCCTGGTACTCCGTGGAGGCGTCGGGATGCTCGACGGGGTCCCCGTAGTCGCCCGGGGCGTACATGTCGAGGTAGAAGACGCCGCCCCGGAGGTAGCCGTCCACGGTCCGGTCGGTGGTCGGCACGTCGTAGTGCGTGTGGCGGTAGGAGTCGCGCAGCGTGAAGCTCGCTTCCGCCCCGTTCTGGGAGAACCCGGAGAGCGTCACCGCGTTCTGGCCGACGGGGATCTGCGGCGGATCCGGGTGGTTGCCGACGATCCAGAAGGAGAGGCCGCGGTCGTCCGTCCTCTCGAAGGACGGGATGTAGGTCCCCATGCGGTTGAGCGGGGGCGGCCCCTCGCCCTCGCACGCGATCCATTCCTCCATGCCGTCCGCCAGCGGAAAGCGGAAGGAGTACCCGTTGTCCCCGTCCGCGCCCATCATCTGCCGGAACAGCCACGCGACGGCGCCCGAGCCGGTGAAGTCCCAGTACGAATGGCCGCCCCACGTGGACGACGACGAGAACGTCGCCGTGAGCTCCGCCCGCCAGTACGTGCGAGTGAAGCGGGCGAGGAGGCCGTCGCCGTAGTGCCCGCTCCTCGGGTCGCGCCCGTAGAGGAGCGCGCCGCCGTCGGCGCGGACGTGGGAGGATGCGAGGTCGCCGTCGGCCATGGCTAGTAGCTCTCCCTTACGACGTCCGACACCTTCGTCCACTTCTCGTCCCCGGCCGCGGACCCCTCCGGGATGCTGTCGCCCTCCTCCCAGACGTCCGGGACGACGGCCCCGCCGACGAGCGTCCCGTAGAGCGCCTCGAAGGCGCCGCCGTCGCCGCCGGAGTCCGGCGGCACGACGCGCACCTCCATGACGACGCGGCCGCCGTCCAATGCGCCGGGGTCGGCCTCGACGACGGCGACGGCCTCGCCGTCGCGGACGCGGACGCCGGGGCCGCCGACGACGGCCTTGCGCAGGGGCGGGGCCGCGCCGTCCGAGCCGATGTCCTCGACGGCGCCCTCGAGCGCGGCGAGCCGCGCCTCGAGCTTCAGGATCCGGAGCTCCACGTCGTCGCTCATGACACGGACTCCTCCTCCCACGGCTCGGCCTTCTCCATGACGCGCACCGTGCGCCACATGGTCTTGCCGAGGAGCGACTGGAACGGGTCGCTCACGTCGGCGTGGACGACCTCGTGCCCGGCGTGCGCCGGCGCGTGGCCCGCCCCGGCCGCGTTCTCGGCCCCGGCGTGGGAGGTGCTGTAGCTCTTCGTGGTCCAGCGCGAGACCGTGCGCCTCTCGCGCACGGTCTGCTCCCCGTGGCGGTACGAGCGCCGCTCCACGTACTCGGCGTGGACGTCCGTCGTCGCGTAGAACATCCGCCTGTCCGCGGCGCGGCCGCCGCCGTCGTGCCGGGGCACGAAGGCGAGCTCGCCGTCGTAGAGGCCGAACTCGTTCATGCGGACGTTCGGGCTGCCCTCGTAGACGTAGCCGTCGCCGTCGGCCGGGCGCGGGAGCCCCAGCCAGTACCCCGCGGGCTGGTTGCGCCAGGCGTGGCCGTAGGCCGTGGCGCGCTCGCCCTTCCAGTAGACGTGCTCCCACGTCCAGCTCCACGCCTTCGGCTTGGGCGTGACCGTGGTCTTCGCCGTGTCGTGGCGCGAGTCGCTGTACGCGGCGTCGGAGCCGGAGACGAGCGGCCCGCCGTCGCCGCCGGAGGCGTTCGCCGCGCCGTCGCCGTCGGCGTGCACGGTCTCGCGCACCGTCCTCTGGAACGCGTCCTCGCGCTCCTCGCGCTCGCGCCGCACCCACACGTCCGTCTCGGTGCGGACCGTGGCGTCGACGAGCCCGAAGCGGTTGACGCTGGCGCTCGCGCTCGCGCGCCCGTTCGCGCCGGGCGAGACGGCCGGCATCGCGGCCGCGTTGCGGTGCTCCTCCTGCCGCACGTCGATGTCGTGCCCCGCGCGGCGCTCGCGCCAGGCCATCGCGGTCGTGGAGGGCTTGCCCGTCTCGGTCGTCTCCGACACGTCCTGGAGCCCGTCGGAGTACGTCGTGACGGTCTTCGTCTTCGCCTGCCCCTTCGCGGCGGACACCGCCGCGGTCTGGCCGCTCGTGTGGAACGCGTCCGTGCGCGCCGAGCTCTCGTGCGCGTTGTCGGACACCGCCTCGCGCCGCTCCTCGTGGAGGTCCGGCGAGACGGCGGCCTGCCCGTCGTGGAGGCCGAAGGCGTTGAGCTCGTCGCGGCAGTCGGCGGAGTCGCCGTGCGCGGGGGGCGCGGGGACGGGGCGGTCGGCGAAGTTGCGCCACACCCGCACGCGCACCGTCTGCGGGTGGCCGTTGCGGTTCGTCTGCCAGTCGTACTCCCACGACCGCGCCACGGCGACCTCGGTCGTGACCGCGACGCGCCACTTGCAGTCGGCGTCGCGCTCGTAGGCGGCGGCGATGCGGATCCCCGGGCGGAAGAGGGTGGTCGTGCCGCCGACGTCGACGGTCGGCACCTCGTTGCCGAGCGCGTCCACGATGCGGACGGCATTGCCGTCCTGGTCCGTGACCGTGCCCGTGGGCGTGATGTCGAGGCCGTCGTACTCGCGGCGGTAGACGTTCGCGAAGAAGTCGGAGGAGACGAGGCGCGAGAACTCGGCCGCCGTGAGGCGCGTGGTGTACTCCACGCGGATCTCCTCGGAGCCGTCCTCGTCGCCCCGGATGTGGATGGAGCGGAGGCGCGCGCCGGCGAGGGCGGAGGACACCGCCGCGCCGGTCGCGTAGGCGATGACGCCGTCCTGCGCGGACCTTGCCACGCGGTAGAACGTGAGGACGACGCCGCCCCGGCCGTCGCAGAGGTTGGGGCGCCACTCGATGTCCGGCGCCGCGATCCCCTGGTAGGTCGGGATGTTCGGGGGCACGTCGGTCCCCGTGTAGCCCCAGACGCGGTGGAACTCGGCCGAGGCGTCGGAGAAGCCCTCGTCGCGCTCGCGCACGGCGCGCCGCGCCGGGACGTAGCCCGCCGGCGTCTCGATGGCGTCCATCGCCTCCGGCGCCTTCTCGCTCGGCACGGTGGGCACGGTGACGCCGCGGCGCTGCCCCCAGCCGGCCCCGCCGTACTCCTCGGTCTTCACGGAGTCGGCGAGGTTGTCGATTTCGGGCATCTCCCACGTGAGCTTGAGGGAGAGGAGGCCGTCGTCCTGCTCGGAAATTGCGGTGTCGCAGAGGCGCCACCAGGCGCGGCGGGCGTCGCCGGTCCCCGTCCAGTGGCGGCCGCCGTCGATGGTCGTCGCGGCCGGGAACTCGGGCTTGACGATCCGCTCGACGCTCTTCACGTTGTCGATCCGGAGGAGCGCGTCGCGGGAGCCGCGGGAGAGGTCGGGCCACTCGGCGGAGAGCGTCAGGTAGTGGCCCTCGCCCCTGCGGCCGTTGTCCAGGCCGAACTTGCGCGTCCGGCGCCTGTCGACCGGGGAGAACTTGTGCGGAAGCGCCGCGAGCGACGCCTCGGGGCCGGAGGCGGAGACCGTGCCGGCGTCCTTGCACGTCGCGGTCACGGTGAAGACGCCGGCGTTGGCGTCCGGGTCGATCTCGAACCTGCGGGCGGCGACGCGCCACTCGCGCGTGTCGGGGGAGTGGCGCCGGATCGCGGCGGTGAGGTCGGCGTCCGTGAGGGCGAGGAGCGCGGCCTCGCTCTCGTGCGTCCAGTGGCGCCAGGCGAACTCGGCGGTGTCCTCCTCCGGCCAGTCGTCGCGGAACGGGGAGCGGCGGTCGCTCCCGATCCGCCACTGCGGGCGGTGGCCCCGGAGCGCGGCGAGCGCGCCGGAGGCGGTGGCGCCCGCCAGCGTCACCGCGCCGCCCTGGGCGACGGACCAGACGCCGGCGTGGAAGACGAGCGTGAGCACCTGCTCCAGGAAGAGCGTGCGGTCCTCGCGCCGCGGGACGTTGCGCTCGAACTGCACCTGGATCGGGCCGCCCGCCCAGAGCCCGGGGTGGGGCACGCCCTCGACGAGGGGGTTGGCGACGTAGCGCGCCTCGCCCTGCCAGCCGGGCAGCGCCGGACTCTGCCCCGGCGCGCGGTCGGCGTCGGCGGAGAGGTCGAGGCGCTGGGCGAGCGCGGCCATGGCGGGCTCGGGGAGCCCGTGCCCTGGTCCGCCCCAGCGCCGGACGATGCGCGTCGCGGCGAGGCCGTCGAGGCGCTGCTCCTCGTAGAGGAACGCGTCCTTCTCGGAGAGGCCCATGAAGGCCAGGGGATCGAAAGACTGTTGCGGCAGTGTCGGCATTTCCTTCGTCCTTCGTACTTCGTCCTTCGTCCTTGCGCGAAGCGCTACGCCTCCTCGGGGGCCGGGACCTCCCGCCGCGCGCCGTAGCGGCCGATGTCGCGGTTCTCGCCGTACTGGGTGAGCTGCTGGCGGAGCGCGGCCATGTGCTCCTCCAGGAGCTGCCGCTTGTCGGGGCCCATGTCGTCGAAGGCCGCGGGGTTCCGCGCGAGCATGTCCTCGTACATCCGGAGGCGCCCCGCGTAGTCGGCGCTGCCGCCCTCGGGGACCTTGGGCCGGACGCCCGCCCGGACGAGCATGAGGTTCCTCTGCTCGTCGCGCAGCTCCGCGTCGTCGGCCTCCTCCTCCGGCGCGAGCGCGGAGGCGTGCTCCGGCAGCATGGAGAGGAGGAGGTCGCCGACGAGCTCGGACGTGCGGAGGACGCCCTTGCGGTCCATCGGCATGAGGAGCGAGTTCACGACCTGGGCGGTCTTCTCGATGTACTCCAGGTCCCATTCGTGCGGGTCGCACGCGATCTCGACGGGGAGGTCCCACGCGGCGCCGGGGTCGGCCGCGAGCGCCGGCGGCAGGGTCTCCGACGGCGCCTCGGTGGCGCAGGCCGCGAGGACGCGGCGGCACGTCTCGGCGCTCTGCGCGAGCTGGAGCCAGACGCGGAGGCTCTGCTGGTTCTGCCAGAGCTGCGGCGGGAGGTCCTTGTTGGGGATCCCGAAGTAGAGGTCGCGCCAGCGGTCCACGCGGTCCTGCCAGGCGATGGTGGCGCCGGGCACCTGGGGCGGCGTGAGGAAGCGGGCGTCGCCCGTCGCGCCGAGGCGTATCTCGCCGAGCGGCTCGATGAGGAGCTGCCCCTGCTCGCGCCGGCCCTTCGTCACGACCGGCGAGAGCTGGAGCATGGAGATGTTGGCCATCGTGTCGAAGCTGATCTTGCCCTGCTCCTGCACGCCGCTCGCGAGGACCGGGAGCGAGCGCGCGTCGAGCGCGAAGGGGCCGGCGACCTCGGCCGTGTAGATCTGCACGGGCCAGCGGCCGTGCGCGTCGCGCACGAGCCGGAGCCCGTCCGCGGAGAGGCCGCGCGCGCCCGGCGCCCACACCACCTCGTAGCGCCCGATCGAGCCGTCGGCGGAGACGCCGCGGACGTAGGAGCGCACGACCTGGTAGAGGCCCCGGAGGCGCGAGGCGTCGGCGCGCGACACCCCGCCCGCGTCCTCGACCCACTCGTAGAGCGGGAAGACGGACTCGCCCTCGTGCCCGAGGTCGCCGCCGCCGGAGCCGGCGAGCTCGCGGACGAAGCGCGGGTCCCAGCCGCCGAGGCGGGCGCGGGAGAGGAGCGTGGCGCGGTCCATCCACTCGACGAGGTGCATCTCGTCGGCGTCGTCGCCGGCGCCGACGGGCGTGTCCACGGGCACCCAGAGCGTGTCGCCCAGGGCGAGCGCCTTGACGGAGGGGCGGTCCGCGACGGTCGCGGGCGCGACCTCCTCGAACCAGCCGGCCGCGACGAGCGACGCGGCGCCCTCGCGCGCCTCGGCCTTCGCGCGGCAGAGTCCGAGGGATTCGAGCGCGTCCGCGAGGAACGCCTCCGCCCCGGGCGCGGCCGCGGCGGCGGAGAACTCCTCCAGCGCGGCGGCGGCGTCGAGGCCCTGCGCGGCCTGCGCGGCGGCCCAGGCCTCGCCGACGTAGGAGAGCGGGCGGCGGCGGGGGCGGAGCTCGCGGTCGCGGCGCCACCCGGTCCAGAGGCCGGCGACGGCGCGGCCGCAGCCGTGGAGGTAGTTGGCGAGGAGGAGGTTCTGGAACGTCCACTCGGCGCCCATGCGGCGGCGGCGGGCGTCCTCCCACTCGCGGGCGGCCCAGGCGGCCTCGGCGGAGGAGCCGCCGGGGCGGCCGAAGCGCCAGCGGGCGCGCATGAGGGCGGTGAACGCCTCGGCGACGCGCTGGTTGGCGAGGAAGTCGGCGTCGCGGCGCCGGAAGTCGGAGGCGCCGTCGAAGGGGTACGCGGCCTCCCCGGCCGTGTCCCAGACGCGCTCGCTCCAGTGCTGGCCGGGCCAGCGGCAGTGCCGGATGCGGCGGGCGAGGGCGGCGTTCTCCGCGACGCCGTACTCCTCCATCTGCCGCACGCAGCGCTCGGCGCGCTCGCGGATCGCGTCCATCGCCTCCGCCGTCGGGCGGCGCGTCTCGCGGGAAATCGCTGTCTCGAGGTCGATCATGGAGGGGCCTCCTCTCGTCACTCGCCACTCGTCACTCGCCGCTAGCTCAAACCGTTGACGTGCTCGTAGACGGAGTCGGCGCCGGCGGCGGTGTTGTAGAAGTGGGCGGCGATGGCCTGGGCGATGGCGAGGATCGCGGCCTTGTCGTCGGCGAAGGTGCCGGAGCCGTCGTAGCCGTAGAAGCCGAAGCTCGTGGTCATCTTCAGGACGTGCTGCGAGCCCGGCGTGGTGTCGCGCTCGATGGTGGTCGTGATGGTGCCGACGGACTTGTCGCCGTCCTTGATCTCGGTGCGGACGACACCGGTCCCGCCGGTGGTCACGGTTGTGTCTGGTGCGAATGGCATGGGTGCGTGTCTCCCTGCGTTTCTACTTGCGGATGGTGTGGGCCAGGCTGTCGACGAGCTGCGACAGCTCGGGGTGGAGCGCGAGGAGGGCGAGCCCCCCGATCGCGACGATGGTAAGCGGCCACTTGAACGCGACGGCCACGTCCTTCCACGACGTGATCCGGCGGCCCTGGCCGACGATGAAGAGCGCCATGAGGCGCGCGATGTCGAAGAGGCTCTCGGAGACGGACTGCAGCTTCTCGCGGGAGGTGAGGCCGTTGGTCGACTCGGCGGAGCTGGCGACGACGCTGGAGAGGTCCTCCTTGAGCGCGGCGGAGAGGTTCGAGGCGGCGATCTCGCCCAGGGCGTAGTCGCGCTTGCGGACGTTGTCGGGATCGATGGCCATGGCTAGGGGGCGCTCCTTTCGTAGGACGGCGTGGGGACGGGGCCGTCGAGGATGGCGGGGATGGAGGCGCAGCCGGCGAGGGCGATGGCCAGGAGCGCGGCGAGGAGGATCTGCGGCAGGCGCGGCGAGGCGCGGCGGTAGAGCCCGCCGAACCACCGCACCGCCGCGTGGTAGAGCCGGGCGACGGGGCCGCCCGCGCCGAGGCGGCGGCAGAGGTCGCCGAAGACGTCGTCGCCCAGGCGCCGGAGATCCCCCAGGGGGATGCCGGTGGCCTCCGACATGCGCTCCATCTCGAGGTACCAGGGGTCGTGGAAGAGCGCGGCCTCGCGGCAGCCGGGGAGGTCGGGCGAGAGGCTGCAGCCGTCGCAGACGCCGCTCTCGGCGGAGTAGGGCTTGACGGTGACGCGCATGAGGCCCTCGGGCAGCGGCCGGGTCGCGATGAGCCCGCCGTCGTAGTGGAACGGCTCGATGCCCTCCTTGCCGCAGTCGACGTCGAACGTCCACGGCTCCAGGAGCGCGTAGCGGTTGGAGCGGTCCCGCGCGTAGGCCGCGCGGACCTTGCGGGCGGCGGAGAGGATTCTTTCGGGGTCCATTTCGTCATTCGTCCTTCGTCATTCGTCGTTCGCGCGAAGCGCGCTACCAGTTTCCGCAGCCGAACGCCCCGGCGTCGAGGGCGGCCTGCGCCTTCGCGCGGTCGGGGCCGCGCGAGTACTCGAAGCCGCAGACGGAGTACCCCTTCGCGCGGAGCGCCTTGACCGAGGCCGATATCTGCTCCTTCGAGCACTTGGGGTCGAGCTGGTCCATGACGATCTGGCCGAGACCGGCGTGGGTGGACTTGCCGCTCGTGTGGTGCGTCGCGACCGGGCCGGTCCACCCGGCGGCGACGACGGCGTCGCGGAGGGCCTTCCACTTCGCGGAGGAGCCCTCCCCCTCGTCCATCTCGAGACCGAGGACGACGTACGAGAGGGAGGGCATGAAGCCTTTGAGGGCGTCGGCGTACTTCGCGGGGTCGGCGAAGACGCGGCGGCGGTAGGAGTCGGAGTCGTCGGCGACGATCCAGGCGACGACGCCGAGGCCGCGGGCGCGGATCTCGCGGACGCGGGCGAGGGCCGTGGCGCGGGCGGAGTCGTCGCCCAGGGCGTCGTAGCCGGAGCCCTCGCCGTCGGCCTGGTTGACGAGGAGCAGGTGCACGTGGTCGCAGCCGCGCGCCTGCTGCCAGTCGAGGTACTCGCGCGCCTTCGCGTCGGTGAACTTCGGGGAGACGAGGTTCATCATCCTCTTCGAGGCGTTGGCGCCGTCCCAGTTGGAGGAGCGGCGGCAGTCGCGCCACGGGCGGGCGGAGGGCGCCGGTCCGTCGGCCGGTCCGTCGGCCGGTCGGTCGGTCTGCCGGTCGGCGGGATCCTCGGCGACAATGTTGCGCTCCCACCATTCGCGGAGGCGGGGGAGGATGCGGGTCTTCCAGAGCTTCTTGAGGGATTTCATGGCGGGGGGCTCCTAGGGGGCGGGACTCGCAGGGCTAGGGGGCCGGGGCCTCCGCCGGGAGCCTGACGACGTAGTCGCCCAGCGCCTCGTAGCGGAACGCGGGGCGGCCGCCGCCGCGCCGGGGCTCCGTGGAGAGGAGGAGGACGCGGTAGCCTTCGGCCGCGAGGGCCGCGCGGCCTTCCGGCGTGGCTTCGGCCCCGCGGCGGGCGGGGAGGATGCGGTTCTTGTCGATGAGCTTCACAAGCATTGCGCGGGTTCCTTTCTGTTTTTCGGGGTCGGGTCATACCTCCGGCGAGGTTTCGCCGTCGGAGCAATAGAAGGTGGCGTACTCGTCCATGCAGCCGAACCACCGCGCGGCCTCCACCTGCGCGACGGTGAGGCTGCCGAGGCCGACTTCGAGATACATGGCGGCGGAGAACGCGGATTCGTCCACCTGCGTCGCGGCGGGGAGATCGACGTGGCCGCCGCTGAAGTTGTAGAACGCATTCGCCCCTACGTCCGTCGCGGAAGGGAGGCCGATGTCTCCGGAGGCGGAATCGAAGGCGTAATTCCCGACGGAGAGAACGGATGGAAGGACGACGTCGTCAAGGTACCGCCCTGCGAACGCATACGCCCCCACGCTTCCGGCCTTCGGGGCCGCCAGGGAAATGGAGCCGCCGCCGTACCCGCTGTCCTCGAAGGCCCGGTCGGGAATGGCGAGGAGCTCGGGCGCGGACAGGTCGATCCCGGAGACAAGCCCGTCCCGGAAGGCCTCGGACTCCATTGCCGTCGCGACGGGGAAGGCGATTCTGACGGAGGCGGAGTATTCGGTCCCGTAGGTCCAGTCGCCGCCGATGGAAAGGGCGTCCGGGAAGGCGATGTCCAGAACGAGCTCATATTCGACAAGCAGCGGCAGCCACCCGGAGAGGTCGTCGGCGCCGTAGGCGTTGAACACCGACGTGTAGGAGGCCTCGCCCAGGAGGCTCCTGTACAGGTCCATCGCCTGGACCGCCGCGGCCGCATTCGCGGCGAGCGCGGCGGCGATGCCGGGCATGTCATCCGGCACGGGGCTCACGCCGGCGGCGGCGAGGATGCCTCGGACGGCCGCGCGGACGGCGGCCATGGCGTCGGTGTCGAGGTCGAGCGCGGCGGCGATCTCGGGGATGTTCGCCGGGGCGGGGACGAAGCCGATCTTGGCGACGAGGGCGCGGACGGCGTCCTTGAAGGCGGAAGGGTCGAAGGGGGCGGGGGCGGCTGCGGGCATGGAATCGGCGCTCCTTGTCTGGATGGGGGTCTGGGGGATGTCCGGGGAACGTTCCCGGAGGTAGTTGGGGAGGCTCACCGGAACCTCCTTCCGGCGAAGCGGACGGCGGCGCGGCGGGGGGCGCGGATCGCGTCCTCGCTCGCGTCGCTCACGCGGTCGAGCTCCTCCCACGCCTCGGCCAGAGCCTCTGCGCGGCCGTCCTCGTCGCGGAGGCGCACGGCCGCCGCGTAGCGCACGACGAAGCCCTGGAACATGACGGGGAACGGCAGCGCCGCCGCCGAGCCGTCGGGCAGGCGCGCCATGCACTCGCCCGTGTCCTCCACGAACCACACGGCGCCGGGCGTGTCCGATGGCGTGGTGTTGGCCCAGGTGTAGCGGGGCGGGAGCGGGCGGTAGCGGACGTAGGGGAGGAGGGGCCAGTCCTCGCTCGCGACGACGGCGCCGAAGTCCGTGCGCTGGCACGGGTAGGGGCGGGCGTCGCGGCTGCGGGCGGGGTGGCGCTCGTAGACGCAGGCGGCGAGGTCGACCTCGTCGATGGCGTTGGCGAGGAACGGGAACGAGGGCAGGAAGTCCGGGGGGTCGTCCTGCCAGTCGCCGTTGGCGCCGGGCTCGGCGGAGGTGGGCCGGAGGGCGCGCCAGTACGAGCCCTCGTGCCAGACCTCGTCGTCCTGCGCGTAGGGGCCGGCCGCCCAGCGCGGGCGGTAGGCGATGCGCCGCACCTCCATGAGGGCGGGCCACATGGCGCGGCGCCAGGCGAGGGCGAGCGCGTCGTTGACGAGGTCGGCGACGCGCTCGCGCTCGGCGGCGGAGTAGTTGACCGTCGCCGGGTCGTACCCGGCGCCGCGCGTGACGCGGTCGAAGACGGAGCGGATGGGGAGGGGGGCGAAGCCTGACATGGGTTAAGTCGCTGTCGCTTTAAGTGGCCCCTGCGGGGCCGAAGACTTAAGTTTTCGCCGGCGAAGCCGGCACGCAATCCTTAATCCCTATTTCGGCGGCCCCAGCCGCTTGTCGGCGGCGTAGGTCACCGTGACGCGGTTCGTCTGGTTGGCGGGGCCGGCGAAGAGCAGCAGGTCGCCCTCGCGCAGGGGCGGGAGCCCGAGCGTGGAGGCCGCCTTGAGGAAGCCGTTCGTCACCGCGCCGACCGTGTTGGTGACGGCCGCGCCGAAGGGGACGTGCTTCACCGTGACGACGGCGGCGCCGCCCTGCGCCTCGAGGACGAGGGCGTGGCCGCGCCCCGTCACCGCCGGGAACGCGGCGGGCGCGGTGCCCCGGAGCGTGAGGACGCAGGTGTAGAGCTTTTCCGGCTCGACGCTGACGGTGGCCGCGAGCGCGAGGGAGCCGACGAGGATGGAGGAGAGGAGGAGAAGTCGTTTCATGGGAAGTGGGTGGGTGGATGGGTTCAGAGTTTCAGTTTTCCGGGCCGGTCGTCCGGGGTGAGCTCGCCGTTCGGGCCGACGAGCCACCAGCGGCCGTCGCGGTAGGTTGTGGTGACCCTGCCGTGGCGGTTGTGGAGGCCGTCGAGGGAGCCGCCTCTTCCGCGCCAGTCGGGGCCGCGGAGGTGCGGGTGGCGGTCCATCTGGTCCTGCCACCAGCCCTCGCCCGCGGCGGTGTTGACCTCGGGCCCCTCCAGGATCGCGGCCTGCGTGTAGGCGGCCGCGTCCACGGAGCGGCAGAGGACGCCGGTGCGGCCGAGGCGCGGCGCGGGGGCGCCCTGCCGGGCCTTCGCGCGGGCCCGGTCGCGGGCAAGCCCGCGGCGGGCGGCGCGAGAGGCCTCGGCGAGGCAGTCGCGGCAGAGTCTCTGCTCGGTCGGCGTCATGGTCGGGTTGTGGATCAGGTGGCCCGTTCCGGGCCGAAGACTCAGGTTTTCGCCGGCGAAGCCGGCACGCAATCCTTAACCCCCGTTGCCGGCGGGCGTGATGGCGCCGGTCGGGAGGACGAGGCCGTTGGCGCGGGGGTTGAGGCAGCAGAGGCCCACCATCTCGCGGTAGAAGCCGGAGTCGCCCTGGCCCTCGTCGTCGATCGGCACCCACTGCATGGGGGCGAGGCGGCGGATGCGCCAGAGCTTGGGGTCGATGAGGAGGCCGGCGAGCGGCGTCGTGGCGCTGGCCACGGACTTCGCCGGGTCGCCGTCCGTGAGCGTCCAGGCGATGTTGTAGCTCTGGATGGCGCGGACGGTCGCGGTGTCGAACTTGAACACGTCCACGGTCTGGTTGAACGTGAACGGCCTGCCGTCCTTCTGGACGACGACGGGCATGGCGCCGGAGTCGGCGTCGCTCTTCGTGAGCCAGCCGCTCATGCGGCGCTTGACCTTGTTGCCGCAGAAGAACGTGAAGTCCGCGGAGTCGCGGAGGTACGTGGCGACCGTGGCGACGAGGTCCTCGAAGGCGTCGGCGTCGAGCGCGTCGAGGTAGCCGTCGAAGAACGCCCCGGGGAGCGTGCGGTAGTCGTCGGGGACGCGGACGCCCGAGCCCTGCGGGTCGGCGCCCCCGGCGGGCTTGGGGCGGAGCCAGTTGACGGCGCCGCGGGCGAGCGGGGCCGTGCCCTGGGCCGGGAGCACCATGTCCTGCGCGGAGAGGAGGAGCTTCTCGCGCTGGACGAGGAGGCGCTCCATGGCGCGCTTCTTCT
>Ga0310697_10000759_pt1 | contig 41249 bp, 31 predicted proteins | sample 172DNAGHGlowgp2_FD_203883 | JGI IMG/M metagenome (GOLD analysis project Ga0310697, IMG submission 203883) | Sheep rumen microbial communities from Palmerston North, Manawatu-Wanganui, New Zealand - 1728 DNA GHGlow gp2 (v2) (version 2) | ecosystem: Host-associated > Mammals > Digestive system >...
AGGAGGAAGCCAAAGCCGCCGGCGCCGACTACTATGGCCTGGACGAGTACATTGCCAAGATCAAGGGTGGCTGGACCGATGTGGATGTCATCATCACCATGCCCAGCTGCATGCCCAAGATCGGTGCCCTCGGCCGTATCCTCGGTCCCCGTGGTTTGATGCCGAACCCCAAGACCGGCACCGTCACGATGGAAGTCGGCAAGGCTGTTCAAGAGGCCAAGGCCGGTAAGATCGACTTCAAGGTCGACAAGTTTGGTATCATCCATACCGCCGTTGCCAAGTGCTCCTTCGACGAACAGAAGATCGTGGAGAACACCCGCGAGGTTCTGCAGATGATCATGAAGCTCAAACCCAGCGCCGCCAAAGGCACCTATGTGAAGAGCATCGCCATCAGCAGCACTATGAGCCCCGGTGTGAAAGTCGACACGAAAGCCGCTACGTTGTAATCTTTATTAATCAAGAAACATTATGAGAAAAGAACTGAAAGACCAGCATATCGACGCTCTGTGCGAAGAGATCAAGGGTTTCCCCAATCTCTACATTGCTGATATCGGAGGCCTGAATTCGGTGCAGACCAGCAAGCTGCGTCGCTCCGCTTTCCGCAACGAGGTCAAGCTGGAAGTTGTTAAGAACACTCTTCTCATCAAGGCACTCGAGAAGTCGGGCTTCGACTATTCCGAGCTGTTCCCTGTGATTAAGGGTGAAACCGCCATAATGCTTTCGAACACCAACAATGCTCCCGCCAAGCTCATCAAGAACTTCCGTGCCGCTGAGAAGAACGTTGAGAAACCCATTCTCAAAGGCGCCTATGTTGAGGAGTGCTTCTATATCGGCCACGAGCATCTCGACGAACTTGTCAACATCAAGTCGAAGAACGAGCTCATCGCCGACGTGGTTGCCCTGCTGCAGTCGCCCGTCAAGAACGTGCTGTCGCAGCTGCAATCGGCTGGCAATACCATTACCGGTGTGCTGAAAACTTTGGAGGAGCGCGAGGCCTAACCCTGCGCAAACAATCGGGCCGGCCCCCCGCAGACAGGGCCAAAGAAAAAATTAAAAAAACAAATTTGTAAAACATTTAAAAACAATAAAGTCATGGCAGACATCAAAGCTATTGCTGAAGAATTGGTTAACCTTACCGTTAAAGAAGTTAAAGAACTCGCTGACGTCCTGAAAGAGGAGTACGGCATTGAACCCGCCGCCGCTGCTGTTGCAGTCGCCGCCCCCGCCGCCGGTGGTGCCGCCGCCGCCGCTGAGGAGAAGACCTCCTTCGACGTGATCCTGAAGGGTGTTCCCGATCAGACCAAGAAACTTGGCGTCGTGAAGGCTGTTAAGGACATGGCCTCCCTCGGTCTGAAAGAGTCCAAGGAGCTTGTCGACAATGCCCCCAAGCCCGTTAAGGAAGGCGTTTCCAAGGACGAGGCTGAGAGCCTGAAGAAAGCCCTCGAAGAGGCTGGTGCCGAAGTCGAGATCAAGTAAGGTAATCCTTTCCTGATACAAACGAGGAATAGGGCCTCCGACCCCAATCGGAGTGCCTATTCCTTGTTGCTATGGAATTCAATTCCGAAGCCTCCTACCCCTTTAATGGGTACCCTTCCTTCACTCGCGATCAGTTATAGAACACGATATAATTTATAGTCCCTTGGCAAAAAAAGACCCCACAGTAGTAAATTTCGCGTCGGTACGAAAATTTGAATACCCGGATTTCCTCGACATCCAGGTAAAGTCTTTCAAAGATTTCTTCCAAATCGAGACCAATCCCGACAACCGTCTTGACGAAGGCCTGTACAAGGTTTTCAAGGAGAATTTCCCCATCACCGATGCGCGAAACAATTTCGAACTCGAATTCTTGGATTATTATATCGATCCTCCCCGCTACAGTATCGAGGAGTGCATCGAGCGCGGCCTGACCTACAGTGTGCCGCTGAAAGCCAAAATGAAGCTGAGTTGCAAAGACCCCGAAAACGAAGATTTCCAGACCCTCGAGCAGCATGTCTATCTGGGCATGATTCCTTACATGACCCCGAAGGGTACTTTCGTTATCAATGGCGCTGAGCGCGTCGTGGTCTCGCAGTTGCACCGTTCGCCCGGTGTCTTCTTCGGCACTCAGTTCCACTCCAACGGTACGCAGCTTTATTCTGCTCGTATCATCCCGTTCAAGGGTTCTTGGATGGAGTTCACGACCGATATCAACAACGTCATGTACGCCTATATCGATCGTAAGAAGAAATTGCCGATCACTACTCTTCTCCGTGCCATCGGTTACGAGTCCGACAAGGATATCCTCGATATTTTCGAGCTTGCCGAAGAGGTCAAGGTCAATCGCAACAACCTCAAGAAGGTTTTGGGCAAGCAGCTTGCCGCCCGTGTGGTAGAGACTTGGACCGAGGACTTTGTTGACGAGGACACTGGCGAGGTGGTCTCCATGGAGCGTACCGATGTGGTCATCGAGCGCGATGTGGAGCTTACCGAGGAGCATATCGAGAAGATTCTCGAAATGGATGTCAAGTCCATCCTCATCAAGACCGAGGACAAGGATGGCATCGATTATTCTGTCATCTACAATACCCTGAAGAAGGACACTGCCAACAACGCCAAGGAAGCCTGCGAGTATATCTATCGTCAGCTCCGCAATGCCGAGCCGCCCGACGAGGAGACCGCCCGCAGTATTATCGAAAAGCTCTTCTTCTCGGAAAAACGTTACGATCTGGGCGATGTGGGTCGCTACAGAATCAACACCAAATTGAACCTCAGTGTCCCCGACAACGTCCGTGTGTTGACCAAAGAGGACATTACTTCCATTATCAAGTATCTGGTTGAGCTTATCAACCAGAAAGCCGAGGTGGACGATATCGACCACCTGTCGAACCGCCGTATCCGCACCGTAGGCGAGCAGCTCTCCAACCAGTTCGGGGTGGGTCTCGCCCGTATGTCGCGCACCATCCGTGAGCGCATGAATGTACGCGACAACGAGGTGTTCACCCCCACCGAGCTCATTAATGCCAAGACGCTGTCGTCGGTCATCAACTCGTTCTTTGGTACCAACCAGTTGAGCCAGTTCATGGACCAGACCAACCCCCTGGCCGAGCTCACCCACAAGCGCCGCATCTCCGCCCTTGGCCCCGGTGGCCTTTCGCGCGAGCGTGCCGGTTTCGAAGTGCGCGACGTGCACTACACGCACTACGGACGCCTCTGCACCATCGAGACTCCTGAAGGCCCGAATATCGGTCTTATCTCCTCGCTCTGCGTCTATGCCAAGATCAACGAGCTGGGATTTATCGAGACCCCCTATCTGCGTGTCGTCAACGGTCAGGTGCAGCTCAACGAACCTCCCGTCTACCTCTCTGCCGAGGCTGAGGAGAACAAGACTGTGGCCCAGGCCACCACTCCCCAGGACGAGGAAGGTCACATCACCGAGAGCCGTGTCAAGGCCCGCCGTCAGGCCGACTTCCCCATTGTGTCGCCCGACGAGATCGACCTCATGGACATTGCCTCCAACCAGATTGCATCCATCGCAGCATCGCTCATTCCTTTCCTCGAGCACGACGACGCCAACCGTGCCCTGATGGGATCGAACATGATGCGTCAGGCCGTGCCTCTGCTCAACCCCGAAATCCCCATCGTCGGAACGGGCATCGAGGAGGCTGTGGCCCACGACAGCCGCGTGCTGCTCAACGCCGAGGCCGACGGTGTGGTCGAGTTTGTCGACTCCACCAAGATTGTCATCCGTCACAACCGCACCGAAAAGGAGCGCCTTGTCTCCTTCGACGACGATGTGAAGGAATACCGCCTCACCAAATATCAACGTACCAACCATTCCACCGCCATCAACCTGCGTCCTATCGTCAAGAAGGGCGACAAGGTCAAGAAGGGACAGGTGCTCTGCGAGGGCTATGCCACACAGGGCGGCGAACTTGCCCTTGGCCGCAACATGATGGTCGCTTTTATGCCGTGGAAGGGTTACAATTTCGAGGACGCTGTTGTGATTTCCGAGCGCGTGGTGCGCGAGGACATTTTCACTTCCGTCCATGTCGAGGAATTCACCCTCGAGGTCCGCGAGACCAAGCGTGGCAATGAGGAATTGACTCGCGACATTCCCAATGTCGGTAACGATGCCACCAAGGACCTTGACGAGAACGGTATCGTCCGCATCGGTGCCGAGGTCAAAGAGGGCGATATCCTTATTGGTAAGATTACGCCCAAGGGTGAATCCGATCCCACTCCCGAGGAGAAACTGCTCCGCGCCATCTTCGGCGACAAGGCCGGCGATGTCAAGGACGCTTCCCTCAAGGTTCCGCCTTCGATGCACGGCGTCGTCATCGACACCAAGCTTTTCGCCCGCGTTATCCGCGACCGCAAAGCACGTGCCAAGGAGAAAGAACTCCTTGCCAAGCCCGAGGAGGAGTACCGCTTCGAGTGCGAGGAGCTGAAGGACAAACTCATCTCCCGCCTGCTCATCCTCCTCAACGGCAAAGTCTCCAACGGCGTCTATACCAACCACCGCGAAGAGCTCATCCCCAAGAAGGTCAAGTTCAGCGCCAAGACGCTCAAGACCATCGACTATACCGAGGTAAGCCCCAACAAGTGGACCACCGACAAGGAGACCAATGCCCTCATCAAGGAGTTGTTAAACAACTACAATATCAAATTCCGCGAGATTTCCGGCCGTTTCACCCGCAGCAAGTTTGCCATCACGGTCGGCGATGACCTCCCCAGCGGCATTGTCCAGATGGCCAAGGTCTATATCGCCATGAAGCGCAAACTGCGCATTGGTGACAAAATGGCAGGTCGCCACGGTAACAAGGGTATCGTTTCGAAGATTGTGCGCGCCGAGGATATGCCGTTCCTTGCCGACGGTACTCCTGTCGACATCGTGCTGAATCCTCTGGGTGTGCCTTCGCGTATGAACCTCGGTCAGATTTACGAGACCGTCCTGGGCTGGGCCGGCAAGAAACTCAACAAGCGTTTCAAGACCCCCATCTTCGACGGTGCCACCCTCGAGCAGATCAACGGTTACATGCGTGAAGCCGGCCTTCCCGAAAACGGCCGCACCTACCTTTACGATGGCGAAACCGGCGACCGCTTCGACCAGCCCGCCACCGTGGGATATATCTATTACCTCAAGCTGCATCACATGATTGACGACAAGATGCACGCTCGTTCCATCGGACCCTACTCCCTCATCACCCAGCAGCCCCTTGGCGGTAAAGCCAACTTCGGCGGTCAGCGTTTCGGTGAGATGGAGGTCTGGGCACTCGAAGCCTACGGCGCATCGCACGTGCTGCAGGAAGTGCTCACCGTCAAGTCCGACGACGTCATGGGCCGTGCCAAGGCCTACGAGGCTATTGTCAAGGGCGACAACATGCCGGTTCCGGGTATCCCCGAATCGTTCAACGTCCTTGTCCACGAACTCCGTGGCCTCGGTTTGGAGGTAACGTTTGATTAATTAAAGCAGAAAGAAAGAACAATGGCTTTTAAACAAGAATCTCAGGTTAAGAACGATTTCAACTCGATCACCATCAGCCTCGCGTCGCCCGAGTCCATCAAGCGTCGCTCCTTTGGCGAGGTGACCAAGCCTGAAACCATCAATTACCGCACCTACAAGCCCGAGCGCGATGGCTTGTTCTGCGAGCGCATCTTCGGCCCCACGCGCGACTGGGAGTGCCACTGTGGCAAATATAAACGCATCCGCTACAAGGGTATCGTCTGCGACCGCTGCGGCGTCGAAGTCACCGAGAAGAAAGTCCGTCGCGAGCGTATGGGCCATATCGAACTTGTGGTCCCCATCGCCCACATCTGGTTCTTCCGCTCTTTGCCCAACAAGATTGGCACACTCCTCAACATCCCTTCCAAAAAACTCGATCAGGTCATCTACTACGAGAAGTACATCGTCATGCAGCCCGGCAAGGCTGTCCTCAACGAAATGCCTGTCCAGCGTCTCGACCTGCTCACCGAGGAGGAGTACTACTATATTAAGGATTCACTGCCCGAAGGAAACGACCAGCTCCCCGACGACGACCCCGACAAGTTCATCGCCGGCATGGGCGCCGAGGCTCTCTATAAGCTCCTGTGCGAGCTCGACCTCGACAAGCTTTCCTACGACCTTCGTGCCAAGGCTTCGCGCGAAACAGCCGTGGCCCGCAAGCAGGAAGCCTTGAAACGCCTGAACGTCATCGAGTCCTTCCGCGAGTCCCAGCGTGCCATGCGTGCCCGCGGCATGGACAATCGTCCCGAGTGGATGATCATGAATATCATTCCGGTCATTCCTCCCGACCTGCGTCCTCTCGTGCCCCTGGATGGCGGCCGTTTCGCCACCTCCGACATCAACGAGCTCTACCGCCGCGTCATCATCCGCAACAACCGCCTGAAACGCCTTGTCGAAATCAAGGCCCCCGAGGTCATTATGCGCAATGAGAAGCGCATGCTCCAGGAATCTGTCGACTCCCTCTTCGACAACAGCCGCAAGGTCTCCAGCGTCAAGTCCGAGTCCAACCGCGCCCTCAAGTCGCTCTCCGACGCCCTTAAGGGCAAACAGGGCCGCTTCCGCCAGAACCTTCTCGGTAAGCGTGTCGACTACTCCGGCCGTTCGGTCATCGTCGTCGGCCCCGAACTGAGAATGCACGAGTGCGGTCTCCCCAAGGACATGGCTGCCGAGCTGTTCAAACCCTATGTCATCCGCAAACTCCTCGAGCGCGGCCTGGTGAAAACCGTCAAGAGCGCCAAGCGCATCGTCGACCGCAAGGAACCCGTCGTGTGGGAAATCCTTGAAAACATACTGAAGGGCCATCCCATCCTGCTCAACCGTGCTCCTACGCTGCACCGTCTCGGCATCCAGGCCTTCCAGCCCCGTCTTGTCGAAGGCAAGGCCATCCGTCTGCACCCACTTGTGTGTACCGGCTTCAACGCCGACTTCGACGGTGACCAGATGGCTGTCCATGTCCCCATGGGTAATGCTGCCATTCTCGAGGCCCAGATTCTCATGCTGTCCACCCACAACATCCTCAACCCCGCCAACGGTGCTCCTATCACCGTCCCCTCGCAGGACATGGTGCTCGGTCTGTACTACATGACCAAGCCCCGCCGCACCACCGCCGACGAGGTCGTCAAGGGCGAAGGCCAGCGCTTCTACTCCGCCGAGGAGGTCATCATCGCTTACAACGAGAAACGTGTCGACCTCAACGCCTGCATCTCCGTGCAGCTTGACGAGGACCACCGTTTCGACGAATATTCCTACGTTAAGACCGACCGCACCTTCATGGAGGTCATCAAGGACAAGAACGGCAACGTGCTCACCGACATCGACTGCAGCACCCCCGCCGAGACCGCCCTCCACAGCCGCACCGAATTCGAAATCAAGCGCGACAAGGAAGGCAACCCCATCCTCGATGAAAAAGGCCATTACATCAAGACCAATCGTCTCCGCACCACCGTCGGCCGCGTCATCTTCAACCAGGTTGTCCCCAGCCAGTACGGCTTCATCAACCAGGTGATGGGCAAAAAGTCCCTGCGCGACATCATCGGCGACATCTTCACCGAGTGCGGCAACGCCGTCACCGCCACCTTCCTCGACGACATCAAGAACATGGGCTACCGCCAGGCATTCCGTGGCGGCCTCTCCTTCAACCTCGGCGATGTCATCATCCCTGCCGAGAAGGAACAGCTCATCGAAAAAGCCAACGAGGAGGTCGAGGAGGTCATGGCCCAGTACGCCATGGGTCTTATCACCAACAACGAACGTTACAACCACGTCATCGATATCTGGACCAACACCAACAACCAGCTCACCGAGACCCTCATGAAGCAGCTCAAGGCCGACAACCAGGGCTTCAACCCCATCTTCATGATGTACGACTCCGGCGCCCGTGGTAGCAAGGAGCAGATCCGCCAGCTCTCCGGCATGCGCGGCCTGATGGCCAAGCCGCAGAAGGCTGGTGCCTCCGGCAACGAGATTATCGAGAACCCCATTATCTCCAACTTCAAGGAAGGCCTCTCGGTGCTCGAGTACTTCATCTCCACCCACGGTGCCCGTAAGGGTCTGGCCGATACCGCCCTGAAGACGGCTGACGCCGGTTACCTCACCCGCCGTCTGGTTGACGTGGCCCACGACGTGATTATCAACGAGGAAGACTGCGGCACCCTCCGCGGCCTGCCCACCACCGCCCTCAAGAAGGGCGAGGATATCGTCCAGAGCCTCGGCGAGAAGATCCTCGGCCGCACCTCTGTCCACGACATCTACCATCCCCAGACTGGCGAACTCATCGCCCATGCCGGCGAAGAGCTCACCGAGGAAATCTGCAAGAAAATCGAAGAGTCGCCCATCGAGGAAGTCGAGATTCGTTCCGTCCTCACCTGCGAGTCCAAGCACGGCGTCTGCGCCAAGTGCTACGGCCGCAACCTGGCCACCGGCAAGATGGTCCAGAAGGGCGAGGCTGTCGGTGTCATCGCAGCCCAGGCTATCGGCGAGCCCGGTACGCAGCTTACCCTCCGTACCTTCCACGTCGGCGGCGTCGCCGGTGGCAACATCGGTACCGCTTCCAGCCTCCAGGCCAAATACGACGGCCGCCTCGTCATCGACGAGCTCCGCTCCATCCCCTACACCGACAACGAGGGCAACTCCTACCATATCGTTATGGGCCGCAGCGCCGAAATGCGCATCGTCGACCCCAAGACCGAAATCACCCTCTTCTCCTCGCTCCTGCCCTATGGCGCCAAGCTCTACAAAGCCGCAGGCGACATGCTCCAGAAGGGCGATGTCGTGGCCGAGTGGGACCCCTACAATGCCGTCATCATCTCCGATGTGGCCGGTAAGGTCTCCTTCGAAAACGTCATCGAGAACGTCACCTACCGTGTCGAAAGCGACGCCCAGACCGGCCTTCAGGACAAGGTCGTCATCGAAAGCCGTCAGCGCACCAAGAATCCTACCCTCAACATCATCGACTCCGAGGGCAACATCCTCAAGGTCTACGACCTTCCCGTCGGCGCCCACATCGGTGTCGAGCAGGGTCAGGACCTCAAGGCTGGCGACATCATGGTCAAGATTCCGCGCTCCTTCGGCAAGGCCGGCGACATCACGGGCGGTCTGCCCCGCGTCACCGAGCTCTTCGAGGCACGCAATCCTTCCGACCCCGCCATCGTGGCCGAGGTCGACGGCATCGTCTCCATCTCCAAGAAACTCAAACGCGGCAACCGCGAGGTGACCATCACCTCCAAGACCGGCGAGCAGCGCTCCTACCTCATCCCCACCTCCAAGCAGATCCTGGCTCAGGACAGCGACTATGTCAAGGCCGGTACCCCGCTCTCCGACGGTGCCATCACCCCCAGCGACATCCTCGCCATCAAGGGCCCCATGAAGGTGCAGGAGTACATCGTCAACGAGGTGCAGGAGGTCTACCGTCTGCAGGGCGTGAAGATCAACGACAAGCACTTCGAGGTCATTGTGCGCCAGATGATGCGCAAGGTCGAAATCGAAGACCCGGGCGACACCCGCTTCCTCGAGGGCGACCTGGTCAACAAGCTCGACTTCAACGATGTCAACGACAACATCTTCGGCATGAAGGTCGTCGAGGACGCCGGCGACAGCGAGAACCTCTCCAACGGCCAAATCATCTCCGCCCGCGAGCTGCGCGACGAGAACTCCGCCCTGCGCCGTCAGGACAAGCGCCTCGTCACCGTGCGCGACGCCCGTCCCGCCACCTGCAAACAGGTGCTCCAGGGCATCACCCGCGCCTCGCTGCAGACCAAGTCCTTCATCTCCGCCGCCTCCTTCCAGGAGACCACCAAGGTGCTCACCGAGGCCGCCATCAACGCCAAGTGCGACACCCTCGTCGGCATGAAGGAGAACGTCATCGTCGGACACCTTATCCCCGCCGGTACAGGTCTCCGCGAATATCAGGACCTCATCGTCGGCAACGCCGCTGCCATGGCCTCCGCCAAGCAGAACTAACAGGCTTGCAATGACTGTATAATCCAAATTCTACCGGGTCATCGACTTCGATGGCCCGGTATTTTTTTTGATACCATGAAACATTCAGCTGCACTGTTGCTCCTCCTCCTGCTGTTTCCCGCGGCCGGCATTGCCCAGGCCTACGATGGCGACGCCAAGTACTACGAAGACCCTGCGGCCGAACACATCGCCTACCTCCCCGACGAGGTCTCCGGCACCTCGTCGCTCTTCTTCCTCGACGGCTGCCTCTGGACCTGCAACGACCACGGCCCCCTCGTCCTCTACAGCCTCGACACCCTCACAGGCCTCGTCGACACCTCCGTCGACCTCGGGGTCCGCGTCTACGACCTCGAGGAAGTGGCCCTCGACAGCGAATACATCTATTTCGGCGACATCGGCGACAACAGCGGCTCGCGCAGCGACCTCCGCATCCTACGCCTCGCCAAGGCCGACCTCCGCCGCGGCGCCTTCCGTTTCGACACCATCCACTTCTCCTACCCCGACCGCTCCAAAACCCTGGCGCGCAACTTTGACTGCGAGGCCTTCGTGGCCGCCGGCGACAGCCTCTACCTCTTCACCAAGCAGTGGCTCGCGCGCCGCTCCGTCTGCTATGCGCTGCCCAAGCAGCCCGGCACCCACATCGCCGAGCGCCGCTTCACGCTCCACACCGACGGCCTCGTCACCGGCGCCTGCTACCTGCCCCGGCGCCGCACCCTGGCGCTCATCGGCTACTCGCTGACCGTGAAGCCCTTTGTCTACCTCATCGACCTTTTCGACGACGCCCGTTTCGACCAGGGCCGCCACCGCCGCGTCAACCTGGCCAACATCCTCGGCAACCAGATGGAAGGCATCGCCACCCTCGACGGCATCCACTTCTTCATCACCCGCGAAACCCTCGCCCTTCGCTTCGTCGTCCGCCAGTCTTCGCTCTTCCGCCTCGACCTCAGTGGTATGCCGACCGAATCCAACGTCCGTTGAACTCCCCTCCCATAGGGGTCAAAGAGGTACATAATAGGTCATTTCTTATATTGTATTTATATCGTTCTTATATCGTTCTCATATACTTCTCATATACTTCTTATATTTAGTATATAAGAACTATATGAGAAGTATATAGGAACTATATGGGAAGGGTGCTCTTTGGTGGGTATTGGGCCCATGTTTGTTGATAGTTTTATTGCAGGTGCGACATAATAAAAACGAAAATGTGCCGTTATGGAAGAAAAAAACAAGATTATTATGGCAAACAACCCTAAAGAACAGAACAACCTCAAACTGAACATCAATCCCGAAGTGGCCGCCGGCACCTACTCCAACCTCGTGGTCGTCAGCCACAATCCTTCGGAGATTGTACTCGATTTCGCCCAGATGCTTCCCGGCATCGAGGGTGCCACCGTGCGCCAGCGCATCATCATGAACCCCATCCACGCCAAGCGTCTGCTCGCCGCTCTGAACGACAACCTGAAGAAGTTCGAGCAGCAGTTCGGCCCCATCGTCGAGCCCCGCGCCGACGGCACTGTGCCCTACGACATCCTCGGCAAGGCATGATTTCCGGTACGGAATGGCGTATTGAATTAGGAGATTGGCGGTCGCATGCCGAACAGAGTGCGGCCGCCCGTCTTTTGTTGTGCCGCCTGATGGACGAGGAGGTCGTTGTGGAGCACAACAGCAAGGGCGCCCCCTTTATGCCGTCGCACCCCGGTCTGTGGCTGAGCATCAGCCATTGCCGGCAGGCTGTGGCCGTGGCGGTGTCGGACAGGGAGCGGGTGGGCATCGATGTGGAGAGCCGCCGGAGGGTGGACGGGTCGCTCATGCGGCGTGTATGTTCGGCTGCGGAACTGGAGGCGGTGCAGGCGTCGCCCGATGCGGTGATGGCTTTTTTGCAGCTGTGGACGCGCAAGGAGGCTGCGCTGAAGATGCGCGGCACGGGCATCCGCGGCTTCGGGAGCATGGTGCATGCCCTCGAGGGGGAGGATATGGCGGTGGAGGATTTGCCGTGCGGCGGGCCCGAAGTGGTGGCTTCGCTGGCACGGGCGAAGGTGTCTACGGACGAAGGACGGTTGTAGAGCCGTCGGCATTGATTTTCACGATGCGGCTGCCGCGGGTCTCCTCGCTCAGGAGTTCGGGAAGGGGAGGGACACAGAAGTCGACGCGGCGGCGCAGTTCATCTTCGATTTCGTTGTAGTTTCGTGGCGACGGCCTGCCGCTGAGGTTGGCCGAGGTGCTTACCAGCGGGGCGCCGAGCAGGCGTATCACCTCCTGGCAGAAGGCGTGGCGCGGCATGCGGACGCCCAGGGTGCCGTCGGCGGCGGGGATGTTGTCGGCCACGGCGAGGTGCATCGTGTCGTGCCATTGGGAGCGGGGGAGGATGTAGGTCGTGGGCCGTTCTCCGTTCTCCGTTCTCCGTTCTCCGTTCTCCACTCCCCACTCTCCGCTCTCCACTAGCACGATCATGCTCTTCGAGTGGTCGCGTTCCTTGAGGCGGTAGAGCCGTTCGACGGCGTCGCGGTTGCGGGCGTCGCAGCCGAGGCCCCAGATGGTGTCGGTGGGGTAGAGGATGGTCTTGCCTTGGCGCAGGGCGTCGACCGTCAGCCGTATTGCTTCGTTGAAGTTCATGCTGCAAAAGTACGAAAAAAATACGTCATGGTTTGCATGGTTTGAAATTTTTTTGTACTTTTGCATATTGTTAAATTATGATAATGGATTGAAATATTAGTTCAATAAATTATAAACCAAAAATTTACAATTATGAGTTTCATCACTAACCTATGGGAAACAAATAGGAATCTCTTCTTCCTAATTGCGGTACTGATTATTGTGACACCGTTCATTATCTTCTACCTGCGCAAGGCGAAGAAGGAACACCCGAAGGGCCTTGTGGCCGCTGCCTTGAGCAACATGGGCGAGCGTTTCGGATACTACATTATGAATGCTGTGTTGGTGTTGTTCATCTGCTCCAAGTTCGGTATTGCCGACGATACCGCCGGAACGATGTTCGCTGTTTTCTATTTCCTGATTTATGTGTTGAGTCTGCCGGGTGGTATCATCGCAGACAGAACGCAGAAATACAAAACCACCATCATCTGGGGTCTCATTGTGATGGCTCTCGGCTACGCGATGCTTGCCATTCCGGTCTTCTCTGACGGCGGCGGATTCTCCTGGGTGCTTGTGTTCACTATGCTGGCCCTTGTGCTTATCGCATGCGGTAACGGTCTTTTCAAAGGCAACCTGCAGGCCATCGTGGGCCAGCTGTACGACGACTTTGAGGCCGAGGCTGCCAAGAAAGGCCCGGATGCCCTGGCCGAGGCAAAGAGCAAGCGCGACAGCGGTTTCCAGATTTTCTATGTGTTCATCAATATCGGAGGTGTTGTAGCCCCCTTCGTGGCTCCTCTTATCCGTTCGTGGTACCTCAAGACGCAGTCTCTCTTCTACAATGCCGACCTGCCCCGCCTCTGCCACAAGTATGTGCAGAACACCATGGAAGGTAACGATATGAGCAACCTCCAGGCCCTGGCCGAGAACGTTCCCGCCGAGCAGATGGGCGATTTCTGCGCCAACTACCTGCAGGTCTACAATACCGGCGTCCACATTTCGTTCATCGCTTCGGTGGCCGCTATGATTATCTCCCTGCTTATTTTCCTTGCTGTGAAGAACCACCTGCCCAATCCTGTCCGCAAAGAGAAAGCCAGCGTGCAGGAGTACACCGCCGAGGAGCGCCAGTCGATGGCCAAAGAAATCAAGCAGCGTATGTATGCCCTCTATGCAGTGCTTGGCGTCGCCGTCTTCTTCTGGTTCTCGTTCCACCAGAATGCCCAGTCGCTGTCCATTTTCGCCCGCGACTTCGTCGACACTAGCGCCATTGCTCCCGAGATTCTCCAGTGCATCAACCCGTTCTTCGTCATTGTGCTTACGCCTATCGTGATGTGGATCTTTGCTGCCCTGATTCGCAAAGGTCGCGAGATGTCCACTCCGCGCAAGATTGCCTTGGGTATGTTCATCGCCGCGTGCGCGTACATCTTCCTTATTGTTGTGGCTGTGGTCAACAACTATCCTTCCGGCGAAGAGTTCAAGGGTCTGGAGGAGAGTGTGAAGATGGCAATGAAGTCGAGTCCCATGGTGCTTATCATTACCTACTTCTTCCTGACTGTTGCCGAGCTGCTGATTTCCCCGCTTGGCCTCTCCTTCGTGTCCAAGATTGCCCCGCGCCACATGGTGGGTATCTGCCAGGGCCTCTGGCTCTCTGCCACCGCCATTGGCAACCTGTTCATCTCCCTGGGTGTGACCATGCTTAACAAGTTCCCGCACCAGTGGATGACTTGGGCTGTCTTTGCCGCCTTCTGCCTTGCCTCGATGGCTGTCATGCTTGGCATGCTGAAGTGGCTCGAGCGCATCACCGCCCAGCAGCAGTAATCTGCCGGATTGTGATTAAATAGCAAAAGCCGTGGGCATCCGCAAGGATGCCCACGGCTTTTTTCAGGGAACAAGGCAAAAAGAAAACCTCCGGAGGGTTCCGGAGGTTTTGCTTTCCAATGCGTCGATTCCAACGCGGTTGCGGTAGAGGGGCTCTCTCTTATTTGTCGAGCTCCTGCTGGCGCAGGTGCTGGACGTAGATGGCCTTCAGGTGCTTCTCGCGATTGATGACACTGGGCTTGGTGAACTGCTGACGACGGCGCATCTCTTTCACCACGCCGGTTTTCTCGAATTTGCGTTTCAGTTTCTTGAGGGCGCGTTCGAGGTTGTCACCTTCTTTGATAGGAACTACGATCATTGTTAATACCTCTTTCTTTGTTAAGGGTTAATAATAAAAATGTTTATTTAAGACTTGTTGTCTTCTCTTAGAACATCAGGTGGCCCTGGGCGGCGGCGTCGTTGAGAGCGGCGATGATGCCTTTCTTGTTGATGATGCGCATGCCTTTGGCGGAGACCTTCAGGGTGATCCACATGTCCTCCTCGGGAATGTAGAACTTCTTGGTCTGCAGGTTGGGGGCGAAGGTGCGTTTGGTGTGGATGCGGGAGTGCGAAACGTTGTTGCCCACGATCACTTTCTTACCGGTAATTTCACATTTTTTCGACATTGTAGTATAATTTTTATTGTTTGTTTACGTTATATTTTCCGCACACTTTTTGATGCGAAAACGGCTGCAAAAGTACCACCTTTTTTCGACATGGCAAAACGTTTGGCCTTCCAAAAGTGGCTTTTTAAACTTTTTTAACATTTTGATAAATATAATCAATTATGATACAAATGATTGCTGATTTCGTTAAAATGGATTTTAACATAGTTTTTTCAGTAAGTTAGCAATCGTTTTTTGTTGAAAACAATCCTGATTTATGTCGCTTTCGAAGAAATTGGACACCTGGTACGAGGACTACGGACGCACGCTTCCGTGGCGCGGGATAGACGACCCTTATCGCATCTGGCTCTCGGAAATCATACTGCAGCAGACGCGCATCGAGCAGGGTCGCGACTACTATCACCGCTTCGTGGAGGCGTTCCCAACGGTGGCCGACCTGGCCGCCGCCAGCGAGGAGCAGGTGCTGCGCCTGTGGCAGGGGTTGGGCTACTATTCGCGTGCGCGCAACCTGCATGCGGCCGCACAATATATAATGGATGCATGCGGAGGCAGGTTCCCCGACAGCCACGAGGGCATTCTGCGCCTCAAGGGCGTCGGGCGCTACACGGCGGCCGCCATCGCCTCGTTCGCCTTCCGGTTGCCCTATCCGGTCATCGACGGCAACGTCTACCGTTTCATCAGCCGCCTCTATGGCATTGCCACCCCCATAGGCACCGATGCCGCCTACAGCGAGTTTGAACGGCTGCTGCAGGAGCAGATCGACCGTCGCAGGCCCGACCGCTTCAATGCGGCCCTGATGGACTTCGGTTCGCTGCAGTGCAAGCCCCAGCCTGACTGCACGGCCTGCCCCTTTGCCGACGAGTGCAACGCGCTGCGCACGGGACGTGTGGGCCTGCTGCCCGTCAAGGCCCCGAAGGTCAAGCCTGTCGACCGCTGGTTCTATTACCTCGACCTCCGCTGGCAACGCGACGGCAAGGTTTTCACCCTGCTGGAGCAACGCACTGGAAAGGACATCTGGCGCGGATTGTACCAGTTCCCGCTGCTGGAGACGGAGCATGAGTTGGACGACGGGGAGCTGGTGCCGGCCGCCGCCGGATTTGCCGCCCGCGAGTTCGGTCTCGGCGCTGTCGAGTTCAATCCTTCTGTCATATTCAAGCACCAGCTTACACACCGTACTATCCATGCCCGGTTTCTGCGTGCAGAACTCGGGGAAGAACCGCCCGTGATACCGCATAAATGTCGTGTCGAAGAGGTGAAAATGATAAAAAAAATCCCGGTGTCGAGGTTGATTGATAGGTATTTGCAGACTTTGTGAAAATCTTTATTTTGTATATTCAAAAAAAAGTCGTAATTTCGCAGTCTCAAATTGACTAAAAAAGCTATAAACAAAGTATGATTGGAGTCAATAAAGTAATCCTGGTTGGGAATGTAGGAAAGAACCCGGATGTAGTTACTTTCCCCTCCGAGGGGTCCACTCCCGTGAAGAAAGCATCCTTCCCCCTCGCAACAACCGAATACCGTCGCAACCGCGACAATGAAAGAGTGGAAATCACCGAATGGCACAATGTCGTGTGCTGGCGCGGCCTGGCCGACATCGCAGAACGCATTCTCCACAAAGGTGCCCAGATCTATGTCGAGGGACGCTTGCAGAGCCGTACCTGGGAAGACAAAGAGGGCAACAAGCGCCATGTCACCGAGGTGGTCGCCGACAACCTCCTGCTCCTGTCCAATCGCCAGCGCAACGAGGAATCGCAGCAGGTCAACAACCCCTTGATGGACATTCTCAACAACGAGACCGAGCCATTGGGAGACCTCCCATTCTGAGATCGAACGTATTAGGTACTTGCCAAGGCCTTGGCATGGCCTTACCAACTCCTTATCAACTCCTACTGCGGTAGGTGTTGGTAGGGAGTTGATGGTTTTGTGATGGAGGGGAGGAGAGGGGTGTGGCGGTGTGCGTCAGCGGATGAGCAGCACGGTGCCGATTTCGGACTTGTGGGAGTTGGGGTAGTCGACGGCGTGGTAGTTGAAACGCCATACGTAGTTCCCCTGCGGGCAGTTGCCACCGTCCCAGCCCATGTTGCCGAAGTCTGTGGTTTGGTACACCAGCAGGCCTTCGCGGTTGTAGATGAAGAGTTCGCCGTCGATGACACCTTGGGTGACGATGGTGAAGCGGTTGTTGGTTTCGAGGTTGGGGGTAAAGGCATTGGGGGCGAAGACGGCCACGCGGAGCACCGGCAGGAGGTAGAAGGCGGTGTCGAGACACTGGCCGTTGTAGACGCTGAGGGCGATGGCAATGGTGTCGGAATGGTCGTCGCCGCGACCATAGAGTATGCGCGAAGGTTCGCTCTGGCGCACGCCGTCGACGTACCATGTGCGTTCGACATACTCCTTCGAGATGTCGTAGGCGGTATAGTCCATGGCATTGTACTTCAATGCGCCGGGGTTGACCTGCAGCTCGGCCTTCGGCACATCGACAGGACTCAGGACGATGGATTTGCTGAAGGGGCAGAAGGGGATGTCGCGGTAGTCGGCATAGAGGGAATACTCGGTGGGCTCCGACGGGGCGACGGTGACGGTGAGGAGGTCCTCGTTTCCGTCAAGCTGGCTGTCCATCGGGTAGGAGGACCATCGGGTATAGGGTACGCTGGAGGTGGCACTGATGGTGTAGGTGCGGTGCAGGCAGTCGGTGGAATAGCTGAAGTCGATACGCGGTTGGGCCATCTTGGTGAGGCGGAGGGCGAGCACGGAGTCGCACGCATAGACCGAGTGGAGGGTGTCCAGCAGGAGGTGGTCCTCGTTGAGATAGGCCGAGTCGCCGCTGACGGAGAAGGAGTGCCAGTGGTAGGTCTGGCCGTGGCAGAAGGTGTCGACGCTCTCTTCGTAGGAGGAATAGTGCACGGCGAGGTCGAGGGTGACAATGGAGTCGCATCCACGGTATGTGACAAGCGTGACTTGCGGACCCTGGATGTCGGCGTGGTAGACGGTATTGTCGAGCCATCGCATAGAGTCGCACACCATGTGGCGGTCGGTGAAGAGGTGGGTGGAGTCGACGGTGAGGTCGAGGTGGTGTATGCTGTCGCAGCCCCACTGGTTGGTCAGGTGCAGGAAGGGGGCCGAAGTGGAAGCGGTGTAGGAGATGCCGTCGAGCCAGGTGAGGGAGTCGCAGGCGTGGAGTTGTTCCAGTGTGGCCGAGGTGTCGATGGCCACCACGCGCATGACCACCAGCGAGTCGATGCCGTCGAGGCCCTGCAGGTGCACGCTGTCGGACATCGTCTGCCGGTGGGCGGAGCGGAGTCCGTTGCCGTTGGCGAAGACGGCGCCGTTCCACACCAATGGCAGGCTGTTTTGGCAGAGGATGCTGTCGACGTAGGTGCGACGGTTGCGTTGCAGGTGGAGGGTGCGGAGCGAGTCGCAGCCGTAGACGGCCTGCAGCAGGTGGGGGTAGGTGCCGGTGGTGTCGTAGAGGGTATGCTCGAAGGTGTAGGTGTCGCCGTCGTAGATGGTGTCGTAGAGGTGGATGTTGTATGTGGGATAGACTTTCAGGTGGAGGGTCTGCAGGCTGTCGCACGAGTGGGCGGAAAAGAGGTGGTGGAGGAAGGTTCCGGTCTGGCGGTAGGTCGAGTCGATGAAGAGACGAGAGGAATCGTCGCAGAGGGTGTCGTAGGTGTGGTAGTCGTAGGCGGGCCACACGGTGAGGTGGAGCGTGGAGAGGCTGTCGCACGAATGGCGCGAGAGCAGCTGGTGGGCATAGTCGCCGGAGGTGTTGTAGGTGTGCTGTGTGAAGACGATGCTCTGGTTGGAGCAGATGGTGTCGTAGGTGTGGTGGTCGAAGGTGGGGTGCACGGTGAGGTGGAGGGAGGAGAGGCTGTCGCAGCCGCGGATGGAGAGGAGGCTGTCGGTATAGTCGGTGCTGACACTGAAGAGACTGTCGCCAAAGGCGAAGACGGTGTCGTCGCAGATGGCGGTGGTCAGGTGGTGGTCGTAGAGGGGGTGGACGGTGAGGAGCATGGTGACAAGGCTGTCGCTTCCGGTGTGGGAGAGGAAGGTCGTGGCGCGGGTCATGGTGGCCGATGCGGAGAGGGCGGTGTCGAAGGAGGCGTTGTTCCACGTGTAGGGCAAGGCGCTGCGGCAGAGGGTATCGTAGAGCGTGGTGTCGACGTTCCAATGGACATGCAGTGAGTAGCTGATGGTGCTGTCGCATCCGGCGGCGTTGACGATGGTGACAGTGGTGTCGCTGGCGGGTTGGGAGAAGGTGGTGCCGTTGAAGGTATGCGGAAGAAGGTTCTCGACCACGGTGTCGTAGAAACTGCTGGTGGAGGATGTGTTGACGGTCAGCAACAGGGTGGTGGTGCTATCGCATCCGACGGCGTTGGTGGTGACGCGTTGGGCCACGGCGCCACTGGTTGTGTACTCGGTGCCGTACCACACGAAGCGGTCGCAGGCCACGGCCACGGTGTCGGCCATGGAGGTGTCCTTGACGGTGTGGAACACGGTGCCTATGCTGTCGCAACCAAAGGAGGAGAGTTCGGAGTAGGAGTGGCTCCCGGTGTCGGCGGCGTCGGCAATGACGAGGGATCCATAGGAATAGGGCAGCTCGGAGGGGCAGATGACGGCGGTGTCGTGCAGGTTGTACGTGGGGTGTACGGTGATTGTGTGGCTGAGGGTGTAGGGACAGTGGCTGGTGTCCTGTGCGGTGAGGGTGTAGGTGGTGGTGGCGACGGGTGCCACAACGAGGGTGTCGCTGTTCCAGGAATGCCACAGGGCGTTGCTGACGATGAGGGTGTCGTTGACGGGGCTGTTGTCGCAACGGTCGGTGGGTCCTGTGATGGAGGGATTGGGCCCCGGAGGCATCAGGGTGATGGTCTTGCGAATGGTGTCGGTGCAGAGCCCGTTGGCGATGGAGGAGACCAGGACGACCTCGTACTGGCCGGGGGCATCGTAGTGGGCAGTGGCATGGTAGAGCGAGGAGGTGTCGCCGTTGCCGAAACTCCACCACGAGGCTTCGCAGCTCTCGCCGGTGCCGCAGGGGGTAACGCCGTCGGCCGAGATGGTGCTGCGGTTGACAAAGCTGACGTCGAACTCGCAGTTCTCCATTGTCACCACACTGTCGAAGAGCGCCAACGGATAGCGCACGCCGGCGAAGGCACTCATGGTGAAGTTGCAGGCGGGTTTGTCGACGAAGCTCAGCAGACAGTGGTAGATGGTGCTGGTGTCGGAAGTGACGTTGATGGACCGCGCGGTGCTGATGGGGCTCTGGGGCGAGTCGGTGTACCACAGGTAGGAGAATCCCTCGGGGACGGTGAAGGTATTGCTGGCATTGGCGCCGCAGGTCTCCGACGCCATATTCTTGCGGCTGCATTCGAGGGTGAAATAGGCATAGCCGTAGTGGCCGCTTTGCGAGCAGTCGTAGGTGGTGAGACGCACCATGATGGTCTGCCCGGCGTAGGGGGTGAGGTCGATGCCGACGGTGGTCCAGTCTTTCCAGAGGGTCGAATAGTGGGCATTCCAGCCGAGGTTGGAGTTGGAAATGAAGTCGGCAACTCCGCATGTGGGGTCGATGACCTCCATGTTGCCGTTGAGGATTTCAAGGCGGAATCGGGGCTGCTCCGAAGGCGAGTGGTTGGGGTCCTCCAGCACGGCGGCATATTTCAGGATGAGAAGGTCGGCGAGCATGGTGTCCACCTCGATGGCATAGAGCAGGGCTTCGGCTTCGCTGCCCGTGCGCCAGTTGCCGAGGCGCACGGAGGAGGTGCCTCCGGGAGGTACGGTGCTGAGGAGGTTGCCTGTGCGGGGGTCGCGCTCGTTGGGGTTGGTGTGGACGGTATGGCGGCTGTAGGCATCCGAGGGGCCATGGTTGACGATGCCGATGGATGAATAGGGCGACGAGAACGAACCGTAGTAGCCTTGGACGTAGGGTGCCGTAAGGTCGGAGGGGTCGATGCAGCCGTGGCCTCCCTGGATGGGGGTGGTGATGTGGAGCGTGGAGGTGCAGCAGGTTTCGCCGCTGTCGGCCTGGGCGTAGAGGCTGATGGTATAGTCGGTGCTGCCCACAAGGCCGGTGAGGTCGTAGCTGTTGCCGGACACCGCTATGGGGCCTGTGCCGTAGTCGAGCATGAGGTTCTCGCCCGAACCATCCCATGTGAGGGTTCCGGAGGTGGCATTGAGGTTGGAGACGGAAAGGTTGTGTACCGTGGAGTTGCAGCCCGTTGGGGGCGCCGAGGTGACGGCGTGGAGCGAGAAGCCCGGCCGAACCACCGATCCGTCAGTGGTGAAGTGGATTTTCAAGGTGCCGCTGGTGACAACGACATTGAGCGTATTGGTGCCGCATACGCGGAGAATCTGGGTCTCTCCGTCGTAGATACTGAGGTAGTCGTAGCTGCTTTCGGTGCTGTAGTTGCCGGTGAGGGTGATGGTGGCGCCGGCGTTGGTGGTGAGGACGACCCACCCCTGGAAGGAGTTGCTGTAGTTTCCGTCGGATCCGCCGTCGTCGTAGATGTCCGCGCCGGAGGCACAGAGGGCGGCGTATATGGTTTGCCCGTTCTGCATGGCGATGGTCTGCGCCATGACGCTCCCCTCGTGCAAAAAGGGTAGCACCAACACCAGCAATGTCCAGAGGAAACGGATGTTGCGGTGTGTAAACAGTTGTATGCTAGTTGTATACATTATTTCATACGCTTCCTATCATTTTGCAAATATACATATACTTTTTGATTTTCATAATATTTTATAATCTTATTCTCCATGTTTTAAGGTTTTATTCGCACCATTTGTCATTTTTACCTTTACCAACCCCCTTTTAACGCCCTATCATCTCCTACTGTGGTAGGAGTTGGTAAGGAGTTGGTAAGGAGTTGGTAAGGACTTGGTAAGGAGTTGGTATGGTGGTGAAGGGTGTGATAGCTCTTTTATTCAGAGTGTTTTACGTCTGTACGGAGGGTGTTTTGGGGTCTTTGTGTGGGTGGAATTTGACATTTTGTCGCTTTTTTACTCTCCCGGCTGCCGGAATCCGCTACCGGGATGGTGACAAAAAAGGGCATATCGTTTTTGGCGACGGTATGCCCTGTTGCACGGCCGATGGCGTGGCGGGAATCAGAATCCGGGCTTGCCCAGGAGGTGGAACATGTTTTTCTTGTAGGCTTCCACGCCGGGCTGGTTGAAGGGGTTGACGCCAAGGGTGTATCCGCTGACGCCGCAGGCGAACTCGAAGAAGTAGATTATTTGGCCGAGGGTGTACTCGTCGATGCGGTCCACATCGATTTCCACCACGGGCACTCCGCCCTCGAGGTGGGCCTGGACGGTGCCCTGCATGGCGCAGTCGTTGATTTCGGTCAGGCTCTTGCCAACCAGGTAGTTGATGCCGTCGAGGTTGTGTTCGTCGGTGGGCACATCGACATGGGTGGCGGGTTTGGCGACGTGGACCATGGTTTCCATCATCAGACGCTCGCCGTCCTGGACGTACTGGCCCATGGAGTGGAGGTCGGTGGTGATGCTCAGGCTGTGGGGCAGCAGGCCTTTGTGGTCTTTGCCCTCGCTCTCGCCGTAGAGTTGTTTCCACCATTCGGCAAGATAGCGCAGGTTGGGCAGGCTGCTCACCAGCATTTCGACTTTGATGCCGTTGCGGTAGAGGATGTTGCGTACGGCGGCGTACATCATGGCGGGGTTCTCGGCGAGGGTGTTCTTCTCGATGCAGAGGCGCCGCATGTCCTGTGCGCCCTGTAGCAGCCGGTCTGTGTCGAATCCGGCCATGGCGATGGGCAGCAGGCCGACGGGGGTGAGCACGGAGAAGCGGCCGCCGACATTGTCGGGGATGACGTACATGGGGTAGCCCTCGTTGACGGCGATGTCGTGCAGGGCGCCTTTGCGGGCGTCGGTGATGGCCACGATGCGCTGCGAGGCTTCGGCTTTCCCGTACTTCTTTTCGAGGTGGGCTTTGACGATGCGGAAAGCCACGGCGGGCTCGGTGGTAGTGCCCGACTTGGAGATGACGGCTACGCTGTAATCTTCATGGTCCAAGAGGGTTAGCAGCTGTGTGTAGTAGTCCTCGCCGAGGGTGTGGCCGGCGTAGACCACATAGGGTTTTTCTCCGCGCACCATGGAGGCGAACTCCGACTGCAGGGCCTCGATTACCATGCGGGCGCCGAGATAGGAGCCTCCGATGCCGATGACCACGAAGACCTTGCTTTTCGCGCTCAGCCGGGCCACGTCGGCTTTCATGCGGGCGTATTCGGCCTTGTCGTACTCCTCCGGAAGGTTGACCCAGCCGAGGAAATCGTTGCCTTCGGCGTCGCCTTTCAGCAGGTGTTCTTTGGCTGCGAGAATCTCTTTTTCAATCTGAGCGATAGGCTCTTGCCCCATTTTCGACACAATGTGGTTGGTTTTGATTTTGATTTGTTCCATTTTTGTGCTTATCTGATAGGTTAATACTCTATGTTTTAGGGTCTAAAAAGACCGTCTGTTATTTTTTTTTCGATTGTAACTGCATTATTTTCTTCAAATTAACGAAGAAATAAAAAAAATATTTTTCGTATATGAAAAAATATACGTATTTTTGCAAAAAATTAATCGCTGAAAGGTATATAGAAAAGAATTAATAATTTTAAAAAACATTTGATATGCTGAAAAAATTAATCAAGATGGGCGTTGTGATGTCCCTCATGGTGACCTCCGTGAACGCCTTTGCTCAGAACACCGGCAAGCCCAAGTATCCTCACTATGGCTTTTGGAGCAACTGGTCGATCGGTGGTGGTCTTGCCGCCACTTGGGAGACGGGTCAGCACTCTTGGGGCGACAATGCCCCAAACACCCGCGATCTTTGGAGAAGATCGATTAACGTCGGCTTCGACCTCTTCGGTCAGAAAAAGCTGAACCATGCTTTCGATTTCCGTCTCCGCATGTCCATGCCTACCCTTTGGAAAGGCCGTCCGGACAACGACAATGTCAAAATGGCCCGTTACACTTCGTTCACCGCTGAGATTCTGTATTCTCTGAATAACGGTATCTGCGGTTACGATCCCGAGTGCCACCACAGTTGGTATATCTTCGGCGGTGCCGGTGCCGGTCTTGTCAATGGCCTCATCGACAAGGACGACTTCGGCCAGACCCGTTACAACGGTGCCATGGGCCGTATCCTTCCCACGCTGAATGGCGGTATCGGTTACAGCCTCCAGTTCGCCGACAAATGGTCCTTCTATGCTGAAGGTGAATTCAATTTCAATGATATCCACGCTCCCTGGGAAGACGCTCTCGACTGGGGCTATGTCCACCTCACCTTCCACACCGGGTTGATGTACCACTTCGGCCTTACCGCCGAGGACCAGGCCATCGCCGCTCAGAAGTCCATGCTCACCGAGGAGAACTTCGGTGCTCTGAACAGCCAGGTGAACAACCTCGACAACCAGCTCCGCAACAGCCGCAACAACGAGAAGCGCCTTGAGAACCGCATTGCCGAACTCGAGGATCAGCTTGCTCAGGCCCTCGCCCAGGGTGGCAAGGGTGGCAACAGCGCTGCTGCCGACAGCCTCCAGGCTGTTATCGACCAGATCAAGGCCGACCAGCTCACCTTCTACGCCATGCCCTTCTCCGTCCAGTACAGTGTTGACGAGTGGCAGGTTCCCGAAGAGGAAGACCTCAAAGTCAAAGCCGTCGCCCGCGTCCTCAAGGACAACCCCGATGTCAAGGTTCTCGTTGTTGGCTTCGCCGACTACACTGGCAGCGACAGCTACAACATGAAGCTCTCCGAGAAGCGTGCCAATGAGGTTAAGCGCCTCCTTGTCAAGAAGTATGGCATTGCCGAGAATCGCATCCAGACCGAGTACAAGGGTAAGAGTGTTGCCTTCGGCGACATCCAGTACGCCCTCAACCGTCGCGTCAGCTTCTACCGTGTGATTGAATAGTTCTAGAAAGTTTTAGATAATAGAGCGGGACTTCCTTTGGAGGTCCCGCTCTTTTTTTTGTGTCCGTAAAAGAATGATTGTTTACTGCGCCACTATTCGGTATTCCACGCGGCGGTTTTTCTGCCGTCCTTCCGCGGTGGCATTGTCGGCCACGGGCATGCTTTTGCCGTAGCCCACGCAGGAAAGGCGCTTGCGGTCGATTCCGCTGTCCACGAGGTAGTCCAGCACCGCCTTGGCTCGTGCTTCGGAGAGCTTCTGGTTGTATTCTTGGGTGCCTTGGTTGTCGGTGTGTCCACGGAGCTCGATTTGCATGCCTGGGTTCTCCTCGAGCATCGCTTTGAGGTTCATCAGTTCGTTGTACGATTGTTGCAGGACTTCGCTTTCGCCGGTGGCAAAAAAGATGTTCTCAAGTACGACGACTTTGCCCACAGGGGATGTTTTCTGCACCTTGGCGGGAGGATTGTCGATGCTGTCCAGGCAGATTACCTCGACATCGTCGATATAATAGTATGCCCCCTGCAGCGGCGTGTTGGTGTTGGTGGTGCTCACCACGTTGGACTTGTTGAACGAGTAGAAGTTGCCGATGGTGAGAAAGCGTTCACCGCCTTCCGCCACAAATTCTCCTTCGATTTTGGTCCATTCTTTCGTATCGTTGAGTATTCTGTCCACCTCGTTGACCACCTGTGGGGTGAAGTAGGTGGCGATGCTTTGAGAGCCATTGCCTCCTATTTGGGACATTTCTCTCTCCATCAGGATGCCGCGAGCCGAGTCTTCCACGCGTTCCGGGGTTAGAATGGCGCCCAGGGTGGCTGTGGCGTGAGGCGATTTCTCCGCCAGGCTTACCCAGAAACTCACCTTGTATCGTTTCCCTCCAACCAGCGGGGCTTTGAGTTCGGTCTGGAGGTATTCCCGGTAGAGTTCTTGCGAGCAGTAGATGCCGCAGTAGGCCTCGCCGGAGTGCGCTTCCTGCACGCCCATCTTGTTCCTCGGAACGTTGCATTCCCGCCCTCCACATGCATTGAAATAGTCGCTGCTGCCGCCCGTGGGCTGCCACCAGGCATCGGCCTCGCGCATTATGCCCATGGCTTCGATTTTTGTCGGGCACCGGCGATGCTCCTCAAAAGAAGGGTTGTACACCAGGTTGCCTCCTGTCTGGGCACGAAGTGGGACAACGGCACACAGGGCAACAAAGCATGCGAGGCTGATCCAGTGTTTCTTCATGAATTCTCTATTGTTTTCATCATGCTGTCCCACAATAGTTCTGCCGTGCGGTCCCAACTGAAGCGGGTTCGTTGGCGACGGCCTTTTTCAATGAGTTCCTCCCGAAGTGCTTCGTCGTCAAGGCTCACAATGGCGCTGGCTATACTGCCGGGATCGGCAGGGTCGATGTAGAGTGCTGCGTCGCCGCCCACTTCGGGCATCGACGTGGTGTTCGACGCCACCACCGCCGTTTCGGCATACATGGCTTCGAGTATGGGGATTCCGAATCCTTCAAAGTATGATGGATAGACAAGCATCTGTGCTGCCGAGAGCAGGGCCGAAAGGTCCATCGGGTCGACATGTCCGGGCATGATGACATCCTGTTGATGCTTCATGTTGTCGTAGGCTTCGGCCAGCTCGTCCTGCCACCACACGCGGCTGCCCACTACCACAAGTTTCAGGTCGCTGTGACCGTGCTGTTTCACCATATCGAAAGCTTTCAGCAGGTTCGCCAGGTTTTTCCGTTTTAATATTGTACTTATAAATATAATATATGGGCATCCGTCGGTGAATTGTTTCCGTATGGCGGCCTTCTCCTCTGCGGAATGCGGGCGGTAGTTGCTGTGGGCACCGTCGTAGACGACGTCGATTTTTGACAAGTCTATGCCATAGGTTTCGGCAATGTCTTTTTTCGAGTATGTCGACACCGTTGCCACCCTTGTGGCGTAGCGGGCAAAAAGAGGGAAGTAGTGACTCATGTACCGCTGGTGCGATGGTTTGAGGTTCCCTTTCGCATGCTCGAAGTTCAGGTCGTGAATCACCGTCAGTGTCGGCACCTTCGGGTGCAGGGGCATCATGCCGTCGGGCGACAGGTAGAGGTCTATTTTGTACTTCTTCAGCGCCTTTGTTGTTGCCCATTCGAAATAGAGGTACCATAGCACTGGGTGCCGTGCCTGAGGGCATAGCACCACGGGCGTCACGTTCGCTCCGAAGATGAATTCCTCGGCGGGCTTTCGGTCGAAAAAGAAGAAGAACCGGTGTTCGGAATGGCTGGCCACCATGCGGCGGGCTGTCTCCGCGGTGAACCATCCGATGCCGTCCATTTTGCCTTTCAGCAGCAGGCGTGTGTTGATGGCGATGCGCATTATCCTCTGCTCTTGATGGTTTCGTCTATTACGCGAGGGAAATGCTCCTTTTCCAGCAGATGTATTTTTGCCGCCAGGCTGTCGGGCGTCTCGTCCGGGTCGACGGTGCAGCGTGCCTGAAACAGGGTGGTCCCGCGGTCGTAATGCTGGTCCACAATGTGGATCGTGATGCCGCTCTCTTTTTCGTGGTTGGCCACAACGGCCTCGTGCACATGGTGCCCGTACATGCCTTTGCCGCCGTAGTTGGGAAGCAGGGCTGGGTGGATGTTGATGATTCGGTTGGGGTAGGCTTCAAGCATCGATTGCGGTACCAGCCACAGGAATCCTGCCAGAATCACCCAGTCGGCCTGCTTTTCGCGCAGGTAGTCCAGCACGGCGGTGCTTTCGTAGAAGTCCTTGCGGCCGAAATAGCGTGCTTCGACGCCCAGATTCTTTGCCCGCTGGGCAATGTAGGCATCCTTTACGTTGTAGATGATGCAGGCCACTTCGACATCCTTGCGTCCGGCGAAGTATTCGGTTATCTGTTGTGCGTTGGTTCCGTTGCCGGAACCCAGTATGGCTAGTCTTGTCATATCGGTTTGTTTTTTCCAATTTCAAAATGCAAAGATAAGAATAAATATTGATACTATGTAAAAAAACATTCTCTCCATCCCCAAACACCCCTTCGGTGGACCAAAATGGATTGTCGAAAAAGTGTGCAATTTTGCAAAATTTAATTAAAATGTGCTGCGTTTACAATAGAAAAACAGGACTGCAAAAACAAAAAAAACATGTTTTTTAAAATTATTACCTCACTTGGTACCAGTAGATTAGTGCTGCCTGTTGACAAATAAAATGTTAAAAAGTGTTTATATGTCAAAAAAATTTTGTTTCTTTGCATCCAGTTTTATCAATTAAAATTACAAAGAAAATGTCAGAAATTGCAACCAAAGTAAAAAGCATCATCACCGACAAACTTGGTGTTGAAGAAAGTCAGGTCACTCCCGAAGCCAGCTTCACCAACGACCTTGGTGCAGACTCTTTGGACACCGTCGAGCTGATTATGGAGCTCGAAAAGGAATTCGACCTTTCGATTCCCGACGAGGAAGCTGAGAAGATCGTCACCGTTGGCGACGCTATCGCTTTCATCGAAAACGCGAAAAAGTAACTTTACAAATTAAGTCTGCTCTTTCCGCTTTATGGAGTTGAAAAGAGTTGTTGTTACAGGTCTCGGCGCGCTCACCCCTATAGGCAACAATGTTCCCGCTTTGTGGGACGCGTTGGTTAAAGGTGTGAGCGGAGCCGGGCCGATAACACATTTCGATGCCTCGAAGTTCCGTTGCCAGATTGCCTCGGAGCTTAAAGGTTTCGACCCTCTCAACTTTTTCGACAAGAAGGAAATGCGCCTCCTCGACGGCTATACCGTCTATGGTTTGGTCACTGTCGACGAGGCTATGCGCGATTCCGGCCTTGACGACTCCAATGTCGACAAGGACCGTTTCGGCGTCATTTGGGGCTCCGGCATGGGCGGTGTGAAAAGTCTCCAGGACGAGTTGCGCGAGTTCGCACTCTCCGATGGCAATCCCCGCTTCAGTCCCTATTGGATTCCCAAAGTCATTGTAGACATCTGCGCCGGCCAGATAGCCATCCGCTATGGCCTGCGCGGCCCCAACTACAGCACCACTGCCGCTTGCGCAACTTCGGCCGTCGCCATTGGCGACGCTTTCAACCTTATCCGTCTGGGCAAGGTGGACGCCATGATTGCCGGTGGCTCCGAGTGCGCTGTTGTCGAGGCTGGCATCGGCGGCTTTGGCAATATGCGTGCCCTGTCGACACGCAACGACGACCCCCAGACCGCCTCGCGCCCCTACGACAAGGACCGCGACGGCTTCGTCCTGGGCGAGGGCGCCGGCGCGCTCATCCTCGAGGAGCTTGAGCATGCCAAAGCACGTGGTGCACACATCTACGCCGAAATCACCGGCACCGGCCTCTCTGCCGACGCTTTCCACATCACTGCATCCCATCCTGACGGCCTCGGTGTCATCAGCGCCATGCGTCAGGCCGTGGAGGAGTCCGGCATGGCCATCACCGATGTTGACCACATCAACACCCACGGCACCTCGACCCCCATCGGCGACATCTCCGAACCGAAAGCCATCATGGGGCTCTTTGGTGACTATGCCTACAAAATCGCCATCAATTCCACCAAGTCGATGACCGGCCACCTTCTCGGTGCCGCAGGCGCTGTCGAGGCCATTGCCACCATCCTCACCATCAAGAACGGCATTGTCCCCCCGACAATCAACCATTTCACCGACGACCCGCAGATTCCTGCCCTCGACTTCACTTTCAACAAGGCCCAGCGGCGCGAGGTCAACTTCGCCATCAGCAACGCTTTTGGCTTTGGCGGTCACAACGTCTGTCTCGCTTTCAGAAAGTACTAGCCAGCATGTTTTTCTTCCGCAAAAACAACGAAAGCAAGGAATTCAACCACTTCTTTAAAAACGTCCTTGGATACACTCCGCGACACACGCGGCTGTATCGTGTTGCCTTCACCCATCGCTCCCTCTCCACTCAGGTACATGGCCATCGCATCAACAACGAACGCCTCGAGTATCTGGGCGACGCCATGTTGGGAGCCGTCGTGGCGGAATACCTTTACAAAAAGTACCCCTATCAGGGCGAGGGCTTCCTCACGGTGCTCCGGTCCAAGATTGTCAGCCGCGTAAGCCTCAACAAGCTCGCCATCCAGATCGGCCTCCTCCCCCTCGTCGAGTACCAGCACGACGATTCCGGCGGCTTCAAGTCCGTCGGCGGCGACGCCTTCGAGGCCCTGGTGGGCGCCATGTATATCGACAAAGGCTACAAGTTCACCCGACGCGTCATCGTCGACCGCATTCTCCGCACCTATCTCGACGTCGATTCCATCGCCACCACCGACTGGAACTACAAAAGCAAACTCATCGACTGGGGGCAGAAAAACCACCGCAAGGTCACCTTCGAGGTGGTTCGCACCATCGTCCAGGGCCGCGGCCGCCGCCGCTACGAGAGCCTCGTCAGCATCGACGGCGTGGCGCAGAAGTCCGCCATCGAATTCTCCATCAAGGCCGCCGACCAGCTGGCCGCCGAGAGAACCTACAAAGCCCTCGTCTCCCAGGGCACCATAGTGGACAAACCTGCATAACGGCCATGCTATGAGGTGTATGCTCATAGTGCTGCTGCTCCTTTTGCCTGCCCTCCAGGCCTTTCCCCAATTTGTTTATATCCCCCTTTCCGCCCGCAGCGCTGCGATGGGTGGATGCCTCGTCGACGACGGGACTACGCGCTTCGTGGCCATGGGCTATCGTTCCGGCTTTGCCACCGCAGGCCTCTCCACCGCCCGTCTCGATGCCGCCTTCCCCCTCGGCCAGTGGGGGCGTCTGCACGCCGGATACAGCCATTTCGGCGATGCCGACTACGCCGAGCACCAGGCGCTTGCGGCCTATTCCATGCAGATTGGCCCCAGGGTCGAAGTCGGCATCGCTGCCGCCTATTTCCTCCAGGCCGTTGCCGACGGCCACTATCGCAACCGCCACTATCTCGCCCCCGCGGCCATGGCGCGTATCTCCTTTACTCCCAGGCTGCAAGCCATGGGTCTCGTCGGCACACGCCCGTGGGACGAAGGGCGCCCCTGGCGCCTGCATGTCGGCATGGCCTACCGCGCCGTCAACCGCCTGTTGACCCTCGTCGAGGTCGAGAGCGAGGACCGCTGGCGCCTGCGGATGGGTTTCGAATACTGCTACTGGCAGCACTTCTTTTTCCGCGCCGGCCTTGCCACCGCACCCCTGGTGCTCTCCGCCGGTGCCGGCATCGCCTACGGACGCTACCTCATCGACATCAGCGCCGAGAGCCATCCCGTCCTCGGCCTCACCCCGCAGATAAGTCTTGCCGTATGCTTCTGATACGAAGGCTGATAATACTGTTCCTGATGGCTGTCCCAATCCTGGCGACGGCACAGGTCGACGCGGCCATCGAGCAGTGGATCGATGAGCGCGGCTCCGACGCCGACGCCTCCGAGCTGAGCGACATTCTGTTGCAATATGCCGACAATCCAGCCAATCTCAACGACACGGCTTCGCTCTCTTCGTTGCCGTTCCTTTCTCCTTTCCAAATCAAATCGTTACACAATTACATCCTCCTCTACGGGCAGCTCGTTTCCGTTCGCGAGCTGCTGATGGTTCCGGGCTTCGACAGCCTGACCGTCGACCGTATCGCACCCCTGGTGAAAGCCGAACCCTTTGAGGAACAGGACATTCCTTCGCTGTCCGAACTGCTGCGCCGCGGCCGGCACACACTGGTCGCCGGCATCGGCGGCACCGTCGAACAGGCCGAAGGCTATGCCAACGGCCACTACTCCGGCGACAACCTCCGAGCCCTCCTATGCTACCGCTTCACTTTCGGCAACCGTATCTCGTTGCAAATCAGTGCCGACAAGGACCCGACGGAGGGTTGGGGGGGGTACTTTTTGAATAATTTCAGCCTTGCGCTGAACGACATCGGCCGTCTGGAAAAAATGGTCGTCGGACGCTACAACCTCCAGTTCGGGCAGGGTGTGGCGCTGTGGACCGGCTTCGCCCCCTTCAGCCTGCTGGGGGCCTCGCCCGTGCGCTATGCCACGGGCATCAGGCCCGCCAGTGCCTTCAGCGAGGAAGGCTGGCAACAGGGCGTGGCGGCCACCCTGCGCCTGGCCCGCGGCCTGAGCCTGTCGGCTTTCGGTTCGCGCACCGACGGCGAGTGGCTGGGCGGCGGCCACCTTGCCCTCCGCCGCGGCAACCTCGTCCTTGGACTCACTGCCGCCGCCGTGTTCCTCGACGATTCGGTGCAGCTGCGCGACTACGCCTACAACCAGGACTACTTCCGCGGCGACCGCACCGCCACCCTCGGCCTCGACGCCCTGTGGCAGTCCGGGCGCACCCTGCTCTTCGGCGAAGTGGCCACCGACGCCGAAGGCCACCTGGCCGGCATCGGCGGTGCTCGCCTCTCGGTGGGCGGCGGCAACAGCATCGGCCTCACCCTCCGCCACTACGACGCCCGCTACCACAACCCCCACGCTGCCGCCTACGCCCTCTCGCAGACGCGCAACGAGCAGGGCCTCAGCCTCGACGCGCAGTTCCAGCTGCCCTTCCGCGTCACGGCCCTGCTCGGCGCCGACCTCCAGCGCCACACTGCGCTGCGCTATGGCAGCTATTCCCCCTCGTCGGGCTCGTGGCTGCGGATGCAGCTCAGCCGCCGTGTCGGCGGTGGCGCCGAGGTGTCGCTGCGCTACCTCCACCGCCTGCAGCAGCGCAACGTCCCCGGCATCGACAGCACCCTCTACCTCTCCGAGGAGACCCTCCGCCGCCAGCTGCAGGGCCAGCTGCGCCTCACCCTCGGCCCTTGGCGCCTCACCTCGCGCGCCATCCTCTCGTGGTTCGACGCCGGGCAGGCCGGACGCCAGGGCGGATGGCTGCTCTCGCAGGAGGCCCGCTACAGCCGCGGCCGCTGGCAGGCTGCGCTCCAGGCCGCCTGGCACGACATCGACGGCTACTACGCCCGCATCACCCTCAGCGAGAGCAACCTGCAGTACGCCTTCAGCATCCCCACCCTCCAAGGCCGTGGCCTGCGGCTTGCCGCCGTGGTGCGCTGCGATGTCGGCCGCTGGTTCAACCTCGGCCTCAAATACACCCTCACCGCCCGCCCCGGCGAGGAGGCCATCGGCTCCGGCGACGCCGCCACCCCCGGCCCTGTGCGCCAGACCTTCCACCTCCAGGCCCGCCTCCGCTTCTAGCCCACCTCAGGCCCACCTCGAGCCCACCTCGAGCCTACCTCGAGCCTACCTCGAGCCTACCTCGAGCCCACCTCAAACCCTACCCAACCCCTACCCGATAGGCACATAATTCGGCATTTCTTATATTGTTCTTATATCGTTCCTATATACTTCTCATATACTTCTTATATACTTCTTATATATATGATATAAGAACTATATGAGAAGTATATAGGAACGATATAAGAAGGGACCTCTTTGACCCCTCTCGGGTGGGGGTCGGAGGGGTGTTTTTTTGGGGAGGGATACAATAAAATGGTGGTGCGGACGTTAATTGGACATGAAAGTTCTACTGCTTGGCGCTACGGGACTGCTGGGGCACAACGTGCTCCGCCGGCTGCTGGCCGATGGCCATCGGGTGGTGGCGCTTGTGCGCAACAGGCGGGCGCTGATGGTGGAAGGCGAAGGGTGCGAGGTGAGGGAGTGCCGGAACATCGTCGATGCCGAGGTGCTCGGAGCGGCCGCCATGGGCTGCGAAGCGGTGGTGAACTGTGCGGGGGTGACGGACATGAGCCTGCTGCGCTACGAGGACTACGAAGAGGTCAACGTGCGCTTGCCGGAGATGTTGGTCGATGTGATGAAGGAGCATGGAATCAGGCGTTTGGTGCATGTGTCGACGGTGAATACCCTCAGCTTCGGCGCCACGGCGGTGCCCCTGGATGCGGGGGACGAAGGCAGTTGGCCGTTCAACGCCAGCCTCTATGCGCGGAGCAAGCGTGCGGGCGAGGAGGTGCTGCGCCGGGGCAGGGAGCGCTACGAGGGTTTGGAGTGCGTCGTGATCAATCCGGGGTTCATGCTGGGCCCCTACGATGCGAAACCTTCGTCGGGACGCATGCTGCTGGCGGCCTACCGCAAGCCTGTGATGTTCGCCCCGAAGGGCGGCAAGGCTTTTGTGCATGTGGCCGATGTGGCCGGGGCGGTGGTCGGCGCGCTGACGAAGGGCACGGCGGGGGTGAGATATGTCGCGGTGAACAGCCATGGGCACATGAGCATCCGGCAGCTGTATCGCCTGCAGGCATCGGTGTGCGGCTATAGGCAGTGGCTGCTGGCGGCGCCGGACTGGCTGCTGCTGGCGGCGGGGCGCGCGGGCGACCTGCTGCGGCGCATGGGGGTGAGGACCGAGGTGTCCACGACGAACATCCGGCAGCTGCTGGCCACGGAGCGCTACGACAACACGCGGGCCCGCGAAGAGCTGGGAATGGAGGAGACGCCGATAGAGAAGGCTGTGCTCGAGTTTTATGAATGGAAAAATAACAGACCTTGATATGAAAAGAATTGCATTGTTTTTTGCTGCCGCGCTGCTGATGGTGGCGTGCAACAACCGTCAGAATGACGCCATTTTGAAGAAGAGCTCGTCGGGCAAGACGCTCGAGGTGCTGGTGGCTGCCGACAAGGGGCGCCTGTCGAAAACCACGCGCGACGTGATTGATTCTGTCCTGCGCCAGCCGCAGGGATGCCTGCCGCAGCCCGAGGCGCGGTTCGACGTGGTGAGCGTGCCGGTGTCGTCGCTCCGCAACACACACATGTTCCAGATGCATCGCAACATCATCATCCTCGAGGTCAAGGACGGCAATCCCGACAAGGTGTACATCGACCGCGACAAGTGGGCCGAGCCCCAGGTGGTGGTCGACATTGCCGCCTCGAGCGAGGAGTCGCTGCGCGACCTGCTGTGCAAATACGAGCCGAACATCGTCCAGGCCATCTACGATGCCGAACACAAGCGCATGCAGAAGGCTTTCTACAACGTCCGCAATGTGGACTTGATGAACCGCGTGAAGGAGAAGTTCGGCTTCGAATTGACCTTCAGCGAGGACTTCATGTGGGCCTCGGAGGACGACGGTTTCGCCTGGATACGCAAGGAAACCAAGGACATCAGCCTCGGCGTGCTGATCAACACCTCACCCTATCGCAGTCAGGACCAGTTCCTGCCCGAGAAGATATACAACCGTCTGGACACCATCATGCGTCGCCATGTGCCCAGCCCCGGCGAGGACGGCTATATGGGCACCGAAAGGCGTGTGGAGATGGAGAGTATGCAGGTGGACTACGAGGGCTCGCAGTACTGCATCCAGACCCACGGCCTGTGGCGCCTGGTGGCAACCACCGACCGCATGGGCGGCCCCTTCGTGTGCTACTCCCTGCTCTCGCCCGACGGCAAGCAGGTTGTCGACCTCATCGGCTTCGTCTATGCGCCGCGGTTCAACAAGCGCGACTACCTGATGCAGGTGGAAGGCATCTGCGCTACGCTCAAGTGGATGGAGGGTGAGAAGAAGTAGGTACATAGTGCTGCTTGCCGTGCTGCTGGGTGTGGGGTCCACACTGAGTGCGCAGCGCGAGGACTTCCTGAGCCGCAGCGAGTTGCTGCTGATGGGAGGCGGCATGAACTATATCGGCGACCTCAACGAGGAGAGCGCCCTGACCCTTCCGCGTCCGGCGGCGGGTGTGGGTATCCGCTACCGCTTCGACAACCGCTGGTCGCTGCGGGTGGAGGTGAGTTATGGCCAAATCGGGGTCGACGAGGACTACAACAAGCTGCGCAACCTGAGTTTCCGCTCGGGCATTCTCGAGGGTGCCGTGTTGGGCGAGTTCAACTTTGCGCCCTTCGGCCCGGGAGCCACCGAACGGCTCTGGACTCCCTACATCTTCGGCGGTGTGGGCGTGTTCCACTTCAATCCGATGGCGCGCTACACCCTTGGCGACGGCGAGGAACACTGGGCCGAACTGCAGCCGCTGTGCACCGAAGGCCAGGGCTCGACGCTCTATCCCGACAGGAAGATGTATCAGTTGTACCAGTTCTGCCTGCCTTTCGGGGTGGGCGTCAAGGTGCGGCTCGGCAAGGTCTTCTCGCTGGCGGCGGAATACGGGTTCAGAAAAACGTGGACCGACTACCTGGACGATGTCAGCAAGACCTATGTGGGCAGCGATTTCCTCATCGCCAACTCGCGCGACGGCGCACTGGCGTCGCAGCTGGCGGACCGGAGCGGCGAGGTGGAGGAGGGATATGTCAACGCTGTGGGCATCAAGCGCGGCGACGATTCACTCGACGACTGGTATGCCTATCTGCACATCTCGGTGGGCATCAGTTTCGACGCGATGTTCGGTTGGATGAGGTCTAAACGTTGTAGAAACTAAAGCTTTATACATATGGCAACAATAGAAGAGATTGACAGAACGCGAGTGCCACAGCATGTGGCCATCATCATGGACGGCAACGGCCGCTGGGCAATGAAGCAGCAGCACGAGCGCATCTTCGGCCATCACAACGGCCTGACGGCGGTGCACAAGGCTGTGGAAGGCGGTGTGCGGCTGGGTGTCAAATACATGACGCTCTATACGTTCAGCACCGAGAACTGGAACCGTCCGCAGGCGGAGGTCGACGGGCTGATGGAGTTGTTGGTCAAGGCCGTGCTCGACGAGACCGAGACCTTGATGACGAACAATGTGCGTCTGAGGATGATCGGCGACCTGCAGCGACTGCCCGAGCGTTCGCGCACGATGCTGGAGAAGTGCATGGCGGAAACGGCCGGCAACACGGCCATGACGCTTATACTGGCGCTCAGCTACAGCTCGCGGTGGGAGATAGCCCAGGCCCTGAAACGGATATGCTCCGAGCGGCTCGACCCCGCGACGGTGGACGAGGAAACCCTGCGCCGCTACCTCTGCACAAGCGAGTATCCCGACCCGGACCTCCTTATCCGCACCGGCGGCGAACTGCGCATAAGCAATTTCCTGCTGTGGCAGATGGCATACACGGAATTCTATTTTACGGAAATCCTATGGCCTGATTTCCAGCAGGAAGACCTCTGCGATGCGGTGCTTGAATACCAGCGTCGCCAGCGCCGTTTCGGCAAGACCGAGGCACAAATAGAAGCAGGGGAATAAAATTTTTTTGCAAATTTCGGTACTTAAATATAATAATTTATACAGAAGTGAGTTATTATATGGATTAAGTATAAAATTTGATGAAACAGAACGCGAAACTACTACTGCTTGCCCTCCTCCTGACGGTGATGCCGTTTGCGGCTCACGCACAGGTGGTTGTGGGTAGCAGCGATGAATACGACTTCGACTATCTCACTCCCAAGACATACGAAATCGGAGGCATCTCCTTCGAGGGTGCAGATAATTTCGACACCCGAGTGGTGCAGTTGGTGGCCGGCCTGCAGGTGGGCGACCAGGTGCGCATACCCGGCGACAAGATTTCGGGTGCCATCGAAAACCTCTGGAAACAGGGTATGTTCGACGATGTGCAGATCCGTGTGAACCGCATACAGGGCAACCTGGCTTTCCTCACCATAGTGCTCAAAGAGCGTCCCCGCCTGTTGAAGTTCGCCTTCACCGGTGTGAAAAAGGGCGAGGACAAAAAGCTCCGCGAAGAGATGCAGATCAAGACCGGCGATGTGGTGACAGAGAATATGCTCCGCACCTCGTCGAACAAGATCAAGAGCTATTTCATCGACAAGGGCTTCACCCGCACCGAGGTGACTCCCACCACGGAGACCGACACCAGCGGACGCCTCATTGTCACCTTCAACGTCAAGCGTGGCAAGAAGGTAAAGATTGATTCCCTCATCTTCGAAGGCAACCAGGCCTTCTCCGACATTACCCTCCAGGGCAAAATGCAAAAGACCCGCGACGTGAACTTCCGCAAAAAGCTCCGCTTCTGGAAGAAAGTCTTCTGGAAGAAGAGCCGCTATATGGAGAACGACTTCAACGAGGACCTCGACGGAATCCTTGCTTTCTACAACGAGCAGGGCTACCGCGACGCCCGCATTGTGAAAGACACCGTGTGGGAAGTGCCCGAGGCCGAACTGAAAGACAAGGAACAGGCCCGCCTGAAGGTGAAGGTCCAGCTCCACGAAGGCAGCAAGTTCTACTTCCGCAACATCACCTTCACGGGCAACACCGTCTATTCCGACGAGGTGCTGCGCCGCTCGCTGCGCATCAGCAAGGGCGACCCCTACAACAAGAGCCTCCTCGAGGAGAACCTGAAGTACAACCCTTCGGGCACCGACGTCTCTTCGCTCTACATGGATAACGGCTACCTCTTCTTCCGCGCGGTGCCCGTGGAAATTGCCGTGGAGAACGACAGCATCGACATCGAGGTGCGCATTATCGAGGGCACGCAGGCCCGTATCCGCAACGTCTCGATCGAGGGCAACACCATCACCAACGACAAAGTCATCATGCGCGAGCTGCATACGCGTCCCGGCGACCTCTTCAGCCGCGAAGCCTTGATACGCAGCCATCGCGAACTGCTGAACCTCAAGTTCTTCGAGGAGCAGTCGGTGAACCCCGAACCGCGTCCCAACCCGAAGGACGGCACGGTGGACATCGTCTACCACGTGAAGGAAGGCTCCACCAGCCAGCTCAACCTTCAGGGCGGCTACGGTTCCGGCATGTTCATCGGACAGATCGGCATACAGCTCAACAACTTCAGCGTCCGCAACATCTTCAACAAGGATGCCTGGGTGCCTCTGCCTGCGGGCGACGGCCAGAAGCTTTCGATCAACGCCACCACCAACGGCAGCTCCTACTACTCCATCAGCGCGGGCTTCACCGAGCCGTGGCTTGGCGGCCGCCGTGCACAGTCGCTCACCGGCCAGGTGTATCACAACTACCTCAGCAACGGCCTCTGGGTGCGCAAGAACGACGAGAACTTCTACAGCCTGCAAATCACCGGTGCCGGTGTGAGCTTCTCCAAGCGCCTGAAGTGGCCCGACGACTACTTCATCGTCTCTCACGGCATCACCTACAAGCATTATATCCTCAACAACTACAGCTCCCTGGCCTCGGGCCTCTTCTCCGACGGCTCGGCCAACGACATCTCCTACGCCTTCACCATTTCGCGCAACTCCTTCGACTCGCCCTTCTACACCCGCAGCGGCTCCGAAGTGTCGCTCAGCGCCTACCTCACTCCGCCCTTCTCGCTGCTCAGCGGCAAGGATTACTCCATTGCCACGCCCGAGGAGAAGTACCGCTGGGTGGAGTACTATAAGATTAATTTCCGCGGCTCCTGGTTCCTCAACCTGGTGGGCGACGTCGTGCTGAGCACACGTTTCCGTTTCGGATGGATGAGCTACTACAACAAGGACATCGGCCTGGCTCCCTTCGGGCGCTACTACCTGGGAGGCGACGGCCTCTCGTCGTGGGTGCTCGACGGCCGCGAGGTCATCCCCCTGCGAGGCTACGAGAACAACTCGCTGACTCCCGACGGCGGCGGCTCGGTGTTCGACCGTTTCACCATCGAGCTTCGCCAGCCCATCGTCGAGAGCGGCAGCGCCACCGTATGGGTGCTCGGATTCCTCGAAGGCGGCAACTGCTGGAGCGACATCTCGCAGTTCCAGCCTTTCAAGATGTACAACTCCGCCGGTCTCGGTGTGCGCCTCTACCTGCCCATGCTGGGCCTCATCGGCATCGACTGGGGCTACGGCTTCGACGGCTACACCGGCGGCAGCCAGTTCCACTTCTCCATCGGTCAAAGTCTCGACTAACAAGATATGAAAACCAAGATACTCATCCTCCTCTCAGCCCTGGTGCTTGCGGCCATGCCTGCCGTGGCTCAGCAGAAGTATGCCTGCGTCAACACCGACTATGTGCTGCGCAGCATCCCCGACTATTCCAACGCCCAGAAGCGCATCGACAAGTATGTCGAGGACTGGACTGCCGAACTCGTCGAGAAACAGGCGGAAGTCGAAACCCTCCGCTCCGAATACGAGCAGGAGAGCTATCTGCTGCCCGAGAACCTGAAGAAGCGCCGCCAGGAAGAAATCAAAGCCAAAGAGCAGGAAGTGCGCGCGCTGCAGCAGCAGCGTTTCGGCCCCGGCGGCGACCTCGACAAGAAACGCGCCGAGCTGCTGAAGCCTGTCCAGGACCGTGTCTGGGCCGCCATCGAGCGCATAGCGCAGGAGAAGAACTACGGCTTCGTCTTCGACCGCGCCGGCAGCCCCGCAGTGCTCTACGCCAACAAGAAATTCGACATCAGCGACGATGTCCTCGAATCGCTCGGCTACAAGCCCGGAGCTTCCGCGGCACCCCCCGAGGCCGACAACGGAAAGAAAAAACCCACCAACCCCGAGATGCGGCAGCGCGACAACGATCGCAAGTCCGTCAACACGAAGGGTCGCGAACTTAGAAAATAATAACGAAACTAATAAAAACACAACAGATGAAAAAAGCTTTAATCGCAATCGTCGCTTGCCTCTTCGTCTTCGGTGGCAGCGCCATGGGCCAGCAGAAAATCAAGCTCGGCCACATCAATTCCAACGACCTGATGCAGATCATGCCCGGCCGCGACTCGGCCCAGACCGTGCTCCAGTCCGAAGTGACCGGTCTCGAGGAGCAGCTCAAATCCATGCAGGCCGAAATGGAAAAACGCTACAACGAGTACATGGAGAAACAGGCCGGCTGGACCGAGCTCATCCGCAACACCAAGCAGCGCGAACTGCAGGATATGAGCACCCGCATCCAGGAGTTCCAGGAGAACGCCCAGAAGACCCTCCAGCAGCGCGAGCAGGATCTGCTCAAACCCATCATCGACCGCGCCAAGAAAGCCATCAGCGATGTGGCTGCCGAGGGTGGCTACACCTACATCCTCGATTCCGGCACCGCCGCCGTCCTCTACTCGCAGGACAGCGACGACATCATGCCCATGGTCAAGAAGAAACTGGGCCTGAAGTAACCCTCACTCAGACCGCTGAAACATTGAGCCGGAGAGTGGCGAAAAGCCACTCTCCGGCTCTTTTTGTTTGACAAAAAGTCGCTTTTGTACAAACGACTGATTCTTAAGGGTGATGTACTTGCCATCGCCTTACCAAGGCCTTACCAACTCCTTACCAAGTCCTACCATGTTAGGTGTTGGTAGGGGTGTGATAGGGGGTTGGAGAGGCGTTGAAAAGGTGAAAATGTCAAATGAATATACGACGCAGCGCGCTGCGCCTTCATGAGTGCCGAAGGCACGGCAATTGATAGCCGTGGGGGTGAGCCCACGGTAGGGGTGAGACGATAAAACAATTTGAGCCCCGCAGGGGCGACACCTGGTACCCTGCCATGTGCCGCCCCTGCGGGGCTCGGTTTTTTCGTGCCGGTAATTCGGACCGTGGGCTCACGCCCACGGCTATGGACTTTCGCCCCTGCGGGGCTCGGTTTTTTCGTGCCGGTAATTCGGAC
>Ga0310697_10000760_pt1 | contig 41228 bp, 42 predicted proteins | sample 172DNAGHGlowgp2_FD_203883 | JGI IMG/M metagenome (GOLD analysis project Ga0310697, IMG submission 203883) | Sheep rumen microbial communities from Palmerston North, Manawatu-Wanganui, New Zealand - 1728 DNA GHGlow gp2 (v2) (version 2) | ecosystem: Host-associated > Mammals > Digestive system >...
GGTTCTACTGACCCAGTTTCATTTTGCCATTTATTCTTTGTATGACTCCGTAACTGATACCTGTCAGCCTTGATAGTTAACTATGTTGACTTTCCTCATGCTCGGCAAAGTGAGCAAGTTCACTCTGATGTGTCAAGGGACAGGTTCCTGACACATTTATTAACAATGGCAAAGCATCTGCTCAACGCAAGTGATGAAACAACGAAAGCTTAATGAATTATTGCCTTCTATATTCATGTGTTGGGCTATCTCGCGTGCTGTGGCAATCTGAGGGTAGTCACCGACAATTCTCTTCAACTCTTGTTTTGGATTCAGACATTCATCTGGCTGTCTAAACTTCTTGTTTCTCTTGAAATTGCTTGCTCGAAAACGAGGGAAAACTTTCTCAATAGCGTCCATATCGCCTAAATACCATGACTCTAATTCGTGACAAACTATGCGTATCTTGAAGGGTACTGCTGCACCACCTGTTTGAGCGTCTTGGCAGAGTTTAACAAGTTTCGCTTTTAGAAACGAAACAATTACTGCCCAATGTCCATCCTTCAGGTAACACTTTAGGAAGGATAAGCTTCAGAACTTCAGCAATAGAAGGCTCTTCTACTAATATTTCCAGTCTGTCCATTATAACTATCTCGTAGGGCCACTACCAACCAAATATCCCTGTTTCCATAACCATCCAAGCTGATCGCCTTCACGGTACAATGCTACGATATCAGCATTTGCAGACGCCTTTTCTATAGTTGTCTGACCTTTATTCTTCTTCAACCAGAATAGTTCCTCTGGGTATAAGGCATTAACAAAGTCTGGGGAATGGGTTGAGATGAAGACTTGTCCGCCTTTTCGAGAATATTCGCGGAATTCTTCTGCTAACTCACGCAAAAGCTCAACATGAAGATAGTTTTCAGGTTCCTCTACGCAAAGCAGTGGATGCTTCTCAGGATCATTTAACAATACAAGATAAGCAAACATCTTAATTGTACCATCTGATACATAACGTGCAACAAATGGATCCTTAAAGCTTCCATCCTTAAATTTCAGAACAATACGCCCGTCTTGAGTCTCCTCAGCTTCCACATCTTCCATACCAGGAACTCGTTTTCTAAACTTGTCAATGATTGTGTTGAAAACGGCAGGATTGTTGTCCTTGACAAAACGAGTAACCTGTGCTAGGTTATCACCAGTTTCGGACAAATGTTCACTCAAAGCAACTTCCTCCACCCCACGAGCGGCCTGGATCTGGAAATTCGAAACAAACCAGCTGTCTAATAAACGGCGGAAAGAACTGATTGTTCTGAATTTTTGAAATTGGCCTAATCCTTTTATAGCTAGAATATCAGGGGAGTCAAGGCTCTGCTCCTCTCGTTTGTCTTTAAAGTCTGCTTTTCCTTCAAAATAGTCAACCTCATTTGTGATGGCAGTTCCAACCCCATTCCTGAAGTCAAGAAAACTGTATGGTTTACCATGCTGACCTCTCCGATATCTCAATACTTCTGACTGAACGACGGGAACACCACCTTCAAGTCCAATAGCAATGCTGTAAGTGATAAGAGGTTGGCGTTTCCCGTTGATCTTGTCATTGCGGAACTTTATTTCAATCTTGATAGGCCCGTTACCATTCCGTGAATAGACCTCACGAAAACCACCACGTTTGTTCAACGCAATTTTCACATTAGCTTTCAGAGCATCGCTCAAAAAACCAAACACATCGAACAGGGTACTCTTACCAGCACCATTGGCACCCAAGAATACTGAAAAGTTGGAAAGGTTTTGAACCTCCATGTTTCTGTAAACTTTGTAGTTCTCTATTTTTAGTTTTTCAATTTTCATTTTTGTATAAGCTATTTTGTAATTGTGACAATAATTCTTGTCAAATCATCTTCCGTCAATGCATGATGCATGGGCAGACAGATGACCTCGTTGGCTATCTTGGTGGCGACAGGGGATATGACAGGGGACAGGTTCTGTTATGATGGATGATGTATGATGGATGATGTATGAGGGCTGATGTATGATGGATGATGTATGAGGGCTGATGTATGAGGGATGATGTATGAGGGCTGATGTATGATGGATGATGTATGAGGGATGATGTATGAGGGATGATGGATGATGTATGATGGATGATGGGGGATGGATGATGTTTACTTCTCCGTTCTATTCTCATCTATTTTCTTGCACCTATGTGTCAATACCTTTACCAACTCCTCACAGTCTCTATACAGACTATTGAATTGGACATCTGTAAGATAATTGTTTCTATGTAACAGTTCCAACCAATACAGGCTCTCACGTGCCTCCTTTAACGCTATATAACTTTTACTTTTGAAATCGGCTTTACTAATTGCACTCGTCGCTTCAGCGTTGTTCGCACCGATAGACGTACCAGCTCTTAATAACTGATTACACAAGTTGCTTACTGACTGAAGATACACAGGTACAGACTTCTCATATACCTTTTTGCCTTTGACAATCTTATAAATTGGCTTTGCGTTAGCGGCTTCCTTCAATAGATAATCGTTCAATTTGATTATTCTGTCGCTAAATGCCAAGCATTTATCTTGTATCGCATCACTAATCTCGCTCATGCTTTGTACTATAACCATCAAAGAATTGAGATAGTTATTTTATCCATTTCTTCCTGAAGGAATCAAGTACCTGTCCCTCCGATTTTTTCCGATTTGTTAACCGCTTACCTCTAAATTCTACCCCAGCACTCTCCTTATATCCTCGTCCATAATCATGGCCTCCAGCTTGACGTCTTCATCACTCCATGTTATCGGCTTCGCACTGAACTGTTGCCACCAGCCCATAAGCGTTTTCTGAAGACTCTCATACTCAAAGGTGTTGCTGTAACGAATCTTCTCTGCAGTCCTCAACCAGAAGGTCAGCTTTTCAAACAGATCCTTCCATTGAGCCACCTTGACAAAACCATTCAACTCGTTACACAACTGAGCAGGGGCGTAAATAGGCGTATAGGGCATATCGTCTATCGATTTTATATTGTTATGGAAATCCTGAACAGACCAGGCTTTGAAGCTCGTCGCCAAACCACCCTCATGCTTCCAAGAGTCTATCTTATGAATTGCCTGGGGAGCCACCCGTTCTGTGAAAACGAAGATGTTATCATGCTCTATTGTCAACTCCCCGTCAAGCAGATTCCTTGTATGTGTCACCTTGCTCTCCAAGTCGCCCTTGTTCAGCGTGTCGGCACTCTGATAATTCATCCGCAGTTCTACCAACATCAGGCGATGCTGGCTCATCTTTTTGTTTTCGCAAGTGCTGACACCTATCACGGCATCGGTGGTGCTGCCTGCATTACCGTGACTGATGGATGCTTCATAGGTATCCATATCCAGGCAGGCTATCTGAGTGTCGAAATAGTTCTTTCCGGGATAGTCACGCTCCGAAACGGTATTCAATGCCGAAGCACAGTAAGCATAGAGCGAATGTTTTGAGACTATATCGTTGTTATAGACTAACGGTTCCATACGACTCTATTCGTGAAAGGGCAATATTGAACGAGGTGAAAATCTCGCTGATGTCTGTTCCTAAATCCTTATAGATATAACGCCCTTGCTGTTCTGTTGCTTTGGCTATATAGAAATGGGTATTCTCTGCCACTCCTTCCCGTTCTGCAATTGCTTTGAGTGCAGCCACCATGTCGGGATTGTGTGTAGCCACCATGATTTTCTGCCCCAACTCCTTATGAAGCAGCACCAATATACGGGCATATTCTACAATCCACTGCGGATGCAAATGTGCTTCTGGCTCGTCTATCAGCAACAGACTGTCTTTTCCTAGAAAACCATTTTCCAGCAACCGCTGCAGATAGGTGAAGGTCTTAAACCCTGTTGCGGCTCGCTCTATCTCGATGTTCACCTTGCCATCTTCACTCACAAAGCGCAACTCTTCTCCATCAAATGGCGAGTCAGTCTCTATCATCTTGGCTTCTCCGTGAAGTATGTTCTTGATGCGCTTCAATAGTTTCTTCTCAGGCAATTCCAGCTCTTGCTTGTGCTGAAGTACCATACGTCTCAGCTCGTTCCAGAACACGTTCTCTGCCGACTCGTTGGTCAGTGCCATAGGGGTGTCGATATAGATAGCCCTGGATAGGTTGAATAGCGAGGAGATTCGCTTGCCTTCTATAAGTTCTACACCGTCCTCATACAGTTGCATCCGCTCCGGCACGGCATCCAGCTCATCATATTCATGGCGTATATTATTTAGGAAACGGTCCAGTGGCCTTACATCCATATCAGAATTCAGCTTTTCTGTCATCTGGTGCAACAGGCGAATGTTCTTATCCACAAAATCCTCTGCCACCTGCTGGGCCTCTACCGTCACATCGCCAATCACCTCCATGTTCAGATACATCATGATACGGTCACGACGTGCCCCTGGCTTAGTATTCTGTAGATATTTTGCTATCATGTCGCCAAGCGCATGTACCGACTGTACGAACCTGTCCTGAACCTGCCTTACCATCTCCTCGTTATATGCAGCACTGGGATAGAATTTCACTGGGTTCGTCCGCACTACATTCTGCGACTGGTCATCCGTCTGTATGTAGTGGCGTATCTCACGTGCAGCCATGCTGTGCTGTCGCATCAGCCGCTCCACATTTTCCACGTATTCTTTCGTAGTAAAGGTATCAAAGCGCTGAACGCCATTTACCAGGTAGTATAGCCAGCGTGACAACGTAGATTTACCACAGCCGTTCTCACCTGCAAGTACGGTAAGGCCGTCTATCGTCAGATCGGCCTCCTTCACTGCTTGGTAGTCAGACAGTGTATATCTATATGTACTCATAGCTATGTTTTCTTTATGTTATTACACGCAACACTCAATTTATCGTGCGGCAAAATTAACTATTATTTGCCAATAATATTGCTCCCTTCCCTATCTTTTACGCTTTATTAGCTTTTCTTCCAATCCATTCGAAGATCAGGGGGGACGGTTCTACTGACCCAGTTTCATTTTGCCATTTATTCTTTGTATGACTCCGTAACTGATACCTGTCAGCCTTGATAGTTGTCGAAGTATGACAGGGGACAGGTACGTGTCATACTGGTATCGCATGGACTACAGGTTCGTAAATTCTGCAACCATCTTGTGGAACTCCACCTCCTCTTCGGGAGTAAGCGGAGTCCATCCGTGCTTGATCTTATAATCATAAGCATCCTGAAGCCTGGAAAGCCTGCTGGGAGTGCCCGTGTTCTGATTTGTAACCGTTGTCATCATAAGCTTATTATATTTACGCGGTGCAAAGATACGGATGTGTCAAGGGACAGGTTCCTGACACAAGACAGAGTAACAGACGAACAGACTGTATTTAAAGACATAATAACAGACGAACAGATTTATTTAGACAGAATAACAGACGAACAGACTTGTAAACTGTCAATTACGGAGCTACGAAAGACGAAACGTTTTACTACGAAACGCGGGGGCTACGAAGACTGTGTCTTTTCCACGAGAAATCCAGGCCTGGATTTCCTAGAATACCAACAAGAATTTCCTAGGGAATTGCAACCAATTGCTGGAACTTTACACCTGTCTCTATACGGTATTCTTCTAAATATGTATTACGTTTAGTATTCATAAGAGGATAACGCCTCATACATACTGTGCAATGCTGATGGCAAAGACGGTAATAGCAATGAAGCGGGGTGCGCTTATGAGCCATCTTACAACGTAAATCAAAGATAAAGCCTTTCAATTGTTTCATTCCGTCTTTCATTTCATTCCACAATTGGATATCTATAGGGCTCGTGGTATTCATCTTGAACTCAACGAACCAAATATCCCTATTGTCGAAGACTATACTATCACAACGTCTTTGAGAACACAAAAAGCTGGGTATAGTATTGTGGTATCCAAATCGTATTAAACCGCCATCCACACAAACATGATATGCCTGCCAGTTATTGATAGCCAGAGAATCAAGGCGTGGTGTTTTACATACCAAACAGCGATGACGGGCCTTGTCGTCATAAATATAAGCAACTGGAGGCGTAATACAATCTATCTGAAACTTTTCCTTGCACTTGATATTATTTAGCGTCTGATTATGATAGGTCATCCACTCCTTTACCCACACTTTGTGAGGATAACACATGCGCAACGAACATTTGAAATGTTTCATGAATTATATCAAATTATACAGGAAAGCAAAGTCCTCGTTCAACTTCTCTGTTTCAACATCAAAAAAATTGTCGCCAATTAATTTTGTCTTTTCATCTTTTATTGATTGGCAATAAACCGCCCGACTAGTATCAAGTGAATATGCTTCAAATCGATCGGCATTAATGCCAAAAAACTCATCATTGGCAGTATTGAGAGATTCAGACAGGAAATGTCGCTCTAAATCTTCACGCTTAGAGGGATGAGCCTTCAGCACTTTTGAATAATAGAGCATATTATTGAATGTAGAGAGGACATATGGGCTATGGGTGGTCACTATCATCTGCGTATTACAATGATTAGCCACAAGTACCAGTAACTCTATCAGCAATTTTTGGGCTTCTGGATAAATATGTGCCTCTGGTTCTTCAATGAAACGAGTGGTATCTATGTTGGTGCAAAGAATGTAAATCAAGTCTTGAATGATACGAATGGACTCTTGCTGACCAGAAGAGGCATTTCCAAGAGATACAGAATTTTTAGCATCTATGCGAATACTTTCCATACCCTTTTCATTCTGATAATTACCCTTCAAAATTTTCTTTGCTATACTCAACACTAATTTTCCAAATGGATTATCCAACTTCTCACGATATCCATTAGAGAAAAAATCCACCAAAAGCTTGCTTTGAAGCATAAAATCGCGAATAATCTCCTCCTCGTTTCCTCCAATGTGTTGCTGCTTATCTTTTAGCTGACCAAAAAATAGCATCTGGAACTGTTCCGAGAAAGACACTGTTATGTTTCTTCCTGCAGGAATATATAATCCTGACTTAGCATCATCAAAGACCTCACAAGATTCCTTCCAAACGCGTCCATAAAACTCATTTCGGATTTTCATTTCATTAGCAGAATCTTGAGAAATAAGTTCCTTGGACTGCTGACGGAGAGATATCAATTTCTTGGAAGCTTCACGAAGAGCATCAAGAAATATTGGTGCATATCTTACCGAGACTTTCTTTTCTACCACTTCAAAACGCAAGCACTTATCCTTATTCGAAGAAAGGAAGAACTCCATCTTAAAATTAGGATCGGGCAGTTCGGTGAAAGAGAAATACTCTTGGAATTTGTTAACAATTCGAAGATTATAATTCACAATGACATTTTCTACTGTCATCTCACGATCGTCAACACCAAAGAGATCGATATAGAACTGTTGTATAGACTTGAAGAAGTAAATCAACTTTGCTATCGTACTCTTACCCGAAGCCTGTGGGCCAATGAGCAACAAGAAATCCTTGACATCTATCTCAGCATGAGATATCTGCTTAAAATTATCTATTATGAGTTTTTGCATAATAAAATGCCTTTAAATTTGTCATTTAGTTACGTTTACTAATGCGTGACAGGGAGCGGGGACTGTCAGATGGACATCAGATCATCAGATCAGGGGGACGCAGATCAGGGGGACGGTTCTACTGACCCAGTTTCATTTTGCCATTTATTCTTTGTATGACTCCGTAACTGATACCTGTCAGCCTTGATAGTTAACTATGTTGACTTTCCTCATGCTCGGCAAAGTGAGCAAGTTCACTCTGCTCTCGCTCAATCGGAAAGTTGCCGCAATGGTGCGCCATACTGAATGGCTTCTATTAGTATCTCGTTACGATCAGTCTTTTCTTTCTTTTGCAGGTCTGTAGGATGCTCCAGATGCCAATGACCTCGCAGATACTGACGAATGTCGTCATCGGTCAAACGGTCATCCGTGGTGTACTCTATATCTGTTATATCGCCATCTAATGTTTCATCCACTAATTCCTTCAGATTGTCAAGCGTGATTCGTTTGAGCACTGCTCTGGTATAGCACAGCGTCGGAAGTATTCCATCGTCGTTCAGATACTCCTGCCAACTACTCCAAGGTGTGTCAAGGGACAGGTTCCTGACACAGACAACCCGGCCAACAGACTGGTGAGTCTTGCGAAACCACTTGTCAAACTCTTCATAGGGTACACCATTCTTTTCACAGAATGAATTAATGGACTCCTCCTCAGGGACTCCCTCTGTCTGGTAAAGGCGCTCGAGCTTGCTCGCTTTTACAAAGCGTAGCGACTAAAAGAACCAGAGTTTTTCAAAGTCTTTATCTATGATGAATCATATCACGACTCGGCATAACTCAAACATTATTGATTCTGCTCTCGCTGTTCTATGATTTGTCTACTGAACATAATCGAAAAATTCAAATTCAGTGCAAAGGTAAATTTTTATCTTAATCGCCGCAATACGTCATTTTTGGACGCTTACAGGTATCTTGAAAGTACACTTTCAGAAGTACCTCAAAATAATAACAACTTATCATCAATATAATAAACGTTCAGCCATATTTATTATCTGTGTAATCTGAGTAATCTGTGTGACCTTTACTTCAACTCTTTCATGTTATCAAAACTGAGTTTCACCCCGGTCCGGATAAGAAACTTTGCGGAAATGTTCTTCTTCATTGCATTGTCTGATGGGACAGTTGGGTTAAACACCGCATGAGCTTCGACAGGAATGACAGATGTTAATGTAACACCCACTTTTGTACAGCGTTCCTTGACATCCTTTACTATCTTCTGCAACTGCTCACTTGCTTTATGATAGTTATCGAAGATGGCTTCCTGAGAACTGTTAGACGCATTGGTCTTAAACTCAATGAACTCCATCTCATCGGTAGTGATGACGGCACAATCGCACTTGGAAGTCTTCTCATATATTACACCATCAATATGCCACAAGAATACATCTTTATGGTTTTTATTCACTAATCCGAAAACCTTGTCGCGTCCAAGTCCTTTCGTGTCATTCACATAAACGACGTGTCCTACATCAGCATCATCATATACGAACAACTGTCCTCTGGTATCACATTCAAATAGTTTATCCAACCAATCTTCATCCTTAGATATTTGCTGGAACAATTCAAATTCACCGAAGGCTTCTTTTAGTCGCAAACGGTTTATCGTCTCAAAATCCATAATTCTCCGCTTTATTTATTATGGGACAAGAGGACATCTTCCAACTTACCGAATTCTGCACTTAACAACAAAGAAACGCCATCCAGGGCATTGCTGTCAATCATGCCTGTCTCAGGGTCAACTACCGACTTGCAATAAAAGCCTTCGCCATTCACAGATTCGCCTAATGAATAGACTGAGCACTCTTCTGGTGTCAAGAAACAATCCTTGTCGATGACATTAGAAAGCTCTTCTTTTATTCCCTCACCATATTGTTTAATCATCAAACCAGCAAACAGGGAATTATTCATGGCAGAGAGTAGATACGGGCTATGAGTGGTTATAGTCAAAGTTCGTCCATCGCTGTTGACCGTCTTCAGGATATGTCTTAAAAGTGCCACTTGCTTATCGGGGAACAGGTTCGTCTCAGGTTCCTCGATTACAAATGAAGAGTATTCCCTTTTATTGACTGCATACTCCAATACTAGCAAAAGAGGCATTGTTGACTGTATGCCTGACGATGCATAGGAAAGATGGTACCTTTGGTTACTGGAATAATCAGTGAAATAATCGTCAGAGCCATCATATTCGTATGATACATTCAGGAGTGAAGATTCATACTTACTATATGCAGACTTTGCGTTTTGATAGTCAAGGGCGAATCGGAGAAGATTCTGAGGAATTGATTCCCTAACAAGGTTAAGAGCCGGCAATGCTTTACTGAAGAAGGAGAAGAAATTGCGTTCTGCCGGGATGTATAAGGAGTTGATAACCAGTTGTTGCAACGAATACAACACTTCATTTGATACTGATACTGGTCCCTTTGAGGTATTCACTACAGAATCAATCTCTTTCTTGTATAAATCCTGATGGAATATAGGTTTCATCGCATAAAGAATCTTACCTATTTCTTTAACATCAGTTATAGATACACCTCCATTTGTAAAAGACGTAATGACATTATCCTTAGTTACCTTTAATAGCAGATGAGCATCTTGTTCTATCCACTCATACTGAATATGATAGTCATACTTTTGATATATGTCCAATCCGTATGTCTTTAACTGGGCAAGCCAACTAGAATGATTACCGCTTATTATCGTATTCAACGAAAAAATGTCAGTCATTATCGTAATCAACTTGGCAATTGTGCTCTTACCGATAGACTGTTCACCAACGAGCAGGTTAACGGCCTTGAGTTCCAATTCTGCATCTAAAACAGGACCAAAATTCTTAATTATCAACTTTCTCATTTTTTTCTTTCTTTACTTGTCTAATGATTCCTTGTACCTTTAGTGTGTGTCAAGGGACAGGTTCCTGACAAAGACAACCCGGCCAACAGACTGGTGAGTCTTGCGAAACCACTTGTCAAACTCTTCATAGGGTACACCATTCTTTTTGCAGAATGAATTAATAGACTCCTCCTCGGGAACTCCCTCTGTCTGGTACAGGCGCTCGAGCTATGCTCGCTTTTACAAAGCGTAGCGACTAAAAGAACCAGAGCTTTTCAAAATCTTTGCTACTCAACCTTCAAGGCCATCTTCAATCTCAAGCAATTGGTTAAACCTTTCGTTCGATTCCATCAGCGATACGTTCAGATAGTTGTCATCGCTGGGCAGACCGTCGTAAGTGGGCAATTCCACTACACAACCGTCTTCTTTTATCTCATAGACAGCCAGCTGTTTTGCCGACAAACAACTTTCGACAGGTAGAACCTTTTCTATTACCTCACTGATGTCTTTCCCTGCAGCTTTCTCCATAACAGCACCTGCTTTTACGGCTATGCTCAGTTCATCAATAACATACGGGCTATGCGTTGTGATGATGTGACAGGGGACAGGTTCCTGTCACCCTCGAGGATGTGCTGACGGATTGCCACTGATTCATAATTCTGCAGCAAAGCTTTTATGTCACTGACCTGTTCCCTTTGGCATTGAAAAGAATCAAGTACCTGTCCGTCCGATTTTTCAGAATTACCACTTCTGGTCGGCTGGGGCCTGGAAGAAGTGGAGAATGCGTTTGTCTATCTCGTGCTGCAGGGACTCGGGGGCCTGCTGGCGGAGGTAGTAGAGGATACGGTTGTAGAGGATGATGTTGTTGGTTTGTCCACGTTAGACTGTGCAATAGGTGGATTTGCTGCACTTGACATCGGCACAGAGCAGGTCTGTCCTGATGTTCATCTGGCGGCGGCAGGCTTCGATGAAGAGGCCCAGCGCCATGAGTTTTTCGGATGTCTGTTTCATTGTTTTTGTTATTATAACTTAAATATTGTTGCTTTCTCTGTATTTCGTACACCCTTAGCGTGTACGGGTGATTGCAGGGTTTTGCGTATCTTTGTGACCATCACCATTTAACCGAGAATCAGCTATGTATTTTTATTTACAAATCTAAAACGTTATGTATATGGAAGATGCTAAAGAATTAATTGAAGAGCAGCTGTTGCAGACAAGCAGCCCCGACGTTACCCCGGAGGTGCTGGAGCTCGACAGCTACCGTATGTCGTCGGACACCGAGGTGGAGGAGGAGCAGTTCCTGTTCCGCTTCGGCGACACGCCCTGCTTTGCCCGTAAGGAGCTGACCACCATCACCGGCACGCCGAAGAGCGGTAAGACGTTCTACACGTCGATGGTCATGGCGGCCTGTGTCCGTCGCAGCGTGATGAACCTGGAGCGTATCGGCGAGGAGCGGCTGAAGGTGCTGTGGTATGACACCGAGCAGAGCCGCAGCACCACGAAGGAGATCATGTCGAAACGCCTGACGGCGATGATGACGGGCGACGACGGTCTGAAGGCCGACGACGCGTTCCCCGACGAGCAGTTCTTTGTGTTCAACGTCCGCACAGCCTCCTATCAGCAGCGTGCTGACATGCTGGCGTTAGCGGTGGCCACCTACCGGCCCGACGTGGTGATCGTCGACGGTATCAGCGACCTGCTGAGTGACATCAACGAAGGTACGCAGGCGACGACGCTGACGGGCCAGCTGCTGATGCTGGCGGAGGAGTATGACTGTAACGTCACGGCGGTGATCCACCTGAACCGGACGGGTGAGAAGAGCAACCTGCGCGGCTGGTTAGGCTCGGTGCTGCTGCAGAAGTCGTTCGAGGTGTTTAACTGCGCCGCCCTGCTGCAGACGACCACCCTCTCGGTGGAACATACCATCAGCCGCAAGAGGCGCTGTCAGCAGACGCTCTACTATGAGGTTGACGACCACGGGGTGCCGTACACTACGAAAAAACCTGACATTCAGATGCGGGATGCTCAGGGGAAGTTCTGCGCCAGCGAGAAGGTCGTTGAAGACAAGCTAAATCGCGATTATATCATTGACCGGCCTCTACAGTCTGACACAGACTTCGAGTGGGATCTCAGACGGCTCTTCTCCGATGCCATGGGTTCGCTTCCTTGCATGGGGAGTGAGCAGTTGCAGCAGGCTGTCATGCGACTGAGTCATATCCGTCAGAAGCAGTACTACTACAAGCTGCTGTCTGAAGCAGAGAAAAGCCACATCATCATCAAGAACTTTGACCGATGCAAACGGGTGGTCTATATGCTGACGCCTCGGTGAGCTATACCCCTCTATACATGCCCTCCCCCTTTATAGGGGAGGGCTATAGTATGAGGGGATGCTCGCCGGTGGCGGGTTTGTGTAAATCATCAATCAAACAGATGAATTGTGAATTCAACGCGTTGCTTTCTGTTATTAGGGCCAATACGGAGCGTGAGGCCCGTAGGCGGCTGATAATTTATACTGACGGGCCGCTGGTGGAGCGTCATCTGTCGGCGCAGAGCGCTTTTTGTCGGGCTTGTGTTGCCATGGGCTATCTGACGGCTGCACAGATGGAGCGGGCGGCCCGGCGCTATCGTCTTGGCATGAGTCGCGACGGGGGTGTCATCTTCTGGCAGATCAACCAGTTGGGGCTTGTCTATGACGGTAAGGTGATGTACTACCGCAGTGACTGTCACCGTGACCATGGTCGTCTGCCGACGTGGGTCAGCTACGTGCTGCGGTCTTTCTATCTCGGGGAGGCGTCGGACATTGTGGTGCCGACGGTGCATTGTCTTTTTGGGACGCATCTGCTAAGCAACGATAACGTTAACGTTCCCGTTGACGTTCCCGTCGCTGTGGTCGAGGCGGAGAAGACGGCGGTTATACTTAGTGAGGTGTTTCCGCAGTATCTCTGGCTGGCGGCGGGGGGACTGCATGAGCTGACGATGGAAAAGCTCTTTGCACTACGTCATCACCGTGTGGTCCTCTTTCCTGATACCGACCCGCAGCGGCAGGCGTTTACTCTCTGGTATGAGATAGCCAGGAAGGCGCGGCGAAGCTATGGCATGCAGATTACTGTCAGTGCGCTGTTAGAGCGGCGTGCCACGGCCGACCAGAAGCGGCGGAAGATTGACCTCGTGGACTTCTATTTCGAGAGTCAGCGGATGGGGGCTCCAAACGCTCCGCTTTGAGCCTCCATCCGCTCCGTTTAGCGCCTTTATTTCATTAGAAAATTCAAACTCTAAAAGTTATGAGTAAACGTATCAAAGCTATGTATAAGTATGAGCTGGCTGACCTGGCGGGCGTCTCGCGCCGCACCTTCGGTCGCTGGCTGAAGTGTCATGAGGCGGAACTGTCTGTCTATGGTGTCAGGCGGAAGACGCAGCTGCTGCCGCCAGGTGCTGTGAAACATCTCTGTAACATTTTGTGTATTGATCTGCCGGAATAAGATACTGACCCCACCCCTGCCCTTCCCCTTGGAAAGGGAAGGGAATATTTGGACGTGAATCTACTTTTTTTACTGATGTGCGACAATGTGCGACAACGGGGTTTTGAAATGTTGTACCTTTGCAATGTGAAATTCAATTCACAATTAATAATTCACAATTCACAATTAATAATTCACAATTCACAATTTTCTATTTTCAATTTTCAATTTAAACACTATGCCAGTACTTATTAAAACTTATCAGAACAAGAACACTGCTTCTCGCGGTTACGGCAAGTTCTATGCCCGTACAGTGACCACCAAGACCATGACCTACCAGGAACTCTGTAAGCACATGTCGGAACATAACTCCGTCTATGGCGAGGATGTCTGCTTAGGTGTTGCCAACAAGCTCCAGTCGTGTATCCTCGAACAGCTCCTGGAGGGTAAGAAGGTTCAGTTCGGTGACCTCGGCACGTTCTACCTGGCCGTCAAGACCACCGGTGCCAACACCGAGGAGAAGTTCACCGTCAACCAGAACATCAGCGGTCTGCACCTGCGTTTCGCCCCCAGTCGCCAGGATGTCAACGACCTGTCGTCGAAGACCCTGAAGAAACTCGCCACGTTCATGAACGCCAAGGACCTGGTGGAGTCGTCTAAAAAGTCGGACGATAACGGGAACGGGAACGATAACGGGGACGGGAACGATAACGGGAACGGATAAACTTTTCTAAACATTTATAGCCATGCTGAAGAATTTTAAGAAACTCAAGACCATCATCCAGTTCGTTATCACTGTACTTACGGCAGTCGTCAGCTCGTTCCTCACGCAGAGCTGCATAAGCTGAGGGGAGGTGTAAATGCGTCACATTAATTTGATTGTCATCCACTGCAGTGCTACGCGCTGCGACCAGCCTTTCCCTGTTACCAGTCTTATTGCCTGTCATCAGGCGCGGTTCGGGTTCACTGGGTACCACTATTACATCACGCGTGACGGGAAGGTGTACCAGACGCGCCATGAGCAGCTGGTGGGAGCCCATGCCCGACACTACAACCAGCACTCCATCGGTGTCTGCTATGAGGGTGGCCTGTTGCCCGACGGTCGGAAGGCCGACACGCGAACAGAGGCTCAGAAGCACAGCCTGTGGGCCTTGTTGAAGGAGCTGAAGCGGGACTATCCCGATGCCAAGATCTTAGGGCACTGCGAGTTGCCAGGCGTCGACAAGACGTGTCCGAACTTCATCGCCAGCGAGGAGTATGCAGAGTTGTAGGATCCTCCTCACTCTTCTTTTTGATCCCTGTCTCCGGTAGCATACTGGAGGCAGGGATTTTTGTCCTTTCTTACGACTTCTTCTTGGACTTGCTGCCGGAGCTGCCGTAGTAGCCGTAGCCGTAGCGCTTGCCGTAGCCGTAGCGGCCGTAGCCGTAGCCGTAGCGGCGGTAGCCGTAGTGGTGTTCGGCATCGGTGCCGTTGAGGATCATGGCCATGTTGTTGTACTTCTTCTCGTCGTAGTTCTTCTGGAGCTCGGGGAGCATGGTGCGCTCGAGGAGACCGGCACGGACGACGAAGAGGGTGACGTCGGCCTCATGGCTGATGATGGTGGCATCGGCGACAATCTCTACCGGGGGACAGTCGACGAAGATATAGTCGTACTGCTGACGGAGCTCGTCGAGCATGGGCTTGAGCTTAGGCGAATACAGGAGTTCGGTGGGGTTGGGGGGTATCTTGCCCATGGGCAGGAAGTCAATAGTGGCAGCGTTCCCGTCCCCGTTCCCGTTCAACTCATGATGCACGATGAGGTCGGCATAGGTGTCGGTACGACCGCCGAGGTAGCTGGTGAGACCGTGCTTGGGCTTGTCGACGAACTCAGAGAGAGAGCCACGGCGGAGGTCGAGGTCGATACAGATGACACGGCTGCCACGGATGGCGAAGGAGGCACCGAGGTTAGCGGTGATGAAGGTCTTGCCGGAGCCGGGGTTGAAGGAGGTGAGCATGATAATCTTACACTGCTTCTCCTGGTTGGTCATGAACTCGAGGTTGGTACGTACCACACGGTAGGCCTCGTTGACGATGTCGCGGCTGTGCTGGCGGACGACGAAGCGGTAGCCGTCGGTGGTAGTCTCCTCGCCCTTCTTGGGCTTCCACAGCGGCAGCTCGCCGACATAGGGGACGGAGAGGTTCTCCAGGTCCTTACGGCCGCGCACCTTGCTGTTGAGGTTCTCGCGCAGGATGAAGAAGGCGGCGGGGACGGCCAGGGCCAGGGCGAAGGCGATGAGCAGGATCTGGTTCTGGTTGGGCGAGGTGGGGACGCTGCTGCCGTAGGGGTTGGCGATGATGCGCGTGTTATAGGCAGTGAAGGCCTGCGACAGCTCGTTCTCCTCACGTTTCTGCAGGAGGAAGAGGTAGAGGCTCTCCTTGACCTTCTGCTGGCGCTCGAAGGAGAGGAGGTGGTTCTTCTGCTGCGGCGCGGCGGTGAGGCGGCTGAGGGCGGCACCGTGGGCGGCCTGGACGGTGTTCATCTGGGTGTTGAGCGTCATCTGGGCGTTGTCGAGCGAGTTGAGGATGGCGCCGCGGAGATTATCAAGCGACTGGTCGAGGTCGGTGACCAGGGGGTTCTGTTCGCTGGAGTTGGACACGAGGTTGTTACGCTCAAGGATACGGTTGTTATAAGCGGCAATCTGGCCCTCGATGGCGGAGTTGCCGATGCCGGTGCTGGCAGGCATGAGCTGCTTGGCATGGGAAGGGTCGGAGACGTAGTTACGCACGTAGCGTATCATGTAGAGCTGGTTGCTGATAGCCTGGCGCTGCTGGTCGGCGGCAGCCTCCTTGCCCACAGCCTGGCTGGCAGCCTGCTCGACGCTGAGCATGCCGTGGGAGCTCTTATAGGAGGCGATGGTGCCCTCGACATCGCCCAGTTCGGACTCGATGACGGCGAGGCGCTCCTTGATGAACTCGTTGGTGGAGACGCTGACCTGGTTGCGGTTCTGCACCCAGTTCTCGTTATAGATGTTGACGACGGTCTTCAGGATGTTCTCGGCCCGGGGGATGGAGGTGTCGACACAGCGGACGTCGATGATGTTGCGCGTGCCGGGCTGGAGGGAGGCGGTAATCATGCCGCCATAGCGCGAGGCGGCGGCGTTGAAACCGGTGCGGCGGACGAGGATGTCGGCCTGCTGGTCTTTTTTAAAATATAAGGTAGGCTTGACGGTGATGACACCCAGGGGCGACTTGCACTTCTTGCCGACGGCGACGCGGCAGGATGTCTCGACGGTCTCGCCACGCAGGACGATGTCAGTGAGGGTGGCCGAGCCGTCGCCGTTAAGGGTAAGCTGGAAACTGGCGGTGGTATTGTCCTCAAGACTGTCGATCTCGACCTCTACGGGAAGGGTGGTGGCGTAGAGCACATCGTCGCGGAAGAAGCCGGGACGGTAATAGGAGAAGTCGAGGCGGAGCCGCTTGACGAGGTCGTAGACGACGGCCGGGGAGTGGATGGCCACAATCTCGTCGGCGATGTCTGAGGAGATGTTGTTGACACCCAGGGCCTCTATGAGACGGATATCATTGGACTTGTTGCCACTGCTCTTGACCAGGATGGACGTGGTACGTGTGAACGTCTTGGGGGTGTGGAGCAGGTAAAGGGTGGCTGCGCCCATGCAGAGGAGCACGGAGAGGATGAACCAGGGCCAGTGGCGCAGGCAGACCATGAGCATGTCGACGATGCTCAGCGACTCTTCGGGCAGGATGCGGCGAGCGATATCGGAAGTATTAGTAGTAGACATTTTTTAAAATTGAAAATTGAAAATTGAAAATTGAAAATTGTGAATTGTCAATTGTGAATTGTGAATTGTCAATTGTGAATTGTCAATTATGAATTGTCAATTGTGAATTATGAATTGTGAATTACTTCAAGATGTTCCACAGGAGGAGGATAACGGACATGGTGGAGGAGAACATGCCGAACCAGAAGCTGGGAGTGTAGGCGCTGCTGCCCATGACGGTGCTGCCGCGCTTGGCCTTGTCGTTAGGCTCGATGTAGATGACGTCGTTCTGCTGGATATAGTAGACGGGGGAGTTGTAGACACTCTGCGCACTGGTGAGGTCGACACGGTAAGGCACCTGCTGGTCGCCCTCCTGGCGCATGACGAGGACATTCTTACGCAGACCGTTGATGCCGAGGTCGCTGGACATGGCGATGGCCTCGAGGAGGGTGAGACGGTCTTTGTTGATCTGCTTCATGCCCGTGCCGGCATCGCCGAGGACGGAGAAGGTGACGTTATAGAAGGCCACGTTGACGATGGGGTCCTTGCAGAGGTTCTGCTCGATGAGCTGCTGCTTGATGTACTTGCTGACCTCGTCGCGGGTGAAGCCCTGGATGCGCAGGGGACCGAGGACGGGGAAGTCGATCATGCCATTGTCGTCGACGATATAGGGGGCGTAGTTGGAACCGCCGGTAGACATCATGCTGCTTCCGCCATTACGTCCGGAGATGTTGAAGAGGCCCATGATCTTCTCATCGCGGCTGTGGACGAAGATACTGAGCTTGTCGCCGGGTTTGAAACGTATATAGCCGTCGCGCTGGGTGGCAATGGGCACGTTGACATTGACATCCTGCAGGTAGGTGATGTCGCGGGGGGTCTTGCACGACGTGAACAGGGTCGCGGCGAACAAGAAAAGGTAAGCAAATTTCTTCATCATATTTATTTTCGATTTACAGTATTTTCGATTTTCTGCCGCTTCGCTTTGCGAAGAACCTCACCTTTCCAAGGGGAGGTGAACAGAGTTCAATTATCAATTGTCAATTGATCATACTCTTCCTTGCTGATGACCTGAAGGAAGGCGGTGGGGACGTAGGCGGTGGCTACCCAGCCTAAGTCGGCCAGTTGGAGACCTACGCGCTGCTGACCGGCAACGCGGACGACGACGCCGACACAGCCGCGGAACTTACCCTGCGAGACATAGACGTAGTCGTTGGTCTTGACATGGACGATGCGGTCGTCGGTGACGTAGACGAGGTTGTCGTCGGCAGAGCGGGTGATGTCGATGAATGGCTGCATCTGACGGGCAGGGATCTCCAGCGGCGGGTTCTTGCCAAACCGGTCGAGGACGAAGTGGTTATAGTAGAAGCTGGCGATGAACGGCAGCTCAGGGACCGGCGACGGCTGGTTGTCGACACGTCCCAACAGCAGCCGGGCCTCGTCGAGGGTGAGGTAGGCAAAGACGATGTTGGGGATGAGCTGACGGAGAGAGCGGCGGCGGCGGCCGTCGACGATGTGGTACTCGATGCGCCGTGCCACATAGACATAGTAGCCGGCGGCGATGAGGAGGTCGGCGACGCGGTCGGTGCGGCCGTAGGAGCTGCGCAGCACGAACCAGTGGCGCTGAGGGTGGAAAGCGTACTCTACCGACACCCCGGTCTGTGAATGTTCAGCTTTGGGGGGCGTGAAAGGTTGCAGGCCTTCACCTGAAGCAGGCACCGTGATGTGAGCGTTAGACAATGCATCCATACGGGACTCGATATGGGAAGTGGTGCTCTCTCAAAGAGAGAATCGCCTCTTTGCGGGTGCAAAGATACTACAAATTTTTGAATAGAACAAACATTTAATTGAAAATTGACAATTGAAAATTGACAATTGAGAATTGACAATTGAAAAATAAATATGTACGCAAAGACGCGAAGACACAAAGTTTTTCTTATCAAAGCGATATTATTCTTTGCGTTCTTTGCGTCTTTGCGTATAAAAAAAAAAGTTATTGTGCGGCGGGGACGAGGAACTTGTTGTTGGTGCGGCGTAGGAGCTCACGCTTGTAGCCGTCGGGGAAGCCGGGGCGCTTGACCGTCTCGCCGAGACCGTGCTTGCCGCGCTTGAAACGGCCCTGGTCGTCGACGGGACGGACGGCCATGTCGTTATGGCGGACGATGAGGAAGGTGGCGAGCTGGCGCCAGCGGCGGAGCATCTCGTCGGCCTTACGGCAGGCGTAGTCGTTGAGGAACCGGACGCGGGCATCGCCGTCGAGGGCTGCCGCCTGCTGCTCGACGGCCGCCTGGGCAGCGAAGTACGACTGTTCGAGGGAGTCGCGCACCTGCTGCAGGTCGGGGAAGAGGACGGCATAGCGGGGGTAGACCATGTTGCTGACCCAGTTCTCGACCCAGAAGGCATTGTCCATGGAGAACGTCACGTCGTCGGCACCGCGGCCGCTGTAGCAGTCGGGCTGGCGCGTGGTACAGCAGTAGACGGGCGTATAGGCCACCATGTTGGGGTCGTCGTTGCCGAACCAGAAGCAGCCGCCGATCTCACGGGGCAGCCATGAGCGCATCTGCGAGACGAAGGTCCAGGCCGTCTGCTGGGTGCTGGTGGGTCGCTCGTTGAAGCATTTCTTGCCGTCGACCTCAAAGAAGAGCGGTGTGGGACGGTAGGGCATCTGCCAGATGCCACCGCCGATGTCGGCCTTGTCGGCAGACTGGTCGGAGACATCGAAGGGCGTGCCCTCATAATGGTCGCGCATGGCCCGCTGCACATCCTGGACGGTGAGCAACTTGTTGGGTTTTACCCACAGCGGCATGACCTCAGCCTGCGCATCGCGGCCCTCGGCCCAGGGCAGGTAACGGTCCATGCCGTCGGCATAGCGGCGGAAGAACTGCCACACGCGGGCATCGCAGATACGACGGCCGGAGAAGTCGGGCTTGGCGTAGGCGGCGTTAAAAGAGAAGTCCTGGTCGCTGCCCGTGTACCACCCCATGAGGCGGGCATAGCTCACCACGTTCCTGGACCAGAGGACGGTCTCCTGACCCCGTTTCTGCTTCTTCTGGGGCATGAAGGTGGTGATGCGGCTCTGGTTGGCATGACCGCAGATCATATCGTCGGGGATGCGCAGGGCCACCCACACCGTCCGTCCTAACTGCTTGCGGACGGCGGGCTTCAGCGTGGCGCGCAGGGAGTCGGGCACCCAGGCCCCCATCATCTCCATGATCCATGCCTCGTTGGGGTCGCAGACGGTAAAGGTCTCACCCTCAGAGCAATAGCCGTACTGCTCAACGAGGGTGGTCATGAGCCGGATGGCCTCGCGGGCGGTCTTAGCCCGCTGCAGGGTGATATAGATGAGTGAGCCGTAGTCGATGATGCCGGTGCTGTCGGTCATCTCCTCGCGGCCGCCGAAGGTGGTCTCGCCGATGGTGAGCTGCCACTCGTTGGTGTTGCCGATGACATTATAGGTCTCCGGGGCCTCGGGAATCTGTCCGAGGTATTTATTGGTGTCCCACTCATAGACCTGCCGCATGTCGCCGGGCTGGTGCTTGGCGGCGGGATAGTGGTAGAGGTGCATGAAGGCGCCGTAGGAGTCGGCGTTGTAGCTGCAGATGACGGACCCGTCGGCAGAGGCTTTCTTGCCGACGATGAAGTTGGTGCAGGCGGTAGCGGGGCGGAGGCTGCATAGCGTCAGCAGAGAAGCCAAGAAAATTTTTTTCAACATAATTATTTACGATTTACAAAATTTTCGATTTTCGATTTTTTAGGCACGGATTACACGGATTACACGGCTTTTTCATCTTACCTCCTAACTCCTACCTCCTAACTCCTACCTCCAAACTCCTAACTCCTAACTCCAAACTCCTAACTCCTACCTCCTAACTCCTAACTCCAAACTCCTACCTCTCATCGGTTTTTATGCTTCATGAACCAAGGGTGGGTGTAGAGGTTGTACATGAGGAGGGCGAGGGCGGACAGGATGAGGGAGGTGATGAGGATGCCCTTGTCGTCGTTGAGGAAGAAGGCATAGCCGATGCCCAGGCCCAGGGCGACACCAGTCTCCCACCCTAACATATAGGTGCTCTGCGACGTGCCGCGCTGACAGTGGCGGCTGAGTTTGATGAAGAACAGCAGGAAACGGGAGCAGACGATGCCCACGGAGAGGCCCAGCAGCAGCGGGGCGACATACCACACAATGGGCAGCGGACGGGTGTAGATGAGGACGAGGGTGGCCACGAGCAGCGTGAGGCCCGTGACGATCTCGCTCTTCAGCTCGGCATTGCGGAACACCACCCGCTGGGCCAGCAGGGCCACGAGGAAGCCGAGCATGATACAGCCGTAGAACCGGTCGCTGAGACCGAGCGACATGAGCATGCCGATGATGACGGCAAAGAGCAGGAGGTTGACGAAGAGGGGCGTGCCGTTGGACAGGAAGAAACGGTCGAGGCACACCATGCGGATGGTGTCGCTGGGCGTGCGGAAGGGGAAGTTGACGGCCAGGATGAGGATGACGGCACAGGCGGCGCAGAAGACGGAGGCCAGGAGGACGGCATCGAAATTCTTGTAATAGAACATGACAAGACCGACGATGGGACCTAACGACACGGCGAAGCGAGAGAACCAGCCCGCAGAGTGGTTAGCCTCGGTACGCTGGTACGACTCGCTGGTATCGTTGATGAGGGTGCTGACGAGCACCATCTGTGCCAGTCCGAAGGTGGCACCGAGGAGCAGGCGCTGGAGGATGATGACCCAGAACTCGACAAAGTCGCTCTGCAGACCGTGGACGTAATAGAGGATGGCGACGGTGCCCATCATGGCAGCGATGGAGAGGATGCACACCCTGTTACGCCGGAAGCGCTGGACGAGCCAGGAGCAGAAGAAGCCGAAGACATAGAGGCCCACGCCGAAGGCTGCCATGGCCAGGCCTACCTGCATGGGTGTGAACTGCTCAGTCTCCAGGAGCCAGACGGGGAACGAAGGGACGAGGATATATACCGACATCGTCAGCAGCAGGTTGGCCAGTGAGAGGAGCCAGAAGTCACGGTGCCACAGACGGACGTGTATGGGTGTGTTTTGACTATTCATGTCTTTCCTTTATATGGTTTGCGGGTGCAAAGGTACACCAATTTGAGCAAATATCAAAAGAAAAGGCAATAAAAAAGAATGGAATTCGTTTTTTTAATTGAGGATCGAAAATCGTAAATCGAAAATCGTAAATCGAAAATCGTAAATCGAAAATCGTAAATCGTAAATCGTAAATAAACAATATGAACAAGGTGTTATTACTCTTGATATTTGTGGCAGTGACGGGGAGGGCTGCCGACTTCACGCTGAAAGGGAAGGTCGTGGACGACGAGGGCAACGCCTTGGAGCTGGCCTCGGTGACCTGTGCAGCACAGGGAAAGCTGACGATGACAAATCTGAAGGGAGAGTTTAATATCAAGCTGCAATCGGCTGACACCGTGGCCGTTAAGTTCTCGATGATTGGCTATAAGACACGTACCAGGAAGTTCGTCAAGCCCCGTGGCAACCTGACGGTACAGATTATCCTGCACCAGCAGGATGCCCTGCAGGACGTGACCATCACCGAGCGGCGGCGGCAGACCACAGGGACGGAGCAGTTGGACATCCAGGCCATGAAGAACGCGCCGTCGGTGACGGGCAATGCCGTGGAGGAGCTGATACAGCAGCAGGCCGGCGTGTCGACGCATAACGAGCTGTCGAGCCAGTATAACGTGCGGGGCGGCTCGTTTGACGAGAACGTCGTATATATAAATAATGTGGAGGTGTACCGCCCGCTGCTGATACGCAGCGGCCAGCAGGAGGGTCTCTCCATCATCAACAGCGACCTGGTAGAGAAGGTAGGCTTCTCCACCGGCGGCTTCGAGGCGAAATACGGCGACAAGATGGCATCAGTATTAGACATCACCTACCGCAAACCAACGAGAACAGAAGCCACCCTAACAGCCAGCCTGCTGGGTGGCTCTGCCTACATAGGCTATTCCTCCCCCCTTCGGGGGGACCGAGGGGGGCTCTTTTCCATGACCCACGGCCTGCGCTACAAGACCACCCGCTACCTGCTGGGGTCGCTTGAGACCACGGGCGAATACAAGCCCAACTTCCTGGACTACCAGACGTACATGAGCTGGCGGCCGAACAGTCGGTGGACGGTGGACCTGATAGGCAACATCTCAGAGAACCGCTACGAGTTCCAGCCCCACGACCGTGAGACGAGCTTCGGCACGATGGAGGACGTGAAGTCGTTCAAGGTGTACTTCGACGGTCAGGAGAAGGATGTGTTCCGCACCTACTTCGGTACCCTGTCGGTGAGCCGCCACTTCGGTGACTCGACGACGGTGAAGCTGCTGACATCGGCCTTCCACACGAAGGAGCAGGAGACCTACGACATACAGGGACAGTACTGGTTAGACGACACGGAGTCGGCAGAGAACCTGGGTGTGGGCACGTATATGGAGCACGCCCGCAACTACCTGACGGCGGACGTGCAGAGCGTGAAGCTGATGGCGAACAGACGGTGGCGGCGGCACGACCTGGAAGCGGGCGTGACGATGAAATGGGAGCGTATCAAGGAGCAGTCGCGGGAGTATGAGATGCGTGACTCCAGCGGCTATTCCGTGCCCCATACCGGCAACAGGCTGGACCTGATATACACGCTGGCATCGAAGAACACCATGAACACGCGGCGCTACGAGGGGTACCTACAAGACACCTATCGCTGGCAGACTGCCGGGGAGAATTTCTTCACGCTGAACTACGGCGTGCGGTTCAGTCACTGGACATGGAACCGCGAGACGACGGTGTCGCCGAGGCTGTCGGTGGCCATGGTGCCCGCCTTCAACAGCGACATCACCTTCCGACTGGCCACGGGCCTGTACTACCAGGCCCCCTTCTTCAAGGAGCTGCGCGACACGGCGACGGTGAGCGGCAGGACGGTGGTGACGCTGAACAGCCGCATCAAGAGTCAGCGGTCGCTGCATTTCATCGCCGCCTTCGACTACCGCTTCCGGCAGATGAACAGGCCCTTCCGGCTGACGGCAGAGGCGTACTACAAAGCCCTGGCGAACATCATACCCTATAACGTGCAGAACGTGAAGGTGACCTACTACGGCGAGAACCTCTGCAAGGGTTATATTGCCGGTCTGGACCTGAAGCTCTTCGGGGAGTTCGTGCCAGGCACCGACTCGTGGATAACGCTGTCGCTGATGAAGACCGGACAGAAACGTGACGGCGGCAGCCACTACCCCATGCCCACCGACCAGCGCTACGCCATCAACCTGCACTTCACCGACTACTTCCCCGGTACTGACAGGTGGAAGATGACGCTGCGCCTGGCCTACGCCGACGGTCTGCCCTTCGGTGCCCCCCACCGAGGACTGGAGCAGCAGAACTTCCGCGCGCCGGCCTATAAACGCGCTGATATCGGAATAGGGTTTCTTTTAATTAACAATTCAGAATTCACAATTCACAATTCACAATTCACAATTGACAATTCAGAATTCACAATTGACAATTCACAATTATCAATTCACAATTCACAATTATGGAATGGTCGGAGGTTTGGCGTGCGAAGAGTGTGGATTGGGCTGGACTGTCTGAACCTGTTCGGCATCAGCAACGTGAACAGCTACTACTGGGTGACGGACGTGACGAACCGACAGTGGGCCGTACCCAACTACCTGACGGGCCGGCAGTTGAATGCGAAAGTGACGGTGGAGTTTTAAGACCCCCTCTAACTCCCCCTATAGGGGGAGGACTGATAGTACTTGCGCTGAAAATATCCCCCTCCTACAGAAAGGTAAACGTTAAAAAAAGACAAGGGGCGATAAGTTTTCAAGTCTCCATGGCCAATTCTCAATTAGTTTTTGTACCTTTGCACAAATTATGTATAAATACTAATTTTTGCATTATGAAGATTTCACACATTGAGCATCTGGGCATCGCCGTCCAGAGCATTGAAGAGAGCCTGCCGTACTTCACAGACGTGCTGGGCCTGGAGTGTTATGCAACAGAAGTGGTGGAGGACCAGAAGGTGAAGACCGCCTTCCTGCGCTGCGGTGAGGTGAAGCTGGAGCTGCTGGAGCCCACATCACCCGAGAGCACCATTCAGAAATGGTTAGACAAAGGCAACAAGGGCGTTCACCACGTGGCCTTCTGCGTAGAGGATGGCGTTGCCAACGCCCTGGCAGAGGTATCGGATAAGGGTGTCCGCCTGATTGACCAGCAGCCGCGCAAGGGCGCCGAGGGTCTGAACATCGCCTTCCTGCATCCGAAGTCGACCTGCGGCATCCTGACGGAGCTCTGCGAGCATTAACCCGAATGATTGGTTGTACACAAAGACGCAAAGACACAAAGAGTTAAATATACAAAAAAAACTTTTGGGATGGACCACGACGAATATGTCAGAATCAACAAGGTAAGCAATATCATTATTGGAGCCGCTATTGATGTTCATAAGGAGTTAGGTCCCGGACTACTTGAATCTGTATACGAAGAGTGTCTAAAAATTGAATTGGAATCTAAAGGTATCAAAGTTGAGACACAAAAAGAGTTGCCCTTAATATATAAAGGACAGCAGACTGGAAAGACTTACAGAATAGACATGCTTGTAGACGACAGAGTGGTTGTTGAGCTGAAATCTGTAGAAGCGCTTAAGCCAGTTAATGAAATCCAGACTGTCACCTATTTGAGACTATCCAATCTTCGCGTCGGACTGCTTATCAATTTTAACGTTCCCGTCTTAAAAGACGGCATCAAAAGAAAAGTAAACAATTATTACGAATAAACAAACGCGTACGCACAGACAGAGCAGAAACAACAAAAAACTTTGTGTCTTTGCGTCTTTGCGTACAAATGAAAGAAAACAATGAGTAAGCAATTAGAGAAAATCAAACAACTGATTGAGAAGCGCGAGCAGGCCCGTCTGGGCGGCGGTGAGAAAGCCATTCAGAAACAGCACGACCGCGGCAAGTACACGGCACGCGAGCGCATCGACATGCTGCTCGACGAGGGATCGTTTGAGGAGTATGACATGTTCAAGGAGCACCGCTGCCATAACTTCGGCATGGAGAAGAAGCAGTTCCCCGGCGACGGCGTGGTGGCCGGCAGCGGCACCATCGACGGACGCCTGGTGTTTGTCTTCGCACAGGACTTCACCGTGCATGCCGGCTCGTTGTCAGAGACGATGTCGCAGAAGATCTGCAAGGTGATGGACATGGGTATGAAGATGGGCGCTCCCGTCATCGGCATCAACGACTCCGGCGGTGCACGTATCCAGGAGGGTATCAACGCCCTGGCCGGCTATGCCGAGATCTTCGAGCGTAACATCCTGGCCTCGGGTGTGATACCCCAGATCAGCGGAATCTTCGGTCCCTGCGCCGGTGGTGCCGTTTACAGTCCTGCCCTGACCGACTTCACGCTGATGATGGAGAACACCAGCTATATGTTCCTGACCGGTCCGAAGGTGGTGAAGACCGTCACCGGCGAGGATATCGACCAGGAGCACCTGGGTGGTGCGTCGGTACACTCCACGAAGTCGGGTGTCACCCACTTCACCGCCAAGACCGAGGAGGAAGGTCTGCAGATGATCAAGACGCTGCTGAGCTATATCCCCTCGAACAACATGGAGATGGCCCCGCGCCGCAAGTGCGACGACCCCATCAACCGCATGGAGGACACGCTGAACGAGATTATCCCCGAGAACCCCAACGAGGCCTACGACATGTACAAGGTCATCGGTGCCATCACCGACAACGGCGAGTTCTTTGAGGTACAGCCGAAGTTCGCCAAGAACATCATCGTGGGCTTCGCACGCTTCAACGGACAGTCGGTAGGTATCGTGGCCAACCAGCCCACCTGCTATGCCGGCGTGCTCGACGTGAACGCCTCGCGCAAGGGTGCCCGCTTCGTCCGTTTCTGCGACGCCTTCAACATCCCCATCGTGTCGCTCGTCGACGTACCGGGATTCCTGCCCGGCACAGGTCAGGAGTACAACGCCGTCATCCTGCACGGTGCCCAGCTGCTCTACGCCTACGGCGAGGCTACCGTTCCCAAGATTACGGTCACGCTGCGTAAGTCGTATGGCGGCTCGCACATCGTGATGGGTTCGAAGCAGCTGCATACCGACCTGAACTACGCATGGCCCTCAGCCGAGATTGCCGTGATGGGTGCCTCAGGTGCTGCCGCCGTGCTCTATGCCAAGGAGGCTAAGGCCAAGAAGGAGGCCGGCGAGGACGTGAAGGCCTTTATTGCCGAGAAGGAGGACGAGTACAACGAGCTCTTTGCCAACCCCTACCAGGCTGCGAAGTACGGCTACATCGACGATGTCATTGAGCCGCGCAACACCCGCTTCCGCATCTGCCGCGGCCTGGCCCAGCTGGCTACGAAGCGCGATGCCCTGCCCGCCAAGAAGCACGGTAATATTCCTATGTAAATCTATGTACGCAAAGACGCAAAGACACAAAGAAAAAACTTTGCGCCTTAGCGTCTTTGCGTACTAAACCAGAATAGCGATATGAAGAACAACGAAGTTTATGCTGCCATTGCCCTTGCCCTGCACGAGCACCTGGGCAATAATGTCCATGACATAGAGACCGGCAAGATAACCATTGCCGAGCACCAGACGATGTGGAACCTGGCATCGCTCAGCATGACAGCTCACCCTTGATTTTGCGCTAAAGCGCATAATAATTGAGAATTGACAATTGATAATTGATAATTGTGAATTGATAATTGTGAATTGTGAATTGTGAATTGTGAATTGAAAATCGTAAATCGTAAATAAAATTGATGAAGACATACAAGTATACCATCAACGGCAACAAATATGAGGTTGCCATCGGTGAAATCGTTGAGAACATGGCTACGCTGACCGTCAACGGCGAGGAGTTCAAAGTAGAGATGGAGCGTGAGCCGGAGCCCGAGAAGAAGAAACCCGTGGTGAAACCTGCCGCTGCCGCCGCCGACAGCACGGCAGCCCCCGCGCAGGGCGGTGCCGTGAACAAGGCCAACGCCCTGAAGGCCCCGCTGCCCGGTGTCATCACTGAGGTGCTGGTGGAGGTAGGCCAGGAAGTGCAGGCCGGTGACAATGTCATCGTGCTGGAAGCCATGAAGATGGCCAACAACCTGCAGGCTGAGAAGAGCGGCAAGGTGACGGCTGTCTGCGTACAGGTAGGACAGAGCGTGATGGAGGACGAGGCCCTCGTGGTCATCGAGTAGCCTGAGCCGCACGACACCTGTCGAACCACTCTCTAAGCACTCCTCGGGGAACGCCCTGACGGAGTGCTTTTTCTAATGTGGCACGGGCATCGGCAGGACGGCCCAGACGCAGCAGGAGGTCGGCCTTGGTGACGACATAGTCGGCATTGGAGGGCTGACGGCTGATGGCTGCGTCCCAGTCGTAGAGGGCCACGTCGTACTGCTGCTGTGAGGTCTCGAAGGCAGCACGGGCGGCGTAGCAGAGGGCGGAGTCAGGGAACATCTCGACAAGCTGGTTATAACCGTCAAGGGCATCTCTGGTACGTCCCATCTTCTCGTTGACCGTGGCCAGTCCCAGGCGTGCCTCCAGATGGAGGGGACTGAGTCGGAGGAAGTGCTCGTAGTCGGCACGGGCAAGGGCATACTGCCGCTGATGGGTGTAGGTGAAGGCACGGTAGTAGAGGGCGGCGAGGTTGTCGGCATCGAGCTGCAGCACACGGCTATACTCGTCGGCGGCATAGTCCCACTGGCCCAGCTGGATGTTGACGGCAGCCTTCCTGAGGCGGAGGTCGGTGGAGTGCGGCTGCCGGTCGATAAGACTGTTGAGCACTGACAGGGAGTCGCGCCACTGCTGTGCCGTCTGAGCGTATGACGGTGCTGTGAGCAGGAGGAGGAGGGACAGAAACAGTGGTCTCATCGGTGCAGTTCTGAGAGTCTGTGACGGTAGTTCTTCTTCAGCCGGCGGATGGCCCTGTTGCGTATCTGGCGCACGCGCTCACGGTGGAGGCCCATGTCTTCAGCAATCTCGGCCATCGTCTGATGCTCGCAGTCGAGACCGAAGAAGCGGTTGATGACCTGTGACTCACGCGGGCTGAGCGACAGCATGGCAAACTCAATGGCATGCTCGATGGCCTCGGAATAGACACGCTCGTCGGCCTGGGGCGCGTTGCCGTTGACGAGCACCGAGAGGAGGCTCATGCCAGTGCGACGACCCAGAGGGACATCGACCGACAGGGCACGTCCGGCATGGCGCGTGGCAGCATCGCTGTCCTTGGGGAGGCGGTAGATGCCGTTCTGCTGCTCGATGGCCCGTTCTATCTGACGGCGCACGTAGGGGGCGGCAAAGGTGACGAAGCGGGTGCCGCGACGCCCGTCGTACTTGGCTGCCGCCGTCATCAGCCCGATGTTACCCTCGCTGATGAGGTCGTCGAACTGCAGACCCTGGCCACGGTAGAGCGTGGCCATCTTCACCACAAAGCGCAGGTTGGCCTCCACCAGACGCCCCAGGGCACGCTGGTCGCCACTGAGAATACGCTCTGACAGGCGCTGCTCCTCCTCGTCGGTGAGCAGTTGCTGGCGCCCTATGACATCTAAATAATTGTTTAAGCCGGTATCTTCCATCTTAAAAAGTGTAATGTTTGGTGCAAAGATACAACTTTTTTCGTACTTTTGTGCCCAGTTATGCGAAGATTTATAATATTTTTCATGCTTGGCTGCTGGATGACGGCAGCAACGGCACGTCCCAAGGTGGGACTGGTGCTGGGAGGCGGCGGTGCCAAGGGCGCTGCCGAGGTAGGGGTGCTGAAGGTCATAGAGAAGGCCGGCATACCCATTGACTATATCGCCGGCACCAGCGTAGGCTCCATCGTAGGAGGACTCTATGCCGCCGGCTATACCGCAGCACAACTCGACACGCTGTTCTGCCAGCAGCAGTGGCTGTCGCTCATCACCGACCGCCGCAGCGACATCGGCAACGAGCCGTACCAGGTGAAGGACGGTGTGACCTACATCTTCGGCTTCCCCGTGATGGGCAACATCAGCGAGGGGAAGATCGGGGGCTTCGGGGTGATGCGCGGGGAGCGCGTGGAACAGGTCATCGACTCGATGGCCTGTCTGAAGGGCTGTCAGGAGATAAGACAGCTGAAGATACCCTTCCGCTGCGTGGCTGCCGACTTCCGCACTGCCCAGGAGGTGGTGATGAGCGAGGGGAAACTGTCGACGGCCGTCCGTGCGTCGATGGCCATCCCCGGCGTGTTCAAGCCCGTGAACCACGAGGGCATGAAGCTGGTGGACGGCGGCATGATGAACAACCTGCCTGCGGACATCGTCAAGGCGATGGGTGCCGACGTGCTGATAGTGGTAGACCTGCAGCAGAACGAGCAGAAGCACAAGAAGCCCGACGTGGACCTGGGCATGGTCAGCGGCATTGCCGACATGCTGGGCTTCGGCGGACTGGTGGACTGGGTGGTGAACCGGCCCGACATCGAGAAATACAATGAGAACCGGAAGCTGGCCACCATCTACATCCATCCGCCCCTGCCCGACATGGATGCGTCGAGCTTCGGCAACAAAAACAGTGCCCGCATGATCAAGGTCGGTGAGGACGAGGCCATGAAGCACTGGAATGAACTGATTAGGCTCAAGGAACAATAAGCCCTACTCGTAAATCTTTACGTCGTGTATCCGGTAGTTGTCGTTCATCACCTCGAGAATCTCATCCTCGGTAGAGAGGTTGAAGTCGCCGGCGATGGTGTTCTTCAGTGAGGCGGCAGCCAGAGAGTAGTCTATGATGCGCTGGTTGTCGTCAGGATACTGGCGCAGGGCATGCAGGAAGCCGCCCACGAAGGCATCGCCGACACCCATGGGGTCGACCACCTCGGGAATGTCAACGATGGGACCGTTGTACATGCGCCCGTCAGCCCAGAGCAGTCCTGTCAGGGTATGGTGGCTGGAGCTTATCTGGTTTCTCATGCCAATCATCATCTTACGGCAGCGTGGGAAGCGGGCGTGCAGTTCCTCATACCAGGCCTCATAGGCCGGCAGGTTCATATCATAATCAGGGGTCAGCGCCTTGAAGGGTATTTTCTCGTGACCCGTGATGAACTCATACTCTATGACATCGCCGAACATCACGTCGGCACGCTCCATCATACGGCACAGCGTCTCGCGGGGCTGTGCACCGTCATAGCGCCACAGGTTCTTGCGGTAGTTGATGTCAAACGATATGGTCAGTCCCAGCTCCTCAGCCACGTCCAGAGCCTCGAAGGTGGCGTCGGCAGCGGGCTGTGAGATGGCCGCCGTGATGCCCGACACCTGAAGCACCTGGGCATCCTTCAGAACATGATGCCAGTCGATCATACCCGGCTGCAGGAAATAGTAAGCCGAACCGGCACGGTCGTAGGTCACCGACGAGTTTCTGAGGGCCGCTGCCTCCTCGAAGTAGTAGACACCGATGCGGTCGCCGCCGTAGATGATATGGCGCGTGCCCACACCCAGTTCGCTGAGTTTCATGGTGCCGCCCCGTCCCATCTGCGTGTCAGGCAGGCGGGTGACATACTCCACGTCGTCGCCCTGCATGGCCAGCGACACGGCCACGTTGGCCTCGCTGCCACCGTAGTTGCCGCAGAACATCTTGCCCTGCGACAGTCGTTTCTTATCCTCCTTGGAGAAGCGGAGCATCAGCTCGCCGAAAGTAACAATTTTATGTCCCATCTGTGTATGTGTTGTTAAGTGATGACGGAGAGGACTGTCAGCGGACGGCACTGATCAGCTCGTCGGGCGTCAGCAGCTGCTGTTCGCCGGTCTCCATATTCTTCAGGGTGACCTTGCCCTGGGCTATCTCGTTCTCGCCGGCCAGTGCCACGTAGGCTATCTGCTTCTGGTTGGCATAGGCCATCTGCTTCTTCATCTTCACGCTGTCAGGAAAAATCTCGGTGCTGATGCCGGCCTGGCGCACCATGGCAGCGATGGGCAGGCAGTAGGCCGTTTCCTGAGGTCCGAAGTTGATGAACAGCAGACGCGTGCCGTTGGTGGCATCCTTGGGATAGGCGTCGAGCTGGTTGAGCACGTCGTAGATACGGTCGACACCGAAGGAGATGCCCACGCCGGAGATGCCGGGCATGCCGAAGATACCGGTGAGGTTGTCGTAGCGTCCGCCGCCGGTGATAGAGCCTATCTCGACATCGAGGGCTTTCACCTCGAAGATGGCACCGGTATAGTAGTTCAGACCACGGGCCAGCGTCAGGTCGAGCTGTAGTTCGTTCTTTAATTGAGAATTGAGAATTGACAATTGAGAATTATGGGGGGCACTCAGCGTGTTGAGGATATAGCGGAGCTCCTCGACACCCTTCAGGCCCGTCTCGCTGTCCTTGAGGACCTCGGCGATGGTGGACAGTTTCTCGTCGTTGGTGCCCTGGAGCAGGATGACGGGCTGCAGACGTGCTATCTGCTCCTCGGTGAGACCGTCCTGCCGCAGTTCGTCGTTGACGTTGTCGATACCAATCTTGTCGAGCTTGTCGATAGCCACGGTGATGTCGACAATCTTGTCGGCAGCGCCGATGACCTCGGCAATGCCGGTGAGGATCTTACGGTTATTAATCTTAATCTGTACGCGCACGCCGAAGCGCTGAAACACCGTGTCGATGATCTGCATCAGTTCGACCTCGTTGAGCAGGGAGTCGCTGCCGACGATGTCGCCATCAAACTGCCAGAACTCACGATAACGCCCTTTCTGAGGACGGTCGGCACGCCACACGGGCTGCATCTGGTAGCGCTTGAAGGGCAGCTGGAGCTCATCACGGTGCATGACCACGTAGCGGGCGAAGGGTACGGTGAGGTCGTAGCGCAGACCTTTCTCACAGAGGCGGGCGGCCAGGTGGAGGGCGTTGCGCTCCATCAGTTCCTGATCGGTGACCTTTGAGAGGAAGTCGCCGGAGTTGAGTACTTTGAACAGCAGTTTGTCGCCCTCCTCACCGTATTTTCCCATGAGCGTCTGCAGGGTCTCCATGGCGGGTGTCTCTATCTGCTGGAAGCCATAGAGGCGGTAGACGCTGCGGATGGTGTCGAAGATATAGTTGCGACGGGCCATCTCCTGTGGCCCGAAGTCGCGCGTTCCTTTTACTATACTTGGTTTCATGATTCTTTAATTAGAAATTAGTAATTAGTAATTAGTAATTGTGATTAGACTGGCCACGAGTTACAGGGCATGAAAGGTCATCACAATTACTCATTACTCATTACTAATTACTCATTACTCATTTTCGGATGATGGTTTGTTCACGGTCAGGACCGATGCTGATGATACAGATGGGGGTCTCCAACTGCTCCTCAAGGAAGCGGATGTAGTCCTGGAAGGCCTTGGGGAACTGGTCCTCACGGGTGAGACTGGTCATGTCCTGCTTCCAGCCGGGCAGCTCCTGATAGACAGGTTCGATGCCCTCCTCGATGTTATAGGGGAAGTAGTCGATGAGCTGACCGTTCTGCTTGTAGGCCACGCAGGCCTTGATGGTGTCGAAGCCGTCGAGGACGTCGCTCTTCATCATGATGAGCTTCGTCACACCGTTGACCATGATGGCATAGCGCAGGGCTACCAGGTCGATCCAGCCGCAGCGACGCTCACGGCCGGTGACAGCCCCGTACTCATGACCGAGGTCGCGGATCTTCTTGCCCGTCTCGTCAAAGAGCTCCGTGGGGAAGGGACCGGCACCCACGCGGGTACAGTAGGCCTTCATGATACCGTAGACATCGCCAATCTTGTTAGGACCGATGCCCAGACCGGTGCAGGCACCGGCACAGATGGTGTTGGACGAGGTGACAAAGGGATAGGAGCCGAAGTCGACGTCGAGCATCGTGCCCTGAGCACCTTCGCAGAGCACCGACTGTCCGCTACGCAGGATGGTGTTGATCTCATGCTCGGAGTCGACGATGGGGAACTGTCGCAGATACTCGATGCCCTCAAGCCATTTCTTCTCGACCTCAGTGATGTCGTACTCGAAACCGAGTGAACGGAGGATGGCCTCATGACGGGCCTTGGCAGCGGCGTACTTCTCAGGGAAGTTCTCGAGGATGTCGCCCACGCGCAGACCATTGCGGCTGACCTTGTCGGTATAGGTAGGACCGATGCCCTTGCCGGTGGTGCCCACCTTGTTCTTACCCTTCTGAGCCTCGTAGGCGGCATCGAGCACACGGTGGGTGGGCATGATGAGATGCGCCTTCTTGGAGATATGCAGACGGCTCTTCAGTTCATGGCCACTCTGCTCAAGGGCCTTGGCCTCGTCCATGAAGAGGTCGGGAGCGAGCACCACGCCATTACCGATAATGTTCACCTTACCACCCTGGAAGATACCTGAGGGGATGGAGCGAAGCACATATTTCTCACCCTCGAACTCCAGGGTATGACCGGCATTGGGGCCTCCCTGGAAGCGGGCTATCACATCATACTGTGGGGTCAGCACGTCGACCACCTTTCCTTTACCTTCATCGCCCCACTGCAGACCGAGCAGGACGTCAACTTTACCTTGATTCATTGTTTATCGTTTGTCTGATTTTGACTTTTCTTTGTATTCATCATCCGCGTGATACGCGCCTGACACGTAGAACAGATACCGTAGATATAGAGCGTGAAGCCGTCCTTGCGGAAACGCTTCAGACGCAGGGCGTTGATGGCCTCGACAATCTCGGGCGACCGTACCTCAGTGACCTTGCCGCAGACGGTACACATCTGGTGGCAATGGGAGTTATTGTCGTAGCACGCCTCATACTTCGTCGTACCCTGAAACCGGTGGCGGATGACCAGGCGCAGCTCCATAAACAGGTTGAGCGTGTTGTAAAGTGTTGCCCTACTCACCGGGAAACGGTATTCCCGCTCCAGTTTCTCACCTAACTCGTCCAGCGTGAAATGACCGTTGATGCTGTACACAGCATGCAAAATCGCATAACGCTCAGGCGTCTTGCGATGGTTGTTCATTTCCAGGTAGCTGTCGAGAATCCGCTCTACGGCGGTCTTTACACTATCTTTCATTTGTAAATCAGCTTCATAAACCACCTGCAAAGTTACGCAAAAGTTATGACATGCAGAATTGAAAGGCATAGTTTTCATGCCCACTTTGCATCTTTTAACAGTTTAGGCGCCTCAAAATTTGGAATATCTTTCAAATCTTGCTACCTTTGCATGCGAAAAAGAAAAATTTGTATACAGATTGATAGAGAAGCATATTGTATTAGAAGATATTGACACCGTCGTCTTCTACGGTGTGGGCAACAGTCACCTGCAGATGATCAGGTCGCTGTTTCCGAAACTACGCATCGTGGCACGCGACAACGTCATACGCGTTCTGGGCGATGAGGAGCAGATGGCGGCCTTTGAAGAGAATATTGAATCGATAAGGCTACACATACTGAAATTCAATGCGTTACGCGACGAGGATATATTAGACATCATCAAGGGCGGCAGGACGAAGGAGGTGCCTGAGGACGTGGTGGTCTACAGCATGTCGGGGCGCCCCATCAAGGCACGGAGCGCAAACCAGCAGCGGCTGATAGAGGCATACGAGAAGAACGACATGGTGTTTGCCGTAGGACCGGCAGGCACGGGCAAGACCTACCTGTCGATAGCCCTGGCCGTGAAGGCCCTGAAAGACAAGACGGCGAAGAAGATTATCCTGAGCCGTCCGGCGGTGGAAGCCGGCGAGAAGCTGGGATTCCTGCCCGGTGACATGAAGGACAAGATAGACCCCTACCTGCAGCCCCTCTACGACGCCCTGGAGGACATGCTGCCGCAGGTGAAGCTGCAGGACATGATGGAGAAGCACATCATACAGATAGCGCCGCTGGCCTTCATGCGCGGTCGCACGTTGAGCGATGCCGTGGTGATACTGGACGAGGCGCAGAACACGACGCCGGCGCAGATTCGGATGTTTCTGACGCGCATGGGGTGGAACACGAAGATGATCATCACGGGCGACATGACGCAGATAGACCTGCCCCGCTCGCAGAAATCGGGACTGATTGAGGCCCTGCATATATTAAGTAATGTGGAGGGTATCGGCGTGGTGAATCTGGACCGCAGCGACATTGTGCGCCACAAGCTCGTCACCCGCATCGTCAATGCCTACGAGGCGTTTGACAAATTGAAGAATGAAAATTGAAAATCGTAAATCGTAAATCGAAAATCGTAAATCGAAAATCGAAAATCGTAAATCGAAAATCGTAAATCGAAAATAAAATAATGAAAGCATTAACAAAGACGGAGTTCCAGTTTGAGGGACAGAAGAGTGTGTACCACGGCAAGGTCCGTGACGTGTATAACATTAACGACGACCTGATGGTGATGGTAGCCACCGACCGCATATCGGCCTTCGACGTGGTGCTGCCCAAGGGCATACCCTTCAAGGGACAGGTGCTGAACCAGATTGCCGCCAAGTTCCTGGACGCTACCACCGACATCTGCCCCAACTGGAAGCTGGCAACGCCCGACCCCATGGTGACCGTGGGCCTGAAGTGTGAGGGCTTCCGCGTGGAGATGATCATCCGCTCGATACTGACCGGCTCAGCCTGGCGTGAGTATAAGAACGGATGCCGTGAGCTGTGCGGCGTACGCCTGCCTGACGGCATGAAGGAGAACGAGCGCTTCCCTGAGCCTATCATCACCCCGACGACGAAGGCCGACGAGGGACACGACATGAACATCTCGAAGGAGGAGATCATTGCCCAGGGACTGGTGTCGAAGGAGGACTATGAGGTGATGGAGGACTACACCCGCCGCATCTTTGCCCGCGGACAGGAGATTGCCGCCAAGCGCGGACTGATACTCGTAGACACGAAGTATGAGTTTGGCAAGCGCGACGGCAAGGTGTACCTGATTGACGAGATACACACCCCCGACTCCAGCCGCTACTTCTATGCCGACGGCTACGAGGAGAAGCTGGCCAAGGGCGAGCCCCAGAAGCAGCTCTCGAAGGAGTTCGTGCGCCAGTGGCTCATTGAGCACAACTTCATGAACGAGCCCGGACAGGTGATGCCCGAGATTACCGACGCCTATGCCGAGAGCGTCAGCGAGCGCTACATAGAGCTGTACGAGAACATCGTCGGTGAACCGTTCGACAAGGCCACAGAGGACGGCGACATTGCCCAGCGCATAGAGCGCAACGTCACCGAGTGGCTGAAAACCAGATAAGTCCCATTGGCCCCATTTTGCCCCATTAGCCCTATAAGCCCCATGAGCTATCAGCAAGAGCAAATAAAGCCCTACAACGACGGCGAGAAAGCCAGTCAGGTGGAACAGATGTTCGACAACATCGCGCCCACCTACGACCGGCTGAACCACCGGCTGTCGTGGGACATCGACAAGGGATGGCGGCGCAAGGCTATCAGACAGCTGGCACCCTACCACCCCAAGACGATGCTCGACATAGCCACGGGCACTGGTGACTTTGCCATCCTGGCAGCACAGATGCTACAGCCGGAACGGCTTGTCGGGGCTGACATCAGCGAGGGGATGATGAAGATAGGCCGGCAGAAGGTGGCACAGATGGGACTACAGAAGGTCATCACCTTCGACAAGGAGGACTGTCTGCAACTGAGCTATGCTGACAACACCTTTGACGCCGTGACAGCCGCCTTCGGCATTCGTAACTTCGCCGACCTGGACCGTGGCCTTCGTGAGATGTGCCGCGTGCTGAAGCCGGGAGGACATCTCAGCATTGCCGAACTGACCACCCCTGTCAGATGGCCCATGAAGCAGCTGTTCCACATCTATGCACACACGGTGCTGCCCGTCTATGGACGGCTCATCAGCAAGGACAGCAGTGCCTACTCCTACCTGACACGCACAATCGAGGCTTTCCCACAGGGGGAGCTGATGGTGGAGATACTCAGGAAAGCCGGCTTCAGCGAAGCCAGCTTTAAAAGACTGACCTTTGGCATTTGTACCATCTATTTTGCAACTAAATAAACAAGGATTATGGATAAATACGGACTGATAGGCTATCCGCTGGGACACTCGTTCTCCATCAGCTACTTTAACCAGAAATTTGCCGATGAGGGCATCAACGCCAAGTACGAGAACTATGAACTGTCGAGTATAGACCAGCTACAGGAGGTGCTCGACAAGAACCCTAACCTGCGGGGACTGAACGTCACCATCCCTTATAAGGAGAAGGTGCTCGACTTCCTTGACAGCATCACCCCCGAGGCGCAGGCCATCGGTGCCGTCAACGTCATCAAGGTGACGCACGAGGGAAAGAAAATCAGGCTGAAGGGCTACAACAGCGATGTCATAGGCTTCACACAAAGCATTGAACCCATGCTTGACAAGAACTGGCACAAGAAGGCCCTGATACTGGGCACCGGCGGTGCCTCAAAGGCCATCAACTACGGTCTGAGGTCGCTGGGACTGGAAACGGTTTTCGTCAGTCGCTACGAGCGGCCAGACACCATTCAGTATGAGCGCATCACACCTGACGTCATCAAGGAGTACAACGTGGTGGTGAACTGCACACCCGTGGGTATGTACCCCCATACCGAGGAGTGCCCGCTGCTGCCCTACGAGGCCATGGACTACCACACCATACTCTACGACCTCATCTACAACCCCGACGAGACGCTCTTCATGAAGCGCGGACGCGAGCAGGGGGCTGAGGTGAAGAACGGTCTGGAGATGCTGCTGCTGCAGGCCTTTGCCTCATGGGACTTCTGGCATGAGAAATAACAACCGTCACGACACACATGACCTACGCTGAACGTATCAAGCAGCTCACGCTGCAATATAACGACGCCATCAGGGCCCTGCAGGACTCCTTCGACCTGGAGAGTTCACGGCTGGGCTTCTTCTCGTCGGCCATGCTGGAGGAGCAGTACTCAGAGCGCTACGAAAGTCTGGCTGCCGAATACCGCACGAAATGCCGGCAGGCACTGACAGCCATGAAGCAGGCCGACCCGGCATGGGCACGAGGCCGCAAGATTTGGGGCCGTCTCTTCATCGTCGGCATCATCATGCTGCTGGGCTGCTGTGGCTACTCACTGCCTACGGAGGAGAGCACGCCGTCGGCACTTGCCAGTGCTGCAGGCGAGGAGCACTACTGGAATGCGCAGAACATTCCCATCCCCTACCTGGAGGACGCCACACAGTATGTGTCGAACCCAGACAACATCCTGACACAGCAGGCCGTTGACCGTATGAACATGACCCTCAAGAAGATGGAGGACAGCCTGCAGGTACAGACGGTGGTCATCGTTGTGGGGCGCATAGAGAACGACGACCCTTACCGCATGGCACAGGATGTGGGCAACCACTATGGTGTGGGCTACGGCGACCGCGGACTGGTGATTGTCGTGGGCTACGACGACCACAGCATCAACATGTCGCCGGGACGCTCACTGGAAGCCGACCTGACCGACGCTGAGTGTCACCGGCTGGAACAGCAGTACGTGGTACCAGCCATGCGGGCAGAGATGCCTGACAGCGGCATGATATACCTGGTGGAGGCACTCTACTCTAAACTGCAACGCAAGGACCTGCCACAGATGTCGCATCTGGTGAGTCGTGCCGACGAGCTGGAGGACGAGCTGACCAAGATCATCGGCATCTTTATGCTGCTGATGGTGGGCTGGGGCTTGTTCTATGTGCGCCTGAACCGCAAATACCAATGGTTAGGTGCCATCAGCGGGGTCAGTCTGAAGGGCAACCCCTTTGCTCAGGAGAGCAGTGGCGGAGGCGGTGGATTCTTCACCGGAGGCGGTGGAGGCGGCTTCAGCAGTGGAGGTGGCGGAGGAGGCGGCTCCTTCGGCGGAGGCTCTTTCGGCGGAGGCGGTGCCACGTCAAGATGGTAATTTTAGATTGAAAATTGTGAATTGATAATTGTGAATTGATAATTGTGAATTGTGAATTGATAATTGTGAATTGATAATTGTGAATTGATAATTGTGAATTGATAATTGTGAATTGTGAATTGATAATTGTGAATTGATAATTGTGAATTGTGAATTGTGAATTGTGAATTGATAATTGTGAATTGATAATTGTGAATTGAAAATTGTAAATTGTAAATTAAATATAGGTAGTTATGAAAATCAGTAAAAGTCTTATCGGAATTATCGCAGCTGTCGTCATCATCGGCGCATGGGCTGCAAGTGCTTACAACGGAATGGTGGGCGTACAGGAAGACGCTACGACGGCACTGGCTAACGTGCAATCGGCCTACCAGCGGCGTGCAGACCTCATTCCCAACCTGGTAGAGACGGTCAAGGGCTATGCCGCCCACGAGAAAGAGACATTGGAGGGTGTTGTCAACGCCCGCTCAAAGGCCACGCAGGTGACACTCGACCCGGAGAACATGACGCCTGAGAAGCTGCAGGAGTTCCAGAAGGCTCAGGGTGAGCTGGGTGCTGCCCTGGGACGACTGATTGCCATCAGCGAGAACTATCCCGACCTGAAGGCCAACGAGAACTTCCGCGACCTGCAGGTGCAACTTGAGGGTACGGAGAACCGCATCAACGAGGCACGCAACAAGTTCAATGCCGCCGTCCAGCAGTACAATGTCGTCATCCGCTCGTTCCCCAAGAACATCCTGGCCGGCATGTTCGGCTTCGACAAGATGGCGAAGTTTGAGGCTGAGGCCGGTGCAGAGAAGGCTCCACAGGTAAAATTCTAATTCATAATTCATAATTAACAATTAACAATTCATAAT
>Ga0310697_10000761_pt1 | contig 41166 bp, 45 predicted proteins | sample 172DNAGHGlowgp2_FD_203883 | JGI IMG/M metagenome (GOLD analysis project Ga0310697, IMG submission 203883) | Sheep rumen microbial communities from Palmerston North, Manawatu-Wanganui, New Zealand - 1728 DNA GHGlow gp2 (v2) (version 2) | ecosystem: Host-associated > Mammals > Digestive system >...
TCTGTAATTAAAGTTGCAAAAGTTATTGCTAATATGTATTTTTCACCAAAAACAAATGCATTTTTAAATCCAAATAAATATATTATAAGCATACTAATTTCGTCAAATAAATAAACCGAATCATATTTAATACAATTCTTTAAATATAATTTAATTTTTTTAATTTTTATATTTTTTACTACCATAATTAAAACAAATAGTGAAGTTATTATAAGTGTTAAACTAGTAATTATAACTTGATTCTTAGTAATTAAACTTAAAATTATTAATGAAGAAAAATTTATTAGATTAAATAAAATACTGTATTTGTTTGCTAGTTTATTATTATCTTCATAATATAATTTACTTAATGAAAGATTTAGTATTAATTGTAAAAACATTTGTATTATGCCATATGTTGCAAATACTTTATATATAGTAACATCCATATTCATAAACATTATGTATTTATCAATATTTAATGCGATTGTGCCTAATATTAAAAAACCTATTAGTGTCCCAAATATAAATCCAGTAAATACACTATTTTCATTTTTATCCTTAATCTCACTTATATTAGCCCCTGTTCCAAATATACTACGTATTGTATTTATTATAAATTGTATAGGATAAATAAGAGAAAATATATTGATTAAATTTTTATCTAACAATATGCCAATTAAAGCCCATCCTAATATGGGTGTAAATGATGTTAATAATATGTCAAAACTTATTCTTAATAATCTTTTCATTTTTGCACCACTCTTTTAAAGAATTTATTTTTTTACATAAATTATTATATCATATTCTTTTATAAATGTAATTTTTACATCTAAAAATGTAATTAAAAAATAAGTATAATACTTTGTACATTCTATTCTTTTTGGATAATTTAACCGGTATTAACATAAATAATACAATTGATGCAAATATTAAAGATATAATTCTTGTTTTACTTATCATAAAAAGAATTATAAAAATTATTAAACTTGGTAATGCTATATAAAGGTCTGTAAATTCTATATATTTACCTAATGTCTTTTTTAAACTTTTTAATGTTATATACATTATTGCCTCCTTGTATATCTTCTTCTATAAATATTTTTAGTTGGATCTAATGTGCTTATTGCATCTCCAATATTTCTATATCCAACGCTTCTTACTGAATGTCCTAAATTAGATGGTGTTCTATCTTGAACTTTTGTTCCAAATTTAGCAATAGCATTTCCGATTCCACTTTTCATTGAATTAGAAGAGCCACCTAATTTTTTACCAAAATTAGATATAGATTTTCCAATGCTTTCAAAAGCTTTATTACCACCTAATATTCCAAGTCCAGACATAGCAGCTCCTCCAAGTGCAAGTCCTCCTCCACTAAGTGCAAGTCCTCCAGCAACAGTTCCAGTTTTCATTGCTTTTCCAAACCCTATCATACTCATAAGTTGTTCTCTACCAGCTGCGGCTGCTACGTTACCACCAATGAATTTATTTATTATTTGTGATCCAGTTAATAAGAAAGATGCACATCCAATATAAAGTATTGATTTAATAACCATATTTTTAATTGGTGTATTATTAAAGAATGTAGTTGTTTGGACTGACTTTACTATAAATGCAGTAAGACCAATTATTAACATAACAACTGCTCCTTGTAATATAAGTGAAGCCATGTGCTGAAATACCGCTCCTCTTCTTTCTTTATTACCAACTGATGTTGCAAATATAATTGGAGAAACTACAAATAAGAATAAAAATTCTATTTGTCTTCTAGCTAACATCATTCCACTAAAGAATAATGCATATAAGAAAAATCCACCAATAATTATAGCCATTATCCAATTTATTTCATATTTATATTCTTCTTCATCTGGAAGTATCCATCTTGAATTCGTTGTAAATTTATCATTATACATTTTCTTTTTTGTAAATGTATCATCTTTTATTGATTTAGCATAATTTTCATTTTTAAATTCATCACTTTCTTTGTATGCTTCACTAAAAGAAATATATTCAACTAACATATTATCTCCAAGTGTCATATCATTTGAAGAAAATGCTGTTGAAGTATATCCGCTAAAATTAATTGATAAATTAGATGCTTGAATAAATAAAAATGTAGACATCATAATTAAAAAACCACATTTAAAAATTTCTTTAACTATTTTAATTGGTTCTGGTGCATCTTCTGGATCTATTATCTTTTTAATAAAATTCCATATAGAAAATAATGCTAGCAATGTAAGTGCAATAGCAAATATTCCACTAAATAATTTTTTAAACATACTTTGATTTGAAACAGTATTAACAATATCAAGAGCATTTATTTCTTTTAATATATCAAATAATGAATCAATTAAAGAATATATAAAATTAATAATAGCCCATCCAAGAGTTCTAAGTAAATCTAATGCTTTATTTAACATAAACACCTCTTAAAATAAATCAATTATTAAGTTTACGAGTGATATTGCTAAAATAATTCCAGCAATTCCTATTAATGTTTGAATAATTCTTTGTTTAACCCTTGCTTTTTGATCCACATCTGTTACTGCATACATAATAAATCCAACTACTAAAGATACACCAGCTGCAGCTATCCCAATTGATAAAGCCCAGTTAGTTAGTGTTTTTAATGCTTTTAATATTGAATTTATATTATATCCTCCACCCTCTAAATGATTGACATCTAATATCAATAATTTATTAATTAAATTTATCATCTTAACCTCCATTAAATTGAATCAAGAAATTCAGATAATTTAACATCATCTTTTATAAATGAAAACGGATTTAAATGTATTGTTCTACACAAACTTACTAACATCATAAAATCCATTTCATCAATTTCTCCATCTATAAGTCTTCTTACTTCCTTAACTCCAAGATGTGAGTAAGATGCTATTTGATTTACTGAATATCCTGATTTATTTATTTCTTCAATGATTCTTTTTAAAGAACCATCTTTTAATATTTCCATAAACATTATTTAACCTCCTTTGTTGATAAAGGGGTAAGATTTCTTACCCCTATTGCTACATTTCTTTTTCTTGATCTTGTTCTTTTGATTTAGAAGAACTTAAGAAACTAATTTTTTCAGCTATTACTTCAGTTTTATATACTTTTTTGCCTTCTTCATTTTCATAATCAGAAGTTTGTATTCTTCCTTTTATTCCTAAAACATCGCCTTTTTTGCAATATTCAGCCGTAGTTTCAGCTATTCCGTTCCACAAAACACATTTAATAAAATCTGTTTCATATACTCCATCAGCATTTTTATAACTTCTTGGAACTGCAACTGTTATAACTGATCTTTTCTTACCACTTTCTGTTTCTTCTAATTCTGGTTCTGCTACTAATCTTCCTGCAATTACTATTTGATTTAACATATTTTAACCCTCCATCTTTTTTTCTTTTTTACTCATAAGTATTTCAATTAATTTTGCATTTGTTTCTAATATAGAATCATAATTAAATCTTTGTTTATACTTTTCTATTTGCTCGTCTGTAAGAGATCTATCTTCTCCATCATTTGCACTTTCTCCAACTATTATAAAAGTTCCAAAGATCATGTCATATCCTATATATCTATTGTGTGGTGAGCCATTTATCTTACCTTCTTCATTACATATTAAAACTACATCTTCATCTTCTAACAATCTTACATATTCAATATAACCATCAACTATTGCTTGTTTATCTCTAAGCCTATTAGGTATAGTTTTTTCATAAGGTAATTTATTTGGCTCAACTATGAGGACTTTTATATTTCTTTGCATTTCATCACCCCTCTTTCTTTTTACAAATAAAAACAGAAGTCTTAAACTTCCATTTTACTGTCATTATCATTTAACCAATCATAATCAAATAGTTCTTCTGCTTTTTCTTTTTCAAGAACTCTTGCATCACAACCGATTAAAGTCATTTTAGTTTTTTTATTGCAATCTTTATAAACTTTAACTTTACCAATGACATTTATGAATTTTCCAACTTCCAATTTGTTTTCAAATTCTTTAAAATGCTTTTCATAAATTTTGATATCAAAAAAGTTTGCTTCCTCTTTTTCTTCTCCATTTTTATCTTTATATTTTGTGTTTTGACAAATAGTAAAGTATTTAAACTTTGTTCCATTTGCTTGTTCTTTTATTTCATTTACTTTAGCTACATTTCCAACCAAAGAAAATGAATTAAATATTTGATTCATTCTTTCCTCCAATTCTTATTAATATTTCTAATTTTTATTAATTTTTTTAAATACAAATAAAATTATTATTTATAACTAAAATGTTATTTAATTAACTAATAAACTTGTATTTATAACATTCTTACAAATAAACTTTTTATTATTACAAACTATACTAATAAACTGTTATTATTTATATTTTTCACTTCTAACTAAATATGCAACATATACTATTTGCTTTGTTCTTGAGTGCTTTTTACAAGTTATTAGTATGAGTGTATTTTTATCTCCATCTCTATGAATAACTGCTGTTCCAACTTTGTCAATTTCATATTGATTATTTAGTTTATATTCATATTTTATTTTGTTATAAAATATGTAAATGGTGTCATTCACTTTAAGGCGATTTAATTTATCAAAAAAGGAAACACTACTGTTTCCATTATGAGAAGCAAGAATCAAATTACCTTTATCTTTATCTGGCATATCTGACTCTTTTAATATTTCAATATTTTTTGATACTTTATTGCAAGATTCTCCTATCTTACATAACCCCTTTTTTAAACTGATTTTAGGTATTTCTATTACCATAAAATAGTTTTTATTATCTTTTTTCTTTTCTGTTTTATCCTCTTTAATTTCTTCTGTTATTACTTCTTCTTTTGGTTCATCATTTTCAATATAATCATTAATTAAATTAATTTCATAATTAACTTCTTCTTTATATGAAATATATTTATATAAATAATATCCACATACAAAATTTATTAAAATGATACCAAGCAGTATTAACAAATTACTTCTTCTTTTTTGCTTCATAAATCATAAGCCCTATAAATAAAATTGCTAATACAATAACATATACATAATCTGGAATAACTATCTTATCAGTTTTTGGAACTTTAATAATCATTTCATCTTGCATTTCACTTTTTACTATTTCTCCATTTTCCTTTATTTCAAATTCTTGTTTTTCAGGATTTATTATATATCCTTTAGGAGCTTCTTTTTCTAGTAAATAGTATTTATTAATTGGTAAATCATTTATTATGATTTGACCATTTTCATCAGTTCTACCACTAAATATAAGTTTATCATCTTCTAAAGTATATATTTCCATTAAAGTATTTGGAAGTGGTTTAGTTTTTGAAATATCTGTTTTAGTGAATTCTAAAGTTCCTTTTGGAAGATAATTATCTATTGTTATCTTATAATTAACAATTGGTGTATGTTGATCTTTATATTTTATATTAACCTTATATTCTTTTTCTGAAAGCATATTTCCATTAGTTGTTTCTAATTCTTTTAATATATATTCTCCAAGTTCTAGATTATTTATTTTAATCTTCCCCTCTTTATCTGTTTTATATTCTTTTATAAGTTTATTATCTTTATATAAGCCAATTTTAACACCCTGTAGAGCTATTTTATTATATTGGTAGCCAATTTCTTTATATTCTAGTTCTTCGCCTATTTTAGTTATTTCTAAGTTTCCTAGAACTCTTTTATTTTCAAATTTAATTTCAAATAGTATTCCATTTTCATTATCAGTAATAAGATTACTATTTTCATCTATTTCAAAAGTAACTGATTCTTTATTCCATAAATAACCATCTATCTTTTGATCTACTTCTTCAAGTCTATATTTGCCACTATATAAAACATTAGGTGTTATCATTATTCCATTTGAATCTGTTTTAAATTCACAAATATTATTTTGACACACATACTCATTATTATTTATATCAAATATTTTAAATTTAATATTTGCTCTTTTAATAACTTTTTTTGTATCCTTATCTATTTTAATAACTTTTAATTTTGCAGTTATTTCTTCATTATATATTGTATTATTAATATCTTTAGTATCTTTAACTTCAAAATTATAATCTTCTGCTAGTTTATAGCCTTTAGTAGTAGTTATCTGATGTAATCTATACTTTCCATAAGGTAAAGTTAAATTAATCTCTCCATTCTCATCAGTTATAACTTCTTTAATTTTGTTATTGTTATTGTTATTATCATATAGTTCAAACTTAACATTTGGCTCTTTAAAGTTTTCATTATTCTTTGCAGATACATAAACTTTATTAACTTTTATATTAGCTTTAATTACTTGTTCTTTAACATTAATTGTTATAGATTCTTTACCTTTTAATTCAAAATCATATTTTGTATTATCAAGTAAATATCCTTCGCTTGCTTTTATCTCTTTAACATAGTAGTTACCATATTCAAATATGTTATCAGTTTTAGCTATTCCATTTTCATTAGTAGTTACTTCTGTTATAAGTTCATTATTAGAATTATATATTCCATACACTGCACCTTTCAAAGTTGCACTTCCTTGAGAAACTCCAGTTTCACTATCTTTTTTGTTAATTTCTACACTACTTAAATATGGATTAACCACAACTCTTGCTATAGTTGGATCAACATTTCCAGGTATCATCATATTTTGAATTTTCTCACTGGTGAATATTCTATATTTTGAATTTAAAACAAGTTTTCTTTCTAAATCAACGGTTGTATCTTCTTTAATATTTCTTAATATTAAATTATTGCCAGATATTTCATAATTCAAATTACTTGTAGTTACTTCAAAATCTTGTAATACATTATTTGTATCCGTTAATGTTAAACTATCTCCTTTTTGAACTCTATATACTTTATTATTAAAACTTATTTTTTTATAATGATTTTCAATTAATCTATTAATCTCATTTCTTTCATTAGTAAGATCAATATTAGTTCCTGCAGACCAGTGCTTAGTATTTATTTTACAATAAGCACCCTCACCCATAATAGCTTCCCATATCATACATGGAGTAGCCGCTCTATACTGTTTAGTATAATGATTTGGATAAGAGTATCCATAATAACCAATTAAAGTTACTCTATCCTTAATTTCATCTGAAAGACCTGTTTTAGACCAATCACTTTCAGTCACACTTCCACTATCTGTTACACCTGGCTCTATACAATAAGCAACTTGACCATCTAAAGTATAGTTCTTTAGTGTTCCAGAATAATGCCTTTCTCCTTTACCATCTGCTCTTTCAAAATACCAACCTGATGATGTTTTATTTATTTTAGTTGCTGCATACACGTTATCTAAATTTAATAAACTAATTATCATAATAAGCATTGTGAAAGAATATTTAATTATTTTTTTCATATCTCACCCCAATAAAAAAGACACATTATTTTGTGTCCTATCCATACATTTTTTTGATTTTACTATCATCACAGTTTTTAGTATTACATTTAAAATGCAAATACCAACCTTTAGTATTACAATTATCATCTAATACTTCATAACATGTGAAATAATTTATATTAACATCTCCAGAATTATCATGAGTTTTATTGTATTCAATAACTTCATCAAGTTCTTTTGATTGAATGCTTTTTCCATAAGATATACAAGCTGATTTAGTTTTAGTATCAACTCTTCATTTATGGATGGATTCATAAAAATCATCGCATGCCACTTTTTTAGGTTTTTCCTCCTCCTTGGGCTTATCATCTTGTTTAGGTTCTTCTTGCTTAGGTGAATCAACCTTTGTTTCTTTTTCTTCAGTTTTTGTCTCATTTGTTAACTCTTTATTATCTTTTGGATTTAATTCTTCTTTTTTAGAAGTTTCCGTTTTTATTTTCTTTAGTAGTATTTTTTTTCTGAGTTTTAGAAGTTACTTTAGTATTTGATTTAATATTTGATGAAGAATTACTACTTTCATGTTTTACTTCTATTACTTCTTCAATAGTATTTTCAACAACTGGTAGTTCCTCTACATCAAAATTTTCTTCTACAGTTTCAACTAAAACATCTTCTTTAACAGCATTATCAGAATTTAACTCAATTTCTGTTGTTTGTTTAAATGAAAACAAAGTAGCCAAAAGTAATAAAATAATAATTTTAATTTTTGTCATATATTATATTCCCTCTTTCTTGACTGCAATATAACATATTTTTTAAAAAAATCAAAATCATTGTTAACAAATTAATTAATAAACTATAATTACCATCTCCTTTATATATAAAAAAGAGTTAAATATCAAACTTAACCCTTTTTCTTAACACATTTATTAGTATCTTGCATTTTAATTCTTAAATAATCAAGCATTACTTGATGATAATAATATGAATTAGTATCTTTTATATCAGGATAAATATTATATGAATTGCCTGGAATAATAATATATTTTAACATTTCATAATATGCTTTGTGATAAAATTCATTTTCCGTTTGATTATATTTCTCATGGTCTAATTTTGTCTTATCAATAACAATAACTCTAAATTTTAAATCATCATTATTAAAGAAATAATTAATAATATCTAAATAAAGTTTTTCTGTTTTTTATCAATCTTATTCCATTTCAATTCTATTTTATCAGAAAGATTATAATTTTCTTTTAAATGTTCTATATATTCATTTACTTTTTTTACTTTATACTTTGCACAATAAACTGCTCCAATTAACATATATTTGCTGTCATTACTTACTAGATGGCAACTTTCATCGCAATAAATATTGTATTCCATATGAATCCTCCTTTTAATTATTTATTATATCACCAATATTTTATTTTTAATATTAATTTATATTTTTATAGTAAAAAAAATCGAACAATTAAGTTCGATTATTATACTTAATGGTACGGACAAATAGTATATCCGAAACCTTAGGAATAGTTGATAAACAACTAATCACTAAAATAATAATACCATATTTTAAAAAAATAATAAATAAATTTAAAAAATAAATGGAAAAAATATGGTTAGTAACTTAAAAATATGATAAAATTATAGTAGCTTTGTATCATTTAAAATGATACTTTTTTTATGGAGGTAATTATGGTTTATAAAGAAAGTGAATTAAGAAATATGTCTTTACCGATAAGCACTACAGAACATGAAAAATGTAAGCATGCAATTGAAATGGTAAAAGATGCATTAGTAGATGGTGGATATATTTTGAATAAGAGTTTAAGCAATTATACTAATGAAAAGGAAACTTATGCATATTATTTTGAATTAAGGGATAAAAACTACTCGACTGTGACAATATTACTTCAAGGATCGTATGCCAATAATACAAATGTTAGAGCATATAGTGATGTTGATATTTCTATTGTATGTAAACCAATTCTTCCAATTGATTTTAACTTTTACAAAACTAGTATTTTAAAAACATTAACAAATAATTTTGGAATTAATGAAGTAATAAGAAAAAATAAATCAATTAATATTAAAGGTAATACATATCGAAAATCAATTGATGTAGTACCCGCATTTCAAATTGATTCTAAAGATATAAAAAACGGAATATATTTCTACACTGATAAGGGTATAAGAATAAATAATTATCCATCTAAGCAGATTGATAACGAAAATAACAAGAATGCTAATACAAAGTATAATTTTAAAAAATATGTTAGAATCTTTAAAAGTTTAAGATATACAATGGAAAATTGTAATTATACATATGCCTCAAAAATCGGTTCATTTCAAGTTGAATCACTTCTTTGGAATTTACCAGATGAATGTTTTACGGAATATACTTATTACCTTGGTTATGGTGTACGATTAATAATTAGATATTTACTAGATCACAAATATTATGTAGATAATTATTATGAATCAAATGGGATTAAAACATTATGCCCAACTGATATAGATTCATTAAATATTAGAGGATTTATAGATGAATTAAATAAATTCTTTCAATATGATAGGGAGGATTAAGATGGAAAAATTTAAAAAATATATAAAGTATTTAGTAACAATTGCAATTATAATATTTGTATTACTTAACAAATTTTTTCCTAAAATGGAAATAATGGATATAATTGATATTTCGGTTATTATAGTTGGAATTGGATTTACAATTTACTCAAAATATGTTTGGAAGTTTAATCCGTTTGAAAAAAATCCAAAAGTTTATGGCAGTTATAATGTTACATTTATCTCAACTCATGATAATAAAAAAAGAAAAATGGATATTGATATTGAGCAAACTTTATTTAAAACAAAGATAAAAATAATAACGAAAGAAAGTAAAAGTGTTTCACTAGTTGCTAATATCGAAAAAATTAATGATGAATGGAAACTTATATATACATATAATAACGAACCAAATATTCTCGAGAGAAATCATAGCGATATACATTATGGAACTTGCATTTTATCAATAGAAAACAATAAAATAGTTCGTGGATATTACTATACTGACAGAAATACATCAGGTGATATTAAGTTTAGTATAAAAAAATCATAAAATATGATATAATATTTATGTGTTTTAGGGAGGTTTTGTTAATGGAAAAAGAACAAATTAAACAAGAATTAATAAGCAGATACAAATATATTTATGAAAATGCAGTATATATTTTAGCACCTTATATGTATCAACAAACTAAAGAAGAAAGAGATAGATTAAATAAGGAATACAGAAAAGAAAATAAGCATCACCCATTTATATCAAATGATTTATTAATATATCTAAAAGAATTACCTAAAGAGTTGTTATTGGATTTAGAATCGTTTTTATTAAGTGATACTCCTTTTAATCAAAGTAAATTGTATATTGAATTAGAAGAAAAAAAGAAAAGCCCAGATTTTTTAAATAAAGTTAAAACTGGATTAAACTTACTAGAAAAAGATAATTCAAAATATTCAGCTTTTCAAACAGAATTAGATTCTTGGAAGCTTTTGGTAAGAATAAGAGAATTTATCAATGAACAATCTGGTGACTTAAAAAATAAAGAGAAAAAATTAACTTCATTAGATGAATATTTTAGAATAAACAGATATTCAAATAATGGAAAACTTTGGACAAGTGGATATTCAATTAATATTAAAGATATGGATAATTTTTCAAGTTTTAGTGCTGTATTACCAAAGAATGAAAGAAAACCAAGAAGAGATAAAGATGATACAGGGCTTAAAAAAGGTGGTTTTATTAGTTATATATCTAATCGAGCAAATCATTATGATTATAATTTTTCAGTCTTAACAGAACAGGAAAAGCAAGATATTTATCTTACATATCATGATGAATTGCCATGGGATTTAGAAAAAGTCTGTGAGTTTGAAGAAGAATATATTCCTCTAATGATTGAAACAAGATTAACAAGACCAGACCACACAAAACCATGTGGAGAAACTTTCCATGTTAATGAAGAAGAAATATTCATTAATCCTGATGATTCTTTATATAGGTATTTCCAATTATGTCCACATTGTGGATACATTGTAAATATTCCAAAGGAGACTTTATCTGATGGTATTAAGAAAAGAATTGAAGAAAGATGTTCAAAAGATCCTAATCTTTTTAGAAAGATGTATTTATATTCTGAATTATTTAGTTTAGATAAAACATCAACAAAAGAACAAAAAAGATTATTAAAAAAGTAATGCAAAATTAAAGATGACTATCTTGATATGAACCCCGTTTCTTATGTCCAAGAAACAGGGTTCATATCATTAAGATAAATCATCTTTTTCTTTGTTTAAATTTAATTTTTTTATAGGTAATTCTTCCTTAATAATACTTACCATAATACCTTTCTTTTAGGAGAGTTTTAATAACACAAAAAAAAACTAATCAATCATTGATTAGTAATTATTATTGGTACGCTGAAATAGTTTATTCTAAACCAAGAAAGAAGTTGATAAACAACTAATTTCTATAAACATAATAACATAATTATTAAAAATGTCAAAATCTTTTTTAAACACAAATTTATAATTACTGCTGTTTACTATTCCTTATCAAAAAACCTGTGACTTTATAATTATATTTATCGAAAAATAGTGATAATTACTTATCACTATTTTATATCTATCTAGTTTTTCTACTTACTTCATCACTGATTTGACAATCATATAATCTTTCAAGTTGCTTATCGGTTATTTGAATTACAGTACCACAACAAGGTTTGAAGTTTCTATTACCATATACAAGCCAAATAACATTTTCATTTTTCAAATCATCTTTTGGCATTGTTCCTGGACAAGGCTCACCATCTGTGAAAACTATTTTATTTATTTCTCTTTTTTTGGTAAAGGATCTAACAGCTAAGTCCCAGTCCTCAGTCCATGCTGATTGACCTCTTGCACCACTAGGTATTTCAAAATTATCAATATCAGATACACTTTTAATTTCAGTCATTCCCCAATATTTTTCATTAAAGCAACCAACTTTTAATTTTGATTCTTTTAATATTGGTTTTAACATTCTTAAAAATGCTCTAACTAAATCCAAATCTACCGATCCAGAAACATCTATCATAACTTCAGTTTCTGCTTCATCATCAATATCATTTTCTTCTAACCTGTATGCATAATTATTTTCAGCAATTGATCTTCTTTGTGACCAAATTGTTTCTGTCTTTTCAACTTCTCTTCTTAATAGTAATCTCCAATCAAATTCTTCTGCACTTTCACCAACTGAACCTAGATTTGTTTTTTCTGAAAAATTTGATCTAGATAACATATCTTTTTTCATTCTTTCTAAATTTTCTTTTGCTCTAGCGATTCGTTCTTCTCGATTTGATGAAAATTCTTCTCTCTCATCAAAATTTTGATTTTTTGAATCATCCTCTAATTGTTTTTCTTCATTTTGAGAAGTACTACTATTATCTGTAGATTGATTACCTTTCTTCCTTCTTTCAAAAGCTTCTTCCCAAAGACTATGATCATCTCCCATATGTTGACTATCACTATCATTATTTTGACTATTTGATTGTCCTTGAGAGTCACCATCTTCTTTTTTGCTTTGATTACCCTGCTCATTATTTTTTTGCTGTTGCTCAGATTCTTTAGCTTTTTTTTCATCTAAAAGAAGTTGATAAAATTCCTCGGCTGAATATTTTAAAGCTTCGGGCCTATTAACATATCCTTCTTTAATTGTAAATCCATCTCTTTCTAAGTTAGCATTTATTATAGCATCAGTTGCTTCATTCCAAACATCTGGATCTCTTTTTTGACCATTTTTATCTTCTAACCTAAAAGCATGAGCAAATTTAATATGCATTAATTCATGCGCAATAAGAAATAATCTATCTGATTCACTCAATTTTTCTAAATACTCCGGGTCAAAATATATATTCTTCCCATCTGTAGCAGCAGTATGATATCTTAAATCACTTTTATAAGCAATATTAGCTGATGCTATTTCGCTTCCAAATCTTGGATATCTTAACAACATCAATCTTTTTGTATCATAAAGTAATTTTGCCATTGCATCCATAAACTAATCACCTATATTGACACTACACAAAAATGATATACTTCAGGAGATATTTTTTTCAATCCTTCTTCATTTTCTATAGTTAATACTATTATTATATTATCTGGTAATGTATAGCCAATAAATTCTCTATCCTTAATCAAAGAAACATATTTATTTTGTTCATTAATAGGTAGTGAATCAAAATTAGTAATAACAAAATAACCAATTTCACTTTTTCTTGAAATAATATCTACCTTTTCTTTAAATATTGGATTTCCCATCTTAGCACCAAATAACCATGAATCACTTATTCTTGAATCCATAAAAACTGAATTTTCAAGCTTATTTGAATCACTGCTTTTTATAACAACACAAGTAGCTTTACTCCCTCTTTGTAAATCAATCAATTCTTTATTCATCTTCTCATACCTGCACTTTCTTCACTAATCATCGCCATTTCTTGAAGTTCTGTTATTTTCATAATCTTTCTCTCATCATTACCAGCCCAACAAATATCGTATAATTGAAGATACTCAGGATCACAATGATTTCTTATAAAATCTCTACATTTCCCAACTTGATTTTCATTAGCAAGCAATAATGATGTTACACATGCAAATCTCTCATTAATATCTCTTGGTAAATCTGCTTGAGAAAAAGAATCCGTTACAACTTCATCAACTGATAATGAAGGTATGTTATAAAAATCAAAGAATTCTCTTGCCCACTCTTCACGAAGTTTAGAATTTATTGATACCTCTAGCATATGTTCAACATCTTTTCCAACAAACTTACCTTTCCTTAAATCTTCTTCAAAAGCATAAAGTGTATTAGAAATTGAAACCCATCCACGAGGATCATTAGTTCTTCCTTTACATCCATTTTGATCTAATTTCTTTTCTCCTACTTCTGGTTCTTCATAAAAATATCCCATATCTGAAATAGATTCACTTCTTCCACTTTGAATATATTTAGATAATATATAACCAATTACTGATGGATGAATTTTATTAGGAATTGCATATTCATTTATCCACTCACCAACTTTAGGTTGCATATCTAATATATGATCAAATCTTTTTTCTAGTGGTTCAGCTAAATCTTCAGCTACACTTGAATACTTCTTTTGGTTTCCTGTCGCTACTACAACAGTATTCTTAGGCAATTTTAAACCCTTACCCGTTTCAACTAATCTATTTAAAACCAATGTATATACAAGTGATTGAACTGCTGGTTTAACATTTAATAATTCATCTAATAATATTACAATTTTCTCATCACTATTCTGAGATCTTTCATATATTTCATCAGCTAAATCATATAGATTTTGAACATTTTCACTGATTAACTTTCTTTCTTCATCAGTTGCACAAGCAAGTAATGCTTGCTTAGCAAAATCTGGTGGAATATTTTGCCCAGTTTGCAAATTCATTGATCCAACAACTTTTTCTGGGAACATATTATTTGTTAATTTAATATATATTAAATTTGGATATAATGTTTTTAATCTTTCTGTTTTACCAATACCAGAAGGACCTCTAAGTAAAACGGATTGTCCAGCTTCTATCCATGCATGAATGATTTCTGTATCTGTCATTCTTCTTCTATCTTGTGGATTTGTAGTATCTGGATTCAATTTTTGTAATCTAGATTTTCTTTCAACTATTTTTGATGATTCTTCTTTTGATTCAGTAGCAGAATGAGACAAGGTTGCAGTTGTTTTAATATCTTTTGAAAAATGTTTATCAATAAATCGTTTTATATCAGTTCGATTGAAGTCACCTTTGTAATCTCGTGTTTTTTTGAATTGAACACCAGAAAAAATTATTTTTTTTGAAAGTGCAATATTTGCTCTCTCATCTACTAACCATTTTATAGGTTCAACTGCTACCCAATAAGGTTCACCATAAACTATTATTCTTCCATCAGAAAGTTTACACTCTTCACAATTGTAATCACCAACAATACGAATATACCTTCTTCCTTTATATTCGAATTCTTCGTGTTTTCTAGGCTCAAAACTCCTATCATAATCATCATAATCTACAGAATCTGTAGTATAAGTTTTCCCAGTTTTTCTTATACCAGAGCCTCTTTTATAATTTTCTTCTAACTCTCTTGAAAATCTTTCATCAACTATTGTTTGTGGATATTCTCCATATTCAACTTCTTTAATTCCAAAGCTCCCTCTCACTTCGTTCGAGGCGATTGATGAGATTAATGAGTAAAGCAAAGCTGGGCGAGCCCCACCAATACGGTCGTCAACATCTTGTGAGTCGCTATAACCATCATCATAAACGACGCGCGCATCATTATCTCCATCATTTGTTCTAGTCCACCACCAGCCAGTTCTGTCCTTATCAGTGGTACCTTCTTTAGTATAGTAAACATTATTAACAAACCCACCTAATAGAATAGAAAAATCAGTAATAGCACAAGCTGCTCCATATTTTTTTAATATATCTAATTGTTTATCACCAAAGATTTGCTCTTCGGTTAAAAAAGTTATGTTACTATCCATAAACTAATCACCACTTATATCATAACATATTTTTTTACTATTTGACACATTTTTAGGCAAATTTGAGGTTTTCTTTCTAAATATATAAAATAATTGAAAGTTGAAATATCAATGAATTATTAAATAATAAAGATTATTATTATGAATTATTTAAAAGTCTATTTTATCAAAATAAGTAATGTTTACTATTTACTTCATTTTTATTGAGGTATATAAAATATAACTTGAAAATAAAATAATATTATACATACTAATTATTTTCATTTCAAGTTATATTTCAAATGAAAAAGATATTGGTTTGCGATAATCAATATCTTTTAAACTTTTACAACTACAATAGATGAATTACACTATGATGATTATATAAAAAAATGGTATGTAGAAAATTACTTACCATTTTTATTATAATTACAAATATTTTTTAATTTGCATAAATTACATCTCGGAATAGTTGAACATATTCCTGCGCAAGTTTTAGAACTAAATTGCCATAATAGAAGATTTATTTCTTCCTTAGGTATTTTAGTTTCTTTTTCAATAATTTTAAGTAGATTAAGTATTTCATTCCTTGTTCCATTTGAATCACTTATCAAATTTAATCTTTCTTTTGAAATAATTCTTGATAATCCTCTGCTTGGTCTAGTAGTTTCAATACCCACTCTTTTAAAATACTCTAAAGCACTAAATATGCCTATTTGTTTTAATTTATATTTTCCCTCATATAAGTTTTCTGCTAAGACTAATGGATCATTGCTTTCAACAAAATCATCTAATGAACCATAGTCTTTTTCAATCTTTTCTAACATTTCAATATTATAATTTAAACCATCCAATATTTTCTTAGTTGCAGAATTTGTGCATTCTATTGCACTTAACTTATCAAATATTTCTTCTTTTGATGCTTTTTTTAATTCATCTTTATCAAAATCTTTAAAAACAACTCTAATTCTATCAATATTATTTTTTATCATTCCATCTCCCCATCTATCATTATATAATTGCACCATAATAATAGCTTTAAGATGTTCATTAAATGCAAAAACATGACCCTGTTTTCTTAATTTAACATAGTCATTATATTCTTTAATTAAAGAATTGTAATCAAAACCTATTTCTGACATGTTACTTCTAATAGTATTTATTAATTTTAAATAATTAATTTTTTTATTATAAATTTTCTTTTCTTTTTCAACTGTAACTAATGGAATATGATACTCTATATTAGTTTCAATTGATTCTCTAATAATGCTAAAAATCTTTTCTAATGAGAAGTTCTTAAATCTTGAAATTGGGAATGGTTTTCTAAATTGATTATGGTATTTCATTAAGCTCTCGGCAAAAGATTTTAAGTCTATTTCTTCTTTTTCTTTTAACATTTCCATTTTTTGACCCTTTCTCCGTAAACTATGAAATTATAGATATGCCATTTTTTAAGCCAAAAAACCATTTTTTACTACCAATTTTTGTGTATAACTTTTGAGATTATAACCATGGTGTTTTAACCATTCTAGGATTTCCAAGTTCATCTTGATATCCCAATGCTTCAGTTGTAACAAAACCAACACAATCCACAAGTTTAATGTTTGTTTTGAGCCCATCAACGTTAATAGTTGCTCCACTACTTGGAACAAATTTAGGCTCAATTGTCATTATTGTTTTACCAGCACCAGTTTGTGGTATTTCATCCATACATCTTTTTTTCTCATTTTCATCTTCAATATATGGAAGTATTAATGATTCAATACATTTTTTAATAAATGTACTTTTGCCTGTTCTAACAGCACCTACTACACCTAAATATATTTCTCCACCTGATTTCTTATCAAGACTTTTTATAATTTCTTTTTTATCCATATAAACCTTCTTTCTAGCCACTTAGTAATATTTATGCATTAAATTATTATTTATTACAAAAAAAATTGATTATTATTCATAACCAATTATTATTTATTTTTTAAAACTAAAGATATTAATTTATCATCATTAAGTAAATTATAATTATCAATTTCCAAAAACATAGTATCACTTATTTCATATAATTTAATTTTAATATTTTTATAGTCTTTATTATCTAAAGTTAATATTTTAATACCATTATTATGTTTTTTTAATCTAAATAATTCTTTTCTACTATAGTAATCATAAGCTTCTATTTTATCAAAATATTCAAATTCATATTTATCTTTATGTGCGATAGGACAAAGATATATTGGTAAACTACCAATTAAATATTCATGACTAAATATTAAAGCAACACATAATTTTATATCATATTTATGCATAATTAATTTGTCTTTATTATATTCATTTTTATCAAAATTATCATAGTAATTATTTAATCCAGCGGGTGTAACTAATTTTGTTATTTCAACAAATTCATTATTGTTTTTAAAATCTTTCATCATGAATAAATCCTCCATATGTTTAAAATTTATTTTAATACTTTAACTATTTCTTTATTACATTCTTTTATAATACCATTATTTAAATTAATAAGCATATATGGAATATATTTTTCATTAACCATATCATAGAAAGAACCATCCTCAAGTTTATATCCTAAATATATAACTTTTCCTTTAACACTAACCATACTACCTGATAATGTATTTTTAATTGATACTCTATCTATTTTATAAAACATATCTTTTATTTTTAAAGTATTAAATTCCTCATGTGTAAATAATCTTTCTACATTTATTATTAATTCATGACTAGCATAATTATTCATTTTCACAACACCCCTTAATTTTTAGTAAATTTATTACCTTTAACTAACATTAATCCTAATGTTTTAGTTATAAGTTTATCATCTTTTATATTTAAATATCTATGTAATTTAAAATAATCTTTTAAATAATAAGCATAATCTTTATCATATATTTTATTTAATACTTCATTTGAATCATTTGTTTTAATAAGTTTATCTTCTTCAAAATATAATCCTGTTCTTTGATTATAAAATATATTATTGTTTGCTTTTTTAAACACATTTCTACCTAAAAAATCAAAGTATACTTCATCATTCATTTTAATAAAATATAATTTTTCATTTGCAAGTATTTCTTTTTTATATATAATATCTTCTTCATATTTTTCTGTGTCAACAAAATACGCTTCATTATCAAATTCAAAATTTTCAATTAAATTTCTAAAATATAATTTATAATATGTATTATTCATGTTTTCACTTCTTTCTTATTAATTTAATTTGATTGTTTGTAAGATATTCTTCATATGTAATATCATCATTATTCATTTCAACAATAGTGCCTGTATTTGTTAAACATATATATTTGCATCTAGAATTTATAATCAATCTAGTTAATTTTAATCTATCAAGAAATTTTAAATTCTTAGGAAAGTCTTTTATTAATTCATCAGTTGAATATCTTTTCCCAAAATAAATCCAAGGTGAGTATTTTATAATAGGTCCAATATACTTTTTATTATCTTTAATAATAATATCTTTTTCAAAAAATCTAAATCCTTCAATTTCTCCATCATATTTTATGAATATAGAATTTAATTCATTTACTTCTTCAATTATAAAGTCATTACCATTTATTCTTGGATATTTTTTTTCTACATAAATTTTTCTATATTTATTCATTGTTAATCTCTTTTCATTTCTAATTTCATATTATTTTCACTATTAAAGCCATATAAATTATTATCATTATATTTTATATTATTAAATATAACCTCTTTTGTATAAATATTATGTATATCATATAATTTAGAATAAATGATAGCATTTTTATTAGCGATAATATTTACATTATTAAAAGCCATTAAATTGTTTGCTTCTAATTTAACGATTTCACTATCTATGGTGAAATTATTAAAAATCATTTCATTATTTGCTTTTAACATTAATGATAGATTTTCATGTCCATATCCTAAAAAGCTATTAGAAATATTTAAATTTTCTCTAGCATATATTCCTAGAAGCACTGGCTCTTTCTTTTCATTTCTATGTAAAATAACATTCTTAATTTTTATGTTATCAGCAGTTATATCAGTTAATGAATCTATATTAAAAGTAACATTTGACATAGTTAAATTACCTTCAACATTTATACTAAATGGTTCATTAAATGTACAATTATTTATATCAATATTGACACCATTTAAGCCTTGAATACTAATATTGTTATTAAATTCTACACCACTAATCACATAAACTATTTTCTTATTCTTTAAATTATACTTTTCTATTAGTTTTCTTTTATGTTCATCAAGTCTATTTAATATAATATTTTTTGTGTATTTAATATTTTTTTCATCTATCCAACATATAAATTTATCATCTGAATTATAAAAGAAGCCTAAATCATCAGTTATCTTTTTAAATGCAAATCTTTTCAAATGATAATTAATTACATTTTCTTTTTTCATAAAATACCTCACTTGTTTTTATATATTATACATTTTTTAAAAATAAAATCAATATAAAATAAAAGACTAGTTTAACTAATCTTATTATAATATTTATTTACAAATTCTTCTCTAAATTCAAGTAAATCATCTTTTTCTATATGCAATCTTATATCTTCCATTAATTTAGTTAAAAATCTAATATTATGAATAGATATTAATCTGCCTCCAAAAGCTTCATCACTCACTATTAAATGTCTTATATATGATTTTGTATAATTTTTACATGTGTAGCAGTCACAACCTTCTTCTAATGGGCTTAAATCTTTAATATATTTTGCATTTCTTATATTGCATCTTCCATTTCTTGTAAGAGCATTTCCATGTCTTGCAAGTCTAGTTGGTAGTACGCAATCAAATATATCAATTCCTCTGATAACACCATCTATTAAATCAAGTGGTTCACCTACACCCATTAGATATCTAATTTTATCTTTTGGTAAATAAGGAGTAGCATATTCAATCATTTTAAGTTTAGTTTCAGGATCTTCTCCAACTGATACTCCACCAACACTATATCCATCAAAATTCATTTTAACTGTTTCTTCTGCAGAAAAACGTCTTAAGTCTTCAAATTCTCCACCTTGAACAATTCCAAATAATGCTTGATTTTCAGGATCTTTATGAGCATCTTTGCTTCTTTTCATCCATCTAAGAGTTCTTTCAACACTTTTTTTCATATATTCATGTGTTACTGGATAAGGTGGGCATTCATCTAAACTCATCATAATATCTGAATGCAATTTATTTTGAATATCAATACTTTTTTCTGGAGTTAAAAATAAATTAGCACCATCTATTTGACTTTTAAATTTTACTCCTTCTTCACTTATATCTTTTGGTTTTGCAAGTGAAAATACTTGAAAACCGCCGCAATCAGTTAAAATTGGGCCTGTTTTATAATTCATAAAATTATGTAGTCCTCCAGCATTATCAACTACATCTTCTCCAGGTCTTAACCATAAATGATATGTATTTGAAAGTATTACATCAGCACCTGCATCCTTCAATTCTTCTGGACTTAATGTTTTAACTGTTGCTTGAGTCCCTACAGGCATAAACATAGGAGTTTTATGCGTCCCCCATTTAGTCTTAAATTCACCAAGTCTACCTCCACAAGAGCAAGTTTTTAATAATTTAAATTTTAAATCCATTTTATTTTACCTCCAAATTTGTTAAAAACATAGCATCTCCAAATGAAAAGAATTTATATTTTTCATCTTGTGCATGTTTATATGCATTTTTAATTATATCTAAACTACTAAAAGCAGAAACTAACATTACTAAAGTACTTTTGGGTAAATGAAAATTAGTAATTAAAGCATCAGCACTTTTAAAATTATATGGTGGATATATAAATATACCAGTTTCTTCTTTTGTACTTTTAAATACTCCATATTTTTGTATATTTGCTTCAAGCGTTCTTAAAGATGTAGTGCCAACACAAATAATTCTTCTATTTTCTTCTTTAGCTTTATTAAGTTTTAAAGCAACTTCCTCACTTATTTCATATAATTCTTTATGCATGTCATGTTTTGTAATATCATTTTCACTTACTGGTCTGAATGTCCCAAGTCCAACATTTAACGTAACATATAAAATATCTATTTTCTTATTTTTTATTTTTTCAAGTAATTCTTTTGTAAAATGAAGTCCCGCAGTAGGTGCAGCTGCACTACCATAAACACTAGAATAAACAGTATTATACCTATCATTATCTTTAAGTCTTTCATGTATATATGGTGGTAGTGGCATAGCCCCTACTTTTTCTAAATGTTCAATTAAAATTCCATTAAAAATAAGTTTTACATTTGTAATACCATCATTTAATACATCAATTACTTCACATTTAAAATCATCATCAAATTTTATAATAGTTCCTACTTTTACTCTTTTTTGAGGTCTTACTAAACATTGCCAAATATTGTTTTCTAATTCTTTTAATAATAATACTTCAATTTTAGCATTAGTATCTATTTTAAAGCCAATTATTCTTGATGGCATTACTTTAGTATTATTTAAAACCAAAGTGTCTCCCTCTTTTAAATAATTAATTATATTATAAAACCTTTCATCAATATATTTTCCATTATTTTTATCTACAACTAATAATTTAGATTCATCTCTTTTTTCTATAGGAGTTTGAGCAATTAAAGACTCATCTAAATCATAATTATAAGTTTCAATATCTCTATAATTCATATTATTCACTAGGAAAACAGCCTAGCAATTCACATCCTTTTTTATTTCTTTATTAATATTTTTTTATAATCTTTTATTTCTAAAACGTCTAAAATAAAAGTTAAAATACTTGATGGTACAAATGCACAAACTAGTGCATATAACATTTTATATTTGTTATCTTCACAATTATCATACTTAATTATTATATCAATTAATAGTATTGAAATTAATAGATTTAGTAATCCTAATATTGTATAAAATCGTATATTTTTTTTATGTTTTTCAATTTTTAAAATTTCAAATCCATCTACCATACTATTTTTTTCTCTTTAATTCTTTTTCTTTATCCTCACTATTATTTAGTATATCATCTTTTTTACTTCTTAAATAATCAATTTTTTCTTTTGTACTCATTTCATCATAAGACTTACTTCTATTTTTTAAAGCATTATTATTTTCTAAATAATCATATTTTTCATCAATATTCATTTTATAAAAATCATCTAATATATTACAATTATTTTTAATAGCATTTTCATATAATGATAATAATTCAGTTATTTTATCAAATTTTAATTTATTATCAATATTAAGCTCCAGAATATCCAAAAAAGATAGTATTACTCTTTTAAATTCATAAAAATCAGATTCTTCATTTAAATATATTTTATTTGTTAAAACCAATTCAATTTTACATATAGAATAGCTATATTTAATAAATATTAAATCTAGTATATTATATATACCATCTTTAATATTATAAATTGGAATTAATGAACAAATAATATCAGTTAATAAATCTTTTATATCATCTATAAAAGGATTATTATTTTTAATATAATTGTAGCCTTCTTTAGATAATTTAATTTGAAAAATTGTTTCTTTTATTAGATTTGGAGTAAAACTAAATAGGACAGTTAAAAGATAAATAATTTTTAAACTCATAGATCACCTATTCAATATCATCAATTCTTTTTTGTGTTAGATTTAATGTATATACAGCGTCTTTAACATCATTCAAATGAAGATCAATAAATGGCTTACATCTATTAATTTCATCTAATGCAAACTCTCTATATGTTTCATAATCATCAACAATGTTTATTTTACGCATATCTAATAATCTAGATTCAACACTTTGTTTTAAATCATTTTTATAAAATATTTTATACCATTTATTAATTTCTTCTATATTTGCTTCATGAATTAAAACTTTTTTAAATAAATTTAAATTATTTATTACTTCATTAGTATAATTTGTAACATATTGCCAATTACATACAAATTCAGAATTAAATTCTTTTTTTTGCAAAATAGATTCTTTCATTTCTATTCTTAACGCCATATAGATACCTCCGATTAACAAACATATGTTAACAAAAAAGGTATATTTTGTCAATATACCTTATTACTATACATTTTAATTTAAATATCTTATAAATTATCGATAATATTTTCTAATTCTTCTTTATTTCTAAAACCAACTAGCTCTTCTTTTTTTTCGCCATCTTTAAAGAATATTACTGTGGGTATACTCATTACTCCATATTCTCTTGCTAAATCTTCATGTTCATCGACATTCACTTTAATAATATCAATTTTTTCATCTAATTCTTCAAGTATTGGCGCAAGCATTTTACATGGTCCACACCATTCAGCATAAAAATCAACTAAATGAGTTCCATTACTGATTAATTCATTAAAATTTTCTTTTTCTAAATGTAACATTATAATTTTCCTTTCTCTTTTAATAATTCAACGTTTTCTGTTGAAATTATATCATATTTAATAAATAATTCAATTGCTCTTTCATTAAAAGTTTCATTTTTATAGTCTTTAGCAAGTAAATACACTTCATCAATAACCTTTTTAGTATTTTTAATACTTTTACTTAAAACTGGTGTGTTATTCAATATTTTACTTGTATATTTAGAATCTTTTACTTCTTTAATATTTATAAAAGGTTGACTCATTATAAATAAAATAATAAATACAATAATATATCCTTCAATAAAACCAACTATTAAACCACCAATTTTAGAAAAGAAGCCAAGGATTACTGTAGCTCTTAATATTTTTTCTATAATACCAGTTATCTTTAATATTATTCTAAGTATTAAATACACTATTGAAAATATTATTAAGAAAGCTATTACTTCATAAAGCAATATATTTAATATTTTAACACCACTAAATATTCCACCAAATGAGAAAAATGGTAGGTTTTTATATAAAAATGTTGAAATTACTTCTCTTAAATTAAATGATATTATTAATGATAATACTAAACCTACAAGCAATACTGTTTCCTTAATTAATCCTCGTCTAAAGCCACCGAGCATAGCTACAATAATAAATATTATTATTAATGCATCAATTATATTCATTTTAACCATCCTATTCTAATATATATGGATTATCATAATTTCCATTACCAGATTTTACTTTGACACTATTTTTAAGAGTTATTACTGGTCTTATAGCATGTTCTTTATTTACTTCACTTTCACTTATTTTACCATCTTCTATTATAAAATTATATGCATTTATTCCATTATAATATGCAGGAGTTATTGTCCAATAAGATAATGATGAATTTAAATAATTTAAAGTATTTTCACTTTCTCTATTAAGTCCAGCATAAAATGCTTCATCTGCACTTAACAATCCGATTGGATAAGTTATTCTTTCATTATTCAGTCTATCATTATTATTTTCACAATTATAACTCACTTCATTATTTAATAATCTATACATAGAATTATAACCAGTATTATAATTTTTATATCCTAAAATATCATATTTAACACTATTAAGTACAAAACTATCTGTTTTTCTATTGCTACAATAAATAGAGTTTGCAATATAAGATGAATATTTAACCAAATTATTTTGATAAAATTCATTTACTTTTTTCATTATATTACTTGGATTAACATTTTCATGTTCGCTTTCATAATTACTACTATTAGCACTTCCATAAATATAACCAACATATGCATTATAATTAGAATTATTATTAAATGTAGTTAAATCTAACGTATTATTTTCGCCATCACAAATTCCATTATTGAATTTTCCATTATATATAATTCTTACACCTAAATCTTCAGTAGTTCTAATTATTTTATAACAATAATTACCTAAAACCAAATTATTATTAAGTTCATTAGTGCCTCTATAAAAATATACTGTATTTCCATTAATAGAATTATTTGTATAATAAACTCCATCTTCTATATTTAATTCATTTTTATATAATTTTGGATTATTACCTATTACATATGCATATAAACTATTAAAATCATATAGAGAATCTAGTGATAACACATTTACTTTTATATTTGATGAAAATGTTTTATTATTTGTATCACTAGTAGTTACTTTTAAATTAAATTTATATTCATGAGTATTTGATGGTTCTATTTTAATTAATGACGCTAAAATATAATTATCGTTAATTATGTATGATTTTTCTATGTATGCTCCATCATCACTAATTAATGAAAATACTAAACTATTTTTATCAAAATTATTTGTTACATTAGAAAGCACTATTGAATAATATAATGTTTTATTATATGTATTTTTTATTGAAAAACTTTTATTTACAATATAATCTTTAGTAGCATTTACTATAGTTACATTAGAAGTTTCATTATATTTGATATCTATATATTGATTTAAATCAACTATTTTTTCATTATCAGTTTTTTCATAATTAAAATGAATATATGTAATACCAATCATAAAAAGTATTATTACTATAATTCCTACAGTTATTAATATTCTTTTAATACTAATCTTTCCCATAATAAAACTCCTTTATTCTTATAAATATTATATAATTATTATGCCTTTTTTTCAATAATATTTGATAAATAATATTTTTTTTGGTAAAATATACGTAAAGGGGAAATTTGTATGATAAAAGAATGTGATATTTTAACAGAAAAAGATAATAAAACATTAAGAAAAGTTAGTACGGAAGTAACTTTTCCAATGGATGAAAAAGACATAAGTTTAATAAATAATATGATTATGTATTTAAGACTTAGTCAAGATGAAGAATATGCTAAAAAAAATAATATAAGAGCTGGGATGGGACTAGCTGCGATACAATTGGGTGTTGAAAAAAGATTTTTTGTTATTTCATATAAAAAGGATGATGGAACATTTGAAGAATACAAAGTTATTAATCCTAAAATAGTAAGTCATTCTGAAGAAGAAATATATGTGGAAGAAGGAGAAGGATGTTTGAGTGTAACTAGATATGTTGAAGGTATAGTTCCTAGATTTGCAAGAGTTACAGTTGAATATTATGATGAATTTGGCAACATTCAAACTAAAAGAGTTAGAGAAGAAATTGCAGTAGCATTTCAACATGAAATTGATCATTTAAATGGTATACTATTCACAGATAAAATAGATAAAAAAAATCCATATAAAAATCAAGAAAACATGAGGGCTATTTAAAGTAAACATTTATTTTTAATGTTTACTTTTTATTATTTATTTTATATAATTTTATTATAGGAGAAAAAGATATGACAAAGGGAAATAAGATAAGATTAATATTTTGGGGATTTATTTGGCTAATAGTTTTAGTCGCAATGGCATTTGGAATATATGGCTATTTTAATGGGTATGGTATATCTGGAAAAGTTAGAAATGAATTAAAACCAGTAGTTACTTCTTTTAATAGTTTAAATGAATTAAATATTTATAACAATGCAAATATAAAAATAAAAGCAAAGTTAAATAAAAGTGGTATTAAAGTTAATTATAAAACATTGACTTCTAACCTAGCTTATATCTTTGACTATAAAGAACTTGATGGAAATAAAGTATTATACATGAAATATAATGAAAATAGTGAAAATACTGCACAAATTATTATTAGAGAAATGGTTGATGCAATATCTGTTTTAAATAATCATAATGAAGGTGATATTTTCAATAAAATTAGTTATGATGATTTGTATGAATTAACTTTAAATGAAGGCATTTTAATAAAATATAATAATGGTATCAAAGAAGTATATATTGATACAAATAAATCAGTAGCTGATTACATTACTGAAAAAGATAAAGAAAAAATTACTGAAAATGATTTATTAAAAATGAATAATGAACTTAAAGAAAAAGGATTTTACACTATTACTAGAAATAATTTAATATTATATGTACTTAGTAATGATGAAAAATATACAATATATGCTCAAAATAACAATTATGATGATTATTTATATAAATCTATAAATAATTTAATAAACACACTTGATTTAGATGATAAAATTAAAAATAGTTTTAATTTAAATTATCCAACTATTAGTACTTCAACAGAATTTGATAATTATATAATAACAGTTGATGATAAAGCATTTGAAATAGATGTATTTAAAAATAAAAATAATATCATTAAAATTGAAATATTAAAAGACATTAAATCAAATTAATGTCTTTTTCAATATATTCCTTTATTTCATTTATTGTATTATCAAAGTTATTATAATCTACATTAAACCATTTTATATCTTTCATTTGATTATTAAACCATGTAAATTGTCTTTTTGCATAATGTCTTGTATTTTGTTTAATAAGTTCCTTTGCTCTTTCTAAACTAATATTATTATTAAAATATTCATTTAGTTCTTTATAACCAATTATATTAGTATAGTTTTTATAATGCTTTTCATATAACTTTCTTGCTTCTTCTAACAAACCTTCATTAAACATATTATCTACTCTTTTATCTGTCATTTTATATAATGTTTCTCTATCAGTTTTAAGACCTATTAATATAAAATCATACATTCTTTTATTTATATCTTCAGTTTTTTCTAATACTTTTCCATTCTCATAATATCTATTTATATATCTTATAAGTCTTTGTCTATTATTGATATGAATATCATTATTAATATCTATTTCATTTGCAAGAGTTTTTAATTCTTCATTTGTATAATTACTAAAATCTAAATTAGATTTATTTGTTTCATTAAGTTTATAATTATAAAGAAGTGCTTTTATATAAAGACCACTACCACCAACTACAATAATATTTTTATTATCATTAATTAATTTATTTAAAATATTTCTACCATCTTTTTGATAATCAAACAAAGTATAATCATCATTTAAAGAAATTAAATCCATCATGTAATGATTAATACCTTCTTTTTCATTTTCTTTTATTTTAGCTGTTGCAATTAAAGGTTCAGTGTATATACAAGTAGAATCTGCATTTATAATATCAGCATTATATTTATGAGCAAGTTCAATTGAAAGTTTTGTTTTTCCTGTTCCAGTAGGACCAACTATTACAATAATTTTACTCTTCATCTTCTTCCCTCTCATCAAGTTTTAAAGTAAGAGTTTTTTCTTTAGAAACCTCATTACCATTTTCATCAAGTTCTAAACCATTCACATATAAGTATTCTAAATATTTCATAAATTCAAGTTCCGTATTATTCATTTCCATTCATCCCCTTAGCAAAATTAACTCTTTTAAACATTTTTTCAAGTTCATATAAAGGATATTTTATCACAGTAGGCCTTCCATGAGGACATGTATATGGAAATTTACATTCAAATAAATTATTTATTATTGCTTCCATTTCTTCATATGTAAGACTACTATTTGCTTTAACACTTGCTTTACAAGCTAAAGATGCACATACTCTATCATTAAATTTAGTTCTATCAAAATCTCCTTTAAGTTCACCAACACTTTCAAAGATTTTTCTAATACTTTCTTCTTCAAATCCTTCTTTTAACCAACTAGGATGACTATATACTCTAAATGTATTTTTACCAAACTCCTCTACTCCAATTCCAAGTTCTTTAATAATATCAATATGTTCTTTAATATTCATAAACTCATCTGCTTTATATTCTAAAGTAATTGGAAATAACATATTAGTTGTATATACTTTAGCACCCTCAAAATATGATAAATATAATTCATAATTATGTCTTTCATCTGCAGCATGTATATCAAACATATACATTGTATCTTCATCATGTGCGATTAAAAATGTTCCAAGAGCAAGCCCTACTGGTTTTATTAATTTATGTTCTCTTTTAATATTTTCTTCATCATATTTAACTTCTTCTTTTGAATCAAATTCAAGTCTTACTTCTTCTATAATTTTTTGTGGTGTTTGATTAACTTCATTATAATTTAAATTATTTTCTGAAATATAATTATTAATTCTATCGTTATTTGTATATTCACTATAATTAAATAAATTTTCACTATATTCAGGTGTTTCATCATATGGTTTAAATGAATTATCACTTTTATTAATTGCTTCTTTGATTGTAACAAATAATAAATCATTTAGGCTTTCAAGTTTAGAAAACTTGATATCTTGCTTAGTAGGATGAATATTAACATCTATAAGTGTTGGATCAGTTTCAATATTTATCACAACTATTGGAAATTTATTTTCAGCAAGAACTGTATGATATGCATCTTTAATAGTTCTATTAATACTTTGATTAGTAATTACTCTTCCATTTACAAATATAATCATATTATTTCTATTTGATTTATATACATTTAAATTACTTATGTATCCATTAATAGTATAATCATAATTTTCTCCATTTATTTTAATCATGTTTTTAGATACATTATAACCATATATTTCATGTATTACTTTATATAAATCTCCACTTCCAGATGTTTTAACTATTTCTTTATTATCATTTACTAATGTAAATGAAATACTAGGATGAGATAAAGCGATTTTTTCAATAAATCCTACTGTATAATTAAGTTCAGCATATAAGTTTTTTATGAATTTAAGTCTAGCTGGAGTATTATAAAAAAGTTCTTTAACTTCCATAATTGTACCAATTCTCATACTACCAACTTTTTCATTAATTATTTTGCCAGCTGATACTTCAAGTAAAGTTGATTCATTACCATCATATGTATCTAAAGTTATATTACTTACGGCACTTATCGCAGCAAGTGCTTCACCACGAAATCCAAGTGTCCCAATAAAATATAAATCATTTTCATTTTTAATTTTACTTGTAGCATGTCTAAAAAAGCATAGTTTTGCATCTTCCCTACTCATGCCAATACCATCATCTACAATTTTAATGCTTTTAGTTCCAGATTCAATAAGTTCTATTTTAATAATTTTGCTTCCAGCATCTATACTATTTTCAACAAGTTCTTTAACTACATTTGCAATTCTTTCAACTACTTCACCTGCTGCGATTTTATTAGCAAGATTCTCACTCATTATATTTATTTTATTCATAACTTCACCACATCTTTATTTAATTTTATCATATATTTTATCATTTAAAAAGAGAATAACAAGAAAGAATCAAAAGGATATGAAAAATTACGTGAAAGTACTATTTTTTTGTAAAACTCAATTTAAATGTTATAATTAATTTAAGGATGTGATTGTATGATATATTATCCAAAGGTATTTGGAACTTGTGCAGGTGCTAATAAAGCAATAGAAATAGCTTTTAGATTAAGGAATGAATATAAAGATAAGAATGTATATATTTATAAAGAAATATTACATAATCCTTATATAATTGAATTACTTAATAAAGAAAATATTAAATGTATAGATGATTTAAGTTTAGTTAACAAAAATGATATTCTTATAATTAGAGCGCATGGAGAACCTAAAGAAACCTTTGATTATTTAAAAGAAAAAGGAATTAATTATTATGATGCCACTTGCATAAATGTTACTAAAATACATGAATTAGTAAATGAAAAATATAATCAAAATAAAAATATAATTATTATTGGTAAAAAAGAACATCCTGAAGTAATCGGAACTAATGGTTGGTGCAACAAGAATGCTATTATTATTGAAAATGAAAATGATTTTGAAAATATAAACCTTAATAAAGAATATTATGTTGTATGTCAAACAACAATATCTGAAAATATTGTAAATGATACATTAAAATATTTAGATAAAAATAATATTAAATATGAATTTAAAAATACAATATGCAATGCTCAAAAAGTAATACAATCTTCTTCCATAGAACTTGCTAAAAATATGGATGTTATGTTTGTAATTGGAGGTAAGTCTAGTTCTAATACTAAAGAACTTTATGAACTTGTTAAGAAAGAAACAAATTCTTATTATTTTTCAAATATAAAAGATTTTTATGATTTTATTAAAAAAGAAAGTTTTACAAGCAATACTAAAATTGGCTTTACTGGAGGTGCTTCTACTCCAAGAAATCAAATATATGAATACGCATACTTACTTGAATTTATTATTTATTATAAAAATAAGTTAATAGAATTACAAAATGAAATAATTAAATATAATAATGATTTAATTCAAAATGATAATGAAATTATAAAAGAATCTTTAAATAAATTTATAAATATGAATAAAGATGGTAAATTTATTAGAGGATCTTTAATAGATTTAGGATATAAACTCAATAATAATGATAACTATTCTGTTCCTCTTTCTATAGCATATGAAACATTTGAAACATCAATATTAATACATGATGATATTATTGATAATGCTAAAATTAGAAGAGGAAAAGATACAATTCATGAAAAATATAGAAAAGAATTCAAAAAATATAAAAAAGATAATACCCCTACTTCACTTGCATTATGTTTAGGCGACTTTGGCATGTACTATGCAAATCAAATAATAGTAGATAGTTACAAAGACAATCATAACTTATCAAAAATTCTTTCATTTTATAATGAAGTAGTTATGAACACAATTAAAGGAGAAATACTTGATGTATATCTTCCATTTATTGAAAAGAATGATAAGAATCATAAACTTTATGAAGATGATATACTAGAAATATATAAATTAAAAACATCTTTCTATACAATAGTAGGTCCTTTTATTCTCGGAATGATTTTAGGTGATTCAAAAGATGAAGATATAGAAATATTTAAAAATGTTTTAATGAATCTAGGAATAGCTTTTCAAATAAAAGATGATATTCTAGGTATATATGGAAAATCAAAAGTAATTGGCAAATCAACAAGTTCAGATATTGAAGAATTTAAACAAACAATACTATATTCATATATAAAAATTAAAAAGCCAGAATATTTAGAAGAATTATTTAAATACTATGGACATAAAAATAAAACTAAAGAAACACAAGATTTATTTATTAAAAGTGGTGCATTAGAATATGCAAATAATAAAATGAATAATTTATTTTATGAAACTAATCATAGTATAAAAATGTTAAATATAAATGATAATATTAAACACATATTACTTGGTTTTATAAAGTTTTTAGAAATAAGAGAAAAATAACTTGAAAGTTTATCTACTTTCAAGTTTTTTAATTACATTATGAAGTGTATCAGCTTCAATAATTTCTATATCATAATTATTTTCTTTTTTTAATTTCATAGCTTCTTCATAATTATTTGTTGGCACTATAAAAACTTTGGCACCCGCTTTTACAGCACCTGCTAATTTGTATTTAACTCCATCTATCTCTACTACAGTTCCATCGGAATATATTGTACCTGTACCTGCAATTACATCTCCTTTAGTCAAATCATACTCTGTTATTTTATTATAAATATCTAAAGCACACATTAGTCCACGAGAAGAACCACTTTCATTATCTTTAAATACATATTCAATTTTAGGATTAGTTTCAATATTTTTTAAAGTAGATATACTTACACCAATTACTTTTCTATCATTTTTTATTATGACTTTGGCAACACAATTAACTTTTTTGTTATTTCTTAAAACATCTAATATTACTTCATCATTTTCATTTAATTCATTTATAATATTTGTTACATCTATCGTAGATTCAACAGAAACATTATTAACTTTTTTTATCACATCTCCAATTTTTAAATTAGTGTTTGCAAAATCAAACACATGTGTTATTGTGACATCAACACTTTTAATATCATAAGGAATTCCAGCCTCATCAAAAGCAGCTATTATCGCATCATAACTAGTTGCCTTTAAATCAATTTTTCCACGATTAACTGCATCTTCATAACTTTCATTATCATATTTCATATTACTTATACTTTCTAAATCCCAACTAGGTATTATATATGAAATTAAATATGTTAATATAGTTGCATGTCTACTTGTAACATATGTTAAATTAAAACTACCCGATTCTTTATATGCATTATCTACAATTATTCTATCAGTTAAATCAACAAGTTTTCCAGGTGAAAAAATATTATAATTTAATCTAAATAATGAAACAAATAAAATAATTATATAGAATATATAAAATTTATAATGTTCTTTAATATCATCTTTTATATTTTTAAATAAATATTTATTCATATTTTATTCCTTTCTTTAATATTATATCACATATGAAATTATTTATGAAAAACATAAAATACTTATTCTTAACTTTCATTTTAGTATTATTTATTTTTAATATTAAAATAGTTATTTTATCTTCAAAAGAAGCATCATTGTTATTTTTTAATAAAATATTTATTACTATATTTCCATTTATTATTTTATCAGATATTTTAATATATTATGATTATCATATTTTTTTAAAAAACACTATTGGTAAATTTATTTCTAAATTATTTAATATTGATCCAAATGTATCAATTATTTTTATTTTATCAATTCTTACTTCAACTCCAAACAATGCAGTATTTATAAAAGATATGCTTGATAATAATGAAATTGATAATGATACTGCTAATAAAATTCTTACATTTACATATTTTCCTTCAATTTCTTTTATAATTGGTTCTATTGGAATATCTATTTATAAGAGTTTTAAAATAGGATTTATTTTATGGATATTATGTTTATTTTATAATATATTAATTGGAATATTTACTAGAAGCAAAATTAAATTTAATAGATCTAATATTAAAAGATCTTTAAAAGAAAAAGATGACTTTTTTAATATATTAAAAAAATCTATTATAAAAGGAATTAATACATCAATTATTATTTTAGGAAATTTAATTATCTTTACAATAATTATTAATTTATTAAACAAGTATTTAAATATAAATAATGTTTTATACGCTATCATTTCTGGATTTCTTGAAATGACAAGTGGAATTGTTAGTATTAATAGTCTTAATATTAATCTAAATTATAAATTAATTTTTACTTTTCTAATACTTTCTTTTAGTGGTTTATCTATATTATTTCAATCAAGAAGTATTCTTTCTGATTATAAAATAAATATAAAAAGAACACTAATAATTAAATTAGTATTCTCTATAATAATTAGTTTAGTTTTATGGTGTGTAACTACATGTTGTTCCACTTAATGTATCAGTAACACTATTTGAACATTTATAAGTATGACCATCAGTTCCTTTACTAGTATCTATTTCCCAATCACTATTTGGACATTTCGATGCATTTACAGAGCCATAGCATAGAGTACTTGTCATTGTAGGATTACTTATTCCACTTGGGCATGCATAATTAGGACTTAATGTACCAGTTTGACCTGAAGTATATCCACTTGATGCACAAAATGAGATGCAACTTGAATTGCTATGACCACTTGCATAAACATTTGACCAAGTTCCATTTCCACCATTACTACCATCATCTATCCAGCATCTACAACTACCACTAAATGTTCCATTAGCGCTTATGTTACCTTTACAATATGTTCCTGTGATTGTAGCTGCGTATTCACATTTTCCAGATGATGTATTATATGTATGTGATGTATCTCTACAATTTGCTTTCCATTTTGCAAATAATTGAGTTATAGTTGTAGAATCCCAGTTTCTTAAACCAGCACCAGAAGCATCATAATATTGTGTTCCTCCTCCATTAGCTTCTGAATAATATCCTTCAAACGTATTTCCACTTTTTGTTGGAACACTGATACTTGGCATACTACTATCATATGTTGCTTCTATAGAAGTTGATCCTCCAGTTCCACCTTGTCTATTTAATGTTATTGTATATGTATTTGCTGTCCATTTTGCATATAATTCTTTATTTTCAGCTATATCCCAATTTTTTGCACTTGCACCAGTAGAAGTATAATATTGTGTTCCTCCTCCATCAGCTTCAGTATAATATCCTCCAAATGAATAACCTGTTCTTGACGGTACTGTAATGCTTGGCATGCTAGTATCATATGTTGCAGTTACAGAAGTACTTCCGCCACCTCCAGCGCCTTGATTTAAGGTTACTGTATATGTGTTTGCATTCCAATGAGCATATAAATTTAAATCATCATTCATTATACTATCTTCATCATATCTATTTCCACCATTTTCAAAATCATACCAGCCATTAAATGCATATCCTGTTCTTGATGTAGAACATAAAGTACCTAATCTATTTAAATATGTTACTTCCTTTGTACTAGGATTACAGTTTTCTCCATTATTTGAATTATAACTAATTATAAATGTATCTAATTTTGTATTAATATTACATACTATATCTTGTACTCCAGTTGATAAAGTTAATTTATCATTATTGTAAATTGCTCCACAATCATTACTATCATACAAATATCCATGTTTTAATATTACTTCACTTTCAACCACTTCATATGGATTAATGTTCTTAGTACTTGGGACTATATCTATTTTTTTATCATCGAATTCATATCTTATTCTAAATTTTTCTTGAAACATCCAAGGATTTGTTTTAGTTCCACTACCAGTTACAACAACTCCATTTTGTACATAATTTGTTACTCTAATATTATTGGAATTTGATTTACTTTTACTACTTAGCATCGTATTACTATAAGGATCTACTATTACTACATTACTACCATTTTCTGTCATTGTGAAATATTCTAATCCATTAAATAAATATGTAGAATTATTATCATTATTTTTAGATAATTCAAATTCATATTTATTTAATAAACCTCCTGTTTTAAAATTCGAATTTCCAGCAATAATGTTCCCACTATCAAATCCATAATTAACATTTTCTGTTACAATATATCTTTGATAATTTCTGTATTTCTTTATAAAGTTATTACAAAATTCAGGTGTATGTGCATATTCTGTTTTAGCATGAACACTTGTAATTAAAAACAATCCAATAATAACCAATAATAATTTCATTATCTTTCTCATATGTTCACCTATTATAATTATAAGGCTTTATTATAAAATAATCAATAAAAAACTAGTCTAGTGACTAGTTAAATTATTAATAATAATTTTTAATTATTATGGTGTGTAACTACATGTTGATCCACTTAATGTATGACCACTTGAACATGAATATAAATGACCATTTGTACCTGAACTTGTATTTATTGAATAACTTCCAGGACAAGATGAACTACTTACATATCCATAGCAGTAATCTCCAGACATTGTAGCACTAACTCCACTTGGACATACATAGTTTGGTGAACATGAACCTTCATAGAATTGACTACCACATGCAGAAGCGCAACTAGAATTGTAACCACAATTTTAGTACATGTCCATCCTGTTGTACAAGAAGTTTGACTATATTTATAACATTTATTATCTACTTTTGTAGATCCTGGATAATTTGTTGCACAATCATAATCAGTTGCTGTTGATGGATTAGCCGTCCATCCAGAAGGACAACTACCAACATTTCCAGTAGTATTACAACAGTACCATTTACTGTACCTGTTGAACATGAATATGTATTACAACTTATTGTTCCCGAATATTATGGTGTAACATCATATTCACACTTTTGAGATGAAGAATTATAAGTTCCAACGCTACAAGTATTGTTAGTGCTCCATGATCCAGTCCATCCATTACAATTATCTCTATCAGTATAATCTAAGCAATTTCCTCCAGAAGGTTGTGTTCCACCTGGACAACTACCATAACTATATCCATCAGGTACACAACTACCTTCTCTCCAAGTTCCAACATGATAGGCATCGCATACAGTAAATTGTGAAGGACAATAAGTTGCTCCTTCTACCAAATAGCCCCCGTAGTTATATGTACCATCAGAATTTTTAGAACACTCAACAGATTGATAAGAATATAGTTGCGTTCTTGGTGCTGAAGTGAAACATCTATATTTTGTTGTAGCTGGATACTCACATTTTCCAGTTGATGCATTATATGTATGTGATGTACTTCTACAATTTGCTTTCCATTTTGCATATAATTCAGTTATAGTTGTAGAATCCCAGTTTCTTAAACCCACACCAGATGCATTATAATATTGTGTTCCTCCTCCATTAGCTGCTGAATAATATCCTTCAAATGTATTTCCACTTTTTGTTGGAACACTGATACTTGGCATACTACTATCATATGTTGCTTCTATAGAAGTTGATCCTCCAGTTCCACCTTGTCTATTTAATGTTATTGTATATGTATTTGCTGTCCAGTTTCCGTATAAATCTATTGAAGTTGTAGCCCTATTTCCTACTTGGCTTATAAACCAATCATCTCCAACTGAGGAAGTAAATGATGTCTTCACCACTTCACCACTAGCTGTTAAACTCCATCCATTAAATGTATATCCAGTCTTAATTCCTAAACTGCTAGTTGGTGATAAATTATTATCATCCATATTTCCATCATATGTTAAAGTTTCTGTAGATGTTGCATTACTTCCATCATTCTTATGATATGTTATTGTTAATTTTTGTGCAATACACGTGGAAGTATTTCCTTGTATTACTTGATGTGCAGAAATTAAATGTCCTCTACTACAATTTGTACATGTTGAATCATTTTCATTTTTTATATAAGTATTTGCTGAACAATTTATTTTACAACTTGAACTATTAGTTGATCCAGAATTAGAATGATATCCTTCATTACAATGCACTATACCTTGATCTTTTGTTTTGTCAAAAAGAACATTATCTACACCTGGACAATAATTATCTTCTTCACATGTTTTACATTTTGTTTCATTTTTTGGTAAATATGTTCCAGCACTACATGTAAATTTTTTGTTTGTCCATTGTGCATATACTGTCATATTTCCATCAGCTTTAGTATTATCAGTTATTTCTTTGCCTGACGTAGACTGTGTAAACCATCCCCAAAAACTATATCCACTTCTATTACTAGTTGGCTGACATAAAGGACCCCAATTTTCTCCTGCTTTCTTGATTGTTTTTATACATCCATATCCATTATTATTATCATATGTTAATGTATAAAATCTTAAATCATCCTTATCCACTATTGAAGCTGAATATAACTCTATATTATATTTTGGATCACTCATTTCTATTGTGATGTTTGTTATTGTGTCATATTTTTTATCTTCTTCGAGCATTTCTTCTGTATTATTTACATTTTCATATTTTTGAATTACTGGAGGTAATATTTTTTCAAATTTATATCCATCTATTATTTCATTTCCATCATTATAAATTAATTTAGCCATTTTTATTGTTTTTAAGTAGTTATAGTTGTTTCCATAATATTTTATTGTTGATGTTTCTACTAATCTTCTTACTACGTTATTTGAGCCTTCTGTTATGTCCTTGCTTTCTAATACATTTGATATTATTTCTAAATTCATACTTTTATTGTTGCCTAATAAAATTTCACATTTTTTATCGGAAACACAAGTAATATTTTTTACACCACCATTTTTTATAAAATGCTCATTTATTACTTTAGCAACTAATGCTTTATAGGTTCTTGCTTGTATATTTTGATTTATTATTGAATAAGATTCTCTTATTTTTAATAATGTCCCAATCATTGTGATAATAATAACACTAACCAAAACTATACTTAATATTAATTCCATAAGTGTAAAACCTTGCTTTTTCATTTTGCCCTCCACTATAATTCTAAAGAAACATAATAATATTTGTTATTTCTATAAAATACACCTACTACATAATTATCTTTACAAGAGACATCTTCACTATTAGTACATCTTTTTAATGTTTTTAAATATTCTATAGTTCCACTATCATATATTTCAGTAGGATTTTTATCTCTTTTTAATTGTTCATTTAAATTTTTTATTACCATATAATAGATCATGTTATTATTTTCAAATACACTTTTACAATCTGTAATTCTTTTATTCATATATGTAGAGCAAGTATTTTTATCAGCTTTAAAAGTACCATTATTAGTATTAGTATATTCTTCATTATTTTGTCCTAAATTTCCTATAACATATAAAAGATATTTATCTGAAGGTAAATCATAATATTCATTTTCTTTAGATTTTCTTGTTACTAAAGCATAACTTGAAATTAACAAAGTTAATGATAAAACAACTACAAGTATAACAGTAACACTTTCTATAAATACAAAACCATTTTTTTTCATATTTTTTAGCTCCTATTCTGACATATATGTTATTCTTGCATGACCATTTCCGGAATTGCCAACAATTGGATTGTCATCTATATAACTTGGCATGCTTTTAGCTCCGATAATTTCATTAGTCCATTCAAATCCTTTTCCATCAATCATTGTTGTGTTTGTAAATAATTTATTTGAATAGTGATATGAACAAACAACATCATTTGTACCTTCAGAACATCTTATATCATTAGAATCATTTCTAGGAGAATAACTTTGGCTTGATCTACCAGCTATGCAACCAGCATGACCTGAAATATATGATGAACCTCCGCCACCACTAGTTGAAGAAGATTTTCCACCATAATATCCGCCAGCTCCATTTGATATTCCAGTTTCTCCTAATCCATATGAATTTGAAATTTGTCTACCTCCTGATCCTTCAGAATTATTTGTATCAATTGGATAGCCATATAATCCACCGGCAGAAGATTCTTGACTTCCACCTCCACCTGCAGCAACCATTATTCTAGATCTTAAACTAGTAGGATTATTCCAATCGCCTCCAATGATTCTAACATCAGTAGCACCTCCGCCACCATTACAGCCATTAACTGAACCATTAAATATTTGATTTTGATTAGTTGTTACACAATTTCCAGATTCATATTTAGGCATTTCTCCAACATATATATATATTTTTTCATCTTTTGATAATTTTAAATTACCACTAGTATAGCCACCTTTGCCGCCATTATTTTCAAAATTAGTGCCTTGAGCTCCCCAAAGTTCAATTAAATATGTTCCATCACACGCTGCAACAAAAGATTGTGCTTCAGTAATAAAATTATAGTCAAAAGATTGCCCAATATTATATGGACAATAATTATCAAAATTTGGAGTATTTATTGTCAAATCAATTTTTGAATCAATTGCTTCTAAATATTTATTTTGCTGAGTATATGCATTCAAAACAGCTAACATTAAGAAAAGAAATAATATTAAGAATGTATAAACTAGTGTCATAGAAACAAACCCATCTTTTTTCATTTTTCCTCCTATTTATCATGAAGCGCTACACATTTTTTTATATAGTTATATATATATTTTGATCCTTCAGTTGTATAATGTATCCCATCATCACTTATATATTTTCTACTTACCCATTCATTTATTGGAAGTGAATTATAAACATCACAATAATAGACTTGATTATTAGGATTTTTTTCTTTAATTCTACTAATACATGTGCTTTTCATATAATTATTAAATTCCACTACTTTTTCATTTCTATCATCAGGGTCATAATATACTGATTTACTTTCATCAAATGGCGTTACAGAAACAATTATAAATTTGTTTTTTG
>Ga0310697_10000762_pt1 | contig 41139 bp, 32 predicted proteins | sample 172DNAGHGlowgp2_FD_203883 | JGI IMG/M metagenome (GOLD analysis project Ga0310697, IMG submission 203883) | Sheep rumen microbial communities from Palmerston North, Manawatu-Wanganui, New Zealand - 1728 DNA GHGlow gp2 (v2) (version 2) | ecosystem: Host-associated > Mammals > Digestive system >...
GATACGCGTCGGGCAGCGGGTGGTGGTGCAGTTCGGCTCCAAGCGCCTCTATTCTGCCGTGGTGCGGCGGCTGCACCAAGAGGTTCCCCGCTACACGGTGAAATACGTACTCTCGGTGCTGGACATAGAACCCATTGTGGACGAGAACCAGCTGCGTTTTTGGGAGTGGCTGGCCCACTACTACATGTGCTACGTGGGCGATGTGATGGCCATCGCGCTTCCCTCTGCCTTCCGGTTAGCCAGCGAGTCGTCGGTGTCCATCCACCCCGACTTCACAGGCGAGCTGTCCAACCTTACCGACAACGAGATGCGCGTGGTCAACCTCCTCTCCGAACATCCCGTCATGACTGTGGACGACATAAGCCGCGCCATAGGCCTGCAAAAGATGATGCCCCTGCTCAACACGATGATTGAGCGCGGCATCATCGTCATGGACGAGGAACTGCGCCAACGCTTTGTGCCGCGCACTTCGGCCTATATTTCCCTTGCCCCCGATTACAGGGAGGAGGGTCGGCTCAAAGCCCTTTTCGATTCCCTCGAACAGAAACGCAGCACCCAAAAGCAGGTGGACGTGCTGCTGAAATATATGCAGATGAGCCAGATGGGGACACTGCCCGTGGCCAAGCGTGCGCTGCTCGACACCACCGACGGCACCCCGGTGTCCGACTCGGCGCTCAAGACCCTGATTAAGCACGGGGTGCTGGTGCAGGAGGAACACGTAGAGTCGCGCCTGCAGCAATATGAAGGCACCACCGGGGTCGATTCCATTCAGCTTAACAGCGAGCAGCAGGCCGCCTTTGACTATCTCCGCTGCAGCCCCCAAGCCGTGTCGCTCCTCCACGGGGTCACCTCCTCGGGCAAGACCGAGGTATACATCAAACTCATTGACGAAACCCTACGCCAAGGCAAACAAGTGCTTTTCCTGCTGCCGGAAATTGCCCTCACCGCACAGATCATCAACCGGCTGCGCCGCTACTTTGGCAACCGCGTGGGCGTTTACCACTCCCGCTTCAGCGCCTCGCAGCGTGCCGAGGTGTGGAACCGCACCATGACCGACGACCCCGCCCTGCAATACCAGGTGCTGCTCGGTGCGCGCAGCGCGCTCTTCCTCCCCTTCCGCCGCTTGGGCTTGGTCATCGTCGACGAGGAGCACGACAGCAGCTACAAGCAATACGAACCCGCTCCGCGCTACAACGGGCGCGACGCCGCCATCTATCTGGCACACCTCTGGAACGCGCGCACCGTGTTGGGCTCGGCCACCCCTTCCATCGAGAGCTACTTCAACGCCAAGCAGGGCAAATACGGCTTCTGCGAGATGAAACGACGCTATGGCGGCCTGCTGATGCCCGAAGTGCTGTGCGCCGACATGAAAGAGGAAACCGCACGGCTGCGCCGCGAACGCGGTGACCGCACCGCCCAGCTCTCCACCCACTTCTCCCAATTCCTGCTCGACAACATCAAAGAGGCCCTTGCCAACCACGAGCAGGTGATTCTCTTCCAAAACCGCCGGGGTTTCTCGCTGCGCATAGAGTGCGACGACTGCCACTGGACACCCCATTGCCAGCACTGCGACGTGTCGCTGGTCTACCACAAGGCCACCAACGCCCTGCGCTGCCACTACTGCGGCTACAGCATTCCCCTCCCCTCCGAGTGCCCCGCCTGCCACGGCCACCACCTCACCATGAAAGGCTTTGGCACCGAACGCATAGAGGACGACCTCAGCATCCTCTTCCCCGATGCCAAGGTGGCGCGCATGGACCTCGACTCTACCCTGCAGAAGAACCGCTACCTCGAAATCATCAACGACTTCCAGGACCGCCGCATCGACATTCTTGTGGGCACACAGATGGTAACCAAAGGCCTCGACTTCGACCACGTGAGCGTGGTGGGCATAGTAAGTGCCGACAACCTTATCTATTTTCCCGACTTCCGTGCCTTCGAGCGTGCCTTCCAGCAAATGACACAAGTGAGCGGACGCGCCGGACGCCACGGCCACCAGGGCAAGGTTATCATCCAAACCTACAACCCCTACCACCAGGCCATACGCAACGTAATCGACAACGACTACACCGCCATGTACGAAAGCCAGGTGACCGAACGGCGTGTGTTCCGCTATCCGCCCTACTACCGGCTCATTTACATCACCCTTAAACACCGCGACAAGGACATCCTTGACGATGCCGCCAAACGCTATGCCAACCAGTTGCGCCAGGTGTTTGACAACCGCGTGGTGGGACCCGAATACCCAAGCGTCACCCGTGTAAGGGGACTGTACCTGAAAAACATCATGATGCGATTTGAACGCACCGAGGCCATAGCTCAAGCCAAAACCATCATCATGGAGATAGGCGACCAACTGAAGGGTGACAAATCACTTTCCCCCCTGCAAATCCACTTCGACGTAGACCCCCAGTAGCCTGATAAGCCTTCTCTGCACGCCCTACAGGCTGCCATGCTGTCACCACGGAACTGCGCCTGTGGCCTGTACCGTGTTATGCATGTCGCGTCCCTGTCGGGACGCTCCCCAAAATCGTCCACTGCCGACACCCGTCGGCACACTCATGGACACTCACACCCTCAGTTGCCAGAAGGCCACTGCTGCGGCCGCAGCCACATTGAGCGAATCCACTCCACGTTGCATGGGTATGACAGCCTTATAGTCACAGCTGTCGATAGTGCGTCGGGCCAGCCCCTCCCCTTCGGTCCCCATTACAAGTACCAGCCGTTCCACTGCCACCAACTGTGGCGAGTCGACAGATATTGCGTCGGGGGTCAGGGCTAACGCCACCGTCTTGAACCCCAAGGCGTGCAAACGTTCCATACCCGGCACAGGCCAGTCGGGAAAATAGGTCCACGGTATCTGGAACACGGTACCCATACTCACCCGCACACTGCGTCGGTTGAGGGGGTCGCAACAGGTGGGAGTAAAGAGCACGCCATCCATCCCCAATGCCGCTGCCGCGCGGAGTATGGCACCCGTGTTGGTACTGTTCACCACACTGTCCACAAGCACTATGCGGCGTTTGCCACCGCATATCTGCTCCACCGTCGGCAATATGGGGCGGCGCATGGCGCACAGCACACCGCGCGTAAGCTCATAGCCCGTAAGCGTGGCCAGCAACTCGCGGTCGCCCGTGTATACGGGCAGGTTGCCCATGCGGGCGACAATGTCTGCCGCCTGCCCGGCAATATGTTTCTCTTCGGCAAGGAGCGAGAGCGGCTCATAGCCCGCATCCAGGGCCACCCTGATCACCTTGGGGCTCTCGGCAATAAAAATGCCCTTCTCCGGCTCCAAACGGTTGCGCAGCTGGGCTTCCGTAAGGTGGGCATAGGGCTGCAGCCCGGGGTGGGACAAATCGCTAACGGGAATAACCATAATCAGGCAATATATATCAGCGCTGATGCACGGAAGGGCTGCATGGCGCACACCGCCACGCCGCCCATCATCATCACTTTTCGCCAAGCCGTCTCTTCAACGCCGCCACAAGGCTGTGTATGTCTTCCTCCGTAGTGTCGAACGAACACATCCACCGCACCACATCCGTGGCCTCGTCCCAACAATAGAAAAAGTAATCGGCGAGCAGCGCATTCCACACCTTGTTGGGCAGCTGCACAAAGACACTGTTGGCCTGGACGGGATACACCACCTTGGCCTCCGGCACCTCGCGCAGCGACTGGAAGAGCAACTGTGCCATGCGGTTACTATGCTCGGCGTTGCGCCGCCACAGCCCGGTAGTGAGGTAGGCCTCGAACTGGGCAGCCATGAAACGCATCTTGCTGCTGAGCTGGGCCATCTGCTTGCGCCTGTACTTGAGGTCAGCATCAAGCACCGGGTTAAGGATGATGGCGCTCTCCCCTATCATCATGCCGTTTTTGGTGCCGCCAAACGAAAGGCAGTCCACTCCGCAGTCGGTGGTAAGCTGGCGGAAAGAGCAGTTCAGCGCCACTGCGGCATTGGCCAGCCGCGCACCGTCCATGTGGAGGTACATGCCGTGGCTGTGGGCCAGCGCGGCCAGGGCACGTATCTCGTCGAGCGTATAAAGCGTGCCGAGCTCCGTAGGCTGTGTAATGCTGATGGCGCGAGGCTGCGAGTGGTGCTCAAAGCCGAAACCGTGGAGCTGGGTTTTCACCAACTCGGGAGTGAGCTTGCCGTCAGGCGTAGGCACCGTGAGCAGGCGGCAGCCCACAATGCGCTGCGGCGCTCCACACTCGTCGACATTAATGTGCGCCGTCTCGGCACACACCACCGCATGGTGCGAGCGGCACATGGCATCGATGTTCAGCACATTGGCCCCCGTGCCGTTGAATACAAAATACACTCCGGCCTCTGCCCCAAACTCCTTGCGCAGCAGCCTTACTGCCCGTTCGCAATACTCGTCGTCGCCATAGGCCAGTGCATGGTCGACATTGGCAGAGGCAATGGCCTCCATTATCTCAGGGCTGATGCCCGAATGGTTGTCGCTTCCAAATCCGCGTCTCATAATACTTATTTTTTATCATGATAATGTGAAAACGTGTAAATGTGTCAGTCATTCCACTTCCACATTCACACGTTCACACATCCAAACAATCAAATTACTTGTCCATAGTGAGCAGGAACTCCTCATTGCTGATGGTATGGGCCATGTTTTTCTGCAGGAATTCCATTGCCTCGATGGGGGTCATGTCGGTGAGCTGGTTGCGAAGCACCAGGGTGCGGCTCAGCAGGTTCTTGGGCACCAACAGGTCGTCGCGGCGGGTGCTGGATGCCGCCAGGTCGATGGCGGGATAGAGCCGCTTGTTGGCCATTTTGCGGTCGAGCTGCAGCTCCATATTACCGGTACCCTTGAACTCCTCGAAAATAACATCATCCATCTTGCTGCCGGTCTCGGTGAGGGCGGTGGCAATGATGGTGAGCGAACCGCCGTCCTCAATGTTGCGGGCGGCGCCGAAGAAACGTTTGGGTTTCTGCAGGGCGTTGGCCTCCACACCGCCCGAAAGCACCTTGCCCGATGCGGGCTGCACCGTGTTGTAGGCACGGGCCAGTCGGGTGATGGAGTCGAGCACTATTACCACATCGTGGCCACACTCGGTCATGCGCTTGGCCTTCTCCAGCACAATGTTGGCAATGCGCACATGGCGGTCGGCAGGCTCGTCGAAGGTGGAGGCTATCACCTCGGCATTGACGCTGCGCTGCATGTCGGTCACCTCCTCGGGGCGCTCGTCGATGAGCAGCACCATAAGGTACACCTCGGGATGGTTATAGGCTATGGCATTGGCCACCTCCTTGAGGAGGGTGGTCTTACCCGTCTTGGGTTGTGCCACAATCAGGCCGCGCTGCCCTTTTCCGATGGGGGTGAACATATCGATGATACGGGTAGAGATGGTTTGCTGGGGATGGCCCGTAAGCTTGAACTTCTCGTCGGGGAAGAGCGGGGTCAGCGACTCGAAGGGGACGCGGTCACGTATGCGCTCGGGCGAGAGGCCGTTGATTTCGAGAATCTTCACCATAACGAAATACTTGTCGTTCTCCTTGGGCGGACGCACCATGCCGCGAACCGTGTCGCCCGACTTCAGGCCTATGTTGTGGACCAGCTGGGCATTCACAAACACATCGTCGGGCGAAGCCAGGTAGTTGTAGTCCGACGAGCGGAGAAAACCATAGCCGTCCGGAGCCAGCTCCAAGACACCCTCAGCCTCGATGACCCCTTCGGTGTCGAACGGGTACACCTTGACCGGTTTGGGTGCGGGCTGTGGCGTGGTGCCGGCCACCTGCGACAAGAACTCGTCGCTGTAAGGGTCATTTGCACCCCGGTGGTGCTTGGCACCCTTGTTGCCATAGCGCAGGTAGCGGTCGCGCTGGTTGTTGGGGAAGGCGGGCTGTATGGGTTGGACCGAAGGCTGAACCGAGCCGGAGGCAGGCGGACGCACCGTGTCGCCATTGATAAAGATGCCCTCGCGGTTGGCCGCCATCTCGGTGCTGGTGGGCTGCTGCGACGTGGCCACCGGCTGGGCGGGGCGGTGCAGCCGCGCACGGCGGGGGGCGGCATTATCGGCAGGGTCGGCCGCCGCTGGCGCGGTGGCGGGTGTGGTCTCGACAGGCTTTTGCTCGGGCTTGTCCACAGGCTTAGTCTCCTTTGCCGGTTCGGCAGCGGGTTGGGCCGGGGCGGCAGCCGCCTCGGGCTGCACCTTTCTGGGACGGCCACGCTTGCGCTTGGGCGGCTCGGCGGCCGGGGTTTCGGCGGCGGGAGCCGCAGCCTGCGGCGTTTCGGCTACGGGCTGGGCCGGCTCGGCCGGAGCCTTGACCATATCGCGGGCGGGCTGGGCGTTCTCGACTGTGCTGTGGCGCAACAAACGGCCGGAGGGCGACACCACATCGGGAATGGCCGGTATGGAGGGTACCTCAAGGTCTGCAATATTAATCTGCGACGAACCCGACAGGCGGGATGCACCCGGCTCACGGCCGGCGGCAGCGCCCGTGGCGGTGCCGGACGCCTTGTCGGCCACACCCTTGTTGCGGTGCTTGTGCAGCTCGGGGTTGGTCATCGACGATTCTGCCAGCAGGGTGGGTTTGATGCGGGCCCGCTTGGGGCGGGGCTCGGGTTCCTTGGCTTTCTGCTGTTCCTGTTCCTTTGTAATGGCTTTGGGATTTTCCGACTGCAACCCAATGATTTTGTAAATCAAATCCTGTGCATCCAGACGGGTGGCGCGGGCAATGCCCAATTCTTTGGCGATATTGATGAGTTCAATGTGCGCCTTAGCCTCTAATTCTGCTTTACTGTACATAAAAATAGTTTGTGCACTATTGTGTTTTTAGAAAAAATTCAGTCACGATAAAAAAATCGGAACACCCTGACTTTAAACCACTCGCACAATCAAGCATCACATTGCAGGACGTTTTTTGACGGCACAAAAATAGAAAAAAAATTTCATATCCGAAAAAAAAAGTTGCAAAACAGACGAAAATGCGTACCTTTGCAGAAAAATTGAAGCAATATAATATATCACTTAAAACAATAATACAATGAACATTCCCCAGAATTTAAAGTACACCCAGGACGACGAATGGGTAAGAATTGAAGGCGAATTTGCTTATGTTGGTATCACCGATTACGCCCAGCACGAGTTAGGCGACATCGTTTTTGTCGACGTGGACTGCGTAGGCGACACCATCGGTGCCGGCGAGGCCTTTGGCAGCATAGAGGCTGTCAAAACCGTGGCCGACCTGCTGATGCCCGTGGAAGGCGAAGTGGTTGAGTTCAACACCAACCTCGACGATGCCTCCTCCATCAACAACGACCCCTACGGCGAAGGCTGGATCATCAAAATCAAACCCGCCAACATGGCCGACATCGACGCTCTGCTCGACAACATCGCCTACACCGCCAAAATCGGTGCCTAAGCGTTGCACCTATCTGTACAATAAAGAAGGCTGCCACCTCCAAACGGCTGCCTTCTTTTTTAGTCACTCCGCCGCTGCTGTTAAACCTTGTTAAATGCTGTGAGAAATCCCAACCCTGTGCGTTATAATAACAGACGACACATGAAAACAGCCCCCATAGGGCAAGAACCGACATGGCTGCAGGCTTCGCCCGCAGAAAAAACAAGGACGCAACACAAAGCATAATTAACTATATAATCATAATTATAACAAACAAATCACCTTTTATAACAAACAAATCACCTTTGCCATGAAACACACCGGAACAATCTGTCTCGCAGCGTCGCTGCTCATAGCCTGCGCCGCCGTAGCCCTGTCGTGCACCAAGCAGGGCGACGCCTCAAACCCAACCGTGCAGAACATCACCAACAGCGGCTGCAACCACTACACCGACCACCAAGCCCTGTCCCAGAAGAACCCGATTGACGCGCCCGACTCGGTGGCCATCGACTACAGTGAAGGCATACTTTATGTAACCCATTTCAACCTGTTTGTAAACTGTGCGTTCGAGAGTAGCGGAATTGATGTGAACATAGCCGTCGACGGCAACACAATCACCATTGAGGAAACCGAGCACGACGGCCCGTTGACCGACTGCATCTGCCGCACCAACAACTCGTTCCAAATTGCCAACCTGCCCCATGGCACCTACACGCTGGTTTTCCGCAGCTGGTACCCCTCGCCCCACAGCGTCACCGTCACAATCTGACACCGGCCGACACGCTACCCGTGTCCCTCCCCTGCGGGACCGTTGTCGGCCCAATCGTTGTTCTGCCATTGCTCCACAGTTCTTCGACACTTGTTCTATCAGTGCCGAAGAACTGTGGACTATCAACCGGGCAACCGGCGAACAAGGAACGGTGTAACGGCGGCGCGGCATTGGAACACGGGGGTGGCGACTTCCCTTTATCAAGAAATAGTGGATTGGGGAATTATTGCCGAAGACCGTTTTCCAATACAGCCCTGATGTGGGCGGATCACAATTGGTATGGACTATGCGCGGTGCGGCCGGGGGTAGAGTGTGCCGCAACAAACATGCATCCCGAGTAGACGCCCCCGCCGGGCCTCCGGTTTTATTCCAAACTGCAACCTTTTTTTGGTAAAATTAGTTTTTTTTCATTTACATGTCAATATAATATCGTATCTTTGCAGTGTCGAACCGATTAGCGTGCCTATCCATGTTAAAGAGACACTTGGCACTGATACTGTTGCTGTTGCCATTGCTGTGCATGGCGCAGGACGACGACCCAAGCAGTCGCCGTGGGGTGCAGTTTGCCACTGCAGGGACTGATTTTTGGGTTTGTTTTCCCCGGACCCTGTGTGGCAATATGCCGAATTTTTCACGTCTATACGTGGTTAGCGAGCGCGACTGCGACCTTACGGTGACCAACGACTTGCTCGGGTATTCGCAAACCTATCATGTCATGCGCCGCCAGTTTTGCAGCTTTGACACCAACTTCATTGACATCCCCATGCGCTATTCGTGGATAGCCGATACCATCTCGTACGTGTATTTGCCCGGATACGAACCGGAATCCCTCGAACCTGGCTACCCAGGCCTCCCTATGCCGCGACATGACTACAGCGGCACCCGGATGGACCAGCCACAGGCAAGGGGTTTCCATGTGACGACTACCGACACTGTGTCGCTCTACATTGAGGTGCAAGGTTCATTCCTGACGGCATGCACTGTGTTGCCTACTGAAATGCTCCGCGACGAGTATGTTGTCCAGCCCCCTATAGTAAATCGATTGCTACAAGCTCCAGTGCGCCCTTACATGTTGCCGGGGAAGGCATCGGTGGACATTGTGGCGGTGGACGACAGCGTGACGGTGGACATTGTGCTGAGCGACTGGGACTGGCTGAACCGACGCCCGGGCGACACGCTGACCGTCACGCTGCGTCGAGGCCAGCTGTACCACATAGCCGCCGCCGAGGTTCCGGACAAATACTACCCGATGTTGCACCCATATTACGACCTTGAGAACGGTGGGGACTCGTCTGCGGTGCACTCCGTTGGTGTGCAAAGGCACACCTTTGCCCGCGCCCAAGTGCAACGGGACACCTTTGCGGTTGACCTGTCCGGCACCCACATCAAGGCACGCGATTGCAAACGGATTGCCGTGTTCGAAAGCAGCGGTGCGGGCGGTGCAGGCATCAGGGGCATTTGGGGGAATAAAGAAATGGCATTGGAACAGTCGGTGCCGGTTTTTTATGCCGGTAAGGAGTATCTGGTGCCGATCGACTCGAACGATTATGTCCGGATAACGGCGTTGGACGAGGACGCCACCGTCACCATCCGCGACCTGGCCCACCCTGCCTATGGCAGCCGCACACTGTCGATACCGCAAGGCAAGTCCGACTGGTGGGAAGGGATGCCCGACGAAGGCCCCTATTACATCACGTCGGACCGCCCAGTGATGGTGAGATGGTATTTCAAGGACATGTGCGCCATGATCCCGACACGGTGGTGGCACGGCGGGCAGGTAAAGTTTGGCGGCCTGAACGCGTATTTCCCTATTAACAATGTTGGATTTTCCTCCTCGTCCCTGCATGTTTTCACCCGCTCGGAGAATATTGGGACGATGTATCTGGACTCCTACCCTATTGACACCTGTTTCACTCCGCTTGACGGCACCCCATACAGCTATGCTTATTTCAACCCCCGTCACCGGGGTAGCTCTTCGGGCACCCACTACCTCGTAAGCAGGGGCGAAAAGCCCTTTATGGCCTTTTGGAAATCGGGCGGGAATGTGATACTGCAGCACATACAGCCCAGCGGGGTATCGCTCACGGTGAACGGGATGCCGCACGATTCTGTCCCCAACGATTCGATATGGTGCCTCTACGACCCCGTCACGTTCTTCGCCCAGAACAAGCGCCCCTGCGACAGCCTGATTTGGGACTTTGGCGACGGCACCGTGCGGCGGTATTCCTATACCGACGAGGACTTTGCCCAGCCGCAGGTGTATACGTGGCACGACACGGGACGGTATACGGTGCAGGCCATCTTCAAATACCAGGACGAGGGGTGCTTCACCCTCAAGAGCGACACCCTCACGACGCATCTGTGGTTCCACAACCACCACGACTCGGCTTTCTCCGTGAGGCTCTGCGAGGGGACGTTCTCCTTCCGCGGTCATGTGCTGGACTATACCGACACGCACTATATCACCACCTACTGGACCGAGTCGGGCTGCGACACCCTGTGGAAGGTCGACTTGGTGACCTGCCCCCACTGCAGCTGGGTGTACGACACCGTGGATCTGGAAGATATGCCCATAGTCTTCAACGGCATTACGTTTGGCTCGGAGACTCACGACGAACCGGTATATCTTAATATAGGCGATTCGTGCGACAGCATCATTTACTATACGCTTATCGTCATTCCCTACTGGGGTGAGAAGCCTATTGACAGCACCTGGATTCTGGCCCCCAATGTGTTTACCCCAAGCATGGAGACCAACAACACCTTTGCGCTGACCTGCAGCCGGCATATCCTTAGGGCAGAGGTGGCGGTGTTTGACCGGCGGGGGGAGCGCGTGGCGCAGTTTGACGGGCTGACCGGCAGCTGGGACGGCACCTCGGAGGGACGACACTGCCCCCAGGGAACCTATGTCTACTATATCCGCTACATCGACACCTCAGACAACAGCTGGAAAACCCACACCGGCACCGTAACCCTCCTGCGGTGACGCCGCCTTGAAGCAGACATTTACAGCCCACCAAGCACCAGAAAACCGAGGAATTATAGACTGGAAAAGAATCACCAAGTTTGGTCTGGCCTGGGAATAAATAAGCTACATATAGCAAATAGCAACGCCCGCAGCATTAGGATGCGGGCGTTGCTTTTTCTTACCACAGGCGGTTCGCCTGTTATTGCCTCCGATGGTTCACCGGGTTAATAGGCGCGGGCGAAGATGACGCGGCGGTGGGATGGACGGCCGGTGAGGATGCAGCGGCCTTCCTCTTCGGGTGCATTGTAGGGGATGCAACGGATGGTGGCCTTGGTGAGTTCCTTAATGCGCTCTTCGGTCTCGGTGGTGCCGTCCCAGTGGCAGAGGAGGAATCCGCCTTTCTCGATTTCTTCCTGGAACTGTTCCCATGTGTCGACGGGGCGAGTGTTGGCCTCGCGGAAGTCGGCGGCGCGCTGCAGGAGGCTGTGCTGTATCTCGTCCATGAGCTGGGCGACGTGGTCGGCAATGCCTTCGATGGGCATGGTGATTTTTTCGAGGGTGTCGCGGCGGCAGACTTCGCAGGTGCCGTTTTGCAGGTCGCGCGGGCCTATGGCAAGGCGCATGGGTACACCCTTGAACTCGTATTCGTTGAATTTCCAGCCGGGCTTGTACTCGGTGCGGTTGTCGTACTTGACGGTCAGGCCTTTGGCACGGAGGGCGTCGATGATGGGTGCGATGTGTGCGTCGAGCTCGGCCATCTGCTCGTCGTTTTTGCAGATGGGCACTATGGCCACCTGGATGGGGGCCAGCTTGGGGGGCAAGACGAGCCCGTTGTCGTCGCTGTGGGTCATGATGAGGGCACCCATAAGGCGGGTGGAGACACCCCACGAGGTGGCCCAGACGTATTCGAGTTGGTTTTGTTTGTTGAGGAATTGCACCTCGAAGGCCTTGGCGAAGTTTTGGCCAAGGAAGTGGGAGGTGCCGGCCTGCAGGGCTTTGCCGTCTTGCATCATGGCCTCGATGCAGTAGGTGTCGAGCGCACCGGCGAAGCGTTCGTTGGGCGACTTGACGCCTTTGATGACGGGCACGGCCATCCAGTTCTCGGCAAAGTCGGCGTAGACGTCGAGCATGCGGCGTGCCTCGGCCTCGGCCTCTTCGCGGGTGGCATGGGCGGTATGGCCTTCCTGCCACAGGAACTCGGCGGTGCGGAGGAACATGCGGGTGCGCATCTCCCAGCGTACCACGTTGGCCCACTGGTTGCAGAGGATGGGCAGGTCGCGGTAGGACTTAATCCAGTTTTTGTAGGTGCTCCAGATGATGGTCTCGGATGTGGGGCGCACGATGAGTTCCTCCTCGAGGCGTGCGGCGGGGTCGACAACGACGCCAGTGCCGTCGGGGTTGTTCATGAGACGGTGGTGGGTGACGACGGCGCACTCTTTGGCGAAGCCTTCCACATGCTCGGCCTCACGGCTGAGAAAGGATTTGGGGATGAAGAGTGGGAAATAGGCGTTCTGGTGGCCGGTGGCCTTGAACATGTCGTCGAGGGCGCGCTGCATTTTCTCCCAGATAGCATAGCCGTAGGGCTTGATGACCATACACCCACGAACGGCGGAATTTTCGGCCAGGTCGGCGCGTACCACAAGTTCGTTGTACCATTCGGAGTAGTTTTCTGAACGCTTTACAAAATCTTTTGCCATTTGTTATTGAAGTTTTTTACCGGTGTGCGGTAGACTTTTTATTATATTTTTTCGTTGTATTCAAATATTTTGCGTATTTTTGCACCCTGAAACGGGGTGACCGTTTGAGTTTGCAAAGTTACGAAATTAATATCATATTGATGAATATCAGAGAAAAATTATTTTATGCGATAGCCCTGTCGGTGGTGATGACTGTCGGGTTGGCGCAGCCGGCAAAGGCCCAGCTTGACCTTTCGCCAGACACTTTGGAATGCCACATTATCGGTTTCAACGTGGGGCCGGTGTTCCCGTCGACCGCCTTCTCGGCCGAGACCTCGCCCTCCGGCACGGTGAGCCACAATGCCACGATGGCCAGCCTGTATAAGGGTCCCTACTTGGGGTTTGGGCTGGACGTGTTGTATAAGTACAAGTCGGGATGGATGGTAACCATGGAAGGGGACATCTGGTTTGGCTCGAACAACCTGCAGCACCGCGAGGAGCGGCTGGGTTCCGTCTACACCCGCGACCACATAGTGGTGGGGGGTAACGGCGTTGACGCCAACGTGTCGTGCTACAACCGTGGCCTGAGTTTTCAGGGCGGTGTGGCTAAGCTGTTTCCGTTCAATCCCGCCAAGAACCCCAACTCAGGCATACTGGCACGCCTGAGTGCCGGCTACATGCGGCAGCAGACCATTTTTATGATAAACGACGAACGGGCACCCCAACTCATGGACGACTATGCCTTGCTCTACGACCATCAACGCCACGGCCTGATACTGACCGAGGGCATAGGGGTGTGGCTGATGAACCGCACGGCTGACTATGCCAATGTGTACATCACATTCGAGGTGTCGCAGCTGTGGAGTCGCTCGACACGAGACTATACGATTGATTACTATTTGGGATTGCAGGGGAAGGACAACAACCGGTATTTCGACCTGCTTTACAGCATTAAACTGTGCTGGATGTTCCCGCTGAAAGGCAAGACAGCCCACGACTATTATTTCTATTGATTACTGATATGCGTGCTTTATATTCTTTCGGAATCAGATGTTATGCCCTGGGGGTGAGGATTGCCTCCCCTTTCAACGTGAAGGCACGACAGATGGTGGATGGCTGGAGGCAGACGTTTGGCCGCCTGACGGTGGCACCGGTAGGCAAGGACCGTACCGCCTGGTTTCATGCCTCGTCGCTGGGCGAATTTGAGCAGGCGCGCCCCGTGATAGAGGGATTCCACAAGAGGCATCCCGAATACAAGATATGTGTTACATTCTTCTCGCCGTCGGGCTACGAGGTGCGCAAGAACTATGCCGAGGCCGACTTTGTGAGCTATCTGCCCATGGACACCCCCGCCAACGCCTCGCGTTTTGTAAACCTGCTGCATCCCACTGTGGTGTTTTTTGTCAAGTACGACTTTTGGTTCAACTATCTTGACCAGCTGCGGCGACGCAATATACCCACATTTATCTTCTCGGGCATATTCCGTCCCGACCAATATTTCTTTAAATGGTACGGCGGCTGGTATCTGTGGCACTTGCAGAAATGCTTTGCCCACCTGTTTGTGCAAAACGGGGAGTCGCAGAAACTCTTGCAGCAACATGGGGTGGAACAGGTGTCGATAGCGGGTGACACCCGTTTCGACCGAGTGAACGCCATTGCCCAAGGAGCAAAGCGATTTGAAGAAATAGAGCAGTTCCTGTCGCTACACGGCGGCACAAAGGTGCTATTGGCCGGCAGCTCGTGGGAGCCCGACGAACGGAACCTGAAGCTATATATGGACCATGTGGGCAAAGGCGTTACCCTGGTGCTGGCGCCCCACGTTATAAGCGAGAGCCACCTTGCCCACATAGAGAGCCTGTTTGGAAAGGAACGGTGTGTGCGCTATTCGCACATAGCCGAGGCCAACCCTGCCACGGACATACTGGTTATCGACAATATCGGCATGCTGTCGTCGCTATACAGGTATGCCGACGTGGCATACATCGGGGGCGGCTTTGGGCGAGGAATACACAATATCCTCGAAGCCATAACGTTTGGCAAACCTGTGGTGTTCGGTCCCAATTACCACAAATTCAAAGAGGCATGCGACATCATAGAGCTGGGAGGCGGTTTCAGCTATTCAGCCTACAACCAGCTGCAAGCCACCCTCGACAGCCTGACCGGCAACCCTGATGCCTACAAGGCAGCGGCACAGGTATGCCTCAGCTATATGGGCGAGAACATTGGCTCCACCGACATCATCCTGTCAGAGGTTGAGCGTTGCATTGAAAACACACGCTACAGTTGAAAAAGAGGATATACATATTATTATTGGCATTAACGACACTGGGGTTCACCTCGTGCAGCGTGGAGAAGTACCTGCAGCCGGGTGAGAAAGTGCTGTATCGGAACCAAGTGAACGTCCAGATGGCCGACAGCAGCGACGTGCCCAAGGAGGTGTCGAACGCACTGTCGAACATTCAACAATACTACTATCAATCGCCCAACAAACGATTCCTGTTCATGCGGATGCAGATGCGGCTCTACTGCTCCACCAACCCCGACGATTCGTCGGGATGGAGCCGCTTTTGGCGCAACCAGGGAGAGCCGCCCGTGGTATACGACCCGCACGCCGCCCAGCGCACAGCCGCGCAGTTGAACACACTGCTCAAGACCAAAGGGTGTTTCAACTCAAAGGTGACCACAGACACCATCCACTATGGCGACAACTCGGTCATAGCGCGATATAACATCACAGCCACCCACCGGCGCCAGATTGGCGAAGTCACATTCCGCTGCCGCCAGCAAAAAGAGATTGACGACCTGCTGCATTCTGAGAAATGGGTAGCGGCCTCGCTGCTTAAGGTGGGCGACTACTACGACCAACAACTCATCACACAGGAGCAAGCCCGCATAGCCACTGCTTTGAAAGACTCGGGCTACTACTACGCCAGCGCTGACATGGTGCGATTTCTGGTCGACACCACCTACGACAGCCAACAGCTGAGCATCTACGTGAGCCTACGCCTGCCGCGACACTATGTGAACGACTCAGCCGTGGTGCAGCCCCTGCAGAAATACCGCCTCGATAACATATACCTCTACCCCAACGTATCCACGTCGCTCAATGCCATAGGGCAACACCTCGACACATTGATATACCCCTTTCAGTCCTACAGCGGCCGGATAACCGACTACCGCTTTGTCTACAACAACATCATCACCCCCTCGCCACATGTCATCTGCCGCTCGCTCCTGCTGCGCAGCGGCCAGCCCTACAGGCCCCGGCTCACGCAGCTGACATCCAACAACCTCTTCGGACTGCACAATTTCAAATACGTAGACATTAGCTACGAGGAGTCGCCCAACAGCACCGACAGCAACCGCCTGCTTGACGTAAAAATAAGGCTGCTCAACAATACCCGCCACAAACTATCGCTATCAGTGGAACTGACCAATGCGTCGGATTTTGGCGAATCCAGCGGCAACTTCTTCACCAGCGGCAATATCGGCCTTGGCACCTCGCTGGGATACCAAAACAACAACCTCTTTGGCGGAGCCGAGCTGCTGAATGTGGAGACCAACCTGCTGTTCGACCTGCCCAAGTATGCCTTTGCAAGCAAAAACAACGGGTTTTACAGTACCTTCGCAGCCTTTGAGAACAGCCTCAATGCCACCCTCGACCTCCCCAGCTTCCTCATGCCCTTCGCCAACCTCATACCCTGGCGCTACAGCCGCCCCCACACCCTCATCGGCTTCAACTCCAACTACATCTACCGCAATATATTCCTCGAAGGAGAAGACCTCACACTTGAACGCACCATGCTCGGTGCCTCATTCGGCTACACCTGGAACTCCCAACGCTATCATCGCCACAAACTCCTACCCGTCAACTTTTCCTATTTGCATTTCATACGAGGCGACGAATACTATTATTGGCTGTACCAGAACTCTATCGACCGTATGAAAATCCTGTTCCTGACACACGACTACATACTGCTCAACACCCACTACGAATACACCTACTCCAACCAAATAATCGGTACACGCAACAACTTCCACTACTTCAACCTCTCGGTCGAGACCGCAGGCAACCTCCTCAATGGAGTAATCCACCTGTTCAACCCCTCGGCCGACACAAACGAATACTTCTACCAATACCTGCGGTTTGAGGGCGAATACAAGCACTACATCTACTGGGGCAAGAAAAACACCCTGGTGCTGCGCGCCCTGGCCGGATTCGGCTTACCCTACGGCAACTCACAAAACATCCCATACGAAAAGATGTTTATCGGGGGAGGCCCCACCACAATGCGCGGATGGACACTGCGCCGCCTGGGCGGATACGGCATGAGATACATCAACGATGACAGCCAACCCGTAGCCGCCGGCATGGGCGAGATAATGCTGGTGGCCAACGTCGAGCAGCGGTTCCCCATCATCGGCATCTTCGAAGGGGCGCTGTTCGCCGACATAGGCAACGTGTGGACATACAAAGACTGGGGCATCGGCGGCACAGAGGCATTCTACCCGTCCTACATACTCAAAACCCTTGCCCTTGACGTGGGACTTGGCCTGCGGGCCAACATATCAGTCATCACCCTCCGCCTCGACCTGGCCCTTCCCGCCTACGACCCCTCCTACGTTCCCGGCCAACGCTGGATAAACACCCACTGGAACTGGAACAAACTGGTATTTAATATTGGAATAAACTATCCATTCTAAAACATACAACACCATGCAGACCCTCCTTAAAAAAGTACAAGACATTTTCGCGGCAGAGCAATTCCTCACCGAGCCTCGTGAACTATACGAGCCTATCGACTACACCCTCCGGCTGGGCGGCAAACGCATCCGACCCATGCTATTGCTGGCTGCCAACCAAATGTTCCATGGCAACCCGGAACAGGTGCGCCATGCAGCCATCGGCATCGAAACATTCCACAACTTCACCCTGCTCCACGACGACCTCATGGACAAGTCGCCCATACGCCGTGGCCAGCCCACCGTCTACCGCAAATGGGACGAAAACACCGCCATCCTCTCGGGCGACACCATGTTTGCCCTGGCATGGCGCCACTTCCTCCTACAGCCCCACACGCGGCTGCAGGAAATACTCACCTGCTTCAACGAAACAGCCATCCTCGTGTGCGAAGGGCAACAATACGACATGAACTTCGAACGCCGCTCCGACGTCACCCTACCCGACTACATGATGATGATACGACTCAAAACCGCCGTCCTGCTGGCCGGGGCGCTCAAAATCGGAGCCCTCTATGCCAACGCGCCACAACCCGACATCGACCACCTCTACCAATACGGCATCCACCTCGGACTCGCCTTCCAACTGCAGGACGACCTGCTCGACAGCATCGGCGACGTAGCCCAGTTCGGCAAACAAACCGGCCAGGACATACGCGACAACAAAAAAACATACCTCATACTCCGCGCCCTGCAGGCTGCCCCGCCCAACCTTAGCCGCGAGCTATCCGACCTCTACGCCTCCACACCCACAAACAGCGATGCAAAAGTAGCGCGCGTACAGCAAATCTACAGCCAGCTCGGCATCCCCCAAATGGTGGAAGAAGCCATCGCCGACCAGTTCGACAAAGCCGTGCAGCACCTCGATGCCGTCCACACCGACGAAACACTGAAACGCCCGCTAAGGGAACTCACCGCCACCCTCTCCGAACGAAAAAAATAAAAAAACAAAAGAAATTCATTACAAAAAATCATATATTCGGAAAAATGGCGTATATTTGCAGAAATATTGAAACAAAGTGGATTTAAATTAACTAATTAATAATTAACTCATTAAATTAAATCATGAAAAAAGTAATCACCTTGATGTCAATCATTGGATTATTGACATTCACCAATCTCAATGGTGTCATGGCTCAGGACAACGCTGCCCAAGCCGCACAGCCCGCAACCGAGCAAGTCGACGAGCAGACAGCCGACAGCACCGTCGCCGAAGCACCTGTTGCCGAAGAACCCGAAACCGTAGCAGCACCTGTCGAAGAATCCAAATCCTTCCACCAGGTACTGAAAGAAAAGTACATCCAAGGTGGCGCAGGCTGGATGACCCCCGTGCTCCTCTGCCTCATCTTCGGTATGGCTCTGGTTATCGAGCGTATCCTCTACCTCAACATGGCCACCACCAATGTGCAGAAACTGCTCGAAGGCATTGAAGAGCACGTCCAGAAAGGCGACTACAACGGTGCCAAAGACCTCTGCCGCGACACCCGTGGTCCAGTAGCCTCCATCTTCTACCAAGGCCTCGACCGCATCAACGAGGGTCTTGACAACGTCGAGAAAGCCGTCACCTCCTACGGTGGTGTTCAGATGGCCCGCCTCGAGAACAACATGACCTGGATTGCCCTGTTCATCGCACTGGCTCCCTCCTTCGGATTCCTCGGCACCGTTGTTGGTATGGTGCAGGCATTCGACGACATCGAAGTCGCCGGTGATATCAGCCCGACCGTTGTGGCTGGCGGTATGAAAGTGGCTCTGTTGACCACCATCTTTGGTCTTATCGTCGCCATCATCCTTCAGATTTTCTATAACTATATCCTCACCAAAATCGAGAGCCTCGTTGCCCAAATGGAAGATGGTTCCATCACCTTCATGGACATCCTCGTCAAGAACAAGAAATAATAGTTATAAGGAGTCATAATAATTAATTAACAAACAAAAATCCTATAACTGTTATGAAAGAAAAAACCGATAAAATACTAACCCTGGTACTCTTAGGGGTCAGCATCATAGCCACTGTCTTTGCAGTGCTGTTTGCCTTGCAGTCCGACTCCAAACATGTCATGGACGGGATACGCGAAGTGGGCAACGGTTTCACCGGCATGTACGACCTGGCATTCTGGATGCTTGTCATCTTCCTTGCCGTCGCCATCTGCGCCATCCTCGTATTCCTCATCAAGAATCTGGCATCGCGTTTCAAAGACGAACCGGGTTACCTCAAGAAATTCCTCATCCTGGTCTGCGTCATCGCAGTCCTCATAGTGGTCTCCTACCTGCTGGCCACCGGCAACGATGTGGACATCGTAAAATACAAAATCAGTGAAGGCACTTCCAAACTCATTGGAGCAGCCTGCATCCTTTGCTACATCATCGTCATCGGAGCAGCCCTGTCCATTCTGGTTTCAGAAATAATGCCTAAATCCAACAAGAAAAAATAAAGTACTATGGGAAGAAAAACACCTGGCTTAAACACCAGTTCAATGTCCGACATCTCGTTCCTGTTGTTGGCCTTCTTCCTGCTGGTCTCCAACATCAACACAGATCAGGGTATTGCACGTCGTTTACCGCCGCCACTACCACCCAATCAGGAAAAACCACCTGACATTAAGGAGAGAAACATCTTCGTGGTCAAAATCAACAGCAAAGACCGTCTGCTTTTCAACGGCGAAGTGGGAGACATCCACGACCTCAAGGACCGTGCCAAGGAATTCCTCGGCAACCCCAACAACGATCCCAACCTGCCCGAGAAACTGCAAATGGAAATCCCCCTGCTGGGCATGATGGACGTATCCAAAGGTGTTATCTCTCTGCAAAACGACCGTGGCACATCCTACGACATGTACATAGCCGTGCAGAACGAGCTCACGGCCGCCATCGACGAGATGCGCAACGAACTCTCGCAAGCAAAGTTCGGACGTAAATACGCCGACCTCACAGAACCCCAGGCCGAAGCCATAGACCAGGCAATCCCCATTGCCATATCCGAGGCTGAGCCCACAAAGATAGGAGAAAAGAAATAATGGCACGATTCACAGGTAAAAAATCAAAAGAGACACCCGCCCTCAACATGGGCTCCATGTCCGACATTATCTTCATGCTCCTGTTCTTCTTCATGACCATCACAACGATGCGCGAAAGCTCACTCTACGTAACCATCAAGGTTCCGAAAGCCACCGAGACCATCAAACTGCAAAAGAAGAGCCTCGTAAGCTACATCAACGTCGGTACCCCAATGGCGGGCGAAATGCAGAAAAAATACGGTACCGAAAGCCGTATCCAGCTCAACGACCAAATCTCCGAGGTGTCTGACATCCCCATGTTTGTCGAGAGCGAGATTTCCGCACGTGTCGAAGCCGACCGTCCCTTCGTCACCTTCTCAATCAAGGCCGACAAGGACACCAAGATGGGCCTCATAAGCGACATCAAACAGGAGCTCCGAAACTCCGGCGCATTCAAGATATTCTACAATGCCGCCCGCGGCGAACGCAAATAAGCGTATAGCCGACACTGAAAAAAGAAAGGCTGCCCCACGGCAGCCCTTCTTTTTTTGTGCCACAAGGCTCACTCCTCCCGCCTCAGCACCAAAGCCGGGCCGTCGTCCAGCCGCATCACCCACGCATCCCCTGCCCTGTTCTCGAGCCAAGCCCTGAGCCCGCCCCTGCATTCAAGGCACCACCTCTTCAACTCTGCGCTAAACCACCGGCGTTCAATAGGGTACAAGCCCAACGTGTCGCCCTGCCGCCCAAGGGTGGCAATCGCCTTGTCGCCGACAACAACCCTGTGCGGCACATCACCTCCTATGGCCTCCATCTCGTCCACCGAAAATCTCTCGGCCAACCATTCTTGCAACACCTCGCGGAGGGCCGTCGTGTCCAACTCGCCCGGAGCCATACCGCTCTGCTCCTCCGCCTCGTTCCCCACCGTAAAGGTGGCCTCTCCACCCGTCATCGTCAGCACCGCGTTCGTGCTTGCCAGCTCGCCGGTGTTTGTAACCACATAAACGCCATTCTGCGCCACTGCACAGAGGTGGCACGCAACCACCATGGCCGTCAAAATTCCAATCTTCTTCATATTACAACAGGTTTTTGAAAAAAAGAAAACTCAATCATCATCCTCCAAAATAAACAACTCCTCCACATGCTTGCCAAACAACTTGGCCATCTTAAGGGCCAGCACAGCCGACGGCACATACTTGCCCAGCTCAATCGAGTTCACAGCCTGGCGGGTCACACCGATACGTTCGGCCAGTTCGCCCTGGGTGATATCCAACTCAGCGCGGGCCACTTTCAGCCTATTCTTCATGTCCAAGCCTCCTTTTTGCCACAAACAGGCGGAAATAGAAACAAAGCAGAAAAACCACCAGCGTGGAGAATACATTGTACATCATCACCTTCAGGAAATCCACACCCCACACAAAGACAAGCGCCAGCACCATCAGCCCGCTGTTGACATACAGAGCCACCACCAGCGACTCGTAGCGCATCTGGCCAATAAACTCATCCTCATCCCTCATGCGCGAAAAACCGACAAACACACCCCCCACAACCAGCAACAGGCCGGTTAGTGTCAGCACCAAATCGCTCTCGGCGTCAAACCCCGAAAAATGGTTCTCCTGTATGGACAACCGTTCCAAACCAAACAAGGCACGGAAATCGTTCCAGCAAGCGGGCAGATACCCGTAAGGAACAACGGAGTAGACCAAAAACAACGCCGCCCCTGCGGCCAACATCCACCATCCTAACGTCTTAAATCCGGTGGGCAATAACAGTTTTGTACTTTTCATAATGTTTAAAATTTATTGTTATTTTTGTGTTTTGACGATGCAAAAGTAATCAAAAAATATCAAATAGCAAGTATAAATTACATTTTATAACGTATAAATGACACGACGAGTCCCATTTCAAGCAGCAAACAAGTACAAATCAGCCAACTGGAACAAATGTTAAATATCTCTAATTCCACGTCACGGTCACCAATGCGAGTGCCATAAATGACGTAAATCCAAATTCCGTTCCGAAATTTAAGGCTGAAAAAGGGTAGACATTTCGCCGCTGTCGGGCCGATCGTTACTTTACAGTTGTTTGCCATTTGCTTGTCAGTTATTCGACGTACATGGTAAAACTGTAGAATAACTGCCGAATAACTGTAAAGCAATGATGGGACTTGCATCGGGCCAAAGGTGAGGCGACAGCTGCGCCAAGCCGCATGGCGGGTTTGGCATAGTTGACAGGGACGTGGGGAAAATTAGTGCGCGGTTGAGGAATTTTATTTGTGGAAAAGGTGTAATTTTGCAATTGGAAACAGAAAAACATATATTAATATAAAATACTATATATGAAACGTATACTTACAATTGTCGCATTGGCGGCGCTGCTCGGCGGAGGTGCCGCCGCGCAAACCCAGTCGCACACATGGGCTATGGGGCCCTTGACTTGGAACGACTTCCAGCACAAAAACACGGTGAACGGTCACCAATCATATTTAGAATATTACATGGGTATTGACCATACGCGCAAAGAGGTTGGCGGAGTGGTGTATGTGCGCCCGTCGGCCTACGGATTTGTCAGCCCCGAGTACTCGTGGGCGGACACGGCCTACCGCACCCCTGCCCTGCTGCGCTACAACCAGGCGGCTTTCGGGCTGGTAGAGGTTTACCGCCGCCGTTTGGAGCGGCGCCTTGCCAACGCCGACTTTTTTGCCGACGAGCAGCAGATATTAGACAACACCATGCGGCAGCTGAACGAGGATATGGACCGCTTGGAGGCCGAGACGGCCCAGGGCGGCGACTCGTCGGCCCTGGCGCGCTGGGAGCGGGAGGTGGCACGCCAGCTCGACTCGCTGCGCCCCGACGACGCGTTCCGCCACACCGACGCCCCTTTCCGCTGGGGCATGGGCGTGAGTTGCGGATTCAGCGGCGTGGGCGGCCAACTGCACCACTATTTCGGCAATGGCTTGGGAATGGGCTTTTACTTCGACATGGGGCTGAAGCGCCATTTCCTCACCCTGGGGTTTGCCTTTGCCGGGTCGCGCTGCCGCGACACGGTGTTCCACGTCTCCAACCCTAACGAGGACCTGTGGACGGGCGACCGCCTGGCGGTGCTCGACCTTTTTGCCGCCTACGGCTTTTCGGTTGTGGACAATGCCCGCTACCGCGTCACCCCGTTTGTGGGCTATGGCCTGGTGGGCTACTTTTTCACCCCCGACGGCGACGGCAACTCGTTCGGTCCTTCGGCTGGTTGCGTGCATGCCGGGGTCGACTTCAACATGCATTTCTCCAACCAGGTTTACCGGTTTCCGTTCAACCTGGACAAATACAACGCCACGCACGACCTGGCCTCGCTCAACGTGAAGGTTTTCGGTACCTACGGGCGGCTGGGCAACGTAATGGGCGCACCCACGGGGTTCACCTTTAACGTGCAGGTGGGGTTCTCCATTTTGAACGGCAAGGCCAAGATGCTGTGACGCCGACTGTGTGAATGTGGGAATGTGGGAATATGTTAATGTGAGAATGTGGGAATGTGTTCGTGTGTAAATCGACTAACGTATTAACAAATTAACTCATTGAACGAATTTATTTTTAACTTATCAATATATTGTAATGATGAGAAAAGCATTTTTCATGGCATTGGTGGCCACACTTGCCGCCGCGACATCAGCCGCCCAGACCGATTTGCGCAGGTGGGACACCGGGCCGCTGACATGGGACGATTTCCGTGTGGTGGACACCAACATCGGGGCCGAGCATTCCTATCTTGAGTTCTATCTCGACATTGAGGAGGAGGAGGGTTTTGACTTTGGGAGTTCGTGGTCGGTGTTGCATGCGGCCGCATATATGGACAAGAGGCTGTCGTGGGTGAACAGAAAGCACTGCACCACGGCCGAGCTGTATTACAACCAGGTGCTGTTTGACATAGTGGAGTGGCACCGCCGACGGTTGCAGGTGGTTATCGACACGGGCGGCAATGCCAACATGGACTATTACATGAGGTTGCTGGAGCATGAGGCGGACAGCTTTTGCCGTTCCACACAGTATGGTGCCGACCTGGAGGCCGTGAAGCGATGGGATGCTAAGGGGGTGCGGCGGCTGGATTCGATTGGGAGCATCATGAAACTGGCGCATGACCATGCCCGGCACAAACCCAGAAATATCATGCCCCGTGCGTGGGAGAAGGGTGCGCTGACATGGAACAACTTCACCCCGGTGCCCGAAGGCATCGGCAACGAGCATTCATACCTTGAGTACTGTATCGATATAGAGAGCCGCCCGCACGAAATCGACGGTGTTTTGTGGCGGGTGAAGACAGCCGTGGCCGAGGTGGACAAGAATGGGTCGTGGGTGGATGTGCACCACCGCACGGATGCCGAGTTGCGCTACAACCAGGTGATGTTTAACCTGGCCGAGCTGTACCGGCGCTACCTGCAGGTGGAGATCGACACGGGCGGCCCGGCCGACAGGGATTACTATATGCAGCTGCTGGGGCACGAGGTGGGACGCTATTGCCGCCAAACCCGCTACGGGGCCGACACGACGGCCGTGTCGTGGTGGGACATCCAGGTGCGCAGCATGATGGATTCCATCACGCCCTTTATGGTGGAGAAACATGCCGAGGTCATGAAGATTCCCGATTACCGCACCACTTTCAACTTCGGGTCGAGCATGGGAGGAGGAGCCAAGATTTATAGCGGCGACTTGCACCGCCTGTTTGCCCCAAGCGGCGGTTTATTCTTGGACTTTACGGGTGGCTACGGGCGGCACTGCTTTACGCTGGGCATGTATTTTGGCGGCGGACGGTGCAAGCCTGACACCTTGGAGGCGGTGGTTGGCGACAACACGCTTTACGCCACCGACGACATCACCACCATCGACATTGGCCTAAACTACGGCTATTCGGTGATTGACAGCCGCAGGCTGCAGGTTACGCCCTTTGTGGGCTATGGCCTGCAGGGGGTTTACTACAGCGATGTCGACGAGATGGGCGGAGGCCCGACGGAAGGGTGCTGGCGCGCGGGGGTGGACTTTAGGTACCATCTGGTAAACGATATTACAGGCCTGCAGTCGTCGTTTGAGCAGTATCTGGTTTCGGTGAACGGCAAGATATATGTTTCGCGCGACCGTTTCAACGGTATCGTCGGGGCACCACGGGGTTATACCATCAACCTGAGCCTGGGCTTTTCGCTGCAGTATAAGGAGGGAGTGGCCAAGCATAAAAAGACGAAAACTTATTGACAATTAAAAGAAAATTCGTATATTTGCAATTGAATATTAAAATAAGCACGAATGTAGAATCTTGAACATCAGGCCGCTGGCCAGATTTACCTAAGTCAAAAGGAGAACACAGACCATGATAGAGACTATACAGTACCAGTCTTTGAAATGGATGCAGATTACCAATCCGAGCGAGGAGGAGTACCGTTTTCTGTTGGACGAGTACCAGTTCCACCCCTTGGATATAGAGGACTGCCGAGCCACCAACCAGCGACCCAAGATTGACGAATACGACAACTACTATTTCCTGATACTGCATTTCCCCTATTTCGACAAGGGGAATAAGTTTATCCGCATACAGGAGGTCAAAATCTTCTGGGGCAGGGATTTTATCATCACCATAGGCAAGTCGCACTGGGTGGTGAAAAAGCTTTTTGAGGAAATGCAGGAAGACCTGAAGGACGACGACGACGATGTGAAAGAGAAACTCTCGTCGAGCGACCTGCTGCTTTACACAATCCTCGACAGGCTTATGCTGGAGACCTACACGCTTATTATGCGCGTGGGTTCGGAGGTGGACCTTATTAACTATGACATCTTCAACAAGCGCGCCCGGAGCATCATCGAGCTCATCTCCATTACGCGGCGCAACATCATCCTGCTCAACACCACCTTCAAGCCCCAATTGAGGGTGCTGCACATGTTTGAGGGCGGCACAATCAAGGGGTTTGTGGACCCCGAGGTGCTGGATATGGAAGACTACTGGGGCAATATCCTGGACCAATACCAGAAGATGTTCGACTCGATCGAAGACTATGGCGAGTTGATTGAAGGCCTTTCCAAGACGTTTGACTCCTTGCAGGCTAACCGCACCAACGAGATTATGAAGGTGCTCACTTATTTCTCCACCACAATGATGCCCCTGACAGTGGTAACCGGACTGTTTGGCATGAATGTGGACTTTCCCTTCACGACCAACGTGACTGCATTTTGGTGCATCATCGGCGTGATGCTGGTGATTACCACCATACTGATAGTCTACTTCTACCGCCACACCAACCGATAGGATTGGTGAATTCGTTAATGAGTTAACTCGTTAATTCGTTAATCATTATTCCCATATTAACACATTTACACATTCAAAATATAGATTATGAAAGACTTGTACAAAAGAATAGCCCTGATAATGGTGATATGCCTGCCCCTGGCAGTAAAAGCCCAGGTGGGATGCGATATCACGCTTCCGTACACAACCGGTTTTGAAAGCGACGTGTCGAACCAGGCACCCGCCTGCTGGACCACGCTCAGCGGTGAGGCCTATACGTTCGACTTTTTCCTTTATGCCCACAGCGGCGACAAGATTCTGGCCTTCACTTCGAGCTCGGGCGAGGCTAAGATTGCCACTCCGCTCATTCCGCTTCCGCTAAACCAGGTGGGGGTGTCGTTGTGGTATGTGGACCTCACCATGTCCACCACTGCGCTTATGCGTGTGGGATTTACCACCAGCCTGTCGGGGACAATACAGTGGATTGACACCATTGCCAATTACTTCGACTACACGTTTACGGAGCTTGACTTTTCGCACCTGAGCATTACGGATACCGGGTATCTGGTTTTTGCCTACAGCAACATCTCCAGCACGGGTGTGGGATTGATTGACGACATGACCATTTTCCGCAACAGCAACTGCAGCCCGGTCACCAATCTGCGCTTAGGCAACGTGACCAATAGCGAGGCCACCGTCACCTGGACCGATAGCAACAGTTTGGCCATAGGCTATTGGTGCTATATAGCCGACACCAACAGCCGCGTCGCAGCTTTCGACAGCATATACCAGCCTACCGGCTTGGGGAGCGTCAGCTTCGACTCGCTGACGGGTGGCACCACCTATTATGTGTGGGTGGTGAGCGACTGTGGCGGCGACTATGGTCGTGATGCCAGTATCCACTTCACTACCAATAACGACTGCGGCAGTGTGCGGAACCTTCAGTCCATAAGTGGCTACCGTTCCTTTGGGCTGAGCTGGGACGAGCCGGCAGCCGGCGAGGCGGTGACGGCCTACCGGGTGGCCTACAAGCCTTCGGCCGACACGCATTGGACCACCGGCTACACCACAAACCGCTATTACCATGTCAGCGGCCTTGCTCCCAGCACCCACTATGACTATAGCGTCACCACACTGTGTACTGACAGCATAGGGATAACTGCCTATGGCGACTGCCACACCCTGGGCTGCACGGCCAACGTGATTGCGCCCGACACCACCCATCTGAGCCTACCCCTGTCATACACCAGCGCCTACAGCTACACGCAGCAGATCTACTTAGCGAGTGAACTGAGCGGCATCGACACCATCACCTCGGTTACCTTCTTCTTAGACAACCGTTACAATATGGACACTACCCCAATCTTATTGTATCTTGGCAATGTGGAACGCAGTATGTTCAGTTCAGGTTCCGACTATGTTCCATACAGCCAACTGTCGCAGGTCTTTGCCGGAAACATCTATAGCACGGGGCAAGAAGTGACCGTATACTTCGACACGCCGTTTGCGCGTGAAGTGGACAGCAACCTGGTGTTGGTTATGAAAAACGACTTGAACTATTTCTCCAGTGTATTTCCACGCTTTGCTGTGGGCAATGCAGCCCACCGGTCCATATACCGCACAAGCCTAAGCGAGATAGACCCCCTCTCGCCCAGCATCGGACAGCGAGCCAACTATGTGAACAGTGTACGCTTTGGCGTGACCGGATGCACACTTCCCGCCTGCGATGTTCCCACCGTTTGCGTGACGGAAGTGGGCGATGACCACATAGCGCTGGCGTGGAGCGCAGACTCCATCGCGCCATACACTGTTGCCTACCGTGCCCTTGGCGACCTGTCGTGGACAGTGGCCGACGACTCGGTCACCACAGGCTCCTACCTTTTGGACAGCCTGTCCATGGGGCAAATCTACCGGGTGCGCGTCAGCCACGCATGCGGCACCGACACCCTCGTCGGCGAGGTCGAGGTATCGCTGCCTTGCAATCCCGTCAGCCTGCCCTTGGTCGAAGACTTTGAGAGCTATGGACACTTTGTTCCCTTCGAGCGGTCGTGCTGGAGGACCGGCTCGCAGATGGACAGCACCCTCTGGGCATACACCCCCTCAACCGTGTCGACCAACGGATACTCCGGTCAATGGGCATGCAGATTGAACTACGGCTACATCGTGTTTCCCCGTGCTGACCAACCCCTGAACGAACTGCAACTCAAGTTCTCCGTATCCTGGGGCAGTGCGGACGACACCCTGCTGATAGGCCTGCTGCAAAACCTCTACGACACCATCACTTCCGTCACCATAATAGACACATTCTCCTGCCCCGACAACGAAACAGCCCTCTCACCACGCTACACGGAATACATTTCCATGTTCAATCAACTCAACATCACCGACGGACACTTAGTCATCATGGATCACAACCCCGGCCACAGAGGCATCTACATTGACAACCTGCGACTCGAAGCCATCCCCAACTGTGCTCCCACCGAACATTGCACCATAAGCAACATCACCACCGGCAGCGCGACAGTCAGCTGGCCCAACTCGCGGGGACACCAACAGGCCGTGGCCTACATAGTGGAATACGGCCCCTGGCAGTTCACACCCGGAACAGGGACAAGAACAACGGTCTACGACACAAGCGCGGTCCTGTATGGGCTGAACAGCGGCAGCGACTACGACCTCTATGTTCAGGCCATCTGCAATGGCGACACCTCCTCCTATTACGGGCCCGTGCATTTCAGCACACTCTGTGCGCCAATCAGCACCCTGCCCTATTCCGTCGATTTTGAGGGGTTGAACTATATCGACCTCAGTTTGCCCACCTGCTGGTATGGCGATGCCTCAGTCGACCTCACCTTCGACACCAACTACACCAGCTCCGGCTCGGGCTTCCTACGCCTGTTTGGTCAACACATAGTGGCCCTCCCCCTCTTTAGCGACAACCTCAACAACCTCAAAGTGCAAATGCACGTCAACCTGATCGACCAAGACCACAGCATGCTCATCATCGGAACCGTCGACAGCGTCACCCCTGGGTTCGAGGCAAGCTTCACCCCCATTGACACACTTACTTTTTCGCGCAACCACCCCACATTAGCCACCTTCTACCTGACCGAATACACCGGCACCGGCGGGCGGTTGGCGATCAAGGCAAGCCCGTACCCAAATGCCACCTTTGCAATCGACGACGTGACCGTAGACCACAACACCGACTGTGTGCCCCCGGCACATATCAGCATGCTTCACCGAACCGCCACCACAGCCACACTGACATGGCGCACCAGCCAAGCCCCGACCTACACCGTCGAATACGGACCCCAAGGCTTCACACCCGGCACTGGCCTCACCGTCAACACCAACTCGCGCAGCGTCACCCTCACAGGCCTACTCCCGTCCACCACATACCATGTATACGTCACCGCCCAGTGCAACGCACAGCAGAACGCCACCACACGCCATTCGTTCACAACCCTGCATGGGAATCCCGTCAGCAGCATACCCTATTTCTGCGACTTCTCAGACAGTGTAGAGAACAGCGAATGGGAACTCTTAAACGGTGACATGGCCAACCAGTGGCACATAGGCTCATCCGTTCATACACCATCGGGCGACAACATGTCGCTCTACATCTCCAACACCAACGGAACAACCCACAACTACGACAACAGGCAGATGGCACACGTATATGCCTATCGGGTATTCAATCTCGATGCATCGACCTACCACATACACTACAACTGGTTGTTAATTGGCGAAAGAAACTGGGATTACCTTCGTGTTTTCATGGTGCCAATCAACAATGAATTGACACCCGGTATGAATCCATACGGCACCAACACCACATCGACGATGCGTACGGGCTCACCCGAAGGTTGGATAGCCCTCGACGGAGACAAGCAACTATACACGATACAAAATCGTCCAACACTCATATGGCAAACCTACGACTCCGTTTTCACCATTACCAACCCAGGGCAATACTACCTACTCTTCTACTGGCTAAATGACAATAGCCTTGGGAACCAGCCGCCCGCCGTGGTCGACAATATAAGCATCTCGCACGACGGTTGCACGCCAGTCGAGAACGTTGAGGTGACCGGTGTAACCTCCACTTCCATCTCGCTTCAATGGAGCGGCAGCAGCACCGCACAATCGTATATTATCGAGTTCGGCACTGCCGGTTTCGCACCCGGCACCGGAAACACAGTGAGCGTTACCGACACGAGCTACACCATTACCGGTCTTGTACCCGAAACCGGTTATGACATCTATATCAAAACACTGTGTGCCTACAACTGGTATGCCGACTCTACCATTGGATTGAGCAATATTGTCACCCACGAGGAATCCTACTACACCATCACCCTCCTCTCCAACAACGACCTCTACGGCACCGTACACGGTGGCGGCACTTACATGGAAGGAGCAACGGCCACCCTCACAGCCAATGCCGCCCTGGACTACAGGTTCGTAACTTGGGACGACGGCAATCGCAACAATCCACGCCAAATGACAGTAGTTGCCGACACAACGCTGATGGCCATCTTCGAACCCATCACACAGGACATCACTGTCCCCGATCAAGCCATGGCGCTGCAGCTCTACCCCAACCCGGCTTCGCGCACGGTCACCGTCGTATGCCCGGGTCCTGCCACCGTGGTGGTCAACGACATCACGGGACGACAGGTACTCCGTACCGTCAGCACCACCAACACCTTTACGCTTGACATTAGTTCTCTTGCGCCGGGAGCCTACTTTGTGCGCATGGAAAACGAACCCCTCTGCCCTGTCCGTAAACTGATGGTAAGATGACATGTTGAAAACTTTTCGCAGACGCTAAGGTTTTTTTTGCTATCTTTGTAAATTGCAATTGAGGTCTTACAGGTAAGACAAACACTTGAAAATTAAACAATACAACACAGCATACTATGGAAATATCAGGTAAACTAATCAAGATTTTACAGGAAGTACGTGGCGAAAGTCAGCGCGGACCGTGGGTAAGAGGCGGTTTTGTAATCGAAACCGACGGGGAATATCCGCGGCAGGTTGCATTCACCACCTTTGGCGAAGACCGTTTGGCAATGGTCAAGTCGTTGGCACTCAATTCTGCCGTAGTGGTGAATTTCAACCCCGAATCGCGAGAGTACGAGGGTCGTTGGTATACCGACCTGCGCTGCACCCGCATACAGAACTATGTGCCCGGACAGATGCCCCCGGCAGCCATGGGATATGGCTGGGCGGGAGTACCCGGTGCCCCGGTGCAACCAGCCTCTCCCGTGCCTCCCGTTGCACCGGCCCAGCCTGCCTCCGCCCCGGCACCACAGCCTCAGGGAGCGCCGTTCGCCTCTATGCCAAATCCCGAAGAAGACTTGCCCTTCTGATATGGAGAAACAGGAACTACGCAAACAAATAAGGGCGGCAAAAAAAGCCGTCCCTTTTTGTGAAAAGCTCGCCCGCTCGGCAGGCATCATGCAGCAAGTGGAACAGCTGCCCCAATTTCGTGAGGCCGACACGGTTTTGCTATACTGGTCAATGGAGGACGAGGTACAGACACACGATTTCGTAAACCGATGGTACAAAGCGAAAACGCTGCTGTTGCCTTGTGTCGACGGCGACCTGCTGCGGTTGCGACGCTATACAGGACCCGATTGCATGACGCCGGGCGAGCAATTTGGCATTGGCGAACCCACAGGACCCGAATACACCAACACCGACCAGATTAAGATTATCATAGTTCCCGGAGTGGCATTCGACCGCAATGGCAACCGTCTTGGCCGCGGCCGCGGCTTCTACGACCGCCTGCTGAAAACCACCCCAAACGCATACAAGATCGGCGTGGCGTTCAACTTCCAGATGGTGGACCAAGTGCCCACCGAGCCACTCGACGTACCCATGAACCAAGTCATCACCGAATAGCAGGCATTCAACACCAATCGCAAACCGAACTAAAACCCAATCCATACACACCCATCATGTTCGAAGTAGAAAAACCAAGGCGTTTCCATTACGAACCGCGATTCTATGACCCTGAAAAAGAGAAATGGGAGGCGCTGAAGAAAAAATACGCCATCGAAAAAGAAGCCGAAGAGTCTTTGCGCCAGGCCCGCAGTGATACCCCCTCCGAACAAGGCGACAACGCCGAACTTGACTATTTCGAGCAACGCGTTCGCAATATCGACCGTGAAAAGCGTCAACAGTCAACCAAGCTGACGTGGAAAGACTTGTTCCGCAAACGGTCAATGCCAACCTTCAACTATCAACCCCGCTTCTCAAGCAATGCCCCATCCGTGGCTGGTGCTGCACCTGCCGGAACAGCGGACAGCCCTCAAGCTCAAGAAACCGATTCCTTGACCGAAAAATATCGCCAGCCTGTTCATAAAATCAAGATTCGCCGCCGTTTCGACATCTCCGACTCCAACTACATGAAACCCATATCCGGTGGGAAAATCATTCTTTACTGCTTTATCGTCTTTCTTCTCCTCTCCCTCATCATAGGCATCTGAATGGGTCAATGTGTTCATGTGTTAATTCGTTAATGTGTTAGTCTGATTTACCCATTCACGAATTCACAAATCACATAATATATCTATTATTAAAAATAAAAACGTATCTTTGCAAAAAAAACAGGCTATGCTTGTAACTGTATTAAAATCTAAAATTCATCGGGTTACCGTAACTGAAGGCAACCTTGACTACATTGGAAGCATCACAATTGACGAGGCTCTCATGGATGCAGCCGGCATAATTGAAAACGAAAAGGTAGACATATACAACATCACCAATGGCGAGCGATTCAGCACCTATGCCATAAAAGGCGAACGCGGAAGTGGCATCATTGGCCTAAATGGGGCAGCCGTACACAAAGCGCCCGCCGGGTCGCTCATTATCATAGCATCCTACGCCATGATGGACTTTGAAGAAGCGCGCCAATGGCATCCGACTGTCATTTTCCCGGAGAACAACCAACTGCGTTGACTACGCCCATGACCGATACAATCACCCCCACACAGAAAAAGAAGAACCGACTGGCTGATATCGTAAAGCTATTGGTCTTTCTTGGCATAGGATTGTTTTTCATCTATTGGTTCCTTATCAAATTGGAGCCTGCGCAAAAACAAGCCATTTGGGATTCGTTTGCCCATGCCAACTACTTCTGGGTTGGGGCGGTGATGGCTTGCTGCCTGCTCAGCCATCTGGTTAGGGCGCTGCGGTGGCAGCTGCTTTTCGTCCCCTTGGGCTGCCGTCCCAGTTTGAACAACACTTTAGGGTCGGTTGTAGTGGCCTATATGGCCAACCTCGCCTTTCCACGTTTGGGCGAGGTGATGCGCTGCACCACGCTGCGCACAAGCGACGACATTCCGATTGAGAAATCGCTCGGCACCGTGGTGACCGAACGTTTGGTCGACGTGCTGGCCTTTGGTGTGGTGGTGGTGGTGGGGCTTTTGTGCATGTACGGTCAGGCCCGTGAGTGGCTTTACAGCATTCTGGCCGAAAAGAGCCACAGCCTCCCCCATCTGGCAGTGGTGGCAGTGGTGGCCATTGCCGCCGGTGTTGCAGCCATAGCGCTCTACCGTGCGTTTCGCACCCGGCTGCTCAAATACCCCCTGTTCCTTAAAGTGGACTCGCTGATAACCGGTGGTCTGGACGGCCTGAAGAGCATCTTCCACCTGGGGCGCGGCCCACTAACACTTTTCATCCTCTACAGTGTGGTCATCTACCTGCTCTATATTTTGGGTGGCCTCATCATTTTCCAGGCTTTTCCCGAAACGAGCCATCTCGGCTTTGCCGCCGCCTTTGTGCTCTATCTCTTCGGCTCGGTTGGCATGACCATCTCGCAGGGCGGCCTGGGTGCTTATCCCGTATTGGTATGGCAGTCACTTGCCCTCTATGGCATTGGCGAAACCACAGGCCTTGCCGTGGGCTGGCTGCTGTGGGCATCGCAGCAGGTAGTAGTCATCATAGTGGGACTGGGCTACCTTGTCTATTTTTCGTTCACAAACAAAAGAAATCAAAATAAACGAGCGAATTCGCTAATTCGTTAATTGATTTACACATTAACACGTCAACACATCAAAACCATGGAACATACACGTTGCTTAATTATTGGTTCTGGCCCCGCCGGTTACACCGCAGGCATCTATACCGGCCGCGCCGACATTCACCCCATAGTCTACGAGGGCATGCAGCCCGGCGGACAGCTCACCATCACAACCGAGATTGAAAACTTCCCCGGCTATCCCGAAGGCATTTCGGGCACCGACATGATGGCCGACCTGAAGAAACAAGCCCAGCGCTTCGGCGCCGACGTGCGGCAGGGATACATCGTAAAGGCCGACTTCTCACAGCGCCCCTTCCGTTGCATCGACGACCACGACAACGAGATAACCGCCGACACCGTAATCATCGCCACCGGAGCATCGGCACGCTGGCTGGGAATCGAAAGCGAACAGAAACTCTATGGCCAAGGGGTCAGCGCCTGCGCCACGTGCGACGGCTACTTCTACAAAGGTCTCGACGTGGCCGTAGTGGGCGGCGGCGACACCGCCTGCGAAGAGGCTTCCTACCTCGCCACCCTGTGCAACAAAGTCTACCTCATCCACCGGCGCAACGAGCTGCGAGCCTCAAAATCCATGCAGCACCGCGTCCTCACCAACCCCAAGATTGAAATGATCTGGGACTCCACCACCAAGGAGATTTGCGGCAACGACCTCGACGGGGTGACCGGAGCCGACCTCCAAAACGTAAAGACGGGTGAGATACGCCACATCGACATAGCCGGATTCTTTGTAGCCATAGGCCACAAACCCAACACCGACTTCCTCGCAGGCCAGATAGAACTCGACGACCAAGGCTACATCAAAGTCCAGAACCCCGGCAGCGCCACCAACATCCCCGGCGTCTTCGCCGCAGGAGACGTGTGCGACCCCAACTACCGCCAGGCCATCGTCGCGGCCGGCAAAGGCTGCATCGCCGCCATGGATGCCGAACGCTACCTGCAGGCCAACAGCTAACCCCCCGTGAAAACCCGACGCCTCATAACCCTCCTGATCCTCACCCTGCTGACCACCGCGGCATGGGGGCAGATCGGCATAGCCAACCTCCGCAACACCTCCAACCCCACCCGGCCGGGCACCGGCACCACGCCGCCCTCCAGTTCGGCCACCCCCGACTCCACCTCCGCCGACACCTCAGCCAACGACGGTCCCAAAGGCATCGAATACCACGTCGACATACCCGACAGCATCCTGCAGGCCTCCGTCTTCCTCTTCCACCGCCCGCGGCACCAAGTCAAAATCCTCAAACTCGAACACCCCTCCCTCTCACCCACCGGCGTACAGTACTCCGACTGCCTCGACGCCCTCAACGGCAACTACTACCTAACCGTCACCGAGCTGGGCCACCCACACCTCACGCTTGTGCCACAGTTCGACGGCCACCCCGGCCTCATATACAAAACCAACATCTTCCCAGCCTTCTACAAAACGCCCGACAACATCAACTTCTACCAAGTGCAAAACCCCTACACGCTACTCTCCTACAACAGCTCCCTCAACCAAGACTACCAGCTCCACGTAACCCACACACAAAACATCAACGACCACTGGAACCTTGCACTCGACTACCACCTCTTCAGCCCCGAAGGCGAATTCTCAAACAGCTCCGCCACCGACCACCTCCTCGACCTCACCACCAACTACTACTCCCCCGACGCACGCTACCAACTGTCGGCCGGATTCATATGGCAACGCATGGTGTTAGGCGAAAACGGCGGGCTTTCAAACGAAGACACATACATCAACAAACGCATCAGCAACATGGGGGGCATACCCGTCAACAACACCCAGCGCATGAGCAACAACAACGACCACACCGTCTTCGTGCGGCAGTCGTTCAACACCGTGCGGCAATTCGAATGGTATCGCCCCATCAAAGAACAAACCATCGACACCATCGCCGAGTACGACACAATCAGGCTCCCCATCGTCGACACCCTCACCCACGACACCACCTATCGCGACTCCGTCTCCGTCAACTACCGCCACGAACTCCGCGACACCATCGTCGGCTACGACACCATCCAGCCTCACGACCCGCACATATACAACACCGGCGTACTGGCCCTCGAACTGCAATGGGACAAACAGAAATACCGCTGCGTAGACTCCACGCTCTACAACCGCCTCACCGCCTCCCTCTACTGGACCAACGACGCCTACATGGACCACCGCTGGCGCAACCCCCTGAAGATATACGGAGGCATAAGGCCGCAAATAGCCTGGCTTGCCCTCAACGACAGCCTATACAGCGCTGCCACCGTCCGCCGCATAGCGCTCTACCCCTTCGGCCGCATAGAATTCAGCCCCTGGGCGGCCACCGAACTCACCGTCTATGCCGAGACCGCGCCAAACCTGTCGGAATACAACCTCGACGCTCGGCTGGTCTTCCCCCTGCGCGACAGCATCGGCAACCCCATCCGCAACCTCGCCGTCAGCGCCACAGTCAAAGCCCTGCAACCCGAACTCATCTACACAGCCCAAAGCATGCGCACCGGCAGCCCCGCCACCGCCGAACTCAAAGCCATAGGCATACGGCAGATAGAAGCCGACTACACCCATGGCCATCTGCTGCAAGTGCACATCGCCGCCCAGCACATCAGCCACAACGTATGGTTCACCCAACAAACACTTGCCGACAACACCACCACCCTCCTCCCCCAACAAAGCGACGGCAGCGCACTCCTCCTCCAAGGCCGCCTCAACCTCAACCTCACCCTCTTCGGATGGCTACACTACGACATGCAGCACCACCTGCAATACAGCAGCGACCAAAACCAGATACGCGTCCCACTCTTCGCCACCAAAAACTCACTCTATGCCGACTTCAAACTCTTCAACAACATACTCCACACACAAATCGGCACCGACCTGCGCTACCACACCGCCTACAAAGCCGACGGCTACGACCCCGTAGTAGGGGCCTTCTACCGCCAGGACAACACCGAAGTGGGCAACTACCTGTGGGCAGACTTCTTCATAAACCTGCAAGTAAAACGCGCAAGCATCTACGCCAAAGCCGCACACATCAACTCCTTCCTCGAAGAACACTCCCACCTGATCCTCCCCCTCTACCCCGCCAAACAGTTCGGCTTCTTCTTCGGCATGACATGGAAATTCTTTGATTAATTAATATAAACATTATCATCATGACACTCTTAGAGCAAATCCGGTCAAAGGCAAAAGCCGCCAACAAGACCATCGTATTGGCCGAAGGCACCGAGGAACGCACCCTCAAAGCCGCCGACATCATCCTGAAAGAAGGCATCGCGCGCCTCATCCTCCTCGGCAACGAAGCCGAAATCAAAGGCTTAGCCACACAGTGGGGCCTCAAAAACATCGACAAGGCCACCATCATCGACCCCGAAACCAACCCCAAACGCGAGTACTACGCCCAAATGCTCTGCGAAATACGCAAAAAGAAAGGCATGCAGATGGACGAAGCCATGCGCCTCGTCGCCGACCCCCTCTATCTGGCCTGCCTGCTCATCAAAAACGGTGATGCCGACGGCGAAGTGGCCGGCGCACGCAACGCCACAGGCGACGTACTGCGCCCCGCCTTCCAGATAGTCAAAACCCTGCCCGGCGTCAGCGTAGTCAGCGGAGCATTCATCATGATACTCAAAGACACCACCTATGGCGAGAACGGCATGTTCGTCTTTGCCGACTGTGCCGCCACCCCCTGCCCCACCGCCGAAGAGCTGGGCCAGATAGCCGTAGTCTCCGCACAGACCGCCCGCGCCATAGCCGGATTTGAAGACCCCCGCGTCGCCATCCTCAGCTTCTCCACCAAAGGCAGCGCCAAGCACGAACTCGTCGACAAAGTAATCGAAGCCACCCGCGTGGCACACCAACTCGACCCCAACGTCCACCTCGACGGTGAACTCCAGGCCGACGCCGCCATCGTCCCCAAAGTGGGTGCCAGCAAAGCCCCCGGCAGCGACATCGCGGGCAAGGCCAACGTCCTCGTTTTCCCCGACCTGCAAAGCGGCAACATATGCTACAAACTCGTCCAGCGCCTTGCCGGTGCCGAGGCCGTGGGCCCCGTCATGCAGGGCATGGCCGCCCCCATCAACGACCTCAGCCGCGGCTGCAGCGTTGAGGATGTGGTGAACGTCGTAGCCATCACCGCCACACAGGCCGCCGCCAAAAAAGAGTGAATTCGCTAATTTGTTAATTTGTTAATTCGTTAATCGATTTACACATTTCCCACATTAACACGTTAACACATTAACACGTTAACACATTCAAGCATTCCGCCCCAAAGCAAGGCAACCCCTCGGCCGCTCCCTATTGGCCACTTGCAGGTCACTTAGCCCACAGTTCTTCGATCCAACTCGAAGAAGTGTACAAGAACTGCAGACCAACAGGCCAACAACCAGCGGAAGAAGAACGGACATGCAAGGAAGTTGCTAATTTGTTGATTCGTTAATACGTTAATTCGTTAATCGATTTGAACATTCCCACATTAACACATTAACCCATTCAAACAATTACAGACGTAATCACTACAAAAACTAAACACCATAATGGCTAATCAAGAAGAATTCTTCAAAAAAGTGGTCGCCCACGCCAAAGAATACGGATTCATATTCCCCTCCAGCGAAATATATGACGGCCTGGCCGCCGTATACGACTACGGACAGCTGGGTACGGAACTGAAAAACAACATCAAGCAATACTGGTGGCGCGCCATGGTTCAGTACCACGAAAACATCGTCGGCATCGACTCCGCCATCTTCATGCACCCCCGCATCTGGAAAGCATCCGGCCATGTCGACGCCTTCAACGACCCGCTGATTGACAACAAGGACTCCAAGAAACGCTATCGCGCCGACGTGCTGATCGAAGACCACATCGCCAAGATTGAGGAAAAAATCAACAAGGAATGCGACAAGGCCCGCAAGCGTTTTGGCGACGCCTTCGACCGCCAGCAATTCGTCACCACCAACGCCCGCGTGCTGGAGCACCAGAAACAGATTGACGAAATCCGCGCCAAGTATGCCGAGCTCATGAACGCCAACGACCTGGCCGGCCTCAAGCAGCTCATCCTCGACCTCGGCATCGTCTGCCCCGTCAGCGGCACCCGCAACTGGACCGACGTGCGCCAGTTCAACCTCATGTTCGCCACCAAGATGGGCTCCGTCATCGACGACAGCGACACCCTCTACCTCCGTCCCGAGACCGCACAAGGCATCTTTGTCAACTTCCTCAACGTCCAGAAATCCGGCCGCATGAAAATCCCCTTCGGCATAGCCCAGATAGGCAAAGCCTTCCGCAACGAGATAGTGGCCCGCCAGTTCATATTCCGCATGCGCGAGTTTGAACAGATGGAGATGCAGTTCTTTGTCCGTCCCGGCACCGAGATGGAATGGTTCCGCTACTGGAAAGAGGAGCGCCTCAAATGGCACCTCGCCCTCGGCATACCCGCAGAGAAGTACCGCTACCACGACCACGAAAAGCTGGCCCACTACGCCAACGCCGCCACCGACATCGAGTTTGAGTTCCCCTTCGGCTTCAAGGAACTGGAAGGCATACACAGCCGCACCGACTTCGACCTGAGCCGCCACAGCGAGTTCAGCGGCAAAAAGCTGCAATACTTCGACAGCGAACTGAACGAAAGCTATACCCCCTACGTCATCGAAACCTCCATCGGAGTTGACCGCACCTTCCTCGCCATCTTCAGCCACGCCCTGCGCGACGAGGCCCTCCCCGACGGCTCCACCCGCACCGTCCTCAGCCTGCCCCCCATGCTGGCCCCCTACAAGGCCGCTGTGCTGCCGTTGGTCAAAAAGGACGGCCTCCCCGAAAAGGCCCGCGAGATAATGGACATGCTCAAGCCCCACTACATGCTCCAGTACGACGAGAAAGATGCCATAGGCCGACGCTATCGCCGACAGGATGCCATAGGCACTCCCTTCTGCATCACGGTGGACAACGACACACTTACCGACAACAGTGTAACCGTCCGTCACCGCGACACCATGCAGCAAGAGCGCATCGCCATCGACAACCTGTTTGCCTACCTACACAACAACCTTCATTAATTGAAGATACCAGTTAAAAGTAAAAACCAAATACAAGCCCCTTGTATTGGTTTTTACTTTTGCTATTAACAGCCACATGCAATACTAACAGCCATGAACAAGTTGCTTCCCCGCTATTTGATTATACTCACTCTCTCCCAGCTCGTCACCCTCGGCGTGGCAGCCGCCTACCCCTATCTACTCAACCTCTCCAGCATGAGTCCCAACCTCATCAGCCTCACCCGCTCGCTGCTCGACTATATCCCCGCGGTGTTCCTCGCCATCGCCCTTGCCTGCGATATGG
>Ga0310697_10000764_pt1 | contig 41114 bp, 35 predicted proteins | sample 172DNAGHGlowgp2_FD_203883 | JGI IMG/M metagenome (GOLD analysis project Ga0310697, IMG submission 203883) | Sheep rumen microbial communities from Palmerston North, Manawatu-Wanganui, New Zealand - 1728 DNA GHGlow gp2 (v2) (version 2) | ecosystem: Host-associated > Mammals > Digestive system >...
TGTTTTGCATAGTTGCGGATTGCTTCTTTATTTCAATTACAAAATTACTGAAAATCTGCAATATGTACAACTTTTTCTTCATCTATTTATCAACAATTCGCTTGTTATTTAATTCCGCCAACGGGTTATTCATATAGTATTCATATAGTTCTTATATAGTTCTTATATACGGTATATGAATACTATATGAGAAGTATATGACTTGGGGCGAGGCAAGGGGCTGTCGGGTAGGAGTTTGACACAAATATATAAATGTGGTGCACCTCATCGTTCCCGCCTGTAGAGACGGGGCATGCCCCGTCTCCCGGTTAGCGTTGTTGTCATGGAGACGCAGCATGCTGCGTCTCTACAGTCGGGGTTGTTGACACGGAGACGCAGCATGCAGCGTTATAGCGGGAGGGGGTGTTATTTCAGCTTTTTCAGGATTTCGAGGGTCTGGTTCCAGAACATCTCGACGGTCTTGATTTCGATGCGCTCGTCGGGGCTATGGACGCCGCGGAGCGTGGGACCATAGCTGATCATGTCCATCTGGGGGTACTTCTCGCCGATGAGGCCGCACTCCAGTCCGGCATGGATGGCGCGGACGATGGGCTCCTTGCCGTACATCTTCTTGTAGACGTCGACGCCGACCTTCAGCACACGGCTGTCGGGGTTGGGGGTCCAGCCGGGGTAGCCGTCGCTGTGGCTGACGCGGCAGCCGGCGAGGCGGAAGGTGGCCTCGAGCTTGGCGGCGGCGGCCTGCTTGGCGCTCTCCACGGAGGAGCGCTGGCTGGTGGCGATGCGGATGAAAGTCTTCTCCATCTTGATGGAGGCAAGGTTGGTGGAAGTTTCGACGAAGTTCTCAATCTCGCGGCTCATGGCCAGCACGCCGTGGGCGCAGGCGTAGACGAGGTTGACGAGGCGCTCCTGGGTGTCGGCGTCGACGACCTTCTTGGGCATGTCGGCGTCGCGCAGGGAGAACTCCATGTCGGGCTCCGTGGAGCGGAACTCGAAGACCATGGCCTTGCCCATCTTGGTGACCATCGTCTTGAAAGCGCGCACCTTGTCCTCGGGCACGCAGACGAGGGCTTCGGCCTCGCGGGCGATGGCGTTGCGCAGGTTGCCGCCGTCGATGGTGGCCAGGCGCATGGAGTGTTTGTAGGTGCCTTCCCAGAGAATGCGGTTCAGCAGCTTGTTGGCGTTGGCGCGGCCGCGGTTGATGTCGTCGCCGCTGTGGCCGCCGACAAGGCCGGAGACCTTGACGATGAAGGCCTTGCAGCCCTTGGGGGCAGCAACGAGCTTGTAGTCCATCTCGGCCACGGTGTCGATGCCGCCGGCACAGCCGATGCAGTATTCGCCTTCGTCCTCGTCGTCGAAGTTGAGCAGGACCTCGCTCTTCAGCCAGCTCTTGCTCAGACCGTTGGCGCCGGTGAGGCCGGTTTCCTCGTCGACGGTGATGAGGGCTTCAAGGGCGGGGTGCTGCAGTTTGGGGTCTTCGAGGATGGCGAGGATGGCGGCCACGCCGATGCCGTCGTCGGCGCCGAGGGTGGTGCCGTCGGCGGTGAGCCATTCACCGTCCAGCACGGGCTGGATGGCGTCCTTCATGAAGTCGAACTGCTTGGCGCTGTTCTTCTCGCAGACCATGTCCATGTGGGCCTGCAGGGCCACCCAGGAGCTCTTCTCGTAGCCTTTGGAGGCGGGTTTGCGGATGAGCACGTTGCCGAGCTTGTCGCTCTTGGTTTCGAGGCCGTGGTCCTTGCCCCACTGCACGAGCCAGGCGGAGATGCGCTCCTCGTGCTTCGAAGGCCGCGGAATCTGCATGATTTCACCAAACCAGTGCCACACACGCTCCGGCTTGAGGCCTTTCAAGATGTCTTTCTGTTGTTTCATGATGTATGTTTTTTATTGTTTTTTCGCGACTGCAAAATTACGCATTTTCATGCACATGGCCAAATAATATTTTGCCGTGTGGAATAATTGTTGTATTTTTGCAGTCGGAATCAATGACATTACAGCCATGTGTACATATAATATAACTGTTGATGAATCAGCGTTGCGGAAGGTGCAGCCTTCGTTCAATCGCGAAGCGTTTGGACGATGGTTGCAGCGGCATGTGGACGAGTTGGTGGCCGACATCGTTGCCGAGCCTCACTCCGAATCGCCCATCGCCCACACGGAGGAGGAGATGAAAGCCATTGTCGAGGAGCGGTTGCGCAGACTGGATGCCGGCGAAACGACGACAATACCGGGAGAACAGGTGTTTGCCCAACTACGCACGCGTTATGGTTTTAGCAGATGAATGGTTGCCTGAAGCCCGCGAAGATTTTGCTACCGAACTTGAGTATATCTACAGCGAGTTCGGTGCAAAAGCAGCAGAGGATGTCTACATGAAGGTCTTGGACAGTGTCGATAATCTCAGGCACTTCCCACGCATCGGCAAGCATTTTTCCAACATGGTTTATCACGGGCACGAAGTAAGAGCATTGAGCATGAGACAAACTTCCCTTCTCTATTGTTTTTGGGAAGAGAAGCTTCTGATTATAGCATTGTGGAACAACCGCCTAGATGAACAGAATATAAAAGCGATGGTACAGTCGCGATAACGATAAAAAAAATATAATTGCATTTGTATCCATTTTAATGTTTTCAATCTCCGCATATGCCCAAAACGAAGTAACTAAATTCATGGGGATACCAATAGATGGAAACAAGAACGAAATGATTTCGAAATTAAAAGACAAAGGATTTAAATGGAATTCGCGTAATGAGTGCTTGGAAGGAGAATTTAACGGACAAAATGTATTTCTACATATCATAACTAACAAGAACAAAGTATATCGTATCCTTGTTGAAGAAACTTATTCCTATAGTGAAAGCGAAATAAAAATACGGTTTAATACATTATGTAAGCAATTCGAAAAGAACAAACGGTATAAATCTGCTCAAGATGATAGTTTTATCATTGGAGACGACGAGAATATTTCGTATGAAATGAATGTTAATAATAAACGGTATGAAGCTGCGTATTACCAATTCGCTGATAACGATGACAGGATGATACATATAGGTGGCGATGGTAGTATTAAAGGGCTAGATTTATTTAAGAGAAGTGTATGGTTTATGATATATGAACAATATGGGCGATATCATATCCTCCTATTTTATGATAACGAATACAATCAAGCAAACGGAGAGGACTTATAATATAGACAAAAACAATTAAAGAAACAGGAGGCGTTGTCATGATGTCTCCTGTTCTTTTTATTATCAAAGTACTTATGATATACCTTTTTTTATGCTATCCTATTAGAAGCCGGTCTTGCAGAGGCACTCGTCAAGGGCGGCGGTGATGGCCTGGCGGTCCATGTGCTGGCCGATGAAGACGAGTTTCTGCATGCGGTCGCCGTAGGTGTCGTCCCAGTCGCGCTGGAGGTCGGGGGTGCGGCGCATGAAGTCGAGGAGTTCGTCGTCGGGCATGGTGGCATACCACTGGCCGGTGTCGCGCAGGGAGACCTGCTTGCCGGCCTGCTCGAAGAGGTAGCAGGTGTCGGGTTCGGAGAGGAACCAGCAGATGCCTTTGGCGCGGATGACGCCGGCAGGCCAGTGGCGGGCGACGAATTCGTCGAAGCGCGAGATGTTCATAGGCTCGCGGCGGTAGTAGACGAATGTGGAGATGCCGTACTCTTCGGCCTCGCCTTCGTCGTGATGATGGTGGCCCAATGCGTGATTGTGTGAATGCGTTAATGCGTCAGTGGCTGGCGCGTCATCGTCGTCATCATCGTGGCCATGGTGGTGGTGTTCGTGCTCTTCCTCATCGTCGTGGTCATGGGTTGAATGGGTTGAATGGGTTGAATGGGCATCGTGGGCGTGGTCGTCGTCGTGGTGGCCCTCGATGGCGTCAATCCAGGCGGCGGAGGTTGCCACGCGGTCGAAGTCGAAGAGGCCGGTGTGGAGGATGCTGTCGAAGTCGATGTCGCAGTAGTCGCAGGGGATGATTTCGGCTTTGGGCTGGATGGCGCGGATGATTTCGCGGATGCGGCCGAGCTCGTCGGCGGGGACCTCGGAGGCTTTGTTGAGGAGGATGATGTTGCAGAACTCGATCTGCTGGATGACGAGGTTTTCGATGTCGTCCTCGGCGAGGCCGGGCTTGAGGAGGTTCTTGCCGCTGCCGAACTCGTCGCGCATGCGGAGGGCATCGACGACGGTGACGATGCTGTCGACGACAGGCACGCCGTCGCGGACATACTCGGGTCCCATGGTGGGCATGGAGCAGATGGTCTGGGCGATGGGAGCGGGCTCACAGATGCCGCTGGCCTCGATGACGATGTAATCGAAGCGACGCTGCGACGTGATGTCGCGCAGCTGCTCGACGAGGTCCATCTTGAGGGTGCAGCAGATGCAGCCGTTCTGGAGGGCCACGAGGTTATCGTCTTTCTGGCCAACGATGCCGCCTTTCTCGATAAGGTCGGCGTCGATATTGACCTCGCCGAGGTCGTTGACGATGACGGCGAAACGGATGCCGCGGCGGTTGGAGAGGATGCGGTTGAGCAGGGTGGTCTTGCCACTGCCCAGGTAGCCGGTGAGCAAAAGTACAGGTATGGTGTTCATTCGTTAAGGTTTAAAGATTAAGGTTTAAAGTTTAGGGTTTAAGGTGTCACTCTTTGATATAGCTGTCGGGGCCGAAGAGGCGCTTGGCGTAGGGGGTGAGCTCGACGTGCTTGGAGAGCCAGAAGATGGGCAGCACCACCGAGGGGATACCGCAGGCGTAGGGCTGGATGTGGTAGAGGTCGTAGCTGACGGTGATGTTGTTGCGGGCGCTGTCGACGAAGAAGCTGGCGGGCATGGGCATGCGGTCGGCGTTCCGGTACTCATCGAAGAGGCACTCGCGGATGTCCTTGTTGGCGTCGAGGTCGAAAATGGCGCGGGCGATGGCCTGGCAGAGGAGGTTGGTGTCGCTGACGAGGTCGGTGAGGCGGACGACATTGCCGCTCTCTAGGTCGACGGTCAGCGTGTGCGACGAGTAGATGCCGTGGGCGGCGCCGGCGCCGAAGGTCTCGATACCGACGTGGAAGGTGGCCAGCATGCTGTCGTGCGTGCTGTTGCAGCGCACGGCCATGTAGCTGTACTCCTTGCTCTCGTCGAGGGTGTCGACGGTCTCGACATGCGGTGCCACGCCGTCGTCGACATAGATGTAGGGTTTGGTGAGCCACTCGCGGGCGGCTTCGTCGACATTGGCGGAGGTGCTGTCGTCGAAGCAGAGTTTCATCAGTTCGCGCTCGGCGGCGGCGGAGAGGAACCCTTTGGCGGGCCATTCCACTTCGAGGGTCTTCTTCAGCCCAAGGGTGTCGCCCCAGGGGCCCATCTGTTCGTCGTAACCCAGCAGGAAACACTGTGTGCCGTTGATGCTGTGGGTGGTGAATTCTTTGTCTCGGGTGCACCCGGCCAAGAGCAAGGCCGCGAGTGCGAAGGTAAGGGTGAGTCGTTTCATTGTAGTTTTATTTTATAGGTGAATTGATATTGTTCGGATGGAGCGAGGCGGTGGCTGTAGGTGCGGTCGGCGATGTCGCCGCAGTAGCCATTCGCGTCGCAGATGCCGCACCAGGGTTCGAGGCATACAAAGGGGCATCCCTCCTTGTGCGGAGCCCAGATACCGAAGGCTTCGGCCTGGGGGCAAAGGACGCTGAGCACGGCACGGCCCTGCTTGTCGCAGAGCACAGCCTCGGCCACCTGGCCCTGTTCAAAGACGAGGGCATCGTGGGCGAAGGTGTCGGGGGTGAGGGGCATCACAGCAGGAATGGTTCGCGTCTGGGCAAGGGGTACGCGGTTGCCGTCGGCCAGGGCCGAGGTAACGGTGGGGCTCACAGCCCTGCCCTCGCGGTCGAGATAGCACACATAGCCATGTATGGCATCGGCGGCATTGTAGTCCGGCAGCATGAAGCCGGGATGGGCGCCAATCTGGAAGTGCATGTCGCGGCTGTCGCGGTTGGTCACCTTCCAGGTGATTTCCACGATGTTTCCGTCCAGGCGATAGCATGCCTCCAAATCATAACGATAGGGGTAATTGTCGTGGTCTTCTGCGCCGAGCATGCGAAGCGTGTTACCGCCCACCTCCTCGAACTCGCTGTCGCGGGCAAAGCCATGCTGTTTCATGGTGTAGGCTTTGCCGTCGATGCGGATGGTGTTCTCGAAGGGCTTGCCCACGGCGGGGAAGAGTATCGGGGCGTGGCGGTTCCAGTAGGCGGCATCGCCGTTCCACATGTATTCGCGTCCCCCGCTCTTCAGGCTCAGCAGTTCGGCCCCATGCGCGGAGACTTCTATGGTTATCTTGTCGTTTTTCAGTATCATACAAAAATCTTTCATTCGTACTGATTGACGTGGCGGTTGCCCTCGGCCAGAGCCACCAATCTTGCAAACAGCTCGCGCCGTTCCAGTTTCATCGTGCCGGCATTGAGCAGCTGCCTATTGTGCTTCCACCATGAATGCAACTGATGCTCCTCCAGGAAATGTTTCGAAGGGCAACGGCCGTTGGTCTTGATGAAGTTGGCGTACTCATAATACTTTGCCAACCATTCCTCGTCCCGTGTCATGGCTTCTTCTTTTTCTTCGGTTTGGCGTCCGGCAAGGCGGCGCAGGTGGCAGCGACAAGGGCCGACAGGTAGTCGCGGTCGTCGACGTCCTCGATGTAGAAGTAGGGTTTCGCCCCCTCGTAGGGTGGGCGCATGTCCACGTTGCGCAGCAGCGCCCTACCCTCTTCCGTGGGTTTCACATAGAAGCCGTTGTCGCTGACGAGGCCGAATATCTTGCCGTTACAATACAATCCATAGTCGCCGAACATCTTCCGCGCCTCGATGGCACCGGCACCGCCGCACTGGTCGACGATGTACTGTACGAAGTCCGCGTTGCTGGCCATTATTTGAAGTACTGCACGCCGCTCTCGAATATCTGCTGGTCGTCGTTGCCGTAGATGTTCAAGGCAGAGCCTTTGCTGCGACGCTCCGAGTGGCCCATCTTGCCGAAGACGCGTCCGTCGGGGCTGGTGATGCCTTCGATGGCCATGTAGGAACCATTCATATTGTATTCCTCGTCCATGGTGGGGTTGCCCTGCAGGTCGACATACTGCGTGGCCACCTGGCCGTTCTTGAACAGGCGGTCGATCCACTCCTGCGGAGCCACAAAGCGGCCCTCGCCGTGCGAGATGGGGATGACGTAGGTGGCACCCAGCTCGGCCTTGCGCAGCCAGGGGCTGAGGTTGGAGGTGACGCGCGTGTAGGCCATCTTGCTCTGGTGGCGGCCGATGGTGTTGAAGGTCAGCGTGGGAGCATCCTCGGCCTGCGGACGGATTTCGCCGTAGGGCACAAGACCCAGCTTGACCAATGCCTGGAAGCCGTTGCAGATGCCGAGCATCAGGCCGTCGCGCTTGTTGAGGAGTTCCATTACGGCGTCGGCAATCTGCGGGTTGCGGAAGACGCTGGTGATGAACTTGGCACTGCCTTCAGGCTCGTCGCCGGCACTGAAACCGCCGGGAATCATGACAATCTGGCTGCGACGGATGGCCTCGACATAGGCCTCCACGCTCTCGCGGATCTGCTGGCCGTTCTGGTTGCGGAAGACGATGATCTCGCTCTCGGCACCGGCGCGGTTGAAGGCGCGGGCGCTGTCGTACTCGCAGTTGGTGCCCGGGAAGGCGGGGATGAAGACATGGGGCCGTGCCACCTTGTGCTGACAGAGGTGGATGTCCTTGAAGTCGATGGGTTCAATGGGGCTAATGGGTTGGATGGGCGTGTTTGTTCGGGTTGGGAATACCCCCTCGAGGGGCTTCTGCCAGGCGGCGAGGGCCTCGTCGACGGTAACCTTTTCGCCGTTCACCTCGAAGACTCCGTTGTCCACAACCTCGCCGATTTCCTTGCAGCGGAACGGCAGGCCGTCCACCGACGGCACCTCGACGACTATCCAGCCGTAGTGCTTCGCCGTCAACTCGCCATTGTTCAAACCGTTCATCTTCACACCCAGCTTATTGCCGAAGGCCATCTTGCTGACAGCCTCGACAATGCCGCCGAAGCCCACAACATAGGCGCTGCACACCTTGCCGGCCTCAATGGCCTTGCGCAGGGCGGCGTACTGGGCGAGGGCGTCGCCGTAGTCGGGCATGTCGTAATCCTTCTGTTTGACGTCCAGCAGCACCAGACGGTTGCCGGCTTTCTTCAGTTCGGGCGTGACAACATGCTTCAGGTCGCTCATTCCAACGGCGAAGGAGCACAGCGTGGGCGGCACATCGATGTCGTTGAAGGTGCCGCTCATCGAGTCCTTGCCTCCGATGGCGGGCAATTTGAGACCCATCTGGGCGTTGTAGGCTCCCAGCAGGGCGGCGAAGGGTTCGCCCCAGCGGTAGGGGTCGTTGCCGAGTTTCTTGAAATATTCCTGGAAGGTGAGGCGCACCTTGCTGGCATCGCCACCGGCGGCGGCAATCTTGGCCACCGACGACAGCACAGCGTATGCCGCGCCGTGGAAGGGGCTCCAGCTCATCTGGTAGGGGTCCATGCCATAGGCCATGATGCTGACGGTGTCGCACTTGCCGTCGAGCAAGGGCAGCTTGCCAATCATGCTCTGCGTGGGCGTCAGCTGGTAGCGTCCGCCATAGGGCATCACCACGCTGCCGGCTCCGATGGAGCTGTCGAACATCTCCACCAGACCCTTCTGCGAGCAGATATTGAGGTCGGCGAGGGTCTTCAGCCAAAGATCCCTCAGGTTTTCCGGATTTTCCGGATTTTCCGGAACTTCCGGAGTCTCACTAGGCATCTTCACGCTGACGGTGGTCTCCTGGTGGGCACCGTTGGTGTCGATGAAGCGGCGGCTGAGGTTGACCACCTCCTTGCCGCGCCAGCTGATGACCATGCGGGGCTCCTCGGTGACGGTGGCCACAACGGTGGCCTCGAGGTTCTCCTCGTCGGCATACTTCAACATCCGGTCCACATCCTTGGGGTCGACCACCACGGCCATACGCTCCTGGCTCTCGCTGATGGCCAGTTCAGTGCCGTCGAGGCCGGCATATTTCTTGGGAACCTTGTCCAAATTGATCTGCAATCCGTCGGCCAACTCGCCGATGGCCACGCTCACGCCGCCGGCACCGAAGTCGTTGCACTTCTTGATCAGCGACGACACCTCCTCGCGGCGGAACAGGCGCTGAATCTTGCGCTCGGTGGGGGCATTGCCCTTCTGCACCTCGGCGCCGCAGGTGGTCAACGACTTGGTGGTGTGGCTCTTCGATGCACCCGTGGCACCGCCGATGCCGTCGCGGCCCGTGCGGCCACCCAGCAGGATGATGACATCGCCGGGGTCACTGGTCAGACGCTTCACGGCGCGACGCGGAGCGGCGGCGATAACGGCGCCGATCTCCATGCGCTTGGCCACATAGTTGGGGTGGTACACCTCGTTGACCAAGCCCGTGGCCAGGCCAATCTGGTTGCCATAGGAGCTGTAGCCATGGGCGGCGGTGGTGACAATCTTGCGCTGCGGCAGCTTGCCGGGGAGCGTCTCGCCCAGAGGCTTCGTGGGGTCGGCAGCACCGGTGACGCGCATGGCCTGGTAGACGTAGGTGCGGCCGCTCAATGGGTCGCGGATACAGCCGCCGAGGCAGGTGGCGGCACCTCCGAAGGGTTCAATCTCCGTCGGGTGGTTGTGGGTCTCGTTCTTGAAATTGATGAGCCACTCCTCCTCCTTGCCGTCGATGACAACGGGCACCACGATGGAGCAGGCGTTGATTTCGTCGCTCGGCTCCTGGTCGTCCAGCAGACCCATCTTCTTGATGCGCTTGGCGGCCAGCGTGCCGATATCCATCAGGCACACGTACTTGTCCGTGCGCCCGACGTATTGTTCCTTATGGTCTTCGAGGTACTGTTTGAAAGCGCCCTCGATGAGCGGACGGTAGTAACCGTCGTCAAACTTCACATCCTTCAGCTCGGTGGCGAAGGTGGTGTGGCGGCAGTGGTCGCTCCAGTAGGTGTCCAGCACACGGATTTCGGTCATGGTGGGGTTGCGCTTCTCCTCGTCGTGGAAGTAGCGCTGTATGTGCTTGAAGTCGGCGAAGGTCATGGCCAGACCCAGGCTATCATACAATTCCTTCAGCTGCGGCTCGGCCATATCCTTGAAACCGTCGAAGACAATGACGTCGGCAGGCTCGTCGAAGTGGTCCTCCAGGGTGGCGGGCTTGGGACCGTCGGCACGGCGGCTGTCCACCGGGTTGACGCAGTGCTTGACAATGGCTTCCTGCCATCCGGAATTGCCGGATTTTCCTTTCACTCCCGAAATGACATACGTCGTAGCGCTCTTGATGATGGGGTGCTCGGCGTCGTTGAGCAGGCAGACGCACTGCTCCGCGCTGTCGGCGCGCTGGTCGAACTGGCCGGGCAGGTACTCCACCGTGAAGCAGAAGTCGCCCTCCTTATGGGGAAACACCTCCTCGTACAGGTCGTCCACCGGCGGCTCGCTGAACACCGTTCCCTTGGCCTTGGCAAAGGTCTCGTCGCTCACATTCTCGACATCGTAGCGTATGAGCACACGCACCTCCTCGGCCTCGATGCCGAGGTATTCGCTCATTTCACTCTTCAACTCCTTCGCCTTCACGGCAAAGGCAGGTTTCTTTTCAACAAAGATTCTTCTAACCATATAATTATTCTTGTTTATTTTTCGTTCTGCGGGACGGCGCTGGCGTCGTCCACCTCAATGAATTGTTCCGGATGCTTGGCCATCTCCTTGCGGTAAAGACGGCGGATTTTCAGTATGTCGGCCTCGGCGTCGTCGGTGGTCCAGATGGCCTCGCCGATGCTGACCTGCCGCTTTTCGAAGTCGAGGAAAGCCGGGACGATGGGCACCTGCGCCTGGTGGGCAATCTCCCAGAAACCACGTTTCCAACGCTTCACCGGCTTGCGCGTACCCTCCGGGGTGATGGCGATGGCCAGCCCCTTGCCTTTGGCAAACTCGCGCACGGCGGCACCCACCATGTCGTTCTTGCGGTTGCCGCGGTCGATGCTGATGGCCCCCAGATGGCGCAGCAGCGGACCCAGCGGACCCCAGAAGAACTCCTTCTTGATGAATATCCGTCCATTGACCCCGAGGCTCCACAGGTAGGCCGTACCTACCAGATAATCAGCCACCGACGTGTGCGGTGCCGTAGCAAAGACACACCGCTGTATTTCGGGCCTTGAACCCTTTTCCGGCAGGATGAATTTCCATCCGCCTATCTTCGTTATGAGTATCCAAATCTTTTTCATTGCGAGTGCAAAGATACGCATTTTTTTTCTATTATAATAAATTATTTTTCCACCGCCTGTTGATACTCCCCATCCCGACCACCCTCCGCCCACCCTCCAAGAAAGGTCAAAATATCAAAATCGCCTCACCTCTACCCTACCATTCCCCTACCATCTCCCACCATGGTAGGACTTGGGTAGGAGTTGATAGGGAGTTGGTAGGGAATTAATAAGTAGAAGATACTGATTGTGTGCACTTTGCAAACAAGGCCATTCCAACCTGCTCACAAATTATCAAAATTCACGTTTTCAACGTATTACATTTTTAACACAAAACAGAAACTGGAAGAAAAATGTCTTGTGACAAGAAACAGACACCTGTGTTTTTGTCAAATGAAAACCTTTTGGCAAAGGGTCTCTCATCGCCACTAGAGCACACGGCGGACAAGTACCTGCCCATAGGCACGAAGAAAAATATTTTGTCATGTCGGCGGAAATGCGTATCTTTGCAGCGCAATTGGGATCACTAAAAAGCATAACGATATGAAAAGAAAGAACATCATCCTTACCTTAGCGGCCATGCTCACATGCGGCGGCGCAGTCTGCTTATCCGGTTGTTCGAAAGACGGGAGTGAAAACATCCTCGGTTCGTGGCAAAGAGTTGCCTACTACTGGGCTTATTCCGGCTGTCCGGACGAATCGTACAACTACAGTAGCGGTGGCACGATGGATGAGCTGGACGGTGCGTCCAACATGAAATTCGTTTTCAACGATGATAATACCGGAATGATTATCGATGAATGGTTTTCCGACCCCGATAATAATGGTATCGACACTATATACTTCACTTACTCCATTGACGGCAACGGGGGTGTCATAACAACAATGGCAACCGAAAGTACGAAAGCCACCTGGACCACAACCTACGCCATTCAGGATATCGAGGACAGGAGCATGGTTGTCTATGAGAAAACCGTTGCGGAAAACTTTCAGCACTACGTAGGATACACCTCACCCTACACCAGGGTGGAGGAAAGATGGCATCACTGTAAGAAAATCCAATAATTACATTACGATATGACAAAAAAATATTTAGCATTAACACTCAGCACCCTGCTCGTTTGCGGCGGCGCCATGGCACAGAAGAAGAAACAGGTGGAGACCACCTACAACGGAGGCATCACCACCGAGATGATGCAGCAGATGAAGAAAAGCTTCGGCGGCTCGGCCTCCGACAAGGCCCTGCGCAACATCATGGTGAACCAGAGCCCCGCCAAGCTGGCCATGAACTACGAGAACGCCACCAAGTTCGACTCGCACTTCAGCAACCGCGTGGAGAGCCGCGCCGTCACCGACCAGCAGTCCTCGGGCCGTTGCTGGATGTTCACCGGCATGAACGTGCTCCGCAACCAGGCCATCCGCAAGCACCACCTGCCCGCCGACTTCCAGTTCTCGCAGGCCTACCTCTTCTTCTACGACCAGCTGGAGAAGGCCAACCTCTTCCTGCAGGCCATGATCGACACCTACAAGAAACCCATCGACGACCAGGAGGTGCAGTGGCTCTTCAAGAACCCCATCGGCGACGGCGGCCAGTTCACCGGCGTGGCCAACCTTATCGACAAGTACGGCCTCGTGCCCTCCGACGTGATGCCCGAGACCTACAACACCAACAACACCTCCAGCATCAGCAACCTCATCGCCCTCAAGCTCCGCGAGGACGGCCTGCAGCTGCGCGAGATGGCCGCCCAGAAGGGTGTCTCCGGCGCCAAACTCCTGGCCACGAAGACCTCCATGCTCGGCACCATCTACCGCATGCTGGCCCTGACCATGGGCGAGCCTCCCGCACAGTTCACCTGGCAGCAGAAGGACGCCTCGGGCAAGATTGTGGAGACCGCCACCTACACCCCCAAGGAGTTCTATGAGAAATTCGCCAAGACCGACTTCAGCAAGTACTACATGGTGATGAACGACCCCACCCGCGAGTACTACAAGGTGTATGAAATCCAGTACGACCGCCACGTCTACGACGGCCAGAACTGGCGCTACCTCAACCTGCCCATGGAGGACATCGCCCCCATGTGCATCGCCTCCATCAAGGACAGCACCATGATGTACTTCAGCTGCGACGTGGGAAAATTCCTCAACCGCGACAACGGCCTGATGGACATGAACAACTACGACTACGAGAGCCTTATGGGCACCACCTTCGGCATGGACAAGAAGCAGCGCGTGGCCACCTTCGCCAGCGGTTCCTCGCACGCCATGACCCTCTGCGCCGTCGACCTCGACAAGGACGGCAAGCCCATCAAATGGATGGTGGAGAACAGCTGGGGCCCCAACTACGGCTACCAGGGCAACCTCATTATGACCAACGACTGGTTCAACGAGTACATGTTCCGCGTGGTCCTCGAAGAGAAATACATCCCCGCCAACATCCGCGCCATGATGGACCAGAAACCCATCATGCTCCCCGCCTGGGACCCGATGTTCGCCCCGGAAGAATAGCACAACAGCTCTATCACAAACAAAAGGTTTCACCGCATGGCGAAACCTTTTGTTTGTGATTTTTCCAACGTGACAAAATTAATTTTTCTACATATCACGAAAAGTTCGTATCTTTGCACCGTGAAAAAATATTTTTAACCATATAACGTTTTCTGTAGTTAGCCATAATTTACTCCTTTCTTTAAAAGATTACACCCCTAATAACTTGAAAACGGGCGATTTATCGTGTCGCCGCCGAGATTTCCTCCCCTCCGCCGCAACTCATTGTGTTTGAACCCCCTTTCGGAGTCCCCGTGATGTAAAGGCACGTCGGCATGCCATGTGCCTTTACATCAAACCTGACGTGCCTTTACATCAGCATGCGACGTAAAGGCACATCAGCCGCGACGTAAAGGCACGTCAGCCGCGACGTAACGGCACGTCAGCCGCGACGTAACGGCACGTCGTTTTGAAGATACATGAGGTTGCATGACCGATTTGGGTTTAATTGCGATTCCATAGACAGAATATCAAATGATCCCCCCCTCCATCAAAAATATGACAAATAATTTATTGTCAAAAGAAAAAATAGTCGTATCTTTGCACCCGTAAACCGAATGTTAAACAACGGTTGTCCGGCAGATTAATGGGTTCTGTCTGTTTGGATGACCAAAAGTGAATAAATAGAACCCGCCCTTAAAGAAAAAAGACTTCGCTGCTTCAAAAATCCCTGTGGTGTCACCACATGACTTCTGCATAAAACAATAGTAAAACACCATTCACGATGAACAAACACATTCTTTTCTTGCTGACCATCTTGGTATCCATTCTAGCCCAGGGCCAGGAGCGGCTGGAGCCCTGTGCTTTTGCATGGGATTACGACCGGATGTGCATCGAGAAGCTGGTGCACAAGGGCTACGATTTTTTCTATATGCGCCGCCCTTCTTTCTTCGCCGAGAGTGCCCTGAGCCTGCAGATTCCGACGGCGGGACCTGCCAACCGAAGCCTGCTGACCTACAGCACGGCCGAAGAGAGCATCTGGTATGCCAAGAAACCCCATAAGGTAAAGGTGACTACCAGCGAGATGCGGGTGCCCGACAGCGTGGCACGAAGGCTGCGCTTCCTTGCCAACCACGCCATCGTCACCGCCTCGCCTTGGGCCGACCAAAGAATGCTCTGTGACGGCACAGGGTACTACTTCTGCAACCGCATGCAAGGAGCCTGGGCGCACTCGCCCGACTCCAGCGCCCGCACCTTCCTCCTGGTGCAGGCCATGGACAGCGTCTGCCTGGCCGTCGTCCACTACGATACCGCCTTGCTGCTGCGGCAAATGCCAATGCTCGACAGCCTCGACCGCTGCTTCCGCCAGGACTACCCCCTGGAGGCTTTCATGCCCGATTTCAAACCACGGCCCTTCACCGACAGCACCGGCGTCATGCACCTGCAGTTCTACCGCAACGAGTGCTTCATGTACATCACCGTCGCCGACAGCACCGATGCCGCCGCCCAGATACCTCCCATGCTGAACTTCTACCAACAGCTATCCCGCGAGATTTTCATCCGCTATCCCGACTACAGGAAACTCTCCGTAATGGTCGATCCAAAATGCACTGAGCCCCGCTGCAAAGTCGTCACCCGCGAATACAACAACTACCAATACCTTGACCAGCAATACCGAATCTACTACACGCTGGAGCTCCCGCCCTCGATGCTCACCCTTGAGCGCTGCCTGAAGGCCATGGAACTCCCCGATGGGGAGCACAGAATAGAATAGATTTACCGCTGCCCGAAGAGCCAAGCGAGGTTGAAACGGTAGTACCACAACTCGCAGGCTCCCGAAGGGTTCTGCTCGATGTAGGCCCCGATGGTGCCGTCGGGCAGGAGGGTTAGCGAGGAGTAGACCGACGGGCCGTCGAACAGCGGCACCGGCTCGTGCCACGTCCGTCCCTCGTCGGTGCTGCTGAAAATACTGACCTTCTCGCGTTGCATCGAATTGGGAAGGCTATGCAGAATCAGCGTGTCGTTCACCCTCAGCATGTCGCCGTTGCAGGCGTTGGCCGTCATCTCGTCCCATACGCCCTGCGTGCCCCACGTAGCGCCGCCGTCAACGGAGAGGTTGTACCCTCGGGCGCCGCTGCGGCGCACACTGAGCAGTACCCTCCCGTCGTTCAGCTCCATCAGCTTGGCCTCGTCGCCCTGCGAGAAAGCCCGGTCAGATACCTTCCATGTGCGGCCGTTGTCATCGCTGTAGACCACGAAGTTGTCCAGCGTCTGCGCACTCTTCCTGCACATCGCCGCGGCCACCATCACCCTGCCCTTATGCTCGCCATGCTTCAGCCGCAAGGCGTTGCCGGAGGCGAAGAACGAGGCCTTGTAGTTGCGGCAGGTGGTGTTCAACGCCTGACTGCCCCAAAGCATGGAGGTAATGTCTTCGGGTTCTCCCCAGGTCTGCCCGCGGTCGGTCGAGCGGCAGACATAACTGCGCTGTGGGTCACCCTCGGTGGAAGCCCACAAACCGTTGCCACCCACGAAGAAACACAACACGTCGCCATTCGCGCACTGCACCAGCGCCGGGTCGCCATAGCCGTGCTTGTAGCCCGTCCCGAGGGCGATGGTCTGCGGTTCGCTCCACGTCCTGCCGAGGTCCGACGAGCGGCGGCAGACGATGTCGATATCCTCCGGCAGGTCGGACTCGTTGTACTTGCGCTTGTCGTTCACCGCCAACAGGGTGCCATCGTCCAGGCACAGCAACGCGGGTATGCGCCAGTTGGCCGAGCCGTAATCGCCTGGGGCATAGAGCCGCAGGCTCTCGACGAACGGTTCCTCCTGGGCAGCCGCCGTGCCCGTCTCCTTGCCGCAGGCCAGGGCCGTCAGCAGCAACGACGTGAGCATCAGCCAACGGACAAGCCTATTCATCGCGCTTGCGCTTGAACCACTCGACGAACTTCGGCAGGTCGTCCAGCTTCTGGAATCCGCTCTTGAAGGGCTCGGCAGGCACCGGAACCGTCTCCATGTATCCAACGAGCGTGGCGCAATCGAACTCGCCCATCAGGGCCTCCAGCGTCACATACACGCCCACCTGGAAATCCTCGTTCTCAGGCTGCGAACCCTCGACGGCAATCCTCAGGCCCAGCATGTCGGGCTCCTCTTCGCATTCCAGCTGCTCGAAGTACATCTTGCGAGTGTCGAACACCCAGCGGTCGAACCTCACCTTCAGTTCCGTACCCATCGGCTGCTTGAACGCCACAAACTCCCACCAGTCCAGGTCCGGGGCCGCATCCACCAGTTCCACCACATAGCGGAACAGGTCAGTGTCGCCCTCGGCGGTGAAAGTCAGCGTGCGTCCGTTGGCCGTGGCGTCGCCGATCTCGTAGGACAAGCCGTTGCAATATTTCGTCAGCTGATACTGCAGGGCGTTCTCCAGCTCCGTGCGTTCCTTCTCCTCCAGGTCGCCCATGGCCACCAGCTGCTCGTTGTGGTCCTCAAACCACTTCCAAAAAACTTCTACTTTCTCCATATTATACTTAAATTATGATTGCTTCCGGCGTGAGTGCGACGCCGAATTTTTGTTTCACATCCTGTTGTATTTCGCGGGCCAGGGCTACGACCTCCGTGCCGGTGCAACCGCCGGCATTGTAAAGCACCAGGGCGTTCCGGGGCCACACGCCGGCCTTGCCCATCGTGCGTCCTTTCCATCCGGCACGGTCTATCAGCCAGCCCGCCGAGAGTTTGTACCCCTCCGCCGTGCGGTGCGCCTCGGGCATGTCGGCAAACCGCTGGCGCAGACTCATATACACCTCCTCACCCACCACGGGGTTCTTGAAGAAACTGCCTGCCGACCCATGCTCCTCCGGCCTGGGCAGCTTGCCCCACCGCAGGTCGGCGATGGCCTGGCGCAACTCGGCTGCCGAGGCATGGGGAAGGCCCTCCAAAGCCTTGTAGCTCAGGTTGGCCGTGAACTCCCGACGCAAGCGGTAGCACACCCGCAGCACCAGGAATCGGCCCGCAGAGTGCTTGAACATCGAATCGCGGTAGGCGAAACGGCAGTCCGCATTGCTGAACGTACAGAAACGCCCCTCGCGAAGGTCGTACACCTCCACGCTCTCCACCACATCCTTGGCCTCCACGCCGTAGGCCCCGACGTTCTGCACCACCGACGCCCCCACCGTTCCCGGAATGGCCGTGAGGTTCTCCAGGCCGTACAGCCCCTGCTCCAGACTCCAGGCCACCAGGTCGTCCATCACCATGCCACCCCAGGCGGTGACCGTCGCGCAGTCGCCGTCGGGCCGCACCGAGACCTCCTGCACCGTGTCCAAACGGACCACCGTGCCGTCGTAATCCTTGGTAAACACCATGTTGCTGCCACCCCCGAGCACCATCCAGGCGCCCCCGAGCGGCAACGAAGCGGGGTCGTCCCCCGGTTCCAGCACCGCCATGCAGCGGGCCTTGGCGTCGATGCCGAAGGTATTGTACGCCTTCAGCGATATATTTTCAAAAACTTTCATCTAAACTCCGAAACTAAACACTAATCACTTAACACTAAACACTCAACACTCATCACTCACTTATCGTCCTCCTTGGGGCCAAGCTCCTTCTTCGGGCGGCGCTCCTTGGGCACATAGTCCATGCGGAACACCTGCCTGTGCGTCAGCAGCAACACGCCGCTCAGCACCGCTCCCAGCACGTCGCACACCATGCAGGCCTGCCACACACCGGTGACGCCGTCGCCGTGGTTGAAGTCCATCAACAAGTCGGGCAGTAGCAACGATAACGGAATGAGGAAGATAACCTGCCGCGAGAGGCTCGTCACAATGGCTATCCACGGCTGGTCGATCGACTGGAACAGCTGCGAGTTGGTCACCGTGAACGCTATCAGCGGACACATCACCATCAGGTAGCGCAACGCCGGAGCGCCCATGGCAAGTATCTCGGGCTCGGAGTTGAAGAACCCGATGATGGTGCGCGGAAACACCAGCGACAGCACCATGCCCACCACGCCGATGAGCAGACAGACCTTCATCGTCAGCAGGTACACCTCGCGCAGGCGGTCGTTGCGCCGCGCGCCGTAGTTGTAGCCCGCAATGGGCTGCATGGCCTGGCACAGGCCGAGCATCACCATGAACACCAGGCCCATGGCCGAGTTGGCAGCGCCGTAGACCGTCATGGCGTCGTCGCCGCCGAAGCGTATCAGCTGGCGGTTCAGCACGGCCACCACAGCAAAGGCGGCCACATTCATCGAGAAGGGGCTGATACCGATGGCAAGGATATTCCTGAAAATGTACATCTTGGGACGCCACGCATGGCGTTTGAAGCGGATGAATGAGTGCGGCAGCATGAAGTGCGCCACGGCCACGGCCGACGACGACGCCATCGAGATGGTGGTGCCCCACGCCGCGCCTTTCATGCCCCAGCCCAACACGCTGATAAACACATAGTCCAGCACGATGTTCAGCACCGCGCCGCCCACCATGATCCACATGCCCTTCATCGGGTAGCCGCTCGAGCGGATAAGGCCTACAAGGTTGAACGTCAGCGTCAACAGGAACATACCCGGCAGCACGATGTACATGTACTCGCACGCCGCGTCGATCACCGACGCCGACGCGCCGTCGGCAAAAAGGTTCATGATGGGGTGCATCCACAGGTAGCCGCCCACCACGAAGATAAAGCCGAACAGGAACGTCAGCAACACACTATTGCCCAAAATCTTCTCCGCCCAGCGCACATCTTTCCGTCCCAGCACAATGCTCATGCGGGCACTCGAACCGGCACCCACCAGCGAACCGAAGGCATGGATGATGTTCATCACCGGGAAGGTGATGGTCAGTGCCGCGAGGAGCATCTTGCCGTCGCCGATGCTGTTGCCCAGGAAGATACGGTCAACGATATTGTAAATCGACGTCACCACCTGGCTCGCCACCGCCGGCAGCGCATACTGCCACAGAAGCTTGCCCATCGGCTTGGTTTCCAACTCTTGTATATTGTCCATTTTGCAATAAAAAATTTCAATCCTTAACAAATCTTAACGGAGAACCGACTGATTTATTGCACCCAAAACATAAAAAAATCCCATTCCCACCACTCCAACCCCCACCAAACACCTACATGATTCGGTCCTTCTCATATAGTTCCTATATACTTCTTATATACTTCTTATATCACCTATATAAGAAGTATATAAGAAGTATATGAGAAGTATATGCGAACGATATAAGAATGATATAAGAAATGCCGAATTATGTACCTCTCGGGCCCCTCTCGGGTGGGGATTGGAGAGGGTGGAAAAATTTTTTTTATAAAAAATACAAATACAGTTGAAAGTTTTTTTAATTGTGGAGTACATAAAAAGAAAGAAACGATAAAAGTACAACAACATGAAAAGGACTGCAGCAATAATTCTATCGCTTGTCGCACTGGTTGTTGCCTGCCAGAAGGACGACATCACCGTGGTGAGCGACACCACCTCGGGGAACACCTCCGGCAACGACGACAACGGCGCGGACACCACCACCACCGTCACCACCGATTTCGACCGCACGGTGACCATTGTTTTCTCCACCTCGGGGTCGGCCACCGTCACGGGCGCCGAGGGCAACGTCAGCGCCACCGTCAGCGGCAACGACGTCACCATCCGCAACGCCGGCGACGAGAAGGTGCTCTACGTCCTCTCCGGCACCACCACCGACGGATTCCTGAAAATCTACAGCGGCAAGAAGCAGGGCATCCAGCTCAACAGTGTGAGCATCACCAACACCCGCGGCGCTGCCATCAACGTGCAGGGCTTCGAGTCGACGCCTGCCAAGGGCAAGCGTGTGGACCTCATCCTCAGCGGCAGCAGCAGCCTGGCCGACGGCGCCACCTACAGCCTGACGCCCTCCTCCGAGGACGAGAAGGCCACGCTCTTCAGCGAAGGCCAGATTGTGTTCAGCGGCAGCGGCGCCCTCACCGTCACCGCCACCGGCAAAGCCGGCGTGACGAGCGACGACTGGGTGCAGTTCCTCGGCGGCACCACGGTGAACGTCACCTCGACGGCAGGCCACGGCGTGCGCGGCAAGGACTACATCCTCGTCAGCGGAGGCACCATCGGCGTCAACGTGTCGGCGGGCGGCAAGAAGGGCTTCAGCAGCGACAGCCTGGTGCGCTTCGACGGCGGCGAGACGACCATCAAGGTCACCGGCTCGACCGTGGCGACCACCACCGACGGCGTCACCGACACCAGCAGCACGGCGGGCATCAAGGCCGACCAGCTGTTCGAGATGAACGCCGGCACCCTGACCATCACCAACAGCGGCACCGGCGGCAAGGGCATCAGCGGCGACGGCAACGGATACTTCCGTGGCGGCACGGTGAACGTCACCGTGACGGGCAACAACTTCGGCTCCTCCAGCGGCGGTGGCGGCGGCCATGGCCCCTGGGGCGGTGGCAGCAGCAGAGACAACAGCGTGGGCGCCAAGGGCATCAAGTTCGACGGCGACATCGTGATTTCCGGCGGCGTCATCACCGTTACGGCCTCCAAGCACGAAGGCATCGAGACCAAAGGCACGCTGACCGTCAGCGGGGGCGAGGTCTACAGCCAGTCGAGCGACGATGCCATCAACTCCGCTTCCGACATGACCATCAGCGGGGGCTACGTCTGTGCCTACTCCACCGGCAACGACGGCCTCGACGCCAACGGCAACCTCTACCTGCAGGGCGGCGTGGTGTACGCCATCGGCTCCTCTTCGCCCGAGGTAGCCATCGACGCCAATACCGAAGGGGGCAAGAAGCTCTACGTGCAGGGCGGCACCATCATCGCCATCGGAGGCCTGGAGAACGGCTCGCAGCTGTCGCAGAGTTGCTACCGCAGCTCCTCGTGGACCCGCAACACATGGTATTCCATCACCGTGGGCGACGTCACCTATGCCTTCAAGACCCCCTCCAGCGGCGGCAGCGGACTCATCGTCTCCGGCGCCGAGCAGCCCACCGTGAAGAGCGGCGTCAGCACCGAGGGCGGCACTTCGCGCCTGAACGGCATGCTGCTGGACGGCGCCATGGTCAGCGGCGGCAACAGTGTGTCCCTCAGCAGCTACAGCGGCGGTGGCGGATGGGGATGGTAGGTTCAGTTAGGAGTTATGAGTTAGGAGTTATGAGTTTAGAGTTTAAAGGCATGAAATACAGCAGTGTTATATTGGCAGCGGCCCTGGCGCTGCTGCCCGTGGGGGCGGCGGCGCAGACCAAGGAGAGCCTCGACCCCGAGGTGGGCGGCCGCGTGGCCTTTACGTTGGACAAGAAGATTGTCAAGGGATTGCATGTTTCGATTGAGGAGGAGTTGCGTTTCGACAACAATTTCGGCGCCTTCGACCGCTTCCACACCACCCTCGGCGCCAGCTACAAGGTGCTCCCCTACCTCAAGGTGGGCCTGGGCTATTCGCTCATCAACGGCTACCGTTCCAGCAACTCGGCCTTCAAGACACCGCGCCACCGCGCTTTCGTCGACGTTACGGGCAGCTACCGTTTCGGCGACTGGACGGTGTCGCTGCGCGAGCGAGTGCAGATGACGCACCGCACGGACAGCTTCAACGAGTATCAGAACCCGGCCAACGCCTGGGCGCTGAAGAGCCGCGTGAAGGTGACCTACAAGGGGCTGCGCCGCTGGGAGCCCTACGCTTCCTTCGAGTTGCGCAACACGCTCAATGCGCCGACCGTCAGCGCGGTGTACAACGAGGCGTCCGGCACCTGGGGCTACTACAACGGCAGCACCTTCACCACCGCTGGCGAAGCCGGATGGTTTCTCGACGGATTCAACAACATGTACGTCGACCGACTGCGCGGCACCCTGGGAGTGGAATACCGCATCGACCGCCGGAGCAAGCTGGATGTCAGTCTGATGGTCGATTATAACATGGAGAAATCGGTGGACGCCAACGCCGAAGGCACCAAGCTGAAAGCCTACACCGAGGAGAAAGGCCTCATGGGCTGGCTCTGCGTGGGCTACAGTTACGGACTGTAAGAATTGAAAATTGAGAATTGAAAATTGAAATTATTGGGGTTCCGTTTGCCGCAATAATTTCAATTTTCAATTTTCAATTTTTAATCTTGTTCCTCAGCGCCATGATGGCGTTGTAGGCCACCAGGCCGTTGGCCAGTTCGAGGCTGCGCTCGTCGACGATGAGGTTGGGACGGTGCAGGTTGCTGAAAGGGGTGCCGGGCTGGTGGATGCCGATGCGGAAATAGCATCCGGGAATCTTTTGCTGGTAGAAGGCGAAGTCCTCGGACGTCATGCGGAGGTCGAGCCATTCGACATTCTCCTGGCCCAGGAAGGCGCAGGCGTTGTCGTGCACCTGCTGGGTGCAGGCGTCGTCGTTGTTCACCGGGGGATAGCCCTCGTCGACGAAGAGGTCGCACTCGCCACCCATGGCCTCGGCCACGCCGGAGCTGATTTTTCGTATCAGCTCGTGGGTGCGCAGGCGCCATTCGGGGTCAAAGGAGCGGATGATGCCCTCCATCTTCACGGTGTCGGGCGTGATGTTGGTGCGGCCGCCCACATCCTCGATTTTGCCGATGGTGAGCACCGTGGGAGACATGGGGGCAGCGTTGCGGCTTACGACCTGCTGCAGGGCGATGACAATGTGCGAGGCGATGAGGATGGGGTCCACGTTGAGGTGCGGCGTGGCGCCGTGGCCTCCCTTGCCTTTGACGGTCCAATAGAGCTCGTCGGTGGAGGCCATGTACTTGCCTTTGCGCATGCCGACGCGGCCGAAGTCCATCTCCGGCAGGCAGTGGAAGGAATAGATTTCGTTGGGCGTCACCTCGGTGAAGAGGCCGTCGTTCATCATCATGCGGGCGCCGCCGGGGTATTTCTCCTCGCTGGGCTCGAAGATAAACATCAGGTCGCCCTCCAGCTCCTCGCGCATCTGGGTGAGGATTTTGACGGCGCCGAGGAGGGAGCAGGTGTGCATGTCGTGGCCGCAGGCGTGCATCACGCCGGGGTTCTCGCTGGCGAAGGGGAGGCCAGTGCATTCGGTGATGGGCAAGGCATCGTAGTCGGCCCTGAGGGCGACGCAGTAGGAATGGTCGCCGTTGCCTCTCAGCATGGTCATCACGCCGGTCTTGCCGATGCCGGTCTTGGGTTCAAGCCCCATGTCGCGCAAGCGTTCGGCCACGAAGGCCATGGTGCCGTATTCCTCCTGCGAGAGTTCCGGATGGCGGTGCATCCAGCGGCGCCACTCGATGACCTCCTCGCGCTGTGCCGCCGCCAGAGCTTTGATTCTTGAGATTATATCTTGCATTTCTTTCAGTTCGTTTTTTTCTAGAATTTCTAGATTTTCTAGAATCTCTAGAATTTCTAGATTATCCCCAACTTTCTTTTCAGTTCTTGGTTTTCCGCTTTAAGTCTTGTGTTTTCCTCTTCCAGCAGTCGCAAACGCCTGTCCACCTCCTCGCGGTAGCCAGTGCGGGCGGCATGCATGCGCTCCTTTATACCTCCCTCCGTCACGAACCGCTGCTCAAGCCCCTTCAGATAAGACGAAATCATCTTGTCTGTAATATGACACAAGGTCAGCGCCATATTACAGAAATCCTCATCGGGGAGCGACTCGGAAAGATTCTGGTAGTCAAGCCAGTCGTTGTGTCTGCGGCAATATTCGAGCAGCCTGTCGAAGCGTGGATGCTTGGAATCCCAGACACAGAGGCCGTGGCTCTTCAGGTAGTCGAGGTAGTCCTGACGGAGTTCTTGCAGGCTACCGCGAGCCACGTTGATAAGCTTGATTTCCATCTCCGAGCTGGCCTGCCCGTCTTCGCTCCCCTCAACGATATTCTGCTTGCAGCTGCGTGCTGCCTGCACCATCTGGTCCACCGTGCGGTCGCCATGCAATGGAAGAAAACGTCGGCAAAACACCTGCGTCAGCTGATAGATGGCGTCGCTCTTACGGTAGAAATAGAGTTCCTGCCACACCACAGCCTTCTTGAGCACCTTGCCTTTAGCGTTGTATTCCATTTTTTTTGATTCCTTTCTAGCTTTTCTAGAATTTCTAGAATTTCTAGATTTTCTAGTCTGTCCAGTTTTTTTATTAGGCCTTGCGGATGGCAATGGCGGTGGGCTTGCCGTCGATGATTTCGACCTGCTGGCCGTCCTTCACCTCGGGGACGAGTGTCAGGGAGGTGCAGAGGGTCTCGGAGCAGATGTAGTCGCGGTGGGCGTTGACAGCGTTGTTCCACTCGCCACTCTGCAGTTCGACCACGATGCGGTCGGTGACGTCGAAGCCTTCCTTGCGGATGTTCTGTATGCGGTTCACCAGCTCGCGGGCGATGCCTTCGTCAATGAGTTCGGGGGTGAGCTGTATGTCGAGGGCCACGGTGAGACTGCCGTCGTTGGCGACAACCCACCCGGGGATGTCCTGGGTGGCAATCTCGACGTCGGTGAGGAGCACTTCGCAGTCGGTGCTGTCGACGCTGACCATGCAGCGGCCGTCGGCTTCGAGGGCGTTGATCTGCTGCTGGCTGAAGGCCAGGATGGCGGCGCCGAGGGCCTTCATCACCTTGCCGTAGCGCGGGCCGAGGGTCTTGAAGTTGGGTTTGATTTTCTTGACCAAGAGGTCGTTGTCGGCAGCGAGGAACTCCACGGCCTTGACGTTGAGCTCGGAGCAGATGAGGTGCTGCACACGCTCAATCTGGGTGCGCATGGCCTCGTCGCGCACGGGGACGACAATCTTCTGGAGCGGCTGGCGCACGCGGAGGTTGCTCTTCTTGCGCAGGCCGAGCACCATGGAGCAGACCTTCTGGGCCAGCTGCATGCGCTCCTCGAGGGCCTTGTCGACCATCTCGACATTGTATTCGGGGAAAGCAAGATGGTGCACGCTCTCCGCGTTGTGGCGGTGGGTGACGGCGTTGAGGTCGAGGAACATGCGCTCGCTGAAGAAGGGCGCGATGGGTGCCATGAGACGGCTGAGGGTCTCGAGGCAGGTGTAGAGGGTCTGGTAGGCGGAGAGTTTGTCGTCGGTCATGTCGCCACGCCAGAAACGGCGGCGGCTGAGGCGGACGTACCAGTTGCTGAGGAAGGCGTCGACGAAGGTGCCGATGGCACGGCCGGCGCGGGTGGGCTCATAGTCCTCGAAGGCGTCGCCGACGGTCTTTACGAGGGTGTTGAGTTCGGAGAGAATCCAACGGTCGATTTCCGGACGGTCCTTGATGGCGAGGTCCTTCTGGCTGTAGTCGAAGCCGTCGAGGTTGGCATAGAGGGCGAAGAAGCTGTAGGTGTTATACAGTGTGCCGAAGAGTTTGCGGCGCACCTCGTCGACACCCTCGATGTCGAACTTGAGGTTGTCCCAGGGCTGGGAGTTGGTAATCATATACCAGCGCGTGGCGTCGGGGCCGTACTTGCCGAGGGTCTCGAAGGGGTCGACGCCGTTGCCGAGGCGCTTGGACATCTTGTTGCCGTTCTTGTCGAGCACCAGGCCGTTTGAGATAACGTTCTTGAAGGCCACGCTGTCGAAGCACATGGTGGCGATGGCATGGAGGGTGTAGAACCAGCCGCGGGTTTGGTCGACGCCCTCGGCGATAAAGTCGGCGGGGAACTGGTCGGCCTTCAGGGGTTCGCCCATGTAGTGGATCTGGGCGTAGGGCATGGCGCCGCTGTCGAACCAGACGTCGATCAGGTCGGGCTCGCGGTGCATGGGTTTGCCGCTGTCGCTGACGAGGACGACGCCGTCGATATACGGACGGTGCAGGTCGAAGTCCTTGCCGGCATAGGGGTTGTCCTTCATCACGCCGGCGGCCACGGCCTTGTCGATCTCCTTGCGGAGCTCGTCGACGCTGCCGATGCACTTCTCCTCCTTGCCGTCCTCGGTGCGCCAGATGGGCAGCGGGGTGCCCCAATAGCGGCTGCGGCTGAGGTTCCAGTCCACGATGTTCTCCAGCCAGTTGCCGAAGCGGCCGGTGCCGGTGGCTTCGGGCTTCCAGTTGATGGTCTTGTTGAGTTCGATCATGCGGTCCTTGAGGGCCGTGGTGCGGATGAACCAGCTGTCGAGGGGGTAGTAGAGCACGGGCTTGTCGGTACGCCAGCAGTGGGGGTAGCTGTGGGTGTGCTTCTCGCTCTTGAAGAGCTTGCCTTCACCCTTGAGCATGATGACCAGCTCGACGTCGAGACTCATGTCCTTCTCGGTCTTGGTGGGGTCATAGGCGTTCTTGACGAACTTGCCGGCATACTGGCCGTAAAGCTCGGTGTTCATATTTTCTTTGACCCATGCGGGGTCAAGGTCTTCGATGGGGGCGAAGCGGCCGCGCTTGTCGACCATGGGCAGCTGCTTGCCGTCGCGGTCGAAGAGCAGGAGCTCGCCGATGCCGGCCTTCTTGGCCACGCGGGCGTCATCGGCACCGAAGGTGGGGGCGATGTGGACGATGCCGGTACCGTCCTCGGTGGTGACATAGTCGCCCAAGATGATGCGAAAGGAGCCCTGGTCGCTCACCTCGCGGGGTTTCACCCAGGGGATGAGCTGCTCGTAGCGCAGACCCTCGAGGTCGCGGCCCTTGCACTCGCCGACAATCTTGTATTCGGGGCATTTGCCCTCGGGGAACATGCTGCCCACCAGCGGCTTGGCCATGATGATGCGGCAGGGCTGCTCGGTATAGGGGTGGGTGGTTTCAATGAGCACATAGTCGATATTCGGGCCCACGCAGAGGGCCGTGTTGCTGGGCAGGGTCCAGGGGGTGGTGGTCCAGGCGATGGCGTAGGTGGGCAGCTCCGAGTTACCGGAAATTCCAGAGAATCCAGATATTCCGGAAATACCGGAAGTGATTCGGAACATGGCCACGCAGGTGGTGTCCTTCACGTCGCGGTAGCAGCCGGGCATGTTGAGTTCGTGGCTCGAGAGGCCCGTGCCGGCGGCAGGGCTGTAGGGCTGGATGGTGTAGCCCTTGTAGAGGAGGCCCTTGTCGTAGAGCTTCTTCAGCAGGAACCAGAGGGTCTCGATGTACTCGTTGTCGAAGGTGATGTAGGGGTTCTTCAGGTCGACCCAGTAGCCCATCTGGCGGGTCAGTTCGTCCCAGAGGTCCTTGTATTTCAGCACCTCGGTGCGGCAGGCGCGGTTGTAGTCGTCGACAGAAATCTTCTTGCCGATGTCCTCCTTGGTGATGCCGAGGTTCTTCTCCACGCCGAGCTCCACGGGCAGGCCGTGGGTGTCCCAGCCGGCCTTGCGGTCCACATGGAAGCCCTTCTGGGCCTTGTAGCGACAGAAGACGTCCTTGATGGTGCGGGCCATCACGTGGTGGATGCCGGGCTTGCCGTTGGCCGACGGGGGGCCGTCGTAGAACACGAACGAAGGATGCCCCTCGCTGAGGCGCTGGCCTTTCTCAAAAGTCTCATTCTCCTCCCAATAGCGGCGGATATCCTCGCCGATTTGGGTCAAATTAAGCTGCTTATATTCGTTGTAACCCATTATATAATATTATTATATACTCATAATCAAAGCCTTGCCCCGACACGGGGGCAACAAACCAAGCAACAAAGATACAAAAAATATCGCAAACGGCACAAAAAAAGTGCGGGGCGACATTCGTCGCCCCGCAAAAAAGCGCCTTGGACAATTCCTTAGAGAGCGAAGCCCAAGCCAACAAACCAAGCGTTGGCTTTCATAGTGGCATCGTCGGTACTGGTGAGGTTCATCAGGCCCATGTTGTAGCCGCCAAAGAGACGATACTGACGGTAACCAAGTTCAAGACCGAAGGTCAGAGCGATGTCGAACTTTTTCCAATCGCTATCCTCGCCATACCAATCCAACTCCGTGCTACCACCCCATCCGGCAACGGCAACGTCGGATTTGGTCTTGCCGCTGAGGGCAAGCGAGAAGTTGGGGCCAACAAAAGCAGCGATGCGGAGGTCGCTGTTGAGGGAGAGGCCGTAGTTGAACAGCACGGGGATGTCAATCAGCATCTGGGTACGGGTAACCTCGGAGGCGGTGGTGACTCCAAAGAGAGAAGCACCATCCTTGTCAGTCTTGGTGTTGAAGCGGAAGTCGGCTCCAACGGCGACATTGAGGTCACCGGTGAGGTTGATGTTGTAGTTGGCACCCACAAAGAATCCGTTCATGTCCATCTTGGTGTCATTGCCACCATAGGTATAGGTGAGGGTCGTAGGAGCATAACCCACATTCAGGGTCAACTGAGCGTTGGCCTTGCCGGCGAACAGCATGCAAGCTGCAACAGCCATAAATGCAAATACTTTTTTCATCTTTTTTTAGGTTTTTTGTTAATAATAAGGTTAATTAAATTTGATGCAAAACCACATACTTTCTTCCGTTGCGAACATTCACGGGCGCATTTGTTTTCAACACAACAGTGTTTATTTCCTTCCGCAGTACAGAGGACACCCCTTTCGCGAAAAACAAAAAACCTCCGGAGCAAGACTGCTCCAGAGGCCAAAACAAAAGCGTATGAAAAAAATTATTACCTTCGTAACGGTGATCATTTCTTTTTCAGATACTCCTGCACATTGTCCGAGGGGACGATTTCCTCCTGGAAGACGTAGGCGTTGGTCTTGGGAGAACGAACCATGCGGATCACTTTTGCATAGCTTTTACCAGTGCTGGTTTTCAGGGTAGCAACAACTTTCTTTGCCATAGTTTATTTCTCCTTATCTTTTACTTGATTTCTTTGTGAACGGTCATTTTCTTCAAGAAGGGGTTGTACTTCTTGAGCTCGAGGCGCTCAGGAGTGTTCTTCTTGTTCTTGGTGGTGATGTAGCGGCTCATGCCGGGAACGCCGCTAGCCTTCTGTTCGGTGCACTCAAGGATGACTTGAACGCGTGCGTCTTTATTTTTCTTTGCCATGTCTTTATTGTTTTCAATTTCATAACCGACTGAATTCCAGGAGCGAAAGAGCATCACAATCGTCTCGTTGTCCATTCAAATCGGATGCAAAGATACAACTTTTTTTTCATCCGGCAAAAAAAATCTCACTTTTTTGCATTTTTTTCATCCCCTACCCCTCTGTAGAGACGCGGCATGTCGCGTCTCTACAGGGAGAGGAACAAAACAACGGAACAGGGCCAACTTTGCTAATAAAAGTTAAAACGGCCGATTTTAACCTTTCCAACAACCCACCAAATCCTACCGTGGTGGGAGTTGGTAGGGAGTTGATAGGGAGTTGATAGGGGGTTAACTGGGAGTTTAGGGGTCACGGACTCGGGGCATGCACACATCGGAGACGGGCGGAGGGAGGAAAAGATTTTTTTTTTGCGTTTTTCGGACATCAATGAAAAAATTTTTGTATATTTGTAGTCCGCTCCGCAGGCGGGCCATCGCCGTAATGGCATGTCGGCCAACGCGGTGCATAATAAATAAGGAATAACAATAAGTATAATATATGGCACTGAAACGAGTAATGGTACTGACCGGAGGCGGCGACTGCCCCGGGCTGAACGCGGTGATCCGCGGCATCGTGAAGCGTGCCGCGCAGGCGAGCGACTGGGAGGTCATCGGCTGCGTGGAGTCGTTCAACGGGGTGCTGCGCGAACCGACGGAGATTGTGATGCTCGACGAGAAGACCGTCGAGGGACTGCAGATACAGGGTGGCACCATACTGGGCACCACCAACAAGGGCGGCCCCTTTGCCTGGCCGGTGAAGAACGCCGACGGCAGCTGGACCACCGTGGACCGCAGCGACGAGATGCTGCGCAAGCTGCAGTACATGGGCGTGGACGCCGTCATCAACATCGGCGGCGACGGCAGCCAACGCATCAGCCTCGGCCTCAGCAAGAAGGGGTTGAACATCGTGGGCGTGCCCAAGACCATCGACAACGACCTTTCGCTCACCGACTACACCTTCGGTTTCCAGACGGCCGTGCAGATTTGCACCGACGCCATCGACAAGCTCGTCACCACGGCGGCAAGCCACAACCGCGTGTTCATCCTCGAGGTGATGGGCCGCGACGCGGGCTGGATAGCCCTCCACTCGGCCATTGCCGGCGGAGCCGACGTGTGCCTCATTCCGGAGATACCCTACGACATCGACAAGGTGAAAGCCAAGATCGAGCAGCGCTACAACAAACGCCGTGGCTACTGCATCATCGTCGTGGCCGAAGGCGCCATGCCCAAGGGCGGCACGGTGACCGGCACGGAGACCGGCGAGGTGGGCTACCAGCACGTCAAGCTGGGCGGCGTGGGCGAGCAGCTGGCCGCCGACCTCAAGGCCGCGGGCGTGGAACACGACATACGCTACACCATCCTGGGCCACCTGCAGCGCGGCGGCACCCCCATAGCCTTCGACCGTGTGCTGGCCACCGAGTTCGGCGTCCGCGCCATGGAGTTCGTCATGGAAGGCCGCTTCGGCCAGATGGTGGCCTACCACCACCCCGACGTGGTCGGCATACCGCTGGAGGAGGCCGTGCGCGAGCAGAACCTCGTCTGCCCCGACAGCCGACTGGTGCACACCGCCAAGGGCGTGGGCATCGAGTTCGGCGACTGAACATCGACATACGAAATAGACGCTTTCGGCAAAAAAAGTTTTTTGCAGGACCGAAAAAAAGCGTATATTTGCAATTTGCAACCATTGCACTGCGTGGCTGTTAATAGGCACGTAGACAATGGATTCTATAAAATATAGAATAAATAAAAACAATAATATGGAACCCAAACGCATAAAATCAGCCCTCATCTCAGTCTTCTACAAGGACGGTCTGGAGGACATCGTTCGCGCACTCGACGCCCAGGGAGTGACCATCTACTCCACCGGCGGCACCTACAAATTCATCCACGACCTCGGCATCGAACCCATCGCCGTGGAGAGCCTCACGGGCTATCCCTCCATCCTTGGCGGCCGCGTCAAAACGCTGCACCCCAAGGTGTTCGGTGGCATCCTCTCGCGCCGCGACATGTACAGCGATGGCGAGCAGCTGGCCGAATACGAAATTCCGGAGATCGACCTCGTCATCGTCGACCTCTACCCCTTCGAGCAGACCGTGGCCAGCGGCGCTTCGGAGCAGGACATCATTGAGAAAATCGACATCGGCGGCATCAGCCTCATCCGCGCCGCCGCCAAGAACTTCAACGACGTGGTCATCGTGCCCGCCGTGGACTACTACGCCGAATTCCTGAAACTCTACCAGGAGCAGGACGGCTGCACCACCCTCGAGCAGCGCCATCGCTTCGCGACCTACGCTTTCAACGTCAGCTCGCATTACGATACCGCCATTTTCAATCATTTCAATGAGGCCGAGCAACTGCCCGTCTTCAAGCAGAGCTGCCGTCACGGCGAGGTGCTGCGCTACGGCGAGAACCCCCACCAGAAAGGTGTCTTCTACGGCGATCTGGAGGGGTGCTTCGAGAAACTCAACGGAAAGGAAATCAGTTATAACAACCTGGGCGACATCGACGCCGCCTGCGCCCTCATCGACGACTTTGCGGGACAGACCGCTTTCGCCATACTGAAGCACAACAACGCCTGCGGCATGGCCGTGCGCCCCACCCTGCTCGAGGCCTGGAAGGACGCCCTGGCCGGCGACCCCGTCAGCGCCTTCGGCGGCGTGCTCATCTGCAACCAGAAGGTGACCAAAGAGGTGGCCGACGAGATGCACAAGATTTTCTTCGAGGTCTGCATCGCCCCCGACTATGCCGACGACGCCCTCGAGGTGCTGCGTGGCAAAAAGAACCGCATCATCCTCAAACGCAAAGGCTTCAAGATGGCCGACCCGATGTTCCGCTCCGTGCTCAACGGCGTGCTGGTCCAGGACCGCGACACTGTGGTGCCCACCGCCGAGGAGATGCAGAAGAGCGTCACCAGCACCAAGATAACGAAAGAGCAGGCCGAAGACCTGGCCTTCGCCACAATCCTCGTCAAACACACCAAGAGCAACGCCATCGTGCTCGCCAAGGGCCGTCAGCTCTACGCCAGCGGCACGGGCCAGACCAGCCGCGTCGACGCCCTGCGCCAGGCCATCGCCAAAGCCAAGAGCTTCAACTTCGACCTCAACGGTGCCGTCATGGCCAGCGACGCCTTCTTCCCCTTCCCCGACTGCGTGGAGATAGCCCACGAGGCCGGCATCGTGGCCGTGGCCCATCCCGGCGGCAGCATCCACGACCAGGACAGCATCGACTTCTGCGAGAAGAACCACATGGGTATGGCAATAACAGGCAAGAGACACTTTAAACATTAATCAGTACAAATGGGACTTTTATCATTCTTCAACCGCGAAGTAGCAATGGACCTTGGCACCGCCAACTCCATCGTCATATATAACGACCAGGTGGTCATCGACGAGCCCAGTATCGTCGCCTACGACCGCAACAACAACAAAATTATCGCCGTCGGCAAGGAAGCCCAGCGCATGGACGGCCGCACGGACAACAAGAACATCGAGACCGTGCGCCCGCTGCGCGGAGGCGTCATCGCCGACTTCGAGATGGCCCAGCACCTCATCCGCGAGCTCATCGGCATGACCAACGTCAACCGTTCGTTCCTGCCGCCGTCGCTGCGCATGGTCATCTGCATCCCCAGCGGCATCACCAACGTCGAAGAGCGTGCCGTGCGCGAAAGCGCCGAGCAGGCCGGTGCCAAGGAGATACGCATGATCCACGAGCCCATGGCCGCCGCCATCGGTATCGGCATCGACGTGCTGCAACCCGAGGGCCACATGGTGGTCGACATCGGAGGCGGCACGGCCGAGATTGCCGTCATCTCCCTCGGCGGCATCGTCTGCAACAACTCCATCCGCGTGGCCGGCGACGTGTTCAACGACAACGTGGTGGACTACATGAAGCGCCAGCACAACATGATTATCGGTGTACGCATGGCCGAGAAGGTGAAGATTGCCGTTGGCGCCGCCGTCAGCGAGCTGGCCGACCCACCCGAGGACTTCCGCACCCTGGGCCGCGACCTGCTGACAGGCCTGCCCAAGGAAATCTCCGTCAACTACAAGGAGATTGCCCATGCCCTCGACCGCTCCATCGCCCAGATCGAGCAGGCCATCCTCGACACCCTCGCCGCCACGCCCCCCGAGCTGGCCGCCGATATCTACAAGACCGGCATCTACCTGGCCGGCGGCGGCGCCCTGCTGCGCGGCTTGGACCAGCGCGTCTCGAGCAAGACCAAACTGCAGGTGCACATCGCAGACGACCCCCTGCGCGCCGTCGCCCGCGGCACCGGCATCGCCCTGAAGAACTTCAACAAGTTCTCCTTCCTCATCCGATAACGCTTGTTGAAACCATAAGGGTCCTCCCGTACTCCGGGAGGACTTTTTTTTTATTCCGTTTCGTTTTTTTTCGTATCTTTGCATGCGAAACGAACGGGGCCTTGCGAAAGGCACCGTGCTGACAATCCGCTTGGTAGAGCGTACAACTCCAGAACCGAATTATTAACAAAAACGCTCTACACTATGAAACAAAACATGCGTGGATTGACCTACGCCATCCTTTCCATCAGCCTGCTCACCGTCATGGCAGGCGCCGCCATGGCCCCGGCCCTGGGTGCCGTGCGAGACCATTTTGCCGACTGCTCGCCCATGGTCATCCGGCTCATCGTCAGCCTTCCGGCCCTTTTCATTATTGTTACCACCTTCCTTTTCCGCCCGTTGTGCCGCCTGATGCGCACCCGTTCGTTGGCCTTGACGGGCCTGCTGCTCTATGTGGCTGCCGGAGCCGGAGCCTTCTTTGTCGACGACATTGCCTTGCTGCTGGTGCTGCGTGCTGTGCTGGGCGTCAGCGTGGGCATGATCATGCCCCTCTCCACGGGGCTGCTGAGCTACTATTTCCCTCCCGAGGAGCAGAGCCGTCTGATGGGTCTCTCCGCTGCCATGAACCAAATGGGGGGTGTGGTGGCCACGATGTTGGCCGGCGTGCTGGCCACGGTGCAATGGAACTATGCCTTCCTGGTCTACCTGGCCGGCCTGCTGGCGGTGGTGCTGGTGGCGGCGTTCTTGCCCAACGAGCGCCTGGCCTCGCGCGACAGCAGGCTGAAGCTCTCGTCGCTGACGCGCTTCCACCCCTCGGTGACGGCCATGCTGTTCATTATGTTGCTGTTCTTTGTCTATCCCACCAACTTCGCCCTGACCGCCGCCGCGCAGGGCGTCGGCACCCTCACCACCACGCTTGTCATGGTGGGCCTCGACGTGGTGGCCTTTGCCGTGGGAATGGTGTTCGGATGGCTGATGAAGAACCTCCGCCGGCAGATGAAGTATGCGGCACCGCTCTTCTTCCTGGCCGGTTACGCCTCGTTGGCATGGATGGACGGGTTGGCGGGCATGATTGTCGGCTCGGCACTTATCGGCCTGGCCAACGGCGCCGGGGTACCCTATGTGAACACCATCGCCAGCATCAAAGGGGGACGCGAAGCCGCCACGACGGTGATGCCGCTCATCTCAGCTGCGCTCTATCTGGGCCAGTTCCTCTCGCCGCTGGTGGTGGGGCCGCTGGCCTCGCTGCTGCCGGGCGACGATGTCAACGCACCCTATGCCGTGGCCGCCGCCATCGCTGTGCTCTTCTTGGCGCAGACCTGGCTCACCCGCAGCCACCATGCGTTGCCACCTGCTGACTAGTAGATACTGACCACCTTCTGGAGAATCCTGTTGAGGTATTCGCCGGCGGCGGACGACGATGCATCGTGTCCGTTGCTGATAATGGTGAACGCCAAGCGGTCGCCGTTGCCGGTGTCAACATATCCGGCATAGGCTTTCACGCCGTCCATCGTGCCCGTCTTCAGGCGCACAGCCATGCTGGCAGGCAGGTTGGGCAGCAGGTTCTTGGCCGTGCCGTTCTCGCCCACCTTCGACAGCGAACGCAGAAACTCCTTGAAGAAAGGCTCCTTGCTGACGGCCACCAAGTAGCGGCACACAAAATCGGCCGTGACCTTGTTCTGCGGCGACAGCCCGCTGCCGTCCACCACACGCACGCCGTTCACGTCGAGCTTCTTCTCCTTGAAATAGTCCATCACCACCTTGCTGCCGTTGGCAAAGCTGCCCTTGCCATACTTGGCATAGCCCAAGTATTTGAAAATGGATTCGGCGTAGATGTTGTTGCTGGTGAGGTTGGTATATTGGGCAATGGTGTAATAGTCGCTACTGTAGTAGTCGAGCACTATGCGCAGGCTGTCGGGCTGCGAGTAGACCTGGAGCGAGTTGGACGAGATGCTGATGCCGTGTGTGCGAAGGTAGGAGGCAAACAGGTCGGCACACTGCTTGGCGGGGTTGGGCAGGGCGCCACGCACACGGAAGTCGTTCTTTCCCAGCGGCACCGTGCCGCGATAGAGACGCTCCTCGCTGGTGGGGCTGCCGTAGATCACCACGTTGTCGCCCGACCCTTCGGGGCCCGTGGTCACCTCGCAGACGCCACGCACACTGACATTCTTGGGCGACACCCTGACGCTCGAGGCCGGATAGCCCACCTTGTGGCCCGGGTTGAAGAAGACGAAATACATGTTCTCGTGGAAATTCAGTCCACTGACACCGGCGCCGTAGTAGTTGCCCACGTCGCCCCACGGCCAGCTGTCGTGCAGCGGCTGCTCGTCGAAGATGCCCACATGGTAGCACACGCGGCCGTCGACACGACGGATGCCTTTCTTTTTCAAGGCGCGTGTCCAGCCGTCGAAGAGCGAGTCCGGCGAGGTCTGACGGTAGCGGTAGGAGCCCAGCATCGGGTCGCCGCCGCCTATGATATAGACATTGCCGTGCAGCACCCCGTCGCGGTCCACGGTGCCACGGATGCCCAGATGCGTGGTGAAGCGGAAGTCGCTGCCCAGCCGCGCAAAGGCCACACCGGTGGTGAACAACTTGTTGACCGACCCCGGCGTCATCGACTGCTGGGAGTTGAAGTTGTACACCAGTTGTCCCTTGGTTATATTGTATACACACACAGACAGCGATCCATGCTGCATGTCTTTTTGGCGACGCACGTTCAGAATGGTATTCTCCAGGTCCGACACCTGCTGTGCCGCGCCCGTGAGCGCCATCAGGAATGCAATAGCGGTAAGAACCAGTCTTTTCATTGTCTTTTCAGAGTTTCGTTTATACTTTCTATATTGTCGAGCACGGCATCGCGTCCCATGCCCGTGAGCGACGACGTGAGGAAAACCTCCGGCAGTTCCTCCCACACCTCGAGCAGCGCCTTCTTCATGGCCTTCATGTTGGCCTGCACCTCGCGCTGGCTCTCCTTGTCGGCCTTGGTGAACACCAACGACAGCGGAACCCCGTTCTCGCCAAGGAAATTGATGAAATCCAAATCGATGCGCTGCGGGGGAATGCGGCTGTCGATGAGCACGAAGACGTTGGTCAACTCCTCGCGGTGCAGGAAGTATTCGCGCATCATGGCGCCCCATTTCTCGCGCGAGGTCTTCGATGTGCGTGCATAGCCGTAGCCCGGCAGGTCCACCAGGTACCACTCGTCGTTGATCAAGAAGTGGTTGATGAGCTGCGTCTTGCCCGGCCGGCCCGAAGTCTTGGCCAGACCCTTCACACCCGTCAGCATGTTGATGAGCGACGATTTGCCCACATTGCTGCGGCCTATGAAGGCATACTCCGGACGCCCGTCCTTGGGACACTTGCGATAGTCGGGGCTGCTGATGGTGAACACTGCACTGCTAATCTTCATCGTCACTGTTGTTTTCGGTTGGCACGTTTGATTTTTTTCAGTTCCTGCTTCAGCTCGTGCTGCTTGTTCTTCAGGGTCTTCAGCTCGCGCAGGGCCTCTTTCTCCTCGTCGGAAGCCTGCTTCTTCCACCACGGCAGCAGCTTCATGTTGATGCTGAAGAAGCGGCGGCGGTCGAGCTTCTGGTTGCGCTCCTCATAGCTGTCGATGTAGCGGCGGCGCTTTTCGGGGAATATGTCGTTGAGGGTGATGAGGATGCCCGTGTCGGTGGTGCCCACCAGGTGGTGGTTGGGGCAGGTGCCGAACGAGCGCATGGTGGGCGTAAGGTTCATATAGGCATTGATGAGCGGCGGCACCGTGCAGCCGCGCTCGCGCACCGCATGGAGCAGTATCTGGTAGTCCTCCTTGTAGTTGCGGCCGGTGAAGAGCTGCACCAGCTCGTTGTAGTCGCTCTCGATGCTGACCCTCTCGTAGGGCCACACCAGGCCGTCGCGGTCGGGGAAATGCTTCTGGTAGAAGTAGAGGATGAGGTCGCGCGCCTTGCGGTCCAGGTCGCCGTACATCGTTATCTTGCCGAAGAAGTAGCGCGTCTCGGGTATCTCCAGTATCAGGCACCCCAGGCCGTCCCACAGGTTGTCGAGGCTGTAGAGGCCCTTGCGGAGGTTGTTGCCGGGCTGGTAGGCGGGCTGCACAAAAGCGCGGCCAAGCTCCACGGTGTAAGGCAGATACTCGTTGATGAACAGCTCGCTGAACTGGTACTGGTCCGCCGTGGGCGTAACGATGGAGCCGTCCTCCCGGCGCATCATGTTGCTGCCGTGGATGAAGCGGTAGGCGCCGACAATCTCCTCGTCCTCGGGGCTCCACACAAAGAGCTGCTTGCAGCAATAGGGGTCGTCGAGGGTGTCGTACATGTCGATGTCCACCTCCTTGCCCGTGCCGCCGCCGTCGGCGGCGAAGCTCAACTCGCGCAGACGACCGATCTCACGCATGATGTTGGGCGAGAGGTGGGCCGTGGTGACATATATCTCCTTGTTGCCGTAGTTGCTCTTGCGCAGAAAATGTTTCTGCTTCAACTCTTTCTTTATCAGCTCCCTGTCAACGGGCGGTGCTATGTATGATAAGTCGGTCATGATGATAGGTTTCGTGGCGTCAGAATGCGAATTCGGCGGCGGGGTCGGTTTTCAGTTTGTACACGTGCTCGCGCAGCAGGGCGGCCCACTCGGCCGGCGTGTGCCGGTGGTCGAAGGTGCTGGCGGCTATGGGTTTGCCGAAGGTGATGGAAAAGGTCTTGCCCCGCTGGGCAAACATCTCGGCGGGCAGCATGGCCATCTCGTAGCTGAACTTGATGCCCAGGCGTTTGCGGAGGTTGGCCACGGTGTAGAAACGGTTGCGGTTCAGGGCGTCGGTGAACACCGGCACAATGTCGCGCCCGTACTTGACGGCCTTTTTCACAAAGGTGGGCTTCCACTCCAGGTCCTGCACCACGCCCTTGATGCGGCGCGAGCAGGCTCCGGCGGGGTAATAGAGCAGCATCTTGGTGTCGGCGAATGCCTGCTCCAGATTGGCCAAAGCCTTGGTTTTGTTCACCTTGTCGATGGCCACAAAGAGTTCTTTCAGGCCCGGCAGGTAGCACAGGAAATCGTTCACCGGAAACTTGATGTCCTTCCTGACGCGTCCCACGGCGCCCATCAGCGCCAGGCCGTCGGGGCCGCCCAGGGGGTGGTTGCCCACCACCATCTGGTTGCCTTCGGCAGGCAGGTTCTCCAAGCCGTGCACCTGCACGTCCAGCCCCAGATTCCACGGCTCCTTGCCCTCGGTGAAGGCATAGACAAAGTCCAGACCGAACTTGTCGCGGTCCTTGTATATGGTCTCGTTGATTTCGTCGAGGTGCAGCAACCGCTCGCCCCAGCGCAGCACAAAGTGCGGCAGGCGAACTCCCTTGTCATTCAGAATCCGCTGAAAATCAATATATTTCTCTCCTATTACCTCTTTTTCCATCACTTTCTCTTGTGAATGTTTTAATTTGCAAAGATACGAATTTTTTTTATATTGGAAACAAAAATTTATCCACAAACACCCCCTCCGCCCCCCACCAAAGAGGGGTCAAAGAGGGCCCTTCTCATATAGTTCCTATATCGTTCTCATATACTTCTTATATCACCTATATAAGAAGTATATGAGAACGATATGAGAACGATATAAGAACAATATAAGAAATGCCGAATTTGGTAGGTATCATGTGGGTATTTGGCCCCTGTTTGGCGGGGTGTATATTTTTTTTGCCATGTTGGAAAATATTCGTACTTTTGCAACGACTTTTAAAACAAAAAAAATGATAACTTTTATTGTCTCCATCGTATTGCTACTTGTTGGCTATTGGCTGTATTCCAAACTGATAGAACGCGTCATCGGCGTCGACCCGAAGCGCACGACGCCCGCCGTGGCGCATCCCGACGGGGTCGATTATGTGCCGATGAAGCCGTGGCGCATCTTCCTCATCCAGTTCCTGAACATCGCCGGCGTGGGTCCGATCATCGGCGCCGTGATGGGCGCACAGTTCGGCACGGCGTCGTTCATCTGGATTGTCTTCGGATGCATCCTGGCGGGAGCCGTGCACGACTTCATCTCCGGTTTCATCTCCCTTCGCGAGGACGGCGCCTCGCTGCCCGAAATCCACGGCAAGTACCTGGGCAACGGCATGAAGCAGTTCATGCGCGGGTTCACGGTGGTGCTGATGATTCTGGTGGGCGTGGTGTTCGTCAACACTCCCGCCAAGCTGCTCACCGGCGACCCCTTCGTGCCGGGATTCCTGGCCGGGGTGGACAGCCAGGTGATTCTCTACGGCTGGATTGTCGTCATTTTCCTCTACTACCTGATGGCCACCCTGCTGCCCATCGACAAGGTCATCGGGAAAATCTACCCCGTCTTCGGCATCCTGCTGCTGGCCATGGCCGTGGCCATCGTGGTGGCATTTGTGGTGCACGGCGTGGACATTCCCGAGGTGTGGGAGGGCCTGTCGAACCACCATCCGCAGGCCGAGACCAACCCCGTGTTCCCCATGATGTTCATCTCCATTGCCTGCGGCGCCATCAGCGGATTCCATGCCACACAGAGTCCCCTCATGGCACGCTGCATGGTCAATGAGAAACAGGCGCGACCCATCTTCTACGGCGCCATGATTGCCGAGGGCGTCGTGGCTCTGATCTGGGCTGCCGCTGCCGCCTACTTCTTCTATGGCGGCGACGCTTCGCTCTACCACGGCGAGAAGGATGCCGGCATGGTGAAACTCATTGCCAGCACGTGGTTCCCCGCCGCCATCACCTTCGTGACGCTGCTCGGCGTGGTCTCCGCCGCCGTCACCAGCGGCGACACCGCCCTGCGGTCGGCGCGCCTCATCGTGGCCGACTTCATGCACATCGACCAGAAACCCATCGGCAAACGCCTGCTGGTGGCCGTGCCCATCTTCGCCATCACGGCGGGCCTGCTCGTCTTCTCCATCGCCGACAACGACGGGTTCCAGATTATCTGGCGCTATTTCTCCTGGGCCAACCAGGTGCTGGCCATGGTGACCCTCTGGGCCGTCACGGTGTTCCTCAGCAAGTTGCACCCCGGCAAGGGCTGGTACTGGCTGACGCTTGTCCCCGCGCTGTTCATGACCATGGTGACCGCCAGCTTCCTCATGGTGGCTCCGGGCGTGGGCCTCGGCGAGGTGCTCCCGCGCACCCTCGGCTACGGCCTTGCCGCCGTCTTCACCGCGGCCCTCGGCGTGCTGTTCTTTGTCAAAAAACAGCGCTCGAAGCAATAAAGAATGTCATGATGAAAGAATAAGACTATGAGCCTGAGCGAAGAAGAAAGATACGCA
>Ga0310697_10000765_pt1 | contig 41098 bp, 36 predicted proteins | sample 172DNAGHGlowgp2_FD_203883 | JGI IMG/M metagenome (GOLD analysis project Ga0310697, IMG submission 203883) | Sheep rumen microbial communities from Palmerston North, Manawatu-Wanganui, New Zealand - 1728 DNA GHGlow gp2 (v2) (version 2) | ecosystem: Host-associated > Mammals > Digestive system >...
ATCTTCCGCACACTGACCGCCTTCGTCCAGAAGCAGAACGTATAAAAACAACATTAACCCTATAGCAATGAATAAGTTAAAAAGACTATTATTTATTGTAGCCATTGCAGGAACGAGCACCTCTGCCTTCGCCCAGTTCGACGAAAGCGGAATCGCCGCAGGATTCTTTGACTCCAGCAAAGAAAAAGATATAAACTTTTCCGAATTCCACCTGCCACCATTGTCGGTGTTATTCGAAAATGCGAAGTCATCGCCACAGATTTTGTCATTAGAGAAAGCCCGTCAGATTGCCCAGGCAGAAGTTGCTAAGCAGAAAAGGCATATTTTTTCTTACTTAAGTGCCCGTGGTAGCTATAGTTATGGAAAAGGTGACATGTGGGGTAACAACAGTGGTGCTTATACCCCAATGGTGATGCAATATCAAGGAACAGAGTCTAATTATTGGAACGTAGGTGTCAATCTGAACCTCCCTGTTGAAGATATTTTAGATTTAACAGCCGCAGTAAAGCGCAAAAGACTTGAAGTGGATCAGGCAGTCATCCAAAAAGATATTGCATACGACCAATTAAAAGCACAAATTGCGACACTTTACGCAAGGATTACGAACAATTTGGTTTCTCTGAAAACAATGGGAGAATCAGCTGCAGCCTACCAAGGTGCAGGAGCCTTGAACCGTGAGGATTTTGAAAATGGAAATATGACTATTGAAGATTTTGCATGGACCAAACAGCATGAGGTCGCACAAGTAAAAATGTACCAAGAAATGCAAACCACTATTATTACAGACATTTTAGCATTAGAGATATTAACTCACACACCAATTATCACAAACTCCACCACAGAAATAACTCTTGACGAGAAATCCCACAAAACAGACAAAGAAATCGCGAAGGAAAGCAAAGCGATTGAGAAGCGCATTAAGAAAGCAGTGAAAGAAGAGAATAAAATAGAGAAGAAATTAGAAAAAGCCGAAGCAAAAGCTGCTAAAGCTGCAGCAAAAGCTGAGAAAAAGCAAAAGAAATAACATTAAAGAAAGTTGATCATGGATTTATTCAGATATATCGTCAGGTTTTTATATAAGATTCGCTGGTACTTAATCATACTACCATTAATAGCATTGGTAGTAGCATGGTTTATGACCCGCAACATGGAGCGTATATATGATACTAATACAACTATTTATACAGGTATGATAACCGCATACAACCTTGAAGGTGGATCTGGTGTTGCAGGTGGTCAGACTCAAACTAATATGACGAACTTAATCTTATTGATTACCACTGATGTCACGATCCATGAAGTGTCATTACGTCTGTTTGCCCGTTGTATGATGTATGGTAATCCTAATAAGGACAACAACTATATTTCTGCAGAGCATTTCCGTCAGTTAAGCGGCAGTGTACCTGCAGAAGTAAAGGCCCTTATCAATCACAATAGTGAGAATGCAACTTATGCTAACTTGAAAGCATACGAAAAGCCTTCAGCAGACAACTATCTGTTCGGCCTCACAAATTATCATCCATGGTTTGGCATCAACAACATTACTGCACGATTAAAAGTATTGCAACTTAACAAAAGTGATATTATCGACATAGGATACTCTTCAAACGATGCAGGTATAGCATATAATACATTGGATATACTTAACGAGGTTTTTTCCCGTCAATATGCTCAATTACGCTATGGTGAAACAAATAATGTTATCAAATTCTTTGAGCGTGAAGTAGCTCGCCTATATCGAATTTTAACAAATGCTGAAGATGATCTCATCCGTTATAATGTTGAAAAGCGTATCATTAATTATGGGGAACAAACAAAAATGATTGCAGGATTAGATGCATCACAAAAAACATCGGATAACAATTTGTTAATAGACAAGACCACAACTCGCGCGTTGATGGATTATTTGGAGCGCCAATTAGGTGATCGTGCCAAAATAATCAAAGCTAACAAAGAATTCACGGATCAAGTAACTGACATTTCTCGAATTCAATCACGTATTTCAAACCTTCGCCTCATGAATAGTGAAGGAGGAGGTACCGGTGTAGAATCTCAATTAGAATTGGCAAAGGCTGAGCGCATGTTGCAAGATGCGACTAACAACGTTCGTAGTTTGGTTAAAGATATTGAAGCGGGTACTTATAGTACCGAAACAGGAGTAAAAGCAAATGACATGATAAGCCGATGGTTGGATCAGGTATTATTGCTTGAGAAAACTAAAGCCCATGAAAGTGCACAAGATATCATGCGTGAAAAATTGGATAAAGAGATCCTCTATTATGCTCCTATCGGGGCTACTGTAGCTCGTAAAGACCGCCATATAAGCTTTATTGAAGGAAACTATATGGAAATGCTGAAAGCCTTAAATGCGGCTCGTCTTCGTCAGAAGAACCTGCAGATGACAACTGCAACACTCCGTGTGCTCAACCCTCCCATGTTCCCCATGAACGCCCAACCCACCAATCGTATGATGATTTTGCTAGGTGCTTTCATGCTGACCTTCGTATTAACTGCCATGTACTTCTTTATCATCGAGTTGCTTGACAGAACACTTCGGGATCGTATGCGTTCTGAGCGAATCACCAAAATTCCTGTCATGGGCTGTTTCCCCAAAGAAAGTACATTACGTTACCGCCGATTCAATAAGACTATAGCAGATATGGCCTTACGTAATCTTAGTAAGTCATTACTCCCCCACTTCAAAGAAGGTCAGCAAAATGTACTCAATCTATTGTCTACAGATGCAGCCAATGGTAAGAGCTATATAGCCCAAGAATTAGAAAATTATTGGATTTCAATAGGTTTACAAGTAAGGCGTTTAACATACGATGAGGATTTCTTGGCAGAAGACAGTCGTTTTATCATGGCCAAAGATATTAAAGATATTTGTCCAGACATCCTGCCAAACGAGATCGCCATTATTGAATATCCAAATTTGGATGACAACTCAATTCCATCAGGACTGCTCAACATGGGAACAGTCAATTTGATGGTCACACGTGCAAACCGTACTTGGAAAGACGTAGATCAAAAGGCACTCAAGGAGCTACAGAGCCAATTGAGAGACCAGAATACACTTTTCATGTATTTGACAGAAAGCCAGCGTTATGCAGTAGAAGAGTTCGTAGGCCAGTTACCTCCATACACGAAGTTCAACAACTTTGTATACAGGATTTCCCAGATGGGTTTGACCGCTGTTGAGAATAGCCATGCTAAGTAAATGACTAATAATTATATCACATATTCCCGTGAAAATGGAGGAAGAGTATTATTACTCTTTCTCCTATTTTTGCTTGCAATTTATGAATTCATAACGAGTGGATTTCAAACATTTGCGATTGTTTGTATACTACCCTTTATCATACTCTTTGTCTATGTGGCATTCAAATGGAGGATGTTTACATTTTGGGTACTGATTACTGTTAACTATTTCATTCAACTGAAAGACATCTCTTTACCCGTGCCCATGTCTTTACCAAATGAAATATTAGAATTAATTCTTTTGGGTATTGCTGTCATTGATGCTCGACAAGAGCCAAATTTCCAACGGGCTGGAAATCTGATGATGCTTGGGCTGTTCTTGTGGTTTGGATTTTGCTGTTTAGAAGTTCTTAATGATAGTTGTTCTCTCGGAATTAATATAGCATTTTGGTTTACTGGATTTCGATTAATGGCATTACAACTTCTTTGGATCATTTTAGTCTTTACAATCTATATTGCATCTCCAAAAATCCTTATGACCTATCTGAAAGTATGGGCTCTGTTTTCTCTTTTTTCTGTGTTCTGGGTATGGAAACAAGAAACATTTGGATTTACAAGTGCAGAAAAGCATTGGATAGAGACAAGAGGGCGGAGTACACATATTTTAAATGCAGGAACCTTAACAAGATATTTTTCAACTTTTAGTGATGCAGCCAATTACGGCTGTAATGCTGCTGCTGCTGTCGTGTCTTTTATTATTATTGGTATAACGACACCCCTAAAAAAAGACAAAATATTTTTTCTAACAATTTCTTTTTTTGTCATCTGGGGCTTTTTTCAATCAGGAACAAGAACAGCGATCTTCTGCCTAGCAGCGGGATTAATGACTTATGTATTTCTGTCTAAATCAGTAAAAATAGCAATTCCTTTCAGTATAGCATTTGTTTTATTTGCATTTATACTTGTATTTACAGATATTGGAAATAGCAATCAACAAATTCGAAGAATGCGCTCTGCATTTAATAAAAATGACGCATCTTCCAATGTTCGTGACATCAATAAAGATGCCATTAGGAAGTATATAAAAGACATACCATGGGGTATAGGCATAGGTATGAATCCTGACAACATACCAGTTAACAACAAGTTCAGGAAACTTTCTGCCATACCACCTGATTCTGAATATGTCTTTATATGGGTACATACTGGCCCTATTGGAATAACAGTTTTTCTGATATCAATGGCTATTATGCTAGGTGGTGCCTGCAGAATTGTTCTTTTTAGACTAAAAAGCAAAACACTTATAGGTATCGGTGGTGGACTATGTGGCTCTTTTGTAGCTATTCAATTAGGTGCCTATGCAAATCAGGTATTATTCCAATATCCTAATGGTATAACTTTCTTTGGAGGTCTTGCCATTGTTTATGTCCTACCATATTTAGAACCGGCCTGGATTGAATACGAAAAAGAAAGATTCGCGATACAAGAAGAGCAAAAACGATTGAAATTAGAAAAGAGACTTGCGTCAAGAGTGTAAATTGTCTATTATCACAGTCAATTACAACGGGCTAAAAGACACCTGTGCATTGATTGAGTCCATCCCCTTCAATGAAAACATGGAGGTGATCGTAGTAGATAATGCCTCAACTCAAGATGAAGCAAATATCATCCAAAAGCAATTCCCTCAAGTCAAAGTGATTCGAAGTGAAAAGAACCTTGGCTTTGCAGGAGGAAACAATCTGGGAATTAAAGAATCCAAAGGAGACTATATATTCTTAATTAACAATGACACTATATTTAAAAACTTCAATGTTGAATCATTGATAAACAGATTAGAGTCTTCCCCTAACATTAGTATAGTTTGCCCTAAAATTCGCTTTACTTGGGGAACAAAACCAATTCAATATACTGGTTATACTCAACTATCTAAAATAACAGTTCGCAATCAAGCTATTGGCTATGGTGAAGAAGACCATGGACAATACGATACAGCTCACCCTACTCCGTACGCACATGGTGCGGCCATGCTAATAAAAAGAGAAGCCATTGAAAAAGTTGGCCTCATACCAGAAGATTATTTCCTTTATTATGAAGAACTCGACTGGTCTATGATGTTCACCCGCGCTGATTACGAAATATGGTACGACCCTGCTTGCACAATCTACCACAAAGAAAGCCAAAGCACTGGTCAAAGCAGCCATCTGCGCACCTATTATATGACACGTAACCGCCTCCTTTTAGTCAAACGCAATTGGCATGGGATCTACAAATATCTTGCTTATTGTTATCTAACATGCATCGTCGCCCCTCGAGATATCATAAAATATACTTTAAAAGGCAGATTTGATTTATCAAAAGCTGTCTGCAAAGGACTTTTCACTTTTCACTCTTCACTTTTCACTTAACATTTATGGATTTCTGGATTATACTCTATATTATCGATTGGATGCTGTTCGTGTTTGCTGCTGGCACAGTACTCTATATGGGTGTCTATGCTGTAGCAGCTTTATTCGAAAGAAGGTCAGTCATCAATAAAGCAAAAGTGCAAAACCGCATAGTTGTCTTAATTCCTTCTTATCAACAAGATGAAGTAATTGAACACACAGTCTTGTCTATCTTAAGTCAAACCTATCCACAACGAATGTTTGACGTGGTTGTCATCTCAGACCATCAAAGTGAAATGACGAACATGAAATTGGCTCAATATCCCATTACCTTATTAACACCAGACTTTGCAGAAAGTACGAAAGCGAAATCACTTCAATATGCCATTCTTAATCTCCCAGAATTCAAAATTTATGATATTGCCCTTATTTTGGATGCAGATAATATTGTTGGTCAAGATTTTCTCACAGAAGTTAATGACGCCTTTGAAACTGCAGCAACTAAAGCTATACAGTTTCATCGCATTGCAAGAAATAGAGATACGGCCGCGGCTCGCATGGGAGCCATCTTTGAGGAAATTAACAACAACATTTTCCGTCGTGGTCATATTAATCTAGGCGTATCTGCAGCATTGGCAGGCTCTGGAACTGCCTACGATTTTAATTGGTTTAAGGCCAATGTTATGAAAGCGAAGACTGCAGGAGAAGATAAAGAACTAGAAGCTTTACTTTTACGTCAAGGAATATTTATTGACTATTTCCATCACATCTTAGTTTATGGTGAGAAGATGCGAACCACAATAAAGATGAATGAACAAAGAGGGCGTTGGGCTATACAACAGTTTCAAAATCTATTCCGCAATATCAAGTTCCTTCCTGGTGCAATATTTAGAAAGCAATACGACTTGGCAGACAAGATTATCCAATGGATGCTGTTACCAAGAACAACAATGGTTGGTATCATCATCTTGATGAGTCTAATTCTTCCATTTATCTACCTCACTTTAGCACTTAAATGGTGGGTACTAGGTTCTATCGCCCTTTTCATCTTTGCAATAGCAACTCCCGACTATTTAGTAGACGAGATGTGGGACAAGACTTTCCTTCGCGCCCCTCTCGTAACGTTTTGGGGAATCATCAGTACAAAGCTGTTAGGAGGCAGATTCAATTTTAAATCTAATAAGGAACGCAAATCATGATGTGGCAGATTTTACATATTATTGACTGGGTTGTCTGGTTTATCATATTAGGCTCAGTAGCTTATGTGGCATTCTTTGCCATCATCTCCCTCTTTTATGAGAAAGAAGATCAGTTTGCCGCTCAAGCAGCCGCCCTAAAAGACGAGATGACAAAATTCCTGATTCTCTATCCAGCCTACAACGAAGACCGAGTCATTATCAATGCAATAGAGCAATTCCTCTTGCAAGAATATCCCAAATCTCACTATACAGTTGTGGTCATTTCCGATCACATGCAGCCTGAGACAAACGACTATCTCCGTTCGTTACCTATCACCTTGTTGACACCAACCTTTGAAAAGAGTTCCAAAGCCAAAGCCATGCAATATGCCATGACAGAAGTGAAAGGCGACTATGATAATGTGGTAATTCTTGATGCTGATAATGTCGTACGTCCTGATTTTTTATCTCAATTAAATATCCTCTGTTCCATTTACGATGCAATCCAATGCCATCGCTGTGCCAAGAATGCCAACAACGATGTCGCAGTATTGGATGGTACAAGCGAAGAAATCAACAACACTATTTTCCGCAAAGCCCACAATCGTCTTGGATTATCCTCAGCATTGATTGGTTCCGGCATGTGTTTCGATTATGATCTATTTAAAAAGAACGTATTTGAATTGAAAACGGCAGGTGAAGACCGTGAGATGGAAGCCCTTTTGCTCCATCAGGAAGTGTTCATCAAATATGCCCCTGATATTCATGTCTTCGACGAGAAAGTAAGTAGCCAAGAAAATTTCCAGCGCCAACGTATGCGCTGGATGACAGCCCAGATTCAAAGTTTGTTGAGCAACTTACCCAAAATACCTGGAGCTATTGCCCATGGTAAGATTAATTTCATTGATAAGACAATACAACAAGCACTGATTCCACGTTCTATTCTGGTTGTGTTACTTAGTGGAATATCCATCTTCATGACAATATTTATACCAGCATGGTGTGAGAAATGGTGGGTACTCCTTGCTATATTAGCTATTTCTTTATATATAGCAATTCCAAGAGAGTTACGTCTGCGTTCTTTCAGTAAAGTATTGACAATTCCTGGACTAGTATTAAGGATGATCAGAAACATTTTGCACATTGACCGTAAAAATACAGACTTCATACATACAGAACATAATACCTAAATGAGCGGAAGAGTCCATAAAAGCGTATTAAATGCGGAAGTAAATCTTATCTTTTATTTCCTAACACTTCTTTTGGCTTTTTTTTCTCGGAAAATCTTCCTTGACTGCCTTGGAGCAGAGTTCATAGGTCTGGCAGGTACGCTCGGAAACATACTTGGATATCTCAACTTAGCAGAACTTGGTATCACTGCCAGCATCGGTTATTTTCTTTTCAAACCATTACAATTAAATAACAGACAGGAAATCCAGGACATTCTGTCGCTGTTAGGATATCTATATAATTGGATAGGATGCATTATCTTGGCAGTTGGAGTCCTCGTTAGTTTCTTTTTCCCGTTCATTTTCTCAAAGGCAGAGTTAGGACTTAGCATTATCTATTTTGCATATTATTCTTTCTTGGGCTCATCACTTATCGGCTATTTTGTCAATTACCGACAAATTCTTTTGACTGCAGATCAAAAGAACTATCTCGTTGCCATCTATTTCCAATCTGCTAATATCATCAAAATTCTTTTGCAGATTTATTTGGCTTTCACATACAAAAACCTCTATGTTTGGGTTGGTGTAGAGTTTTTGTTTGGCATCATTGGCTGTGTCATTTTAAATTGGAAGATCAACAAAGAGTATCCTTGGCTAAACGTAGATAAAAGCCGAGGTAAATCCTTGCTGAAGCAATATCCTGAAATTATCACGAAGACCAAGCAAGTATTCATTCATAAGATTAAGGATTTTGCCTTAATAAAAAGTGATGAATTATTCATTTTCTTCTTTGTATCATTAAAGATGGTTGCTTACTATGGCAACTATATGATTGTCATATCCAAGTTGATATCCCTATTCTCTGCTGTCACAGGCAGTGTAGGAGCCAGCGTTGGAAATTTAGTGGCAGAGGGAGACAAGAAAAAAATGATAAAAGTATTTTGGGAAATTACAACTATACATCATACTATCTCCGCGATACTCTGTTTTTCACTATATGCATTCCTCGAACCATTTATCACACACTGGCTCGGATCGGAATATATTATGGATAACCGGATTCTTATTCTTCTGATTATTTTCGTATATATTACAAATTCCAGAAAATCTGTTGATAATTTTAATTATGCACATGGTTTGTATGCCGATGTCTGGTCTGCGTGGGCAGAACTGATTATTAATGTATCTATTACTATTATTGCTGGTTTGAAATGGGGAATTATCGGTATTCTTCTTGGAAAAATTATCAGTTTAATTGCTATTGTTATATTATGGAAGCCCTACTATCTTTTCACTTCAGGTTTTAAAGAACCAGTATCTAGTTACTGGAAAGGAGTCATTCGTAATTACGGCATATCTTTCGCATCTTTCGCATTGGCGATTTATGCCATCAAGTATATACCCATAAATCCCTATCAAAGCCTTTGGACGTGGGCTTTATACGCCGTCATTGGAATGACGTTTTTCCTAACTATCCAACTTAGTGCAACTTTAATGTTTGCCAAAGGCGCAAAGGATAGTCTATCAAGAATCAAAAACATCCGAAAGAAATGAAATACTCCATCATTACTGTCAATTTCAACAACAAAGAAGGGCTGCGCAAGACCATAGAAAGCGTAATCCATCAAACTTTCCGTGATTTTGAGTTTATAATTATTGACGGTGGCTCTACTGATGGGAGTGTAGATGTATTAAAAGAATACAGTTCCCAAATTAATTATTGGGTATCAGAACCCGACGGAGGCATTTACCAAGGCATGAATAAAGGTATCAAGAAGGCTACTGGTGAATATCTGAATTTCATGAACTCCGGTGACTGCTTTTATAGTGAACAAGTTCTCCAACATGTTAATGACCTGCATCTTACTTCAGACCTCATCGTTGGACACGATTTCCATTATAATCCAAAGACCCAACAGGGCTTCACTACCATCCTCCCTCCACGTATCTCTATGCTGACTTTTTATATCCAGACGCTTCCCCATCAGAGTACGTTCTTTAAAAGAGAATTATTCAGCGACACACTCTATGACGAATCACTCAGAATCGTTGCCGACACTAAATTCTATATCCAGAAAGTCTGCGTGGAAGGCTGTAGCGTAAAAATGATTGACGAAATCATATGTAAGCGCGAGCCTGATGGAATCAGCAAATCCTATAATGAACGACGCATTGCAGAACACATGATTGTCTTAAATCAAGTACTACCAACAGGAGCGATCAAAGACTATCATACTTTAGCGATGTTGGATAAGGCGACTCTATATAAATTATTTCAACTAATAGAAACTCCCAAAACCAATAGGTATTTAACATATTGCATTAAAATCCTGAATAGAATCTATGGATAATATAACAACATCTTCTACTGTAGGGCAACGTATTGACTATATTGATGCGCTCAAAGGCTTCCTAATTCTCTCCGTTGTCATGTGTCACGTAGCAGGCTACTGTCTGGGAATACAAGATGACATACCATCTTTCCATCCCATACTATTTGAATTCCGGAACCCTCCATTCTTTTTCATCAGTGTTTTTTTTGCGTACAAGATTGGCGTGGTTTGGGGAAGTCGATTCTGTTACAAAATCATAAAGAAAAAGTTCATAGAAATTGCGTGGCCTACTTTTTTATTTCTTGCAGTACTTTTATTTGTACATCCATCATATCACGGACGTACCTTTTTAAATGATAATATCAAAGATCTGTGGTTTTACTGGTTCACATTATCACTTTTTGTCTTCTTCGTATTTTATTCTATCATTGAATTATCTCTTTGTTCTTTAAAAAATGTAAAAATGAAGTCTATCATTTTACTTGCATGCGGAGTCCTCTCTTACTTACTATTTTCCGTTCAATCAGTTTATTGCATTTTACCTATTAATGAAACTATCAAGCAACTAATAGGGATGGAATACTGGGGATTCTTTTCCTTTTTCACATTAGGAGTATTAGCAAGAAAACATTATACCCAGTTTATTAATCTTTTTGATAATAATATATTTATAGCAGTATGCATCTTTGTGTTTATTCTCTTTAACATCTTTAATCATCCTCTTCAAAACTACTATTTCAATCTTTTCCGAATCACTACTTATATTACAGGTATTATACTCGTCATCAGCTTTTTTAGGAGATACCCCCCCCAAAGGGTTACTTAATAATATCATGACATTCATTGGAAAAAGGACATTAGATATATATCTTATTCACTATTTCTTTCTTCCGCTCGCATTATATGAGAACGCAGTCATTTTCCGCGTGACCCCAATGCCAGTTATAGAATTCTGTGTAACATTTGCCACATCCGTTGCTATAATTGCAATGTCTCTTCTTGTAAGCTACACCATCAGGTTGAGCCCTTTATCTGCACATATTATATTTGGAAATGAAAATAAGAACAAGAACAAATAAAAACATGAAATCAATTGTTGTCATATTCCCCTACTTTGGGAAACTTCCAGTACAATATAAGATGTGGCGTGAATCTGCGCTCCGCAACCCATCTGTTGACTTTATGTTCTTTACAGATGCAGACGTAGAACCTGCCAAAAACATTTTCGTACACAAGATGAAGTTTGAAGAGTTCAGGCAGTACATTCAGTCCTTTTTTGAGTTCCCTATAGTTCTTGATCGCCCTTATAAACTTTGTGAGTACAAACAGGCATATGGATATATCCTTAAAGATTATATCAAGGAATACGATTATTGGGGGTTTGGCGACTTAGACTTGGTATATGGTGACATAAGACGTTTTATTACCGACGAAGTATTAAACCATAAATTCATACTAGGATGGGGGCATCTGACATTGATAAGTAACGATGATGATTCAAATACGTATTTTATGAAGAACGTCACTGGATATCAAAAATATAAAGATGCTTTCACAACAAGTAAAATTACATTCTTCGATGAGTTCGGTCACAAAGGGTGCAGTGATAAGTGGAGAGATTGCCGTCCCACTGATTGCTGGTTGGAACAACCCTTTGATAATGCATCTAAGCCCAAACAGTCATTTCATTTCTGCAGTTTGAACAGAGGTTGGAAACAGGTTATCTTCGAGCACATCAACAACAAGTTATATATGTTACGTTTCAATAAAGGGAAGTTAGAAAAGAAAGAATCTCTCTATGCCCATTTCCAGCATCGCCCGTTTATGAAAGATAAGATTAAAGACTATGATCATTTCTTGATAACTCCAGGAGCAATGATTGACTTCCCAAAGCATTTTACTTCACTTAAACTTCGTTTCTATAGTCGAAAACGATTACTTGTGACAAAATACTACCAATGGAAGGATAGAATCTTATGGAAAATAGGTAAAGGTCATTTTAGATAATCATCTCTCAATACACATAAGGCAAAATGTATTCATATTTTCTGCAATGTAATAATGCAGATCAGAATAATCTCAAGTCCTACATTTCAGAACAACACACGTTTCAAAGTTTTATCTTGATGAAGAAGTACAGAAACAACGAGGCCTCCAATTAATGCCAAAGCTATCTCAAATAAACCAGCGAGGTACCCCAGTTCCGTATTGGGAAACACCCACATATAAATATCCTTAGCAAGAATTATAAAGGCAATTTCTATACAAAAGATTGTTAAGGAATGCTGACCTAATGGCAAAAACAATCTTCCTATAATACTTCTTTCAAGGCACCTCGCCACCCATAATAACACAAAACTTCCCAGACACCCTAAGATAATATAAATAAAAACAGAAGTTCCATACATACGGACGGAAAGATTAATGTCACCACCAACCCAATGAAGGCCTATATATACAGATAAGACTAATCCAACTTGCCACCATTTAGCAGAAATGTAATCCCGGCTCCTTACAACCATTCCTGCATACATAAACAAAGCAGTTAAGAAAGCTGTGTCCAAACTCCATGGCAATAGAATCGGGAGCTTTTCTAAGGCAACAGTCAATATTACATAAATAAGTAACAACCAATATTTGTATTTATCAAAGTAAACAAGTAAATAGAAAAAAAAATATGAAACTATCATAGATGTAAGGAACCACATTGGATAATTTCCAGAAGTCAGGAACTTAATATTTGGGGTAACATCTAATGGATACAAACTATACCTTGAATAAAGAACACCAAAAATTTCCCGTACAGAGAAATGTATAAAAGCACAAAACATCAAGAGATTGAAAAACAAATATGGAATGAACAATTTTCGGAAGCGTTTCCTCATACACTCCACTAATGTACCTTTTATCGAAAACGTATAACCTGAACAAAAATAAAAGATTGGCACAAACATCCCCATCATCAACCACATAAGGCCTAATGCGTCAGAATGTGAACATACTACTAACACAATTCCGATACCTTTAGCTATATCTACATATTCAAGCCTTTTTTCCATGTCAGTATGACCTTTATGGCTACAAAATTAATAAAATAAATAAAAAATGCCAAGTAATTAGCAATTTTATATTATCTTTGCAATAAAAATTTAGTATAAATTATGAAAATAGCAATATTGACTTCTGGTATTCTGCCTGTTCCGGCTGTACAAGGAGGAGCTGTGGAAAATTTGATAGATTATTATCTGGAATATAATGACCAGCATCGGCTTCATGATATTACAGTTTACAGCGTCTGGCATTCTGATGTTAAGAAATATCCGACATTAAAGTCAAATGTCAATCATTATAAATATATTAAAGTAACAGGATGGTTAGCAAAACTCAAGAAGACCATTTATAAGAAAAGACATGGAAAGCAGTACTATCATTACACCATAGAGTACTTCTTCGATCAGGCGATGAAAGTTATTCTAAAACAGCATTATGACATAATCATATTAGAAAATCGCCCTGGTTTTGTACTCAAATTGAAAGACAAAACAACAGCAAGGATTATCTACCACTTACACAATGACATACTGAACGTCAGCACAAAGTATGCTTCTGACATTTATGAAGCAGCTACACGAATTATTACAGTATCCAACTATATCTCCAGTAGGGTAAAGACGATAAATTGTAAAGATACTAAGTGTATTACCGTATATAATGGTATTGACACTGAAGCTTTTTCAAGAAACGCTTCCCCTACCCATCTCGCATCTATCAATGATGAGGACTTTGTTATCATATTCTGTGGGCGAATTAATAAAGAGAAAGGAATCAAAGAACTCATCGCTGCAATGAAGACTATAAGCCCAAAATATCCCATCAAACTCTTAGTACTGGGTAGTTCCTTCTATGGCAATGCAAATTCAGAAGACATTTTTGTCCAACAGCTCAAGGAAATGGCAGAGCCCATCAAAAACCGCATTGTTTTTACAGGATTTATACCATACGAAAAGATGCCTGGCTATCTGAATATAGCTGACATAGCCGTACTCCCCTCAATATGGGATGAGCCCTTTGGATTGACAATGGCAGAAGCTCAAGCGATGGGATTACCTATCATTACCACCCAGCGTGGAGGAATCCCAGAAGTGGTCACTGAAGAGAATGCTATTTTACTAGAAACTGATGACAAATTCGTAGACAACCTTGCGGCTGCCATTCTTGATCTATACGAACATCCAGAGAAACGAGCGCAAATGTCAGCTGCATCTCTCAAGCGTTCCAAGTTATTCGACAAAGAGACCTATGCTAAAAATTTCTATAAAGCTCTAGAAAATGGATTTTAATATGAAATATCCTTTTAGATTATCTCATGCTATCACATGGCTACGCTTTCCACTGATATTCTTTATCATTATGCTGCATTGCTATTCTGTGCAGAAATTGGAGGGTAGCCATGAAAACTATTTCAAAGTACTCTATCCATTTTCACTGTGGTTAGGAGAAACGGGAGTCCCTGGATTCTTCTTTATTTCTGGTTTCCTATTCTTTTTGAGCAAGAAAACCTATTCACAGAAGATTAAATCAAGAGTTCACACTTTATTGGTACCATATATTCTATGGAACTTGTTCATGTTAGCTCTATACAGCATTACCTATGTTATCGGGTATCCTCAAAATATTAATGGTGGTAGTTTGACAAATTTCCAATTTATAGACTATCTGCGGCTCTTTTGGGATAGGGGTTCCTATGATAATGGCAATTTTGTTCCTATACTATGCCCATTATGGTATATCCGTAACCTGCTTATCATGTCGTTACTTTCACCACTTATATATTATATAATAAGGTACGCGCGAGAGCTATTCCTTGTTGCAATAACAGTTTGGTGGTTGACTACATATCACAATGCGTTTATTCTACAGACTATCCTATTTTTCAGCCTTGGTGCATATTTTTCAATCTTTGATATCAATCCGTTGAGAGTTGCTACTGAGAATAAGGCTATTATATTATTCCTGTTTGGCATTTTTGCCGTTGGAGATATTTTTTCACATACAGTGACGGGAACTCCTATTAATCTTCAGCTTCATCGCATTTCTCTGATCTTAAATATTCCTGTGTTGCTATTATTGGCAGATTGGTGTGTAAGACATAACTATACCAGCGAATTACTACCTAATTCTGCATTCATCGTGTTCTGCGTTCACTATCCTATCGTAGTACTCCTACGCAGGATCTGCATATCAAAAGTCAGCGATTCCTCTGATTTTATTCATATCCTACTCTATTTCGCGTGTGTCATCGTTGCGACATTATTGTGTATCGGATTCTATTGCCTTCTTGAGAGATTTTTCCCCAAGGTCAAAAATTTATTATCTGGTAATCGATGAGAAAAAAGGTACTCTTTATATGCATTTTCATTGCTATATGCATCATTATCGGAATTGCATATAACTTTTATAATTACTATGCCCCACCTGGGCTCCGACAACCATATTCAATTGATGCAATTCCTGATGACACGCTGAGGATTGCATTTATTGGCGACAGTTGGGCTTTTATGCATAAGGACCACGAATGTATGATTCCACAATTGTTGCAGGATTCGCTTCATCGACCTGTTAAGGTACATTCATATGGCGTATGCGGTCTGACTAGCAAGGAGATATATGAAAACATCTTTGACAATAGCGATTTCAAACAATTCTTATTTAAAAGGCGATGTGAGTATTGTTATGTATCGGCAGGCATTAATGATACATACAAGAAGATGAGCATTTCATACTATCAGCTGAGCATGGATGGCATCATTCAATTTCTTCTGTCCAACCACATCCACCCCATCATACAAGAAATACCTGACTACGACATCTACACGTCATTCGATAGGCAAAAAGCATCCAGAAAGATATTGCGTCGTTTATCCATGATAATTAATAATATGCCTTTAGATTGCAAACAACTATTTCGTGATGCGCTTGATGAGTTGATTTATAAGAAAAAGTATTCAGACAAGGTCAGCATCATCAGATACAAATCATGGAATGGAGATGGCGATCAAGATCTGGATCATCTCTATCGCAGTGACGGATTGCATCTGAATGATAATGGCTATGCAGTCCTAGACAAAGCGATTACCAAGGAAATCCTAAACCTAATAACAACTGAACATAATATTGAGTCCCCTCTGGAGTCAGATGCAAGCCATCATAGGTAATGAAGTGCTGATCTGGAGTGAAGACCAGGACTGTGCTATCTGGTTGTAATGTCAGACTTAAAAGATCGACATATTTATCTTGCCACTGGGCTTTGAGCATGCGATTGACGGTGTGGAAATCTTCACGGATGGTTGTTCGCTGGGCGAAATAATCTGGGCGATGGCGATTCTTGTAGAAGATACCATTGCTGGTACCATGATTCTTGGTGCCAATACCCCAGATATCAGAGCCGTCTTTCAGGTTTTGCCAAACTTCTGAGGGCACATCGTGTTTCCAACCGAAAAAATAGATACGATCGCATTGACGGATGCGACTCTTTGGGCAATCTACGAAAGCATAGTGATAGGAGAGTTGGATGCTATCACGCATAGGAGATTCAAGCAGAATATTGGCGAAATCTCTTGCAAAACTGTTGCCAACAACCAGAATTTTCTTCTTTGACACATCAGACGAGAACTCACAATCATATTGATATATACGATCCGTATAACGCTCAAATGCAGTTGGATCTGCGGAACCTTCATAAATATCAAGCTCTGGTACATCTCTGACTACCCCACCCCGCTGGTAAATCCATAATGCGAAGGCATTCACAACAAGGAATGCGATAACCAGACAGATTCGTGAAACTTTGTTGACAACCAATCGTCGCTCTATTATATAATAGGTAAAAACAGACAACATCAGAGTGACTACAACCAGAGTAATCAACACAGATAACGACAATTCATCAGCAAAGAAATAGCGATAAAATGCAAATAGTGGTTGGTGCCACAAGAATACACTCAGACTCATTCGACCTAATGGGGCAAGTAACCTTGAACGCTTTGCAGGAAGAGGGAACCTGCCTTTTGGGCTTGACGTGAAAAGATAGCCAACAACAAATAAGACAGTCAACAACAGCAGCACTTCTCTTGGCAAGAAGCTCTCACGAATTGTATTGGTGCCTCCCACCAGATTATAGGGCATTGCTCTTTCACCAATGGTAAATGCACCAAAGAAAATCATCAGAAACAAACAACATAGAGGCAGATAGCTCATACTCGAATTTCCTTTTCGAGAATGAATAGCAACAAGTCCGCCAACAGCAATCTCAAAGAAGCGATAAGACAGCAGATAATACTTATCCCCAATCGTATCAATAGGTAGTAGATAAAGCAGAAACGACAATAACGTTAGTATTACAAGTGCCAACTTCATGCGACTTCGCATCAGCAGCATCAGCAAGGGGAATACCATATAAAACTGCATCAGTACTCCCAAAAACCAAGTGTGCATCAGCACTTTATGATAGATAGCCGCCCAGTAGTTCTGAGTCGTCATAGCCTGAAGAATATTGTTCCCAAAGACGGAAGAAGCAACAGCCTCCTCACTCAAAAAACGAAAGTCATTTGGCAGCATACCCCAATAGCCAACGGCAAGTGATAGTCCGCAAATCAATAGCACCAGAGGCAGCAGTCTGAATATCTTCTTTTCCAAAAAGGCAAAATAGTGGAAACGCTTTTCCTTAATCCGCCTCATTACCTGAGGCACCACGAAATAACCGTTGAGCACAAGAAACACATCTACCCCAAGATAGCCGCTCTTGCACCACTCCGCATGATAAAGCACCACAGCCAAAATGGCCAGGCCCTTCAAAACATCCAAATCGTGACGATAATTCATTCTTTACAGATAAATAATCACAAAGAACGAGGCGATCCAACCTAGGATGCAGAGCTGGATGAAGTGGTCCTTGACGAGGCTCTTCGTGGGGGAGCCGCTGAGGCCGAAGACGATCATGTTCTGGAGATAGCGCAAGAGGCCGGCAAGTACCCATCCGCTGGTGAGGTAGACATAACGGGTGCCCATGCGCTCAATTACCTCTGGCGACATGGTGTACATGATGTAGCAAACCAAAGTGACTGAGGCGATGATGGCTGTGGCCTCGTTGATGAAGGTTTTGTTGTAGCCTGTGATTGAGACGCGAGGTTTAGTACCAGTTTGTTCATAGATGCGATAGTCGTCATTCCGTTTGGTAAAGGCCAGGAAGAGGGCAACGAGGAAGGTCATCATCACCAGCCAATGGGAAATCCAGATGTCTGTGGTGACGCCTCCTGCTAATACACGCATCACGAATCCGACGGCAATAATCGACACGTCGAGGATGGCAATCTGCTTCAAGCGGATGCAGTAGCCGATATTCATCAGCCAGTAAGCCGCCACTATTATATATAAATAAGGTGTATTGGGACTCATGGCCAGTGGAATCAGTGCGAAGGAGCCAATCATACAAATCACCATCATCACGTAACCGCTTCTGACTGAGACCTTTCCGGATGCTATCGGGCGATGGCATTTCTTCGGATGCAGACGATCAGCCTCAACGTCCCTCAAATCGTTGAAGCAATAGATGGAACTCGATATCAGGCAGAATGATGCAAACACTACGAGCGTGGGCCAAAAGCAGTCGGGCTTCAACAGATTGTTGCTGAAGAAGATGGGCGCAAAGACGAACATGTTTTTGAGCCACTGCAGCGGGCGTAGCAATTGGATGTAGTGAAACATGTTGCAAAGATAGTGCAAAATTTCGATTAAGCGAAAAGAAAACAAATTTATTTGCTATCTTGAGCGTGAGAAATTTATCCAAATCGAGCGAAATTCCAAATTTATTTGAGAATTTCCGAACGTGAATATCTTCGAGCAAAGCTTAAAGATAGTGTAAATCAAGAAAAAAAATTAAAGTTTTAGATTTTGCATACACTGCATACACTAACACATAAACGTCTGATATTCAATTAATAGCGCAGTGTATGCACGAAATTCACAAGTGTATGCAAATATCGATTTCCGAAGAAAAACTTCGAATTATTTGCAAATCCTCTGATTTTTTAGTAACTTTGCACTATGTTTGATTACGAAAAGATTCCAGATTGGTGGGCTCTTTGCCCCAATCGTGATTGTGAGATGGCGGCAACTTGTCTTCGCCATCTAGTTTGCATGCAGGTGCCTCAGAAGTATAAACTGTGGACGTGCGTGCTTCCTAACGCCATCGAGGATGGCAAGTGCAGATTCTTTCAGAAGGCTGAAAAGGTGACGATGGCCCAGGGCATCGCTGCTGTCTATAAGAATGTTCAGTCGCGCGAGGCCCGTTCTCTGATACGCTATGCCCTCACGTCTCATCTCGGCAGTAAGGGCACCTACTATCGCTACAAGAATGGCGAGCGACTGATCAATCCCCAGATGCAACAGGAGATTATCGACATCGTACATCGATATGCGCCAGGCGTGGAGGTCAGTTTCGATAAGACATTTGAGGATTATGACTTTACAAGGAACTATTAACGAACCAGCAAGGAGGTGGCGATTTGTCCCAGCCCCTGGGACACATTGTCCCACCCCTTGGGACAAACAGTCCCACCCCCTGGGACAAATCTTAAACCAGTAGTAATGATGAAACTATCAATCGTTAGAACAGATAAGAAGAACGTCAGGCATCTGACAGTGAAGCCCATAGAGTGGTTTCTGCAACGCATCAAGACAGACGCGAAGGCTGAGGACGTCGGCAAGTTCCGACATTATGTCGCCCTTTATGGCGACACGGGGCATTACGAGGGAAGAGTTCCTATGGCTATGATCCATCCCTTGGTGGAGATGGTGAAGACTGAAAATGGCAACCTCGAAATTACAGCCTTCAATAGTCTGACTTGGCTGCACGTGGGCAATCTGATGAAGTCAGAAGAGATAAGTGCGGTGAAGGAAGCCTCGAAGATTCTGCCCACGACTTTCGCTGCTTTCACAGGTGCCGATGGCAGAAGCGTGGAAGTGTTAGTGTCTGTGGCTCAGAAAGATACGGCTGCCAAGCCTATGACGGAGGATGAGATGGACGCATTCTGTGCATCAGCTTATGAAGTGGCCTTTGGAGCCTATAGTGGTGTACTCCCGAAACCCATTGAGCGCCAGACGGTTAAGGCGAGAAGTCGTTTCCGCATGACGCTCGATTCACAGCCGTATTACAATCCTCAGGCGACACCCATGATGGTTCAGACGCTCAAAAATGTCTCGATGTCGTCAGATTATACAGAGAACGAGCAGCACAACATGGACTATCGCCTCTATGAGGATTACGAGTTGCTCTACAGACAAGCAGTTAACGAGGCCTTTGATGAGACGCTGAACATGAAGGAGTCTGAGCGCTTTGATGCCTATATGACCCTGCTCGCCCACAAGCTTTGCGACATGAATTTCCCTGAAGAAGAAGCTTTCGTACATATCCGTAACCATCACGTTTACAAGAAGATATACGATGAGTCGAGAGCGCGTGCCATCGTCAGTGCTGCTTATTCCGAAGAGAAGCCCAAGCAAAGAAAAGAGGGTGAGATGGTGAGCATTGAGACGCGCAGGCTGATTGAATTCCTGAAAACCAGATACGTGTTCCGCTATAACGGGGTGATGGGCTATACGGAGTATCGCCCCAACAACACTTGGGTGCAAGACTGGGCACCATGCGATGAGAATGTCATCAACGGCATGACCATCGAGGCGCGTCTGTCGAATCTTGACGCAAAAGACAAAGATGTGCGACGCTATGTGCACTCGAACATGATTCGCAAGATCGATCCCGTTGGCGATTATCTGACATATTGCTACGACAAATGGGATGGCAAGACGGATCACATCGCAATGCTGGCAAAGTGCGTACCTTGCCAGATTCCACAATGGGAACGGTGGTTCAAGAAATGGTTCCTCTATATGGTGGCCCAGTGGGTGATGCCTCAGCAGGAGTACGGCAACTCGGTGGTGCCTCTGCTGATATCGCCTCAGGGAGATGGCAAGACCACATTCTGTCGCATGATACTGCCCAAGCAACTCAGATGGGGATTCCTCGAGAACCTCGATGTGAGCGAGAAACGCACGACGCTACAGGCGATGCACAACTTCCTGCTCATCAATCTCGACGAGTTCAATTCCATCAGTCCGAAGTTGCAGGAAGGATTCCTGAAAAATGTCATCCAACTGCCCAACGTGAAAATCAAGCGCCCATACGGCAAGCATGTCGAAGAGTTCAAGCGATATGCCTCTTTCATCGCGACGACGAATGAGACGAATGTGTTGAGCGATCCCTCTGGCAGCAGGCGATTCATCTGCGTGAGCCTGACAGCTCCTGTCGATACAGACTATAAGCCAAACTACGAGGCTCTCTATGGGCAGGCGTATCAGATGGTACTCAACAGGGAGATGGACTGGTGGTTCAATGCCGAAGAGGTGCAGGAGATCATGGCGCACAATCGCCAGTATCAGGTGACGCCCCCTGCCATTCAGTATTTCAACGAGTACTATCAGCCTGCTGTGGACGAGACGGATGGCAAGTGGCTCTCACCTACAGCCATCTATGACCAGCTTCGTCTGATTGCAGGCTCTGGTCTCAAGGCTAATGGGGTCTCTGCTTTTGGGCGATACCTCTGGAATATGCCAGAACTTCAGCATCGGAGAATGGGTGTCGGTAAGCAATATCTGGTGAAAAAGAAGGAATAAGGAGTGTTGGTTACACTAACATTTCATCTGGATGCACCAATTGAATAGCCTGTATATCAGACAGATAAATGTTTAGTGTATGCAGTGTATGCAAATTTTAAAAATAAAATATATGAAGAGGATTATTGTGTCGATTTTGCTCATAATGGGCTTTGCTTATAGCTTGTCAGCTCAGGAGAAGGAGTACCAGCTGGTGTGGAGTGATGAGTTTGATGTTGAGGGGGAGCCCTCGACGGAGTGGAGTTACGAGTCGGGGTTCGTGCGCAATGAGGAGTTGCAGTGGTATCAGTCGCAGAATGCCAAGGTGAAAGACGGCTGTCTGGTGATTGAGGCGAAGAAAGGTTTCTTCATCAATCCCCATTACGAGGCGGGCAGCAGCGATTGGCGCAAGAATCGTGAGTTTATCCGTTACACGTCGAGCTGCTTAAAGACTCAGTTCAGCCAGCAGTTCCTTTACGGACGTTTCGAAATCCGGGCGAAAATTCCTGTGGCTTCAGGCGCCTGGCCTGCCATCTGGTTGCTGGGCAATAAGTGGGAATGGCCGAATAATGGGGAGATTGACATCATGGAATATTACATCAGGGATGGTCAGCCGTCGATTCTCGCCAATGCCTGCTGGGGCTCGCCGGAACGTTGGAAAGGAGTGTGGGATTCTGCTGTGATTCCCTTCACGCATTTCACGGAGAAGGATCCCTATTGGGCAGATAAGTTCCACATCTGGCGCATGGACTGGGACAAGGAGTTCATCCGCATCTATCTCGATGATGAACTGCTGAACGAAATCGATCTCTCGAAGACCTTCAACCAAGGATATGATGGCAATCATGAGAATCCCTTCGCCAACGATGTCGTAGGTTTCAAGCATTATCTCCTATTGAATCTCGCCATCGGCTCCAACGGCGGCGAGCCTGATGACAGCCAGTTCCCACTCAGATATTACATTGATTACGTGAGGGTGTATCAGTAGTGCGCTTTTTTGTCGTACTTCACCCCGAAAAGGTAATGCCCCAGGAAGGGACTGAGGCGAATGAGGTAGCTTGCAAGTAAAGTAATGGCCAAAACAACCAGTGCGACACCCAAGATGACGATGAACTCTATGAATTGACTATCCAAAGCCTTTAAGCGGTCTGCATACGTTATCAGGAAACGGGGCAGGAAGAAGTAGTGCAGCAGATAGATATCCAGCGTTCGAGTGCCAACATATTGTAAGGGACGGGACAGATGGTGCTTTTGCATCCACGAGTCAGAGCGGCGGAAGCAGGTGAACACCATCCACATGCCCATGATGCCTCCGAAGAAGAAGCGGCACATCTCGAACGACAGATTATCCCTGTGGGCCGTTGAGGCAATCAGGAAAAAGGTAATGGCAATCACCAACAATACCCAGGGCTTATTCGTCCATCGGATAAAAGTATCGAAATTGCGGCGCATCCAGGTACCTATATAGAAAAAGAGGAAGAATCGCCACAACGTAACACTCATGAATCCCAACACATCGACAACATATTTCTGAACGCCAGCAGCCGAAAGATGAATAGAATTATAAAATCTGGCACAGCAAAAAGCCGTCAAAGCAATAGCCAAAGCCACCAAAGGCTGCCATAGTTTACCGATACGAGCAATCAACAAATAGAGAATAAAAAATTCGAATAGCACAAAGGTAAACCAGTAGCCGCCCTTCAGCGTACCTAACTGATGGAAAAACTCTGGAGGAGGCGCTAAGAGCAAAAGGAAAATGAAGGTTGGCAATAGTTGAACCATCGCTTTGTGACGAACCACCTCCTTAAACGGTCGTTTGGAAACAGGTTCAAACAACCAGCCGCTAATCATGAAGAAGCACGGCAGACGAAACAGATAAAATATGCGATTATATCCCATCAGCGGCCCTTCCATGCAGAAATAGCAGACATGCGCAAACACAACGAGAATCATCGTAAATCCTCGCATTGCATCGATGTATTCTATCCTTTGTTTCGCCATAACCTCTGCAAAGGTACGAATAAGTGCGCAAAAAGCCAAAGATTATTTGGTTTTTCGCCCACTTATGATTATCTTTGCGGCATGAAAGAAAGGATTAACTGGATAGACTGGGCAAAGGCACTCGCAGTTTGTTGCGTTGTGTTCATTCACCTGCCCCAATCGCAGGAGTGGTTCTATTACCGATATCTCCAGGCGTTGATCATGGTCATTTTCTTTTTCATATCTGGTTACCTAAAGAAAGACAGGGGGAGCGACAAGGAGAATTGGAGGAAATATTTACAAAGTCTCATTAAACCTTATATATTATATAATATAATAGTCTACCCCTATTGGATTCTGAAGTTTTATTTGAGCAACGGAGCTATGCCCGATTTCTTCCAAGCGATGAAACCAATTTTAGGGGCATTGCTATTGGAGCACGAGAATTCTTTCTGCGAACCTTTAAATGGACCATTGTGGTATCTCCCTGCCATTTTTATCATGCACATTGTCATTGATCTGTGCAGAAAGACGAAGCATCAACACTGGATCATGATTACATTGTGTGTGATTTCGTTTATACTCTACGCAGCTAACAAATATTGGTACTTCGCCCCCAATCTGACTCCCATGGGGCTGATGCGCAATCTACCTTATTACTATTTAGGCTACCTCTTTGGGCTATATCATCTATTTAGAGATTGTCATTTGAAACGTGATTCCATCTGTTGTATCCTCTGTCTTTCAACCAGCATCCTACTTTTCACTTGGCACTTGGATGCTTTCTACTCAGGTCAGCACATGCTGCATATCATCATATTCTATCCAACAAATATTGCTTTTCTCTTCGGGGTGCTTTATGGTTGCAAGGTTCTCGATGGCATCCGACTTTCTGTGGTAACAAACATTTCCATTGGCACTCTGGTCATCGTCGGACTTCACATTGTACCTATCACCATTACCAATTTCATCTTTTTCCACTTTTCGCCTTTCACTTCTCACTTTTCACTTCAATACGGCTACAGTTGGTATGAAGCGTTACCGTTAACCTTCTTTATTATACTTACACTATATCCTCTTATCAAATTCTGCAAGAAAGAGGTCCCAATATTCATTGGGAGGACAAAACCTTTTGAAACAAATCAACCCATTTCGGCATAATGGCATCAGCTCGATATCTTTGAGAAGACACAATCCCATTTCTCCCCATCCGTCGTCTCAGATCCTCATCCTCTATGAGTTGGCAAACCTTATCAGCAAATGCATGAATATCACGATTTTTAATCAAGAAGCCATCAACTCCATCAGTAATTATATCCGCAGGACCGTAAGGACAATCAAAGGAAACCACAGGTAAACCACAACTCATGGCTTCAGGAATCACAAGGCCAAACGGTTCAAACAGTGAAGTAGATACTAAAATGGAACTCTCTCGATAAGCATTAAAAATCCGTGAAGTCGGCTGATGGATATGTATATTCATATTCAAAGACACGACTTCATTCTCCAATTCATTTTTCATTTCGCCTTCTCCATATATATCCAAATGCCAGTCAGGATATCTTGGATAGACCTTTTGCCATATCTTAATCATTTCCAATGGACGTTTCTGGTAGTCAAAACGTCCAACCCATATTACTCTCTTATTTTTAAGGGTAGAAACTTCGCCACCATTTAAATGCACTATATTAGGAATTACTTTCACACAGAGATGAACTTTTCGCCACTCAGCAGCATCAAACTCCGTCAAAGCTACGATTACCCGAGCTTTAGATAGTCCCTTTCGATACATATAGTCTGAGTATTTGTTGCAAAAACCATTCTTCCCAAGTGTTTGCTGACGAATTGAATGTGATTCTACAACTAAAGGGAAATCTCCTTTTAATCTCGCAAGAATATTGATATCAACATAGTTCGCTGTTGTACAAACTATCACATCTGGTTTTATAATCTGTAAATGCTCAGATAACCTTTTCTTAAAGAGACGTTCTAATCTTTTGGCAACCCATAAACGTTTAATGCTATGAAATTGGTACTGTTGATGGAAACGGATGCCTAGGTCTTTCAAATATACCTTTTCTTCCAATTGATATGGCACAGGATGATTACCCTGATCAGCCGTCAACATGAAAACCTCATAGCCAAACATCGTCACCAGGAGATTCATCTTATCGACCAATATCCGCTCTATACCTCCCCAAAATGCAAGGGACCTGCAAACATACAATACTCTCATGATAAATCAGAACATGTTCAAGACCTTCTCAACGATAGGCCCCATATCATAATACTTGTACTCAGCTAGTCTTCCTCCAAAGATAACATTATCTTCTCGTTGTGCCAAAGCTTCATACTTCTTGTAAAGACGGCTATTCCTCTCATCATTAATCGGATAATATGGTTCCATACCATCCTCCCACTCCACAGAATATTCTCTGCTGATAACCGTTTGGGGATTCTTATACACATCGTCGGCAAAAGACTCAAAATGTTTATGTTCAATGATGCGTGTATACGGAATATCGGCATCTGTATAGTTTATCTGGGCCAAACCTTGATAATTGGGGGTATCAAGCACCACGTTCTCAAATCTTACAGTACGGTATTCAAGTTTTCCGTATCTATAATCATAGAACTCGTCAATCTTTCCTGTATACACAATCTTATCAGCCATTGCCCCCCACTCTTCTCTATTTGTGAAGAAATCAGTATTTGTCTTTGTATCAACGCCTTCTAACAATCCATTGATCAGTTTATTATAGCCACCAATGGGTACCCCCTGATAGAGATCATTAAAATAATTATTGTCATATATGAATCTTACAGGAAGGCGTCTGATGATGAATGGCGGCAATTCCGTACATTTCCGTCCCCACTGTTTTTCTGTATAGCCTTTAATCAAACGCTCATATATATCTCTTCCAACTAATGAAATGGCCTGCTCCTCCAAATTGGAAGGCACCTTCCCATCCATCTCCTTCCTTTGCTCAACAATCTTCTGCTTAGCTTCATCTGGAGTCAACACCCCCCACATCTGAGAGAAAGTATTCATGTTAAAAGGTAGGTTATAAGCCTTACCTTTATAAAAAGCGATAGGGGATTCTGTAAATCTATTAAACTCCACAATAGAATTCACAAATGTCCATACTTTTTTATTGGATGTATGGAAAATATGGGGGCCATACTTGTGCACGTTGATATTTGAGATTATATCACAAAACAAGTTTCCACCTAAATGAGGGCGTTTATCGATGACAAGACAACGTTTTCCCGTCTTGTTTGCGCAATGAGCAAAAACAGAGCCAAAAAGACCTGATCCGACAATCAAATAATCGTATTCCATCATAACATAATATTGAAAGAACAATGTTTAACGCTACAAAAATACAAAAATATTTGAATATATTTTGGCTATTTTGAAAGAATTACTTATTTTTGCAAAAAAATAGATATAAAAATGGCAAAATCTTTAAAAATTGTCTATATTACGCCACAACTCTATACTGCAGATGGGGTAGCACGTGTTTTGACAATGAAAGCCAACTACTTTGCAGAACACTATGGCTATGAAATCACAATCATTGTAACAGAGGGAAAAGACGAGCCAATTTTCTATCAGCTATCGGACAAGATACATGTTGTCAATCTAGATTTAAAATTCGAAGAGATTTGGCATCAGCCTTTTTTAAAAAAGGCGATCATCTATTTGAAGAAACAACGAAAGTACAAACTTGCCCTTACGAATGAGTTAATGCAAATTCGTCCAGATATCACCATTACTCTTCTACGACGTGAGATAAACTTCATCAACGAGATTAAAGATGGAAGTAAGAAAATTGGAGAAATGCATGTGCTCCGCACCCACTATCGAAATTTTGAGAAAAATGACACCAATTTTTTCAAAGAACTTTTTTCTAAATATTGGATGTATCGGCTTATTGGGAAATTAAGAGGTTTAGAATGTATGATCGTCTTGACGGAAAAAGACAGAAAGGCATGGAAAGAACTCGGCAATGTAATAGCCATCCCAAATCCACTATCAATTATCCCAAAGTCTGTTAGCCCTTTGACTGAGAAAAGAGTCATTGCCGTCGGCAGATATTGTCAAGAAAAAGGATTTGATTTGTTACTGGAAGCCTGGTCAAAAGTGTATATGAATTGTCCAGAATGGCGATTGGAGTTATTTGGAGATGGCGATAAAGCCAGTTACGAAGCGATTCGAGACAAACTTGGAATTCCAGCTAATTGCTGTATCCTACATGGACGTACAAACAATATTGAACAAGAATATCTTAACAGTTCTATATATGTATGCAGTTCCCGTTTTGAAGGTTTCGGGATGGTTATTGTTGAAGCCATGGCCTGCGGTTTAGCGGTAGTTTCTTTTGATTGCCCTTGGGGACCCAGTAGTATTATAAAGAACGGGGAAGATGGTATGCTTGTGGAAAACGAACGAGTTGACCTTTTAGCCAAAGCAATGACTTCTCTCATAAACAATCCTGACAAATGTCGTATGTTAGCTAAAAATGCCACCCACAACGTCCAACGATTCCAAATGGATCAAATAGCAGAACGATGGAAAAGTCTGTTTGAGAGTCTTATGTAATCTATTTTCTATACTCCCAGTCCTAAATTAGGTTTTGGAGTACGCCACTTTAAAAGTTGACGAATGAAGAAATAAAAGGTTGGTGACAGGTTGAACAACCAAAAGGTAACTTTTTGCTTCAAACCATCCGAGAACTTCAAATCAGGAACTTCTCTACGAAGGAATGCAAAGATTTCTCTTCTGTCCTTCACATTCTTGATACCATAAAGCATTAAATATATCAAAAGCGTAAATGATACAAAAATATTGTTGTTGAGTTTCTTCCGGACATAATCTGGCAGTCCCTCGATTTCTCTCAATTTCCAAGTACTGGCAATACTGATGCAGAGGTCTTTCGCCTTTTTCTTGTCAAAAGAAAATGTTGCTGACTCATGTCCCCTCCTATAAATATTTAGCAACCAATTAACTCTAAGACATTTGTCAGCTTTAAGATAACACTCATGAGTAAAGGGAACATCCTGATATCGTATACCAGGTATAAATTTAAGATCATTATTAATAATAAAGTCTCTTCTATATAATGTCCTCCATACATAACATTGATGTGGATTCAAGTCTTCAAGAAATAATTCACGACCTGTCTTTTCTTTAATATTCATCTGTAATTGAGAAATCGTTGTTATCTGATCAATTTCCTTATCTGTCATCTCCAGAAAGTCAGCAACAAGAAGGTCAACTTTGGAAGCGACAGCTATTTTAAGCAAGGGTAACAGGCTATTGTCGATCAGTAAATCATCTGAGTCTGGCATCAGGACATACTCGCCTTTTGCTTTTTCTATACCGTTGTTTCGTGCAACAGAAAGGCTTAAATTTCTTTGAGTAATCACAGAAATGTTGGGATGCTCTCTGATGATATCCTGTATTAATTCCATGCTATGATCTGTCGTCCCGTCATTGACAATAATCACTTCAAAAACATTATCATCCAAATTCTGGCGGAATATACTTTCAATACATGCTCGAATGTATTTCTCCACATTATAAACAGGGACGATGATACTCAATAAGCAATCATGATTCATAACCAACATCTTTATCTTGTCGGCAAAGATACAAAAAAAAAAGTAAATGACCTCAATTATACACAAAAACATCAAAAAACAAACATTTTTAGCCCTATTTCCTTTTTCAATTCGAAAAATAGTCGTATATTTGCAAACAGAAAGCAAAAACAATATGGACTGGTACGAAAAATATCTTAGTATATATGAAAAGCCATTTAATGAAGTGCCACAGAACATCATTAAAATGACTCATGATCAGCTTGCTGCTCTACAGAGTAATAATCCACTGATTTCAATCATCATTGTTGCCTACAATGAAGAAAAGCACTTACAAGCTTGCCTTTGGTCTTTGAGTGAAATCAAATGTAAATATCCTGTAGAGTTCATTGGGGTAGATAATGAGTCAAAAGACAGAACAGCTGAAATTTATCAAAAATCAGGTATCCCTTATTATACAGAGCACCAACACACCTGTGGATATGCACGGCAATGTGGCCTGAATCAAGCTAAGGGGCGCTATTCGATGTGTATAGATTCTGATACAATATATCCCCCATACTATTTTGAGATTATGGTAGAACAATTAATGAAGCCAGGTATCTCGGCCGTTGCTGCCATGTGGAGTTTTTACCCCAATGAGAAGCACTCTAAGCTTCATTTGAAAATGTATGAATGCATCCGTGATTTATACATACGTTTACAAATAATCAATCGCCCAGAACTCAGTGTTCGAGGATTAGCCTTTGGTTATGAAACAGAGAATGCCAAGAAAGAAGGCTATAGAGTTGAGATACTTCGTGGAGAGGATGGTTCTATGGCATTAGCCATGAAAAAATACGGAAAAATTAAATTCGTGTTTGATCGTCGATGTCGCGTTATTACAGGATATGGCTCATTAAAAGAAAAATCCTTAATAAAAGCTTTGTGGAATCGTCTGAGCTTCAATAGTGTTTTGCAGCTATTTTACAAGACAGACCATTATGAAGATGCAAAAGATAATTTTCTTAAGCCATAAAGTCAGACCATCTTCCATAACATACAATTCACTGATTGTTCAAGACAATTCTCAATCAATCAACATCACATTTCTCATGCTGAAAATAAACTATTTAAATCTCACCAAATTTTCTTCCTTGTCTTCATAATAATTTTTTTTATAGAAAATTCGAGAGATTCCTTTGCCTTGAATCTTCACATGCTGAATGAAACTCTGCCAAAGGGGTTGTGAACCAATGGTGCCATATCCTGTTATAGGACGTGACCTATAATTATATAGAAAAGCAATTTCTCCATATGACTTTAAAGAAAGGGCTAAAGAGCCGTCCTCACCACGCAGTATGTCAGTACGAATCTTTACTTGCTTGGCATGATCTGCTTTAAAAGCGAACACCATTCCACGGACACAAAGCTCTGGACGTTTAAAATGCTGAACATACAAAAACATATCACGAATCAATTCATAAAAAAATAGTCCAATTCGAGAATGGTTATCATCTGGAGCAAAACTCCAAAATGAACTTACACAAGAGACTTCTGGGCATACGAGTTTTGTCATCATCAAATCTACATAATGGCAAGGATATAATGTATCTGCATCGATGCAGAAGTAATACTTTCCTTTTGAATGATCCAAGCCACATTGTCTTGCATATCCAGGGCTTTGCCTAACCTCGTTATAATAAGGTAAGGCCAAACGTCGATAGACCTCCTCTGTTTTATCCTTGGAATTATTGTTCACTCCCAAAATCTCAATAGGATATTTTGTCTGCAGTTCACTCAAGGACCAAAGACACGCAGACAAATGCTTTTCTTCATTATAGGCAATGACTACAACGGAGGCAATAGGATTATCACTTTGTCTCTTTGAAAGGTTTTCCTTGATGTCATCAAGGACAGAATCTGGAATCTCATCAAGTGACTTTCCATAGATGGATAGATATTTATTGTACCAGTTTGCCATAATTCATCATTTTGTGTGCGAAGTTATAAATTATTTTTCATATTACCAAACATTAGATGACCTTTTTCATTTTTCCAATACACCAAATTATCGCCACACATAGTGCAGAAGGCATTTTCCCTATAGCATAAAACAATAGGTTTTTCATGCGAGACTGTCGGAATGCAAATATCTGGCGCCATGTAGCTGGGTGAGAAAGAGCGGCTTTTATCTCTCGATTTGAAAATGAAGGTACAATATCATTTCGCCGCTTCAGTATATTCGCTGCGATATAGAAGTCTGTCATCATAATATTGAAACAGCGATTGGGGTAGTAAACCTTATCACATAATAAGGCAGACGTATTCTTCAGATAATCAATAGAACTGATATTCTGAAGTACCTCATCCTTCGAAATCACAGATCGTTCTTGATAATGGGAAAGAGATCCCTCATGACATAGATAAGTATATGTAATGTCTGGTAACAATACCGCACGAGAAATGCAAGTAACCAAATTAAAGGTAAACACGAAATCCTCCCAATAGTTGACATCTATAAAACGATACTTATGCTCGCGTAGAATCAAAGTCTTTATAAGATAGTTACAAGCTGATGCCTGAATGCCTGCATATTTACGATAAGCAAAAGATGCCAAAGAATCCTTTTCCAACAACTGTAATGCAGGGTATTGATAAACATTACGCCCCCCATCAATTTCTATCTTCTCATATGATCCAAAAACGATCTCTGCATCATTCTCACCAATCTTCTTCATCATCAATTCTATGGTATTCTCTGCTATAACATCATCAGAATCCATAAAATACAGATAATCTCCAAGTGCTTTTTCTATAATATCATTACGAGATGCAGCTACACCCAAATTAGCATGATGAGAAATAACATGAATATGATTCCCCCTAGGATGAGAATCTTGAATATAACGAATAACATCAATTGACCCATCATCACCCATGTCATCCACAATAAGGAATTCAACAGATTCATACGTTTGATTCAAAGCAGATTCTATCGAACGCCCAATATAATCTACAGATTTATAAACAGGTATTCCTATAGTCACATCGTATCTCATCTGTTCGCCATCAATTCATCAAACAATTGCTTCCATTGTAATCCAATTCTGTCGATATCATATTGGGCAGCAGACCTTTGAGCCTTTTCTCCCATTGTCATACGTAGGTTTTTATCAAGCATCAACTGTATAAGTTTATCTGCAAATGCGTCTATATCAAATGTTGGAATCAAAAACCCATCTTCACCGTTAGTAATAATTGAACGAGGTCCATTATCACAATCAAAAGAAACAACAGGTACGCCACAGGCCATTGCCTCTATAAGGACAAGTCCAAATCCTTCATATCGAGAAGGCAAAACGAAAATAGAGCTATTAAGGTACTCGGCCTTAACATCGCTAACAGGACTATGTAAATGGCAACGAGACTGGTCTATTCCCAATTTTTTAATTAATTCTTGGTATGGCTCACGATTCCCATTACCATAAATATCCAAGCACCAATCATTCATTCTTGTTTCGACTTTGCTCCATATTTGAAGAAGCAAATCGTTACCCTTATCATAATCGTAACGTCCAATAGAAACAACTCTTTGGGCAGACAAAGGGCATGCAATTTCGAACTTAAACGGAATCGGGTCTGGTATCTTAACAATATTGCTGATCTCCGGCCAATCATTCAATGCATTATCTGTCAAAACAACCATCTTATTTAATTTCATCAGATGACCAATCAGGCTTTTCGTCCAAAAATGCGAAAACAATTTTTTAACAGGATTAGTAACTGTCACGCTTCTATAATTAGCACGATTCACATGCAGTTCTCCAATCTTAACACTGCCGTCATTAATACTATTCAAAAAATTGATCTCACGACGAAGCGTACTAATAGTGAAATCAGGACGAATTCGCATAAGTTCTGACGCCAGCTGTTTCCTGAACCTGCGTTGTTTATGAAAATACAAATATATCTTCTTCAAAAAAGAAGCTTTCCATAAGTCTTCGAAACCCAATTCAAAATTTACCACATTTACTTTATCGGATACTGGGAAAAACGAGGATCTGCCCTTACCCTCTGTAACAATTATGGTTACATCATAACCCAAATGTTCAGCGAAATAAGAAGCTTTCACTGTTACCACTCGTTCCACTCCTCCGGCAGAATATAATGCAGGGGTACAAAAAACGATTTTATAATTTCTATTCCTCACCATTTTATTGCTTACAAAGGTACGACTTCTTTCCCAAACTGACAAGAATAGAGCAGATAAATTTGAAAAAATCAACAACTTTTAAAACTTCACTGGAAAATGTAAGAAAAGTACGATTAGCGCTTTTAAGGCTACATGAAAAAAGTTACATTATATTACACTAAAAAGAATCAATTTAGGTTTATCACTATTCCATCTAACATTATACTGGCCAATAAAGTATATTCAGGAACTCTCGATCTATCGACACAACTATTATCGAATAAGTCGAATTCTATATAAAGTAACAAGATAATAAACAATACTCTTATTGACTTTACCTGTTCAATCTGACGAATCATGATAGCGGGTACTGTCTGAATATTCAGACTTCCATCTTCATTAACGAAAGAACGATCTTTATAGTAGTCTAAACACAGTTTAATCCAATCACAGCCCTTTTCTGCTCCAATGATTGCAGCCTCAGGAGTTTGAGCTTTTTCTACACCCATAAAATAAGGCAAGTCTAGCAAGTCATCAAAACTCTTCAACACCTCTACATCAGAATCAAGATAGATACCTCCAAAATGATAAAGAGAGCGTAGAAACGAATATAGTCTGCCGCAAAAGCATACTTTTTCGGCAAGAATGAATCTCCCGGGGTTAATCCCCGAGCACATCAGCTGTCACCAAGTCCGCCATACAAGAGCAATGAACCTCCAGGCAGAAGGAGTCAGCCTTGTATGGATCAGAGATCTTTTAGGGCATGAGTCTGTACAAACAACTGAGATTTATGCACGAACTGCATCCAGGCAGAGGCAGGAGGCTATTGAGAAAGCATCTGAGATGCTCAATCCAAACCCTGTTGTTAGTGAATGGAATCATAATCCTGATCTTCTGTCATGGCTTAAGAGTCTTGGCAAAAAGTAATTATTATGTAAAGTCCAAACGTAAAGTTAAAATGTAATGCGCCAATAATCAAGTATATACGATTTGGACTTTACATTAGCATGTTGTGTTCATAACCTTTCTTATGTAAATCTTTCCATAAGAAAGGCGAGAGTTTGAGAAACAAGTATTAACTTTGCCGCCGATAGAGTAAATAACCAACCGAGTGAACGGATATCATCGGAATTGGTGAACGGCTATCGCCGGAATACGCAATATTTTATGCAAACTTGCAAATTTTTGGCAAGTTTTAAAGAAAATAATGAGGAAAATAATAATAACAGCACTCACCTGATTCTGCCCATAGATAGTATTCACACCTTGCCAAAGGATTACAAACCTGTATAGGGGTACGCCTATTCTATTTCGCTAGATCCTTAGAGATCATTATTTCCGCAACCATCTGATTATCAGAAAAATGCACCAAAAAGTATATGAATAGCTGTAAGTGTACCAGCTGTGAAACGTTACATACTATAAGGTCTTCCATATGTCAGGCAGCAGTTCCATATGGGTATTGAAAATGGTGTTGGGCCGCATTATGACTGCTTGGTTGATGACATTCGAGAGGTATTCAAAGAAATTGACACCAAAGAGTCGGTAGGAGCATGCAAAAGAGTAGTACATGAAGCCCTTTCAGCTTCCTTATGCAACCCGAAGAAGAGCGGAATAGGCTATACAACAACACGAATTTCACTAGAAAATAAGGACTATTTAGACGGCCATCAATCATTTCAAATACTCTGTATATGGTATATCTGGATCGAAAACAATTGTAGAGTGTAAAGAACCTCCTCTCACAAATTGGTGCCAATCACCAAATACTTCTGTTAAAGCATGGTCATAATTCTTACAAACAGGGACTTGCAGAAACTCAAAATCCATCATAGTAGTTTCTTCATGGTCTTTCCTACTACGATGAAGTTTTTTGTATTTATACCCCCAACAATAAAGTGACAACTTTTTTGTTGGCAAATGATTAAATTTCTTGCATTCTTTCTCATACTTTACAAAGTAACTTCGTGCTAATCGTTGGAACAATGGAGCACCAAAACAATACAATGCTTGTTTTATCCAATATTTAAGATTACTCTTATTAAGTTGATACAACGACGCAACATTCAAGAATTTACACATCCGCTCATAATAAAATTGAGCAATCTTGCATTCCATTTCCCATACGTTTTCATCGTCTGGGACAGCATCCAAGGGAAAGATATCAATAAATATTCCTTGATTAAACCTAAAATGACCGTCATATTCAGTCGTCAAAATTGCTGTTGTTTCACTATTTCGGAGCTGGGCATGGCATCGCATAGAACCAGGGTCAGTATACTCTGTCTGAAAAAAATACGGAAAACGAAACTCTTTTTCTGCGACCTTGCACAATTTGTCATACTCCTCTCGCATCATCATAAGGTCTATATCGTCATCCCAAGGTATAAATCCGCCATGTCTGACAGCTCCTAGCATAGTTCCACCATTTGCTATATATTTTATCCCATACTTATTTGCCACTCTTTGAAATTCATTCAGCAAATCCAGTTCTACGGCCCAAACCTGCTTCATTTTTGAGGACACTAAATATCCACATCGTTTTTCCTCCTCCAGAAATCCATCTGGCAACTGTAAATTCAATTTAACCATTATATAAACATCTATTGAGACTATTCATTTCTTGAATTTCCATGGTATCAGTACCAGTTCTGATTTTCGCACAATTTCCTGTCCAAACAATTTCACAAAGAAAGCCCTGGTTCTATAATATGCTTTCGCCTTATGGGAGAACCAGGAATTCTGATAATGGTGGATAGCATAAGTATAAGGCGTTATTTCCACCTCACGAGAATCGAAAACTTTAGGAGAGAAAAACACGTCATTAAACTCTAGAACTGCTTTCTGCATATCCATATTACGAATATTCAGACTCTCCTCGAGTGTCAACACACGAACAGGTTTTATCTTTTCAATCTGGCGAATCATGATAGCAGGCACTGTCTGAATATTCAAACTTCCGTCTTGATTAATGAAAGGCCGATCTTTATAGTAGTCAAGGCACATTTTTATCCAGTCGCAACCTTTCTCTGCACCTATGATGGCTGCTTCTGGAGTCTGAGCTTTTTCTACACCCATAAAATATGGCAAGTCCAATAGGTCATCGAAGTTCTTAAGTACTTCTACGTCAGAATCAAGATAGATGCCTCCAAAATGATAGAGAGCATAGAAACGAATATAGTCTGCCGCAAAAGCATACTTTTTCTTTTCAAAAGCCTGACGAACCCAAATGGATGAGTTTAAGTCAAAACGATTTGTATCCCATAAAATGATCTCATAATCCCCCAGATACTTTTTCCACGTTTCAAGGCACTTGGCTATTTTAGGCGGATAGGGATCACCACTTAGCCAGCAGAGGTGTATAATCTTAGGAATCATAATAACGACAAAAATATTATTTCTTTCTGCAAAAATACATTATTTTATGCAAACCACCAAATTTTTTATAAACTTTCAAAGAAAAACATAAGAAAAATGACGATTTTCTTGGTCATATAAAAAAAAAAAAGTAATTTAGCGCAAAATTTTTAAATAAGATCTAACAAGATGACAGATTCTAAATATAAAGTTACGGTGGGAATGCCCGTCTATGGCGTTGAGAAATATATCCAGAAAAGCCTGCTGTCAGTATTGAATCAGACATACAAAAATGATTTTGAAATATTAGTAGTTGACGATTTGGGGCCAGACAATTCTATGGATATTGTCAGGGAACTACAAAGTTCACATCCACGAGGCATTAATATTCGTATACTTACACAACCTAAGAATATGGGGTGTTGGGCTGCAAGAAACAGGATTCTTGAAGAAGCTCAAGGAGAATACCTTTTATTACTTGACTCTGATGACTATCTCTCAGAAAACACCTTGGAAATCATGTTGGCTACAATAGAAAAATACCAAGCAGAGGTTGTATACGGTTCTATAGAACCTGTCCCAGAAGCAGGAAAACCGACTAATCTGACTGAGAAAGATATCAAGCTGCCATTCAAGTTACTATTAGGTAAAGACGAGCTGGCTAGTTATGCCAACCAAGATCTTCATGCCACTCTATATAATTTTATTTGGAACATTCTTTTCAGAATGGATTTCATAAGGAAACATCAGTTAAAGTTCCAAGAAACACGTTTCTCTGATGATATTCTGTTTGCCAGCGACATGCAGCCACTTGTTGAGAGGGCAGTCCTGATACCCGATATCACATATCATTATGTACTACGCCCGGGTTCGCTCTCAAATTTCCAAGTAAGGAAAGAGATTAAATTATCAGAAATAGAGCAATTTATTCATATATACACCTATATCAAGAATCAAGCTGTTTCTTTCAAAGGGAAGCCATATTATGAGACGAGATGCGCCAAAGCTATGATATACATGCTTTACGTTATCTGCGGTGCTATTAAAAATCGCGAAAAGATAACTCCATCTTTAACCGACAAAGCCATACACAACGCTATGAAACATCCATTAGGGATATTTGAGATACTCAGTTTCAAAAAATACAGGATTGTCAACCTTGGATTCTGGCTTATTGGAGTCATGCCACCTAAATTATCGGTTATGGCTTTAATAGTTTTAGGCAAAAAGAAACATCTTCTATAAATATAAAAATGGATTATAAGTTTCAGATAACAGTTGGGATGCCTGTTTGGGGTGTCGAAAAATATATCAGGCGATCTCTTTTGTCCGTTTTGGAACAGGATTTCGAGGACATGGAAATTCTTGTTATAGACGACTGTGGTACAGACAAATCCATTGAGATTGCTACAGATTTAGCTAATACGCACCCAAAAGGCCATAAAATCAGGATCATACGACAACCACAAAACATGGGTTGCTGGGCTGCCAGAAACAAAGTGCTCGACGAAGCTCAAGGTAAATATATATTCTTAATCGATAGCGATGACTATCTATTTGACGGAGCTATTCCCAAATTGTTCAAGAAAGCCGAAGAAGCACAAGTTGAGGCGACATACGGATCCGTACTGCCCGTAGATGAAGATGGCAAACCTATCATAGATAGTGGAGTCGATGGTATTGTCCTTCCTGATATGATTATTAGAGGTGAGGATAAATTAGCATGCTTTGCCAATGACAACACTAAAAAACTCCGTCTAAACAATTTCATCTGGAATATCATGCTAAGGTCAGACTTTATAAAAACACATCAATTTAGATTCCGCCAAACTAAATTCTGGGATGACGTTCTCTTTAATGCTGATATGCAACCATACATGACTTCAGCGGCATTTATTTCCGATCTTACCTATCATTATGTGATAAGAGACAACTCTCTTTCCAATTACCAAAAACGAGATATCATACAAGCTGAAGAGGTGAGACAACACATTCGTAATCAGGAATATCTTAAAGCACAATGCCTAACATTAAAAAACAAGAGCTATTTTGAAGTTCGAATGACTAAGATGATGTTAGCAATGTTTTACGTCATAACAGGTGCACTAAGGAACGAGAGACATCTGTCTGAACCCATACCATACAAAGAATATAGAGATGCTATACGACATCCATTGCCATTGAAAAAGATTCTACGTTTTCATCAATGTAGATTAATAAACCTTATGTTCTGGCTTTTAGGAATACTCCCTTCAACTATTTCTATTACCTTGATAAAATTAATTGGGAAAATAAAACGTCTCATATAGAATGAAAATATTATTCCTCATATTCCACGGATTCAATCCAAACAACGGCATCAGCAAAAAGATTAGTTACCAACTTGATGCTTTCAAAGCAAATGGTTATGAGACTCATCTCTGTTATATGGACGAAAACGGATCCAAAAGGCGTATTGTAGATAATACGGTTATAGCGGATTATGGCAATGGGAGAAAAGGAAAGATTCTGAAAAGGACGGAATTCGGTTCCATTATTGACTATGCTATCAAGGAGGGAATTGAGTTTGTATATATTCGATCCAACCATAACGCCAATCCATTTACCATCCACATGGTAAGGCGAATGAAAAAGAATGGAATGAAGGTGGTGATGGAGATTCCCACCTATCCATATGATCAAGAGTATTTTTATAAAAACATGTGGAAGCAGCTAGTTCAAGACAAGATTTTCAGAAAGCTGTTTGCAAAGCAGCTAGATGCCATCGTGACCTTCACTGAGGAATGTTTGATTTTTGGGAAAAAGACTATCCGAATCTCTAATGGTATCGATTTTGACTCCGTCAGAATGAAAAAAGAAAGTCATCATCCTACCAATGAACTACATCTGATCGGTGTGGCAGAAATTCACAGTTGGCATGGTTTTGACAGGGTGATTAAGGGATTGGCAGACTACTATACAACACCGAGAGGAATAAAAGTCTATTTCCATGTGGTTGGCTATTTCTTCTCTTATGTCGAAAAAGAGGATATTACAAATCTTATTAATGAAAACCATTTGGAACCATACGTTATCCTCCATGGTAAGAAACATGGAGAGGAGTTAGATAAAATCTTTGACCAATGTGAGTTCGGCATAGGTAGTTTAGGAAGACACCGTGTAGGAATTACTGACATTAAGACATTAAAAAACCGAGAATATGCAGCACGAGGTATCCCTTTCGTTTATTCTGAAAATGATACTGATTTCGATAAGAAACCTTATGTGTTAAAGATGCCTGCTGATGAAACTGCCATTAATATTGAGGACATCATCAATTTCTATCAACGGTTGAATATTTCTCCACAAGAAATCAGAGATTCTATACAGAACCTGTCTTGGAAGAACCAAATGAAGAGAGTCATTGACGCCCTATTTCCTTCTTAAGCAATTAGTTACAACTGACCTGTAGAACTCATACCAAATAGGCATTATTCTTTCTGAAGTATAGTTCTTGGATTCCTGTCTTGCCCTGACAGACATCTGTTGGCGGGTTTCATTGTTCTCTATCATCGAACAGATGGCTGTAGCCATTTCATTGATATCATCAGGAGACACCAGAAATCCGGCTTGTCCATTTCGAATGATGGATTGTGGACCGAACTTGCAGTCAAATGATACCACAGGTAAGCCACAAGACATTGCTTCAATTAAGACTAAACCAAAAGATTCGTAACGAGAGGACATCACATAAAAATCACTATTGCCATAACATGAATAGACATCATTGGTCGACTGATGTAAAATGACATTGGTGATGTGATACTGTTGAATCTGATCCTTCAGACGTTCATAATCGCCAACACTCCCGTCATGACTCCCGTAAATATGAAGAGTCCAATCCGGATGCTTTTTTTGAACTATTCGCCACGAATCCAACAGCATGTCATAGCCTTTTTGATAAGCATATCTTCCGACACTAATGACACATTTATGGACATGAGACTTATCAGGTTCTTGATTCGGA